>Ga0209117_1000125_pt1 | contig 50049 bp, 34 predicted proteins | sample BlaSpr_A8_OM2_M2_FD_187978 | JGI IMG/M metagenome (GOLD analysis project Ga0209117, IMG submission 187978) | Forest soil microbial communities from Thunder Bay, Ontario, Canada - Black Spruce, Ontario site 2_A8_OM2_M2 (SPAdes) (version 2) | ecosystem: Environmental > Terrestrial > Soil > Boreal... | reverse complement strand
CCCGAATGCGCTTCCTGTTTTTGTTCAATCGGATTCCAGCCCCGAGCCGCCAAAGAAAATCTCGGATGCCGACATACGAGACAGGTGGGTGGGCCTGGAGCTCTACGACAAAGATCCCATGTCCCCGCGGCTCTCAGGTCTGCCGCTCGAATACCGAATCCTGCAAATCTACAGCCGCGACCGAGGGCAACGCTCCGCCGCGATCAGTTTTAATGTCGGGCAGGGCACCCAAGACATCGGGTTTCGTAATGACATGGTCGTAGTCTTCACAGCGCTACCCGCCCACCTGCTGCGGCTGTGGGTCCGCGACGAGAACGGCGCACCGTCGATGGCAGCCTTCACGATCCGCGACGCTTTGGGCCGCCTCTATCCAAATCCCGCAAAGCGCCTGGCACCCGACCTGTTTTTCCAGCCGCAGGTCTATCGCGAGAACGGCGACACGATTCTCGTGCCCGCGGGTTCTTATGCGGTGACCTCTTCAATGGGACCTGAATATCATGCGCAAACGAAACAAGTCGAGGTAACCGCAACGGGCCCAAACGAAGTTTCTTTTGCCATGCGGCGCTGGATCGATCCCGCGAAATACCGCTGGTACTCCGGCGACCATCACGTGCATGCCGCCGGCTGCTCGCACTACCAAAATCCCACCGAAGGTGTGCAACCGGATGACATGATGCGCCAAATCCAGGGCGAGAAATTGAATGTCGGCTCGGTACTGACCTGGGGACCCTGCTACTACTACCAGAAACAGTTTTTCAGCGGCAAGGATCATCCCCTCTCGAAACCCAACGGGCTGATGCACTACGATCTGGAAGTTTCTGGGTTCCCATCGAGCCACGCGGGACATTTGGTTTTACTCGGGCTAACCAATCAGGATTATCCGCATTGCGTTCGGATCGAGCAGTGGCCCACCTGGGATCTGCCCGTTTTGCGATGGGCGAAATCGCAAGGAGCTTTGGCCGGTTTTGCGCACTCTGGCTGGGGACTTACAGTGAAGTCGCACGAACTTCCAAATTATGAGATTCCGGGCTTTGACTCCATCGGAGCCAACGAATACATTGTTGACGTAACGCATCCCGACGCGGTGGATTTCATTTCCACCATGGACACACCTTACCCCTGGGAACTCAACATTTGGTATCACACGCTGAATGTCGGGTTCCGCGTGCGAATCTCCGGAGAGACAGATTTTCCGTGCATCACGGACGCCCGCGTCGGGCAGGGCCGTGTCTATGCCAAGATTGACCAGTCGCTCAGTTACAGCGGCTGGGTAGAGGCGCTGCGCGCCGGCCGAAGCTACGTGTCCGATGGCAGGAGCCATCTGATGGACTTCAGCGTGAACAACATTGAGGTGGGAACGAATGCGAGCGAGGTGAAACTGACGGGACCAGGGACCGTGCACGCTCGAGTCAAGGTCTCGGCTTACCTCAGCCCCGTTGCGTCGGGAACCGACAGCATGCTTATGGACCGAGGGTCGTACTCGCGGAGCCCCCGTCTCAAAGCCGATAGCTCAACGGAGAGCATCCATGGTCGTCCGATAGATCAAACACCATACTGGCATCTCGAGCGCGCGCGCCTCGGAGATACCCGCGAAGTGCCTGTTGAACTTGTGGTAAACGGGAAGCCCATTGCTCGCAAGAATATCATGGCCGACGGAAGCGTCCAGGAACTAGCCTTTGATGTGCCGGTCGAACGCAGCAGTTGGCTGGCTGTGCGCATTCTGGGTTCTTCGCATAGCAATCCGATTTTCATCTTGGTGGATGGAAAACCCATACGCGCTTCGCGTCGCAGCGCGGAGTGGTGTCTTGCCGCTGTAAACCAGTGCTGGACTCAGAAGGCTCCTAAGATTTCCAAAGCCGAACTCACCGACGCCCAAGCGGCCTACGACCATGCCCGCGAGGTTTATACCAAACTCGCTGCGGAATGCGCCCCATAGTGGCAAGTGGGCGCAGTTTTATGGAGTTCGTACCAATCGAAGCCGCGCTCCCCCCGCCATGTTTTCATCTCGCAGCCGGCTCTTAAGGCGAGCCTCCGACAGGTAGAGTCTTCTGAGGTGGTCTTGTTCCAGTGAGCCAGGAACGCGCTATCGTGCCACCTTTTTCTGGCCGCCTCATTTTTCGTGCAAGTAGTGTTGTGATTCGAAGAGCAAGCGCGCGGAATGTTGCGGGCAGCCTGTGTGGATTTGTGAGAACCGCAAAAGGGCGCGTCACTCCGTTTTTAACTCGCGGATCCAGATGTTGCGGAAGCGTACTGGATCGCCGTGATCTTGCAACGATAGCGGTAGCTTGGCGGGGTGCGCTTTGTACGGTGGCCTCGCTTTATGCGCTGTGGGTCCCGTTAGCTCGACGTTGTCTTGGACGAGCACACCGTTGTGGAAGACAGTGACGCGCGCGGGCTGTAACAGTTTCTCGTCTTTAGCGAAGCGCGGGCCGTGCCACACGATGTCGTAGGTCTGCCATTGGCCCGGGGGGCGTGCAGCATTAACAAGCGGCGGATATTGGCCGTATACGGCCCCGGCGTGCCCGTCCGCATATGTCTTGTTCTCGTAGGAATCGAGTACCTGAATTTCGTAGAGGCCCATCAAGAAAACGCCGCTGTTGCCGCGTCCCTGGCTTTCGCCTTTTGGGGGCACAGGCTCGCGAAATTCGACATGCAGCTGACAATCGCCGAATGCCTCGCGGGTGTTGATCAAACCACTTTTGGGAAGGACCTCGAAATAACCGTTCTCGACTTTCCATTTCGCCGCGCTTCCGTCGTTGTGCGCCCAATGGGCGAGGTCTTTTCCGTCGAAAAGAATCACGGCGTCAGAAGGCCCACGGCCCGAAGATTCTTGCGTGCTAGCCGTTGGCGGTTGGACGACCGCCGGAAGCGGACGATCGGGATCATGAATTTTCCACCGGGGATCGACCTGTGCGGTGGCCATCTGGGTCATTGCCGGCACCACAACGGCGCTCATCAGCAAAACGGTTCTTGTCATTGTTGTCATCGTTTGCAACCTTCTCATGATTTCCAACCTCCCTCGCGATAGTATGGGGATTCTATCTGGCATTTCATAAAAAACAACATTCAAAATCTTCCGGCACCAGCGTGATCCGAGCTTGACGCGAGGGTGATGCTGGCATATGGTTTCGCGCAAGAAACAGTTCGTAGACTACGGCGTTCGGAGAAATGCCATGACGATAACCAGAAGGGATTTTGTTAAGGATAGTACGATTACCGCAGTCGGAACGGGACTGGCACTATCGGCAGGTCCCTTTGCGAGTCGCGTGTTCGGTGCTAACGAGAAGATTGTGGTCGGTGTAATCGGCTGTGGCGGCCAGGGTCGCGCGAATATGCGTGATTTTCTTCGTCAACGCGACGTAGAGATCGCCGCCGTTTGCGATGTCTATGACGCAAACCTTCATCAGGCTGTTGAGATGACCAATGGAAAGGCAACCGGCTACAAAGATTTTCGCAAGCTGCTTGAGCGTAAGGATCTCGACGCAGTGCTTATCTCCACGCCGGACCACTGGCACGCGCTACCTACTATTTACGCTTGCGATGCGGGCAAAGACGTATACGTCGAAAAGCCGCTTTCGCACACAATCCAGGAAGGCCGCAAAATGGTCGAGGCGGCGCGGCGAAATAAACGCGTTGTGCAGGTGGGCACGCAGCAGCGCTCGGGTTCGCACTTCCAGCGCGCCGTCGAGGTCGTCCGCAGCGGGAAACTGGGCAAAGTCAGCTTCGCACGAACGTGGAACTACAGCAACCAGTTCCCGCAAGGGATAACCAATCCACCGGATACCGAGCCGCTGCCGGGACTGGACTGGGACATGTGGCTCGGCCCGGCGCCATACGTCCGCTATAACCGTAACCGCTGTCTCTATAATTTCCGCTGGTTCTGGGATTATGCGGGCGGGATGCTAACCGACTGGGGCACGCACCTGATAGATATCGTGCATTGGGCAATGGACGTAGATGCGCCCAGCGCCGTTTTCGCTGCGGGCAGCAAGAACTACATTCAGGACAACCGCGAAACTCCGGACAATCTCGAAGTCATTTATGAATACCCCGGCTTCCTAATGAACTACTCGAATCGCATCCTCAACAATCATGGAATCGATGGACACTCCTACGGCATACAATTTCAAGGGACCCAGGGCACCCTCTTTGTCGATCGCTCCGGTTACGAGTTCACACCCGAGCCGCAGCGTGTCGGAGACGAGTCGGCGCCGCCAACGGAAAAAGCTTTCAAAGCTGAGGGTTCGGCGCAACATTTGCCGCATGTGCGGAATTTCCTCGATTGCGTCAAGTCGCGTCAAACGCCTGTTTCCGACATTGAAATCGGGCACCGCTCGACGAGCGCTTCCCTGCTCGGCAATATCGCGCTGAAGGTTAAACACAAGATCGAATGGGACGGAAAAAAAGAGCAGATTTTGGGGAACGTCGAGGCCAGTAAGCTTCTCAGCAAGCAATATCGAACCCCCTGGAAGCTTGCTTGAGTTCTCAACCGCCGGCCTACCAGTGAGCAACAATAGAAAATCCAGGAATCAGAGGGCATTGACAATGTTGGCGCGCGTGGCAATGACGGTGCACGGCTCGCGCTTCATTGCGTAGAGTGCGCGATCGGCGACGTGCAGGAGGTTTTCGATGGTCTTCCCGTCCTGGGGATAGGCAGCCATGCCGGCGCTGACAGCGAGGCGAGGTTCTTCGCCGTCATTCGCCAAAGTCTCGCAAATGCGTTTGAGAACATGAGCGGCCGCTTCGGGCGCTGTTTCCGGGAGAACCACGGCAAACTCATCACCGCCGTAGCGAGCCGCGGTGTCTATTGAGCGGCAGGCCATCCGAAAAATATCGGCCAACCGGCAGATCGCGCGGTTACCGACGAGATGTCCAAAGCGGTTATTTATTTCCCGCAAGCTGTTTAAATCAAAAACGAGAACGGCAAATGGCCGACCGGTGCGATCGGAACGCTTGATCTCCACTTCGAGCGATTCGGCAAGCTTGCGGTAATTGGCCAGACCGGTCAGCGGATCGGTGGCTGCGAGATGACGGAGGCGGTCTTCGGAAGCACGCTGCTCGGTCACATCCTCGACGATAATTCTACAACTGTCCTCAATGCCTTCGACCGCAAGGACGCGGCGGCCATTGAGGCGCACCCTCGTTGGCGAACCGTCCTTGCGTCTCCACTCGACTTCGATGCACTCACCGGGAGGGGTCTCGCGGCAGAGATCAAGCAGTCGGGCTCTCGCGCGAGGATCGCGGATAATGTCGGTGGCCAAGTTCACGGCCATCAGCTCGTCTGCTGTAGCGTACCCAAGCATGGTGACCAGGGCCTCGTTGACATCCAGAAAATGGCCGGCGGCGTCGAATTGGCAGATTCCGTAGGTAGGGTTCTCGACCAGCGCGCGATAATGTGCTTCCGAGCGGCGCAAGGCTTTTTCGGCTTGGTCGCGCTCCTGGTATAGAGCCTTTTCTTCGACGGATAAGGCCACCGCCAGGGGTAACCGGGCGAGATGATTTTTGTCCACCCAATCGAAGATGCCCTTTTTAAAAAAATCATTCAAAATCTCTTCTTCGAGCATATGGGCCATCAAAATGAAAGGGATGTCCGGGGCAAGCTGCTGTAAGAGCTCAAGCGTCATGGTGCCGGTGCACCCCTGGACGGAATCATCGGCCAGGACAACGTCAAATTTGCGGAAGCGCAAATGCTCGGCAAAGCTCTCGGGAGTTCTAACTACTTCCGCACGGACACCTATCTGAGCGCGCTTGAGTTCTTGGAGGCAGAGTTCAACCTGGGCAGGGTTGTCGTTCACAATTAGAATGTGAACCGTTCGGTCACTGTGGGTGGCGAAGTTTCGCACCGATGGCCGCTGCAGGCGCTGGGAATCGGCATGCATTCAGTTGTTCATAAACCTACGCCGAACTCAGGGGGAGCCGGGCAAACTTGCTTTACAGCCGGCCGTGGGGGATTCGGGGCAGCCGTTTACAGGATAATCTTGATCTTGGAGACGTGCCCAAACTGTTCTAAATTGAACAGTTTCGAGTATGTGCTTTGATAATAAACATCTATGGCAACAACGGCGAGCCCCGGATGCAAGTAGGCGACGGAGAGGTGAGCCGAACACGTGTGTTAGCCTTCAGCGATGCTATGAATCGGGTCGATGAGACGTGCTGCACTACAACCGGGTACATTGCACGGAGGGTCAATCGTACGGGAGCAAAGAATGCATAGAGTATCGTGGGCGGTTTTATGAAAGTAGTGGCGGTGATCCCGGCGCGGTACGCCGCGACGCGGCTGCCAGGGAAGGCATTGATCATGATTGCCGGCAAGCCCATGGTGCAACACGTCTGGGAGCGGACTCGGCTGGCCAAAAGTGTCTCTGAGGTGGTGGTGGCGACCGACGATGAGCGCATCGCAGGTACGGTGCAAGGGTTTGGCGGCAAAGCGGTGATGACCCGCGGAGACCACCGATCAGGGACCGAGCGTGTGGCGGAAGTTGCGGCGCGAGGAGATGGGGACATCTACGTTAACGTTCAAGGCGACGAGCCGCTCGTCGAGCCAGCCGCGATTGAGGCGGCTGTTCAAATTTTGCTGGATGGCGACGCGGTGCGAGTGGCAACCCTGGCGGCGCCGATTACCTCGGCCAAGGACGTGATGGACCCGAATATTACGAAGGTGGTACTGGATTTTGAAAGCGATGCGCTTTATTTTTCGCGCGCGCCCATCCCCTGGGTACGCGACACGAATGCGCCGGTTCGGGCAAAGCATCTAAAACATCTGGGTATTTATGTGTTCCGGCGTGAGGCTTTGCTGGAGTTCACGACATTTCCTTACGGCGAGCTGGAACGAGTGGAGCAGCTCGAACAATTGCGCTGGCTGGAGAACGGCTTCAAGATTCGAGTCGAAGAAATACCATTCGATGCCGTGAGTGTGGACGTGCCGGAGGATGTGGCGCGTGTCGAAAAAATAATTCAGAAGGCGGCGAAAGCAACATAAACTTTGTGTCTTGCACATCCAAGGACTATCGCGAATCCATCTTGACGCTGGCGGCGAAAAGGAAATGATTTTTTGAAGCGCGGGAGTCGGTAATTGACAGAGCCGCCGAAGTCGCGGATAATATTTCGTACCTCGACTCCCTGGGAGGTTAAGCAGGACCTGCGACCGGTGCTTCTACGACGGGCGCAAACTGCGCGGATGGCGCCGAAATATATTTTTGTTACCGGCGGAGTTGTTTCCTCACTAGGCAAAGGCGTTGCGGCTGCCTCGATTGGCTGTCTCCTTGAAAGCCGCGGGTACCGAGTCACCCTCCAGAAATGCGACCCCTACTTAAACGTTGATCCGGGCACCATGAGCCCGTACCAACACGGCGAGGTGTACGTCACTGAGGACGGCGCGGAGACCGATCTCGACCTCGGGCACTACGAACGCTTCACACACGCCAGGCTCACGCGTGATAACAACTGGACGACCGGGCGAATTTACGAGGCGATCCTCACAAAAGAGCGCCGAGGGGATTACCTTGGGAAAACAGTACAGGTAATTCCGCATGTCACCGACGAGATCAAGTCGGCGTTTCGCAAGGTTTCGGAGGATGTGGACGTCGTAATCGTGGAGATTGGAGGGACAGTAGGAGATATCGAGTCGCTACCGTTCCTCGAAGCGATCCGCCAGATGAGGTTGGAACTTGGCGCGGAAAACACGGTGTTTGTGCACGTAACGCTGGTGCCCTTTATTCCCACGGCAGGAGAACTAAAGACCAAGCCGACGCAGCATAGCGTGAAAGAAATGCTGAGCATCGGAATCCAGCCGGATTTACTTCTATGCCGGAGCGACCGACAAATTGCGCACGAGCTGAAAGCCAAGATCGCTTTGTTCTGCAACATGGCGGAAGCCTGCGTGATCTCGGCGCAGGACGTCGATACGATTTACGCAGTGCCGGTGGAGCTGGCGCGTGAAGGCTTAGACAAGCAAATTCTGCGGTTGCTGAAACTCGAGGAGCGGCCTGCCGAGTTAGGTCAATGGACGGAACTGCTGCGACGGATGAGCCATCCGCTCGGCGAAGTGCACATCGGCGTGGTTGGGAAATATGTGCAGCTCGAAGACGCGTACAAGAGCTTGCGCGAAGCGCTAATGCACGGGGGTTTGGCTCATAACCAACGAACGGTGCTCGAATGGATCGAGGCCGAAGAGATTGATTCGGTGGAGACGGCGGCGCGACGGCTGCGGAATGTGGATGGACTTCTTGTGCCCGGCGGATTCGGGAAGCGCGGCATACAGGGCATGATTCACGCCATCCGTTATGCGCGCGATGAACAAGTTCCTTTTTTGGGGATTTGCCTGGGGATGCAATGCGCCACGATAGAATATGCGCGCAACGTAAGCGGACTGCCGCAGGCGGACAGCACGGAATTCGATCCGCAAACACCGAACCGGGTGATTTACAAGCTGCGCGAACTGCTTGGAGTTGATGAGATGGGCGGGACGATGCGGCTCGGTTCGTGGCCCTGCAAGCTCGAGCCCGGATCCTTTGCGGCGCGCGCCTATGGGACGCTCGAAATCAGCGAGCGCCACCGGCATCGTTACGAATTCAACTGCGATTATGAGAAGGCCCTCGTCGGTGCAGGTCTGAAAATTACCGGACGGACGCCGGACGGAACGTATGTCGAGATTGTTGAGGCCCCCGACCATCCCTGGTTCGTCGGCTGCCAGTTCCATCCGGAGTTCAAGTCGAAGCCGCTGGAACCTCATCCTTTGTTTTCGGCGTTTATGGGCGCGGCGCTGCAACACCGCGATACTGCGGCGAGCATCAGCAGCGAGACAGCGGAGCGGCCCTCACCCGCCTTCGGAACCGCCACTCACGCCAGCGCCTAAGCAAACCTCAAATCACTGCGGTTCGCAAGCGGGGTTACAGTTTCTCGCTTACGCTGACTTGACGAGCATCAACGCGGGATCGAACAACAGCGGAAAAAACTGCCCTTCCATCTTGTTCCCTGGAGCAATTACAGGAACGCCGTCCAGCATCGGTTCATTGGAGTTCGACGTCACGCCGTCGCGAAAGACGTTGATTACTGTTGCGCGACGCGGTCTCGGCGTATCGTTGGCACCCGAACCGTGCATCGTTCGCGCGTGGTGAAAAGCGCCCTCACCCCTTTTCATCTCTATCGCCACCGGCTTGAACCTGCCCTTCAACTCTTCCGGCAAGCTGTTGCGGATACTATCCATGTCCCCTGTCAAAACCGGTTTCGGCAAGTCGGGCCATTCATGGCTTCCCGGCACGTAATTCAAGCAGCCGTTCTCGCGCGTCGAGTCGTCGAGGCCGATCCAGCAGGTGAGATGCGCTAGAGGCGTGGTTCTTGTCCAATACGAATAATCCTGGTGCCAGGCCACCACTCCGCCGTGGCGCGCGGGCTTGCAGAAAAGCTGGTCGTGCCAGAAGCGAACCGGGCCGTTCAACAATTGCGATGCCGGCACAAGGAACGCGGGGTTCCAGAGCAGATCATGAAAGCCCGGCAGAACACGCCAGGCGCCCAGGGCATGAAACAGCACGCGATCCGGATCGGTCGACTCATTGGAATGGTATTCGTGAAATAAATGCCGACCCGGATGCGCCGGGTCCATGAGTTCTTCGAGTTCTCCGCGTAGAATGTCTACCTGCGTGTCCGTCAGGATACGAATGCCTTGGAGATAGCCATTCCCGCGAAAGAATTCGACCTGCTCATCACTCAGCCGACAGCGCTCCCACTCGTCCGCCGGGACTTCTGCCGGACCGTTCGCAGCACGCGATCGTGCCAACAGCATGCCTACTGGATAATGGTACCTAGACAAGTCCTCAGCCACAGTGAGCCTCAGTCATAGTGAGAATGTATCACTAACTCGCGCGGGAATATTATTGTTGCCTCGGAAAACTGGCATTCGCGAATTTGCCTTGCGGCCCTTCATGGAGGTTCACGGTCCAGCCCCTGAGAACTATAAAGGAGCGCGACGCTGCGGGCCGGACATGCTACGACCGCCAAACTGGGCTCATGGTCGTTCGCTATTGATCGCGGATATGACTCAAATGGTGTGGCGCTGTACTGCCTACCTCCCACAGGTCGCACATGAGAACGCTGTTCTTACCCGTTAGTGAAGCTCACGCGACTCCCGACTCACAATATTTCGACAACTTCGGACGTGCTACGATGTGATTGGTAGACTCATCCTCTATTCTGGGCGTAGAGCTTCGCTAGACGACATGGACCCTAGCTTAAAAACACGGAGCCAGCCTTGACGACGCGCGAACTCGCAATCGGTCCCGTGGGCCTCGGCGGTTCACGTCCCCTTTTCTTGATCGCGGGACCGTGCGTCATCGAGAGTGAAGGGCACGCGATGAAGATGGCATCCAACATCGCTCAGGTCGCCGCTAGTCAAGGAGTGGATTACATTTTCAAAGCGTCTTATGACAAAGCGAATCGATCTTCGGCCGCATCCTATCGCGGGCCAGGGTTAACCGAGGGGCTACGGATCTTGGCTATGATCAAGAAAACATTCAAACTGCCAATCCTCACGGATGTACATGACGTTTCCCAAGTGGGACCGGCCGCCGAGGTTTGCGATGTGCTACAAATTCCGGCGTTTCTCTCGCGGCAGACGGATTTGCTGTTGGCCGTAGGAAGAACCAAACGCGCCGTCAATTTGAAGAAGGGTCAGTTTCTTTCGCCATCGGAGATGAGCAATGCGGTTGAGAAGGTGGCGAGTACCGGGAATCACAACATCATTGTGACCGAGCGCGGCACGTCCTTCGGATATCAAAACCTGGTTGTAGATATGCGCGCGTTCCCGATCCTGCGGAAGATGGGTTATCCCGTGGTGTATGACGTCACGCATTCCGTGCAACTGCCGGGAGGACAAGGAAACGCGAGTGGAGGCCAGCCAGAGTTTATCGAACCGCTAGCGCGAGCCGGGGTGGCGGCTGGAGTGGACGGCATATTTCTGGAGGTACACGACAATCCGAGCAAGGCACTTTCGGATGGCGCCAATGCTTTGCCGCTGGAGAAACTGAGCGGGCTACTCGCGCAATTGAAGGAGCTTTCTGCGCTTGTGCGCACCTGGAGCATGCCATGAGCCTGGCCATCGCGCGGCGCGTGCTGCGGATTGAAGCGCAAGCAATTCAGGACTTGGCGGGGCGGCTTAACGGTGAATTCGAGCGCGCGGTCGACGTTCTTTTTACGTGTAAAGGACGTGTGGTCGTAACCGGAATGGGCAAGTCTGGATTGATCGGGCGGAAAATCTCAGCGACGTTTGCGAGCACCGGGACGCCGTCGCTTTTCCTGCACCCTGCCGAGGCATTGCATGGGGATTTGGGAATGCTCATGCGCGACGACGTCTTGCTGGCGATTTCCTATGGCGGCGAGACCGAAGAGATTCTCTTGCTGCTCGAGACGGTCAAGCGGCTGGAAGTCAAGCTAGTGACCCTGACCGGGGAAACCGGCTCAACGCTGGCGGGGATCAGCGACGTTGTCCTCGACGTCCATGTGAAAGAGGAGGCGTGCTCGCTGAACCTAGCGCCGACGGCCAGCACGGCAACGGCGATGGCCATGGGCGATGCGCTGGCGATGTCGTTGCTCGAGCGAAGGGGATTCAATGAGCACGATTTCGCGGCGCTTCATCCGGCGGGGCGGCTGGGTAAAAAACTGCTCCGCGTGGAAAACTTGATGCACAGTGGTGAGTTTCTGCCGCGCGTGCTTCTCTCGGCGCGAATGCCCGACGTCATTTACGAGATGAGTAAGAAGGGATTGGGAATGACGACCGTGGTTGACAGCTCCGGGCGGCTGGAAGGTGTGGTCACCGATGGCGACCTGAGGCGAATCATGGAAAAACATAAGGGGGCGGCTCTGGAGATGACCGCCGCAGAATGTATGACAAAAAATCCGCAAACCATCGAACCGCGCGCGCTGGCAAGCGTGGCACTGAACGCCATGGAGCGCCGGAAGATTACCTCGGTCGTAGTTGCGGACAACGACCGGCATGTACTGGGCGTGGTACATCTGCATGATTTGTGGACGCTGCAACTGATTTGAGCTGGGTATCAGGATGATGGAGTGGTAAGAGGCGCCAATAATTACTGCTGGCGATAGGTCATTCCGGAGAAAACATTGGCTAAGAGCAGCAACTCAAAGGGTGTCGTGCAACGTGCTCGTAAAATTCAGTTGTTGCTGATGGACGTGGATGGAGTCCTGACGCGTGGCCAGGTGATTTTGCTTTCGCAGGCCGACGGCACTGCGCTCGAAATTAAAGAATTCGATGCCCACGATGGTGCTGGATTAACCGTAGCGAGGCTCATGGGGCTGCGCACAGGGATTATTACTGGGCGGGAAAGCGCGGCCCTGGCTCGCCGGGCACACGAGATGGATGTCGAGTTTCTGTATCAAAAGCGCGCGGAAAAAATACCCGCCTATGAAGAGATCGTGCGGCTGTCGGGAGTGGCCGAGGCAGCGATCGCGTATGTGGGCGACGATTTACCGGATTTACCGGTGATGGCGCGCGTGGGATTGGCGGTTGCAGTGGGCGATGCGGCTCCCGAAGTGAAACGTGCGGCGCATTACATTACCTCGCGCGCCGGCGGAGACAGGGCGCTGAGAGAAGTGGTTGAGGTGATTTTAAAGTCTCAGGGAAAATGGAAAGAGGCGGTAAAGAGGGCAAGGGCATGAAACCGAGGTGCTTGCCCGGATTTCGCTTCTCCGTTCAGCTTGATGTGAGTGACCTGTTCACCTGCGTGCGAACCAAATTCTTTGGAGTGAACACGCGAACAGAAGGCTATTCTCCTAGACTCGACAGTTGTCGTTCACGCACGCGCTCGTGCTATGAAACATTTCGCGAACAGTTATTTGAATTACCCATCCTGGCCATCCCAATTTCTTCCATCGCGTGAACGATCACTCACGAAGAATTGTTCCGCGAGTTGCGCGAGTGGGGCTCGGTCGAAACGTCTTCTATTTTTTAGATGTGAATACTGTTTCAGCCATTACGTAGCCTTAGTTGCTCAATAGGTGCGCAGCTTGTATAAAACCTAGGTCTCTCGCATCAAAGACAAGATTCCGTTTCGGAGGGTTAGCTCCGTTCATTTCAGTTAGCCGCACCAACCTTATGAACTGGAGTATAGGGTCATCGTTGTAGCGAGCCACGCACTCCTTGAGAATTCTCCGCAGGTGTCTCTGGTTCAACGGAATCAGGAAATCCAATCGCGGCTACTGGTACTCTTAACCAGCCTTGGTTCCAGGAGAACATCAAGCAACTTGCCACCGATCATCAGCGCACAAGGACTATCAAAACGATATGGGGTCGCTCCACTTTTTCAGGATATCTCCTTCACGGTATCGGAGGGTGACCGCATCGGCATCATCGGGCCGAACGGTTCCGGCAAATCGACTCTTCTCGAGATTCTGAAGGGTCGGGTAAGTCCGGACAGCGGAGATGTAGCGATCCGCAAGGGCACGCGGGTCAGTTGCGTGCTGCAGATATCGGAATTCGCGCCCGGCGAAACGATCCGATCTGTAATCGACGGATCTCTCGATCAAGCAAAAATCCCAGACGCCGAACGACTCTCGCGCATTGCAGAAATCCTCGGACGCGCTGGTTTTACCGATCTTGACGCCAATGCGGCAACGCTGTCGGGTGGCTGGCGCAAGCGCCTGGCGATCACCGAGGCACTTGTCCAGAAGCCGGGCATTCTGCTTCTCGACGAACCGACCAACCACCTGGATCTCGCTGGTATCAAGTGGCTCGAAACCCTCTTGCAGAATGCGCCGTTCGCGAGCGTCATAGTCAGTCACGACCGCTATTTTCTCGAAAACGTCGCCACGGAAGTTGTCGAACTCAACCGCGCTTATGAAGATGGCGCGTTGCGCGTCTCCGGAAACTACAGCACATTCCTGGAAGCTAAGGAACAATACCTCCACGCACAGCAAAACCGTCAAGCGACGCTCGAGAATCGCGTGCATACAGAAATCGATTGGCTGCGCCGGGGTCCCAAAGCCCGGACCACTAAATCGAAGGCGCGCATCGATAAAGCACACGAAATGATCGGTGAACTAGCGGAAATGAACGTACGCACGCGCGGCACGAGCGCGAAAATTGATTTCTCGGCCTCCGACCGGCAAACCAAGCAATTACTCACGCTCGATGGCGTGAGCTATGCCTTGGGCGATCGCACGCTTTTTGGCAATATCCATTTCATCATCACCTCCGGCATGCGCGTGGGGCTCGTCGGTCCAAATGGCAGCGGGAAGACTACGCTGCTGCGGCTACTGAGAGGCGAACTCAAGCCCACGCGCGGCAGTATGCGCCAAGCCGAATCATTGCGCATCGTGCACTTCGACCAGAATCGGGGGCTCGACCCAGACATCACCCTGCGCCGTGCCCTCGCGCCGGACAGTGATTCGGTCATCTATCAAGACCGGGTGATTCACGTGGCCGCTTGGGCGGCACGGTTCCTGTTCACGGGAGAGAACCTCAATCAACGCATCGGGCGGCTTTCTGGCGGCGAGCGTGCCCGCGTCTTGATCGCACAGCTCATGCTCCAAGCCGCGGACGTCCTGCTGCTGGACGAGCCCACTAATGATCTGGATATTCCCACGTTGGAGGTACTGGAGGAGAGCCTTCTGGAATACCGCGGGGCCTTGGTGCTCGTCACTCACGACCGCTACATGCTCGACCGTGTCTCAACGGTTGTGTTCGGGCTCGACGGCCTTGGTGGCGCAGAACGTTTTGCCGACTACCCGCAATGGGAATCTTGGCAGCGCTCACAATTGGCAGCTGGCAAGATCAACCTGTCCGTCGAAACCCAGAGCCCAAGCGGAATAGCAAGTGCGCCCAAGTCATCCCTAACAAAAAAGAAGCTCTCCTATAAAGAGGCCCGCGAATTAGAAACCATCGAGCAGCGCATAGCTGAAGCCGAGAAGGAACTGCAAGCCAAACACGACATCCTGCACGACCTCGCGATCATGAGCGACGGCTCCCGCCTCCACGCGGCATCCATCGAAATGGACGCGGCCCAGAAAACAGTCGATCACCTTTACGCCCGCTGGGTCGAACTGGAACAAAAAAAGAACTGACTATTGTCGATAGGCTTGGGCTGTTCTGCGGACGCCTTCGGCGTAAAGAGTCGGCTGAAAACCGAACGTCTTCGTAAACTTCGTTGAATCGAAGATGTAGTCGAATTCGTACTGGTAGAGCATCTCGTACGATTCTCGGACGGTGGTATCGAACCATCCCGCCACCCAGAGCATCGGCCGGGCGAGCACTCGGTACTTCGATTGAGTCCCAAACTCCTTGGCGACAAGTTCAATGAACTGTTTCCTGGTCGGCGGATCGGGAGCAGTCGGAACGTGCCATGTTTGGTTCCAGGCGCTTTCGCTATCCGCCAGTAGAACCAGACTCCGCGCGGCATCCGGCGTGAAGGTGAACGAATGCTTCGCAGAATCATTGACAACCCAACTCGCTTTCGCGTCCATGGACAATTTGTCGAACACCAGAACGTTGGGGAGGCCGGTCCGGGCGCGGGGGCCATAGAAGTCGGCAGAGCGCGCGATGAGTGCCGTGAGGTTACCCGTCTTCATCTCGTTTAGAAGCATAGTGGCGATCTGCGCACGGAGCTCGCCCTTTTTGCTGCAAGGGCGGAAGGGCGTTTGTTCGTTCATCACGCCGTCCACTTTCCCGTACATGTACACGTTGTCGAAGAAGGCCAACCTGACGTTCGCACGTTTGGTGGCCTCGATGGCGTTGCGCATGATACGAGGCCACAGTGCCCGCCATACCGTGATGTCATACTTCAGACCGACAAGCAGAAACGCAATCCTTGAACCAGAAACCGCCCTAACAGTATCGTCAAGGTTAGAGAGATCGGCTGCAACTGCCTCCGCTGCGCCGGGAAGCAGTTTGGGATTCCGGCTGACCAGCCGAATAGGCTCGTTACGTGGGGTGAGCTCTTTGACAAGCTCGCTGCTGATCGCGCCGCCCGCTCCGAGGATGGTGATCATCGTTGCATGATACGCGGAGTGACCGAATCACCTCAAGAAAATCAGTCCGGACGACTTCCCGGATCGTGCCTAAAATTTGGATCAAATCGCAGCATCAGGGAGTTAGAGGTTGGACCCCCTGTATGATTGCTCCAGTCCACGGAAAATGCCAGTCGAAGCACTTAGGGCCGCCATCGGTCTGTTGACAGATCAACGCGCGTGTCTCCGGCATAGACTTGATCAGCTTGAGGCCGCGTTCCGGTCCGAGCACACAAACCGCTGTGGCCAAAGCATCCGCTGTAGTGTCGTCTGGAGCAATAACCGTGACACTCACCCGCCCGGTAATCGCGCGTCCCGTTCTCGGATCCACAATGTGAGAGTAGCGCGTGCCGTCAATATCGACGTGCTGCTCCAGATCTCCGGAAGTTGAGACACCAGCGTTGCGCAGCGTGACATAGCGCTTGGGCTCTTGCGCCGGCGAGTCAAGTGAGGCAACGGCGATTGTCCAGCCTGGTGCCGCGGCGTGCGGCGGTGGCTCGCCGACGGCGATGTCTCCACCAGCGGCGATCAGGGCGCGATCGATTCCGTGCTGTTTCAGCAGGCGCAGCGTTTCGTCAGCGGCATAGCCTTTACCGATGCCTCCCAGGTCAAGCAGCATACCGGGTTTCAGAAGCTGCGCAGTTCGAGCGCGGTCGTCAAGCCGCAGCTTGTCGTATCCGACGAGGTCGAGTGCTTGGGCCAGCCGCGCGGGGTCGGGCAGTTCATGTTGGCGTCGCGCCCTACGCCAGAGTCGCACGACAGGACCAACGGTGATGTCGAATGCCCCCTCCGAGCGCTGCGCCGTCTCCTGTGCCGTGCTCATCACCCGATACAGGTCATCGCTGATCCTGGCCGGCGGCCCGCCCGCCTGCTGAGAGATTTGCATCAGCTCGCTGCTCGACTGGTAGTCGCTCATGATACGATCAAGCTCTGCGATGCGGTCGAAAGCGGCTTTAGAGGCCCTGAGGGCCGAGTGCTCGTCCGAGGCGTAAAGGACAATTTTGAAGAGCGTTCCCATGTGCGCTTGCGTAAACTCGAAGCGCTGCAGGAACTTTTCCTGACTTTTTCGACCGCTCAAGCAGCTCGCGGCGGCCAACGCGCAAAAGGCGACCGCGAGTAGGGAACGAACTATCGAGCCTCGATCCAGTCTCATCTGTATCTTGCGCCTGCGACCGAAATTGCCATCGTAGCAGAAACGATTAAGGAGCTACACCGGGCCTTGAGGTACCGGTTTTCACCAGACACGCTAATGAGACGCGAGTCGCGCATTATTTTTCGTTTTGTCGCCGCCTTCTGTTTTTTACTTGTTGCATTTCGCTTGTTCAGCCAAGCTACCTCCAGCCAGCAGACTGCATCTGCCTTGGCCAGCCCTAAAACTTCGCATGCTGCTCCGCGGGAGATGAAGCCCTACGTCGAGACAATTCCCGGAACAATTGTCAAGTTTGAGATGGTGCCCATTCCCGGTGGGACCTTCATGATGGGCAGCCCGGCAAGCGAAGGGAAACGATCGCCGGACGAGGGGCCGCAACACCTGGTCACGGTGGGCCCTTTCTGGATGGAAAAAACCGAGGCGCGCTGGGAAGAGTACGATATTTTTGCTTTCAGCCAGGACCTGAAGCGCTCCTCGCCGTCCGCAACAGCCGGCGAGGACAACAAGCTCACCGATGCTATTACTCGCCCGACGCCGCCTTATACCGATCCCACGTTTGGGTTCGGCCACGATGGCTATCCGGTGATCAACGTCACTCACCACGCTGCCATGGAGTACTGCCGCTGGCTGTCTGCCAAGACCGGAAAAACGTATCGCCTGCCGACAGAGGCCGAATGGGAGTATGCCGCGCGCGCGGGTTCAAAATTCGCTTACTTTTTTGGCGACGATCCCAAGCGGTTGGGGGAATATGCCTGGTTCCTGGACAACGCCAACGCCCGGCCCCACCAAGTCGGCAAGAAGGAGGCCAATCCCTGGGGCCTTTATGATATTTTTGGCAACGTCGCCGAATGGGTCCTCGACCACTACGATAAGGACTACTACCTGAGTTTTAAAGCGGACGTACCGGTGCTGAGTCCTGTATTGATGGCGAGTGAAAAGGAATATCCCTACATTGTGCGCGGCGGCTCGTGGGACGACGAGGCGTCCCGCCTGCGCTCCGCCGCGCGCCGGCCGTCGATGCTGAAATGGAGCCAGCAGGACCCGCAACTCCCCCAGAGCATCTGGTGGCATACCGATGGGCTGTTTGTCGGCTTCCGAGTAGTGCGGCCGCTTGAGGCGCAAGACAACCTGAAAGGCTTGAAGTCCAAGGTTACCAAAGGGAATTAGTCAAAGGAGGGATACGAAATGGAGAACCAGAGTGAACGGAAGAAAGCCAGTTCTTCTCGCCGTGATTTTCTTAAGCGATCAAGTGTTGCGTTGGTAGGCGGCGCGGTGGCCAGCCGATTTACCGGCCTGCCCGCCGCCCACGCCGCGGGGAGCGATGTGATCAAGGTGGGGCTGATCGGCTGCGGTGGGCGCGGCACGGGAGCCGCCAAAGATGTCTTGAGCTCTGCCCGTGGCATTAAACTTGTCGCCATGGGAGACGTATTCAAGGACCATCTGGACAAAAGTCTTGGCGTGCTGAGCCAACTTCCGCAGCGGGACGAAACTGTCCGCAACCTGGGGAACACGGTGGAGGTTCCCGAGGAGCGGAGGTTCGCCGGCTTTGATGCTTTCGAAAAGGTCCTGGCATCCGACATCAACTATGTCATCCTGGCCACGCCGCCAGGGTTTCGTCCCATGCATCTGAAGGCCTCCGTCGCCGCGGGGAAACACATCTTTACGGAGAAGCCTGTTGCGGTGGACGGCTCCGGGATTCGCATGGTGCTCGAAACCTACGAACAGGCCAAGGCCAAAGGCCTCGGGATCGGGGCCGGGACGCAGCGCCGGCATCAGGTCGGGTATATCGAAACGCTGGAACGTGTCCACGACGGCGCCATCGGCCCCATCGTTTCGGCACGCGTCTACTGGGATCAGGGACCCATCTGGGTTTATCCGAAGCAAGAAAGCTGGACTGATATGGAGTGGCAGTTGCGCAACTGGTACTACTTCACCTGGCTCTGTGGTGATCACATCGTCGAGCAGCATGTCCATAACCTGGATGTGGCGAATTGGGCCATTGGTGCGCACCCGCTCAAAGCGGTGGGTCATGGCGGAAGGCAAGTCCGCACCGACCCGGTTTACGGCAACATTTACGACCACTTCGCCATCGACTACGAATACCCCAACGATGTTCATGTGGCCAGCTTCTGCCGGCAGATGCCTAGCTGCGCCAACAATGTCTCCGAGACTCTCGCGGGAACGAAAGGCTCCTGTCAGGTGAACAAATATACGATTGCCGGTGAGAAGAGCTGGCGCTACGCGGGCAGCAACAACTTACCCTACGTCCAGGAGCATACCGATCTAATCGCCAGTATCCGGAACGGCAAACCCTACAATGAGCTGAAGCAGGTCGCTGAAACCACGCTCACCGCAATTATGGGGCGCACGGCTGCATACACCGGACAGGAGATCACCTGGGAGCAAGCGCTGAACTCTACCGCGTACCTCATGCCCGCAAGACTCGAGTGGGACGGTCCTCTCGCCGTCGCGCCCGTCGCCATGCCCGGTCAGACCAAGCTGGTGTAGTTGGCGGTCATCGGAGGCAAAAAGGAAACGCTGGCTTCAAATCGTTGTCACCGATCAAGGGGCCGTCAGTCACGCGCTTAACTCCTGGTGAGTTGCCTTGCCGCCCCCATCGCCACCGATTTCACTTCTCCACTAAGCGTTGATCAGGACTTACCCGAGAAGACATCTTGCTTTGAACCCAGCGCAAACTGAGTCGCGAGAGACAACGAGACGATGGGGCATGCTTCCTGGGCGAAGAAGAAGAGCTGCATAAATTGCATGTACGTGGGCGCTTCAAAAAGTTCGCGTTGAGCTCACAGGGACTTCAGGAACTCGATGATGGCTTCCTGGTCGGGCCTTTTCAGTTTTTCAAATCGCTTGATGATTTGGCTGGCCTCGCCGCGGTGGCGCGTGATGGCTTCGAGAAGCGTCAAGGAAGCGCCATCATGCATCAATCGCGGGCGCAGGCGGACTCCCCACAAAGGAGCGGTGCGTATCTTGTTCCGGCTGCTCTCAAAATCCTGTTTCGAGAGATAGCCGACCATCTGCTGGAAGACTCGGTGCCCGTAGTGCTCGCGAATGGCTTGCAGGATTCCGTCGCCGGTACCCACGTCGTGCATCAGGAAATCTCCGAAGGGGTGCAACGTGAGGGATCCGAGCGCCGGCGGAATCACAAACGTGCCGCCGTTGATCTTTGTTCCTGCGGGAGCGGTGGTCAGTGTCTCAACGTGACAGGTCGCGCAGCCGATTTTGTCGAAAAGACCGAGGCCCTTGTTCGCAACCGCGCTATTGGCGACCTGCGAATCACGCGCGGGCGCCTTCGTCGCGCGAATGAAGCGGGCGAAGCGATCGATATCGGAAAGGCCGTCGGGCCCGGGCTTGTCATTCGGCTCCGAGACGCTGTTGCAAAGATTGGTGACCTCATTAGGTTGCAGGCGATTGGTGATGCCCATCTCGTTGAGGTAGGCGTCGCCGGCAAACGATAGCAGGCTGGCGTGCTGGTCTTTCCAGCCGAAACGACCTACGCCCATCTGTCCGGGCGCTTCCACGATGGGGACATAGAGAACTTGGCCGCATATTGTCTGGTGCGAGGATTTGCATTGTTGTTTGGCAAGATCGATCAGGGTTTGGTCGGCAATGGCCTCGACGAAGCCATCGCCCAATACACTGAGAGAGAGGCGAAGCGTGCGGATCGACTCCGTTTCTGGAACGCGTTCCTGGATTTCCTTGTCAGGAAAGACGGCGTTGGGGCAAATGGCGCGATCGTTCACGAGAGAGCGGCCGGTGATCACTTCGGCTCCGCGAGCGATCGGGATGTCCGGAGTGCGGAACCGTCCATCCGGTCCTTGATGGCCAACGCGTAATTCCGTGACCTGGGACGCCCCGCCGGAAACCGGACTCTGATGGCATTCCCGGCAGGACTGCGCGTTGTATAGTGGTCCGAGGCCATCACTGACCTGCTCGACTTCGTCAAATTTCATTTGGTCGGCCTGATGCGTCGCATCATCGACCATGCCGTTGGGTTTGTCGTCAAAGCCTGCGGGTGTCTCTGGGAACTGCGTGCTGACAGAAACGAGAGCAAAAGTTAGAGCAGCCGCTGCGATCAAGAGCTTCATGGGCTCTTTCTCCTCGAGCGGATTGGGAGCGGGGCTAAGGTGTAAATATCATCTCGCCCGCATACCGCAAAGGTTAAAGAAGAAGGATGCTGTCCAAATCAGCAAGGCCTGTTCATGATTCTGAGCAATACACGGTGGTTGATGTGACCAAGCTAAATAGGCCAGCGACCGCACTTGCGCCTTTCCGGGCACCTGCCCAGTACCAAGTGGATTCCACTCGCAAGCGTGCTGATTTCGCGACTCTGTTTCGCCGGCACCGAGGAACGATCTTTCATTCGAATCAAGTTAAGTTTGATGCCCGTCGGCCAGCGGAATTCTCGCAAAACTGGCTAACTCCCGATTGACGCACTATCGAAAAAGTGAAACCGCTCTCAAGAAGAGGGCGGGCACAATGCCCGGGCTGGGGGATTGTTCAGCTTGCAATCGATTCTGTTTGAGCAGAAGATGCGAATCGTACTCGAACCCACCTAGTCCGACTGCGGCCTAAGACAGTAACAAAAAGCAAAAGGGGGCATGGGAAATGGGACTTATTTACTGGATCGTTGTGGGGCTCATCGCTGGCTGGCTTGCTGGTAAAGTGATGAAGGGGGGCGGCTACGGCGTTTTGATTGACATTATCCTCGGCATCCTCGGCGGCATCGTCGGAGGTTGGGTGTTTGGAATGCTCGGTATTTGGCCGGGAGGGGGAATCATCGGCTCGATTATCGTAGCTTTCATTGGTGCTGTGATCCTCATTTGGATCACACGGCTGTTGAAGAAAACCTGAAGCTTTGCGAGGATGTGAACAATTCGGCCCGTGACCGTTTCGCGCTTCTCGGGTCTGATGCCCCATCCTTAGATAATATATACCCCGCGCGAATGTTGCCCCGGGCGAGAGTCCCGCGCCGGGGGCCCATTCGGGTTTGTTCGCGAACACTCGGCTATCCGCGAAGAACCCAGGTATCTTTACTCCCGCCGCCCTGAGAAGAATTGACCACCAGGGAGCCCCGCCTCAGGGCTACGCGCGTAAGGCCACCCGGCACCAAGGTGATGTTTTCCCCGTACAAGATGTAAGGCCGCAAATCAATGTGGCGTGCTTCCACTTCGCCGTCCAGGTAACAAGGTGCCTGCGACAACGCCAGTGTCGGCTGAGCAATATAATTCCGAGGCTCAGCCAAAATTCGGCTGCGAAATTCTTCCCGCTCTTCGGTAGTGCTGTGTGGGCCGATGAGCATGCCATAACCGCCGGACTCGCCCACGGCTTTTACGACCAGCTCCGATAAATGGTCGAGTACGTAAGCTTGATCGGACTTGTCTGACAGTAAGTAAGTCTTCACGTTGGGCAGGATAGGCTCTTCGCCGAGGTAATAGCGAATGATCGCGGGAACGAAGGCGTAAATGGCCTTATCGTCGGCGACGCCGGTTCCGATAGCATTCGACAAATTTACATTCCCAGCGCGATAGGCATTGAAGAGTCCGGGGACGCCCAGACTGGAGTCGGCGCGGAAACAGAGCGAATCCACAAAATCATCATCGACCCGCCGGTAGATGACGTCAACGCGACGCAGACCGGCGGTGGTACGCGTGTACACGACATTGTCGTGAACCAGCAGGTCGCGCCCCTCGACCAGCTCAATACCCATCTGCTGCGCGAGGAACGTATGTTCAAAGTAAGCCGAATTGAAAATCCCGGGCGTCAGCAACACAATTGCGGGTTCGTCCCGATCGGGGCAATTGGCCGGAGCCAAAGCACGTAAGGTGGACAACAGGCCTTGAGCGTAATGATCGACGGAGCAAACTCCATAGTCGCGAAAGAGCGTGGGAAATACCCGCTTCAGGACCTTGCGATTAGCGAGCATGTAGGAAACGCCACTGGGCACGCGCAGGTTGTCTTCGAGGACCACAAAGCTCCCATCGGGCAGGCGCACCAGATCGGTGCCACAGATGCTTACATAAACATCGCGCGGGACGCTGAGGCCGCGCATCTCGCGGCGAAAGTGGCGGCAACTGTAGACCAGCGCGCGCGGAACAACCCCTGCGGCAAGGATTCTGCCGTCGTGGTAGATGTCTTTGAGGAATAGATTAAAGGCGGTGATGCGCTGGGTTAATCCGGCCTCCACTTTGCGCCACTCGCGGCCAGGAATAATGCGAGGCAACAGATCGTTGGGGGAAATACGTTCCGTCCCTTCCTCGTTTCCGTAGACGGTGAAAGTAATTCCCTGATGCAGGAGAGACAGGTTCGCGGCCTGTTGGCTTTTGCGGAGCTCTTCCGGCGGCGATTCCAGCAACGTTCGGTAGAGCGCCTGATAGTGCCCGCGAGGCACACCCGGGCGCTCAAACATCTCGTCGTATGCGCGGCCAAACTGGTAGTTCAAGAATGGGGGTTTAAGCGATACCTGAGCGGTCGCGGGGGCTGCTGTCATGAATGCTCTGACCCCAGTGCCGGAAGCGATGCGAGCGCTTCGCGAAGCTGACGGCCAAGACAACCTGTCTTACCCGCGACTCTATGGGCAAGTTGCCACCCGGTCCAATCGAAATTGTTGATCGAGCCGATAGCTTTTCTGAGTGCACGCTGAAGCCTTCCTGCGTCAAAATCAGCATTTACCATAGCGGTCATCTTGGTTCGAGGTGGAGTCGCTAATGATGAGGATGGACTGATGCGGATCGGTCTGGGGCATGACATCCGGTTTGCTATTCCTTCGCCAATCTCGGTGGTGGCGATGCTCAACGTCGGTCCGTCCCGCATGGCGGATCTCCGAGAATCAGATGAATTACACGTGGAACCTACGGTGGAGGTGACGAACTTCTTCGACAATTTCGGGAATCGCTGCTCCCGATTCGTCAGGCCACCAGGCCTGTTGCGGGTAAACAACTTGGCCGTGATCCATGATTCCGGTGCGCCCGACTTCGTGGAACTGGATGCCCGGGAAGTGCCGGTGCAGGACTTGCCAAACGATGTCACAATAGTTAGAGGGCTGCTTATTTTTGCTGTCTCGCCTACAACGCAAACTTCGTCCACCTTGGTTGCTGGGGTATCCCTATGCTGATCCGCCTAGGTTTTGACATTCAGTTCGAGATCCCTTCTCCGGTTGCGATGGTCGCTCTGTTCCATGTGCATCACACGCGGTGCTCGGACCTGCGAGAACCCGATGAACCGCGGATCACCCCGACTGTGCCTATCGATGAATATCAAGATTCGTTTGGGAATGTATGTTCCCGTTTCGTAGCACGCGCGGGAAGGCTGCAGCTGTACAACTCGACCTTGATCGAAGACTCAGGCGAACCTGATCCCGTAAGTCCCCAAGCGTGCCAGATGCCGGTGGAAGATCTGCCTCCGGACGTGCTGCGGTTTTTGCTCCCTTCCAGGTATTGCGAAGTTGACCGCCTCTTGGACGTTGCTGGAACCCTGTTCGCCGCCTCGCAGCCGGGATGGCCGCGCGTCCAGGCGGTGTGTGATTGGGTGCAGACGAACGTAACATTCGGCTACCCCTTTGCCAGCCCGACAAAGACGGCTTTGGATGTCTATGGGGATCGCAAGGGCGTCTGCCGCGATTTTCAGCATCTCGCAATTACGTTTTGCCGTTGTTTGAACATCCCTGCCCGGTATGCCACTGGATACTTGGGGGACATCGGGGTTCCTTTTGTTCCGCCGATGGACTTCAGCGCGTGGTTTGAGGTTTACCTGCAGGATCGCTGGTGGACATTCGATGCCCGTAACAACAAGCCGCGAATCGGGCGAGTTTTGATGGCCACAGGTCGCGATGCGGCGGACGTCGCGATAACAACCTCATTCGGAACTACCTGGTTGACAAACTTTACGGTCGTGACCGAAGAAGTAGTGGCCGCGAAACCGGCGACAGTTCAGTAGTTCGTGCTAAAAAAGAGAGCTAGGTTTAGTGCCGCTTCGCGGCTGTTTCGCTAGTCGCCACGATGCTGTCGTCACGTGTCGAGAGTCCGCGTTCCGGCTTCGCTCGATCATTTATGTATGGCCATTCACGTCGCGCTCACCCATAAGACGCACTACCGTTACGATCGCCGGGTTGCTCTCGGACCTCAGGTTGTACGGCTGCGGCCGGCGCCACACTGCCGCACACCCATCCTGTCGTATTCTCTGAAGGTTCGCCCCGAAAACCACTACATGAACTGGCAGCAGGACCCTCAAAGCAACTTCCTTGCGCGACTGGTGTTCCCGGAGCCGACTACCGAGTTCTTTGTGGGGGTTGATCTGGTGGCCGAGATGGGCATCTTCAATCCGTTCGACTTCTTCCTGGAGCCTTCCGCTGAACAGTGTCCGTTTTCCTACGACGTTGCCTTGGCCCGCGAACTGCGCCCGTATCTCGAAACCGAACCGGCGGGGCCGAAACTGTCTGCATTCCTGGCTAGCGTGCCGCGGGTAAGCACGCGGACGATTGATTTCCTGGTCGGCCTCAATCAGCGCGTGAAAGACGAACTCGGCTACGTGATCCGTATGGAGCCAGGCGTGCAATCGTGCGAGGAAACCTTACGCCTGCGAACCGGTTCATGCCGCGACTCGGCCTGGCTGCTGGTCGAGACCATGCGCCATCTGGGACTCGCGGCGCGTTTTGTTTCCGGCTATCTGATTCAACTCCAGGCGGATGTGAAGCCGCTCGAGGGAGCGGCCGGACCCACCGCCGACTTTACCGATCTGCATGCGTGGGCCGAGGTGTACCTGCCTGGGGCCGGCTGGATCGGATTCGACCAAACCTCCGGGCTGCTTGCCGGCGAAGGTCATATCCCGCTCGCCTGCACCCCGGACGCAGGCGGCGCCGCGCCGATCACTGGCGCGCTCGATCCCTGCCATACCGAGTTTGGACATGAGATGACGGTTCAGCGAATTTACGAATCGCCTCGCGTCACCAAGCCCTACATCGATCGGCAATGGCACGAAATCGAAGCGCTGGGCCATTTGGTGGACGCCAAGTTGCGGGCCGGAGACGTACGGCTGACCATGGGCGGTGAGCCGACGTTCATTTCTCTTGATGACGCCGATGGAGCCGAGTGGACAAACGACGCGCTGGGGCCTGCAAAACGCAAGCTCGCGGTCGAACTGCTGGACAGGTTGCGCGACCATTTCGCACCTCATGCGCTGCTTCACTACGGACAAGGCAAGTGGTACCCCGGGGAGCTGCTACCGAGATGGGCGCTCTCCTGCTATTGGCGTAAGGATGGCGTTCCCATCTGGGAGGATGCGCGCCTAATCGCGGAGGATGGCAAAGATTACGGTTATACGAGCCAGGACGCACGGCGGTTTCTCGAAGCACTGACCCGCCGTCTGCAAGTGGACGTCTCGGTCGCGATGCCGGCGTATGAGGACAGCTTCTACTATCTCTGGAAAGAACGACGGCTCCCGGTGAACGTGGATCCGCTCGATCCAAAACTCGAAAATCCGATCGAGCGCCAGCGTGTGGCCCGCATTTTCGAAGAAGGACTGGGTAAGGTGACCGGCTACGCGCTCCCGCTGCGGCGGATCGCGACCAAGCAGGGCATGCCCCGCTGGACGAGCCAACCCTGGTTTCTCAGGTCGGAACATATGTTTCTCATCCCGGGTGATTCGCCGATAGGATACCGTCTGCCGCTCGATTCTCTTCCCTGGACCAAGCCGGAAGATGTTCTTTATTCCTTCGACCCTGATCCGTTTGCGCAGCGGGACGTGCTTCCCGACAGGCCGGTGCGCAAGCCGGACCTTTTCACCGCGCCGCCCGTAGCAGACGATCGGCAGCCGGCAGCGGAACCCGCAAAGCAGCCGGAGAAAGGTACGTCTGCGGCATGGGTCGCGCGTCCCGCACTGTGCATACAGCCGCGCGACGGCAAGCTGTTCGTCTTCATGCCGCCGGTGGAGTATGTTGCCGACTATTTGGATCTCGTGGCTGCGATCGAAGACACAGCCGCTTATCTCAGCATGCCGGTGATGCTGGAAGGCTACGCACTGCCCTTCGATCCGCGAATCCAAGTGCTCAAGGTGACGCCGGATCCGGGCGTGATCGAAGTAAACATCCATCCGGCGGAATCCTGGGACGAACTCGTGCGCACCACCGAAGTGGTCTACGCTCTTGCACGCGAGACCCGCCTGGGCACGGAGAAATTCATGTTAGACGGGCAGCACTCCGGAACCGGCGGGGGCAACCACATCGTGATCGGTGGCCCTACTCCGGCGGACAGCGGCTTTTTACGCCGTCCCGATCTATTGCGAAGCTTGGTCGGTTACTGGCACAACCATCCTTCGCTGTCCTACCTGTTCTCGGGTAGGTTTATCGGACCTACCAGCCAGCATCCCCGTGTGGATGAGGCGCGTACCGATTCCATCTACGAGTTGGAAATTGCGTTCGACCAGATTCCGGACAAGGGTTCTTCCGGCGTCCTTCCGTGGCAGGTCGATCGCGTCTTCCGGCATCTTCTAACCGACATGTCCGGCAATACGCACCGTGCCGAGTTCTGCATCGACAAGCTCTATTCGCCGGACGCTTCCCAGTCGCGGCTTGGTCTGGTGGAATTGCGGGCATTCGAAATGCCTCCGCACGCACGCATGAGTCTCACTCAACAACTGCTCGTGCGCGCACTGATCGCGCATTTCTGGCAAACTCCGTACCGACGCAAACTCGTGTGGTGGGGAACCACGCTGCATGACCGCTTCATGTTGCCTCACTTCGCTCAACTCGACTGGGAAGATGTGCTGGCAGACCTGCGCGAAGCCGGTTACGCATTTCAGAGGGAATGGTTCGCGCCGCACTTCGAGTTTCGATTTCCAGTGATCGGTTCGGTGACCAGGCGGGGGATATGCGTGGAGTTGCGGCACGCCTTGGAGCCGTGGCACGTGTTGGGTGAAGAAGCCTCCGGCAGCCTTACCGTACGCAACGTGGACTCGTCGGTGGAGCGATTGCAGGTGAAGGTGTCGGGCATGATCGATTCGCGTTTCACCCTCTTGTGCAATGGCCGTCCGGTACCGCTGCGCTCTACGGGCGAGGAGGGCGAATTCGTGGCTGGGGTGCGTTACCGCGCATGGCAGCCGGCGTCGTGCCTGCATCCAAACATCCCGGTGCACACGCCCCTGGTGTTTGATATCCTAGACACATGGTCGGGACGTTCGATCGGGGGTTGCACGTATCACGTTACCCATCCTGGCGGACTAGCCCACGCGCAGTTTCCCGTTAACGCTTTCGAGGCGGAGAGTCGGCGTCTGGCCCGGTTCAGCGATATCGGCCATACACCAGGAATCATGGCGATCCCAGGCGAGGAGCGCAATCCCGCGTTCCCGTTGATACTAGATTTGCGGCGGACGCCGTGAGATCCCCTCGCGAAGTTCGGCAAACCCTTCCCGTTGAGCCCGAATGAACATTTCCGCAGACACCATGAACGGGCCACTGCTGAGCACCGGCTATCCCCAGACAGCCGGGGTTTACGACGAGATGTCCGCCGAGCTCGGGGTTCTTCGTCCCCATTGGGACGTATTCATCAATTCGTTATCGGCACTCGGCGGCCAGGAACTGGCCCGCCGCTGGAAAACTGCACGGCAGCGAATTCGCGAAAACGGCGTCACGTACAATGTCTATGGTGACCCGTTGGGAATGGATCGGCCGTGGAATCTGGATGCTATTCCCCTCATGATCCCACCGTCGGAATGGAGCCAGCTGGAAGCAGGCTTGATCCAGCGCGCTCGGCTCCTGAACCTCATTCTGGCCGATCTTTATGGCCCGCAACAGTTGCTGCGCGGGGGCCTGATTCCACCGGCTCTAGTATTCGCGAACCCGGGCTTCTGGCGGCCGTGTCATGGGGTGCGCGTATCGGGTAACACCTACCTGCACTTGCTGGCTGTGGACCTGGCGCGCGGGCCGGATGGCGAATGGTGGGTCATTTCCGACCGCACGCAGGCGCCTTCGGGCGCGGGCTATTCGCTCGAGAATCGCATCGTTATGGCGGAAACCTTTCCGGACTTATTCCGCGAGTTCCAAGTCAAGCGACTCGCTTCATTTTTCCGTTCCTTTCGCGACACGCTGCTGCGCCTTTCGCCCATACCCCGCGACAATCCGCGCGTCGTCCTGCTGACGCCCGGACCGTTCAACGAGACCTACTTCGAACATTCCTACCTCGCGCGTTATCTCGGTTTCACGTTGGTTCAGGGCGGCGACCTGACGGTGCGCGATAGCCGGGTATTCCTTAAGACGCTCGAAGGACTCAAGCAAGTGGATGTAATCCTGCGGCGCTTAGACGATAGCTTCTGCGACCCGATCGAATTGCGCTCCGACTCCTACCTGGGCGTGGCCGGGCTGGTGGAAGCGGTGCGAGCGGGCAGCGTCACGGTGGCTAATGCCCTGGGTAGTGGCCTGATTGAAACGTCAGCCTTCATGCCGTTTTTGCCGGGACTTAGCATGCGAATGCTGGGAGAGGGACTGAAACTCCCGACGGCCGCAACGTGGTGGTGCGGACAGCCCGAGGCGCTCCGTTACGTACTCGATAAACTGGATTTCCTGGTGATCAAGCCGGCCTTCCCCTCGAAAGGCATGGAGCCTGTTTTTGGGGGGAAGCTTGGCGCCGACGAGCGGTCGCGACTGATTGCGCGCATCAGGGAGAGCCCGCACGAATTCGCCGGCCAGGAGTTGTTGAGTTTGTCTACGGTACCGGTCTGGTCAGAAGAACATGGTCTGACTCCCCGGCGCGTTGTTCTGCGCGTGTACCTGGCGGCGGAGGGGGACTCGTGGGTCGTCATTCCCGGTGGACTGGCGCGCGTTTCCTCATCGATCGACACGCCGGTCGTCTCGATGCAGCGCGGCGGCGGCAGTAAGGACACTTGGGTTCTTTCGGACGGGCCGGTGGATACCTTCAGTTTGCAGCGACCGCGTGATGCGCCGGTGGATTTGAGTCGTGGCGTTGCCAGCGACCTGCCTAGTCGTGCAGCCGACCATGTCTTCTGGCTCGGCCGCTACGCCGAACGCAGTGAGCACCTGGCCCGGATGCTTCGATGCATTTTGATCCGGCTGACCGGCGAGTCGGGGGCGGCAGACGAGTCGGAATGGGATTCCCTGATGAAGATGCACGATTGTCTGGAGTCTCCCCACGCACGGCTCTCGAAGGACGAGCTCCAAGGGCATCCCGACCAATTGCGTGATTTGGAGCAGGAGATTCTTTCGAGGATTTTCGAAGAACAGCGCAGCGATAGCCTGACCGCAATTCTGAATCGTGCTGGACGCTCCGCGGCGCAGGTGCGCGACCGGCTTTCGAGCGATCTGCTGCGCGTTGTGAGCCAGTTCAGCTCCATGGCGCGCGCTGCCGACAATCCGGCATGGGGATACGTCTCGGTGGGAGATGCATTAGCTGTGTTGAATGGCTGTATCGGGACGCTTGCCGCTCTGCGCGGGATCGAGATGGAAAATATGACACGAGGCCCCGGCTGGCATTTCCTCAGCATCGGAAGACGCCTGGAGCGCTCCCTCCATCTGGTGAAGCTGTTCCGCACCATCATCGTGCCCCTGAGCATCCAGACATGGCCCGCGCTCGAGATGCTCCTCGAAGTGGCCGACAGCTCGATGACCTATCGGTCGCGATACTTCACCATTCTCCAACCCGCGCCAGTACTCGATCTTCTGATGAACGAAGAGGTTAATCCACGGTCCCTGGCCTTCCAGGCCAAGGACCTCTCCGAGCATTGCCGAAGTTTGTCGAGCATGCCATCCGGGGCCGGATGGCCGATTATCAAACAAAAACGTCTGGAGGAAGCGGCATCCAATCTGTTTGGCGCGGATGTCCGCATGCTTTGCGAACCGGGCCCCGGGGGCCCTCGCGAACGACTGGACGATCTTCTCGCCGAATTGGACGCGGCCTTGCCGGCTTTTTCGAACGCCATCACTCATGCCTATTTCAGTCACGCCGAGGCGGAGCGGACCGCGTGATCTACCGCGTGCGGCACAGAACCACGTACGACTACGAGGACCCAGTTTCGGTGTCGCATCACATGGTGCGTTTGACTCCTCGCAATCTTCCGGCACAGGTCTGCCGTGGAACCGAGATATCCATACTGCCCGCGCCCCCAGTTACGGCCACTCGCAACGACTATTTCGGCAACATTCAGACGTTCTTCACGCTGCAGGAACCGCACGACTGCCTGATCGTGGAGGCGAGCAGCGAATTGGAAGTGCACAGCATCAAACGGCCGGATTTCTCCGGATCTCCGCCCTGGGAAACCGTTGTGGAGTCGTTGGCCGGCGACCATAGCGAGGAGGGTCTGGACGCGTACCAGTTTGTCTTCGGTTCTCAACGCGTGGGAGCAAGTCGGGAACTCGCCGACTACGCGCGCGAGTCGTTTCCCGGAGGACGTCCGTTGCTGGAGGCGATTCTCGATCTTATGCGAAACATACACCGGGATTTTCGCTTCGATACTAAGGCGACCGAGGTCACCACCCCGGTCCAGGTGTTCTTCCAAAAGCGCCGTGGCGTGTGCCAGGACTTCGCTCATCTGCAGATTGCGTGCATGCGATCGCTGGGCCTACCGGCCCGCTATATCAGCGGCTATCTGCGAACGCTGCCGCCGCCTGGCCTGCCGCGTTTAGTGGGCGCGGATGCGTCACATGCCTGGTGTTCGGCGTGGTGCCCTGGCGCCGGGTGGGTCGATTTCGATCCCACGAACAATTGCGTGCCCACCGACGGTCACATCACGGTGGCATGGGGGCGTGATTATAGCGACGTCAGTCCCATCCATGGTGTTCTCCTGGGCGGTGCCCGGCATACACTAGACGTGGGAGTGGACGTGATGCCGATTCAATAGGGTTTGAGAATTTGTCTTCAGGGAACTGGCCGATCGCATCATCGCATCTGCCGTCTGATTGAGCTCCGCGTAAGGTGACGGCTTTGCTAGACATCGCCGAGATCGCCGAAGTTTGGTGACCGGACTTATTGTGAAATGACCGAGATGGTCCTGCACTGAACCGGATGGCCGCCGGCCCTGTCTGCGCACTCGCAGAGCTAAATGCGGCCGTAGGGCGTGAACTGTAATCATTATGAAAAGCCAGCGCATCACCCGCCGACAGTTTATGAGCTCTCCCGCCGTGGGCGGATTGGCGTTGCTGGCTTACCGGCGCGCGACTGGCGACGCGCTGCGCGCTATACCGAAGTCAACAATCGCCTTTGAAAACATCCTGGCAAGTTCCGGCATCGCGTTCGTTTTGGATAACAGCAGCACTCCCCAGAAGTACCAGATTGAGACCATGGCAGGTGGCGTCGCGGCATTTGACTACAACAATGATGGCCTCCTGGACCTGTACTTTACCAACGGTGCCCGGTTGCCGGATATGAACAAGTCTGATCCGAAATTCTTTAACCGGCTATACCGCAATAACGGCGACGGGACGTTTACCGACGTCACCGTGCACGCGGGAGTTCAGGGTTCCTACTATTCGATGGGTGTCACGGCGGCCGATTACGACAATGATGGACATGCGGATCTGTTCGTCGCGGGCGTGAACGGCAATCAACTTTTTCACAACAATGGTGATGGTACGTTCACCGACGTTACGCAGAAGGCAGGTGTGTCAGGAGTTCGGCCCGATATTGGCAAACCTTTTTCGGTTGCTGCCGGCTGGTTCGACTACGACAATGACGGCCACCTCGATCTCATGGTCATCAACTACCTCAAATGGTCGCTCGAGACCGATCCGAAATGTATGGTAAAAGGCGTTCGCACGTACTGCTCTCCCGACAGTTTCGCCGGATTGCCCAACCTGCTCTATCACAACAACGGGGATGGCACCTTCACAGATGTCTCCGAGTCTTCGGGGATCTTCCAACATGTCGGCAAGGGTATGAGTGTGGCCTTCGCTGACTATGACGACGACGGTTTTACAGATGCTTTTGTCTCCAATGACAGCTTTCGAAATTTTCTCTTTCACAACAACGGCAACGGTACTTTTTCCGAGGTCGGGATTTTGACCGGTGTCGCCTTCAACGAAAATGGAAAGCCTGTTGCGGGTATGGGTGTGGATTTCCGAGATATGGACAATGACGGACGCCCCGACATTTTTGAGACTGCCATGTACGGCGATACGTTCCCCTTGTTTCGCAACCTGGGTAAAGGTCAGTTTGAGGACGTGACCACCAGGTCTCGCGTGGCAAACGCCACCCATCGATTGACGGCTTGGGGAAACGGCATTTTCGATTTCGATAACGATGGTTGGAAGGATTTATTCGTGGCCAACGGCGGCATTCTGGATAATTCTGAAATCGTCGATGGATTGCCCTACAAACTACCCAACAGCCTGCTCAAGAACAACCGGGACGGGACATTCGTTGACGTGAGTGCGTCGGCGGGCAAGAGCTTCAACGTTCCGGATGCTCATCGAGGCACGGCATTTGGCGATCTGAACAACGGCGGCAGGATTGACATCGTGAGCAGCAGTTTGAATTCCAAACCTGAAATCCTGAGCAACCGTTCCGAGAATTTGAATCACTGGCTGCTGATTGCCTTAGTGGGAAAACGCAGCAATCGCGATGGTCTGGGCGCGCGGCTGAAGATCACCACGGCGAGCGGCACACAGTACAATCACGCCACCACGAGCGTAGGTTATGGATCCTCGAGCGATAAGCGCGTGCATTTCGGCCTGGGCACCTGCGCGAAGGTTGATAGGATCGAAATAGCCTGGCCGAGCGGAATCAAACAGGTCCTAAAGGACGTTGCTGCGAATCAGATTCTTACCGTGGCTGAGCCGAAGTGAGATAAGTCCCGCGCCCGGGCCGACCAATCACTAGTGGGCTTTGATCCAATCCGCATGTTGTTGCGCTTCTTCCAGTCGATGCATGGCAAAGTACACCCTGGCCAACAAGGCATGCGACGCGCGAAGCAGGTCTCGATTGTCTCCTGCATACTTCAACGCTAGTTCGGCTTCGCGCACCGCCTGGCCATGTTTTCCTTCCTTCAGCAGATTCTTGGCCCGCTCAATGTAACCAGGACCGAACGAGGGGGTCCACCCCAACAACTCATTATTCAGTCGGTCTGCCTCCTCGTGACGTCCGTGACGCTCGAGAAATTCAACGTACTGAATCGTTGATCCGGGGTCTGGTGGTTTCAGCTTGCGGTTCAAATTCAGCGCGGCCTGGAACGCACTTTCGGCCTCCGAAAGATGATTGAGATCACCTTCGGCAACGCCGATTATGGTCTCGATTTGTACGTTGGCTCGTTCATTGCCAGGATCGAGCTGTTGCGCCTGCCTGAGTTCTGCCACGCTCAACGCAAGTTCATTATTGAGCCACAGCAATTTCCCATAGAGGTAATGGGCCTCCGGGTCTCTCGGAAACTCCTTGACGGCCTTGCTCAATAACTCTTCCGCTCTGGTACTGGTCTTGTCATGCATCAGCGCTTCACCGAGTGCTTTCATGTACGTTGCTGAGCTGGGCTGTTGTTCCATCTTCGGTTCGAGCTTGGCCTTGACCTGCCTTGCATTTAGCTCCGTTCGCAACAACGCAACATACTGCGCTTGCAGGTCAGTCGACTGAGGGTAGCCTGCCAAACCTTGTTCGCAAACCGCAAGTGCGTCGTCTGCTTTCCCGAGGTTGCGGAGAGCGGTAACGCCCAACGCGTAAAACTCGGCTTCAACGGGCTGGCCAGCGCCCATGACTCTCTCGAGCTGCTTGTTTACACCAAGCCAATCTCCTCGACGGGCGGAAATCTTAGCCAGTGCTTTGCGGGGTTCGAGCAGCGTGGGGTCAAGTTGCACGGAACGCTCGAGCTCGGGGCGCGCTTTGGCGTCACGCTTCTGTTGAAACAGCAAAACGCCTAAGGCGGCATGTCCGTCGGCAGAGAGGGTTTCAAAGGAGAGATATTTTCGCAGCGAGGACTCAGCCCTTTTGGGCTGACCGAGCTGGCTTTGGCAGATCCCCAGTGCGAAATAGGCCTCATAGAACGTCGGTAACATCGTAACGATCGATTGGTAGTGGATTTCGGCTTCGTCAAACTTGCCCTCCCTGAGCAGCGGCTCTGCCACTCGAAGTTCCGAGCGCAAGTTTCTGCCTAAAGCCTGTTGCGCATCCTCCTGACGGATAATCTCCTGAACCGTTCGGCCTTGCGCCTCGGCCTTTGCTTTTTGGCCTTCTCGCGTGTAAATACGGAGCAACAAGAGATGAGCAGCTCGATTGCGGGGATTTTGCCGAATCGCTCTAACCGCATCAGCCTCGGCGCGAGCGAATTCCTTGAGATCGATGTAAGCAGTAGCCCGGCCGTAGTACGCCTCCGTGAGACGCAAGTCAACGGCCAGCGCTCGGGTGTATGCTTCGACGCTGTCAGGCCATCGTCCCTGATGCCGCAAGTACTGACCGTGTAAGTAATCGACGTTGGCGCTGCGCTTGGCGAGCTTAGCGTTCAGTTCCAGCGCCAAAGAAAAGTTTGCGTCGGCTTCCGTGGTGTTGCCGGCCAAACCTTGGGCGCTGCCAAGATACGCAAATAGCTCTCCGTCAGCCGCAGAAAGCCGGACAGCTTGCTCAAAGGCGCGAATCGCATCGCTAATCTTAGACTCGCCGAGATAGGTTGCACCGAGCGCCTTCCAAGCCTCCAGGTTGTCCGGGGCGAAAGTAGTGGCTTTCACCAGCGCTTCCTCCGCCCCGGTGTTGTCTTTCACAAACAAATTTAACAGTGCGGCGTAGTAAACAAGAGCGGGAACGTCATAGGGGTCGGTAGCAAGCAGATCTTGCAGCTCGAGAACAGCATCAAAAGGCTGCTTGAGATGAACGAGTGCTTGAGCGTGCAGCAGCGTTGCTTCCGCGAAATCCCGCCGTTGCTCGCGACAAATCCTGAAAAGTTGTTCGGCTTGTGTCCATTTCCCGTGGGCCGCATAATTCTTCCCCAGCTGTAGACGGTCGGCGAACCGGTCACCACGGGCTGACACGGCACCAGTTCCTAAGCAAAGCGAAAATCCAGCGACGACAACTATTGTCCGGCGGACGATATCGGATCTTTTGCGCACAAGCTAATGATAAGGCAAAAAAAGGGGGCGTGCACCGTGGTGCCAGCCCCCGGGAAAGAGCCACCGACCGAAAGTGGCTAGAATACGAGCCTCATAGAAAGCTGGATACGACGTTCGGTGTTCCCGGCCCTGGTGATCAGACCGTAGCTTTGGTCGCCCACCTTTGAATTATAGGGTCCAAAGCCTCGAATGTTGAATATGTTCAAACCTTCCATCCGGAACTGCAGATAGCGGGTGGCGTCGCTGCTGAAGAGGGGAAAATCCTTCATCAACGAGACATCGTGATTAACGTAGCTCGGATGCCTGATGTTGGCGAAGGATGCGGGAATGTTGCCATAAGTAAACGCTGCGGAGTCCACAATCGCCTTGGGGTCAAATCGTCGCACGGCATTCGAACTGAGCGACGGCACCGGGTCGTTGGGGCCATAAAGCACCTGGCCCTTACTATTGAAAGCGGGACCGCCTACGTTCCCGGGACCGAAACCGGGAGCGAAGGTGCCGAAGGTTGACTCAACACGGATTCCGTTGGCAATATTCGCCTGAGAATAATCGAAAAGGATCGGTCGACCGGAACGCCACAGGCTTGTTCCTGCAAAGCTCCAGCCGCCCACCACATGGTCGAGAACCAGGCCTCCGAAACCATGGGGACTGCTGAGGAGTTTTCGGCCACGGCCCACCGGAATACCAAGGATGTACGTCACGACCAAGCGATGTCTTTCATCAAAGGCACTGTATTCGTAAATGTCGCGGATGGTGTCCACGCTCTGGTAACGTACGAACCCGGTGCCTCCGTTGTTGACAATACCTCCGGCGTTGGCATTGGGGCCCCCCACGTTGTCCTTCATCCATCCAAGCGTGTAGTTGGCGATCAGGGCCATGTTATGCGTGAACCGCCGCTCCGCTCTAAAGTTCAGACTTTGATAGTTGGATTTGCCGATATTTGACCCGAGCACTTGGAAGGCGTGAAAGTAGGGGTAGGGATATTCGAGGAAGCCCAGATAGTCCTGCGCCGACTCCTGGGTTTGCCCGAACGTTGGCATGGCCACCAGCGTCTGGTAGTTCGTGGCATTAGGCCCTTTCGGCCCGCCCGTATACAACGCCTTAGGGAAGCGGCCCACGAGATCTGGACCCAGCAGCCCGACGCCGCGGTTGGCTGAGTAATCGACTTCGGCTAGGAACGAACTGGTAAGCTGATGTTGGACGCCTATGTTCCAAGTGAGCTCATAGGGCATGTGCGAGTTCCGGTCGTATGAGCCGGGCCCATTGCTGGTGAGAGTTGACTGGTAATTGGCTACCTTGGCGTCGCGGGTGTACCGCGTTATGTACTTCGGGTCACCATAAGGGTTCTCGTAGCTGTTGATGTAGTAGCGGAAGGGACCATCCGCGGTGGTAGCGTGCCAGCCGTCAAAGGCGGCATCCGACATCGCTATTCCGGACCCACCGCTTACCGAATTCTCAAAACCAGTCGTGCTGAGATATGTCTGTCCAAAGGAACCGCGTAACACCGTCTTGGATGTCATGCGGAAAGCCGCCCCGATCCGGGGCGCGAACTGCCAAGGGTGCTTATACTGCCCAGCACGTCCCGGGAAGTCCGGAGTACCGGCAACGCGCAGGGCGCCCTTCGGGAAACCATTCTGCACCCAGGCGGGCGTCTGAACTTGGGACGGATCGATCTTTGCGTCCTTCAGAGCCGCACTGAAACTGTAGCCGGGGTTGATGGTATACGGCGCTGGAGCGTTAGCATCCCAGAAGTAAAGCTTGTCATGGCGCTCCGTCGTCGGCGTCTCCATATCCCACCGCAAGCCGAGATTCAAGGTGAGCCGGGGGGTTACCTTGATATCATCCTGCACGAACGCAGCATGGTAGTTGGTATTGGTAGCTCGGGTTGTCGTGCCGTTCGTGGGAGCATAGCTCAGTATTCCCAGCAAAATGTTGGCCGTGGAGTTTACGAATGCCTGGTTGCTCCAGCCCTCGTCTCGTGCATATTGGTTTACGGGGGCGCCGACTATCTTCCAGTCCGAGTCGGCTGCACCGGAATAATTATCGTAATAGCGGCGATGCTCGTAACCGAATTTTACCGTGTGGCGATTGAGGATTTTGGTCATCGACACCCCAGTGTCATAGGTGGTTAAGGCCGAAGAGTTTGCCTGGACCGGGTCAATCAACTGGGCCTGGCCGTCCATCCACGCGGCCGCAAGCTGCGTTAGTCCTTGCGGCCCAATCAAGTTGCGAATCACGGGATTGTAGGGCAGCACACTATTGTTAAAGCCTGGCGCCGCGCTTCTGCCAGCCAGAAAAGGATTGTAATGCCCACCCGCTCGAACATTTAAGATCAGAGTCGGTGACACGCTCCACGAGTAGTTGAGGGTTAAACCGAACGCCCCATCCGCGCGGTCAGCATAGGCCGTGGAAAGCGGACCCCGCCAGGGCGTCTGGGAATATTGTTTCGAATATCGGGTGAAGCGGCCAAAAACGCGACTGTTCTGGGTAAAGCTATGATCAAGACGTAAAGACCATTGGTTCGAGGCCTCTTGCGCGCTCTGAGGGGCTAAGTAGTTATTCTTATTGCTGGTGCCAGCCGCTGGTGCGTGGTTTGGTGCGGGCATCAGCGCAAGCATGGCTTTGGCAAACGGGGAGATCCTGTTCGCCGGCACGTGCATTCCATCGCCACCCAGCAACTGGGTGCGCATCCATAGGCCTTGCACCGGATCGAAAACCTGCGGTCCCGTGGGGTCGTACGCCTTGATTGTGCTGCCGTAGAGGAATGTGTTGGTAAGATCTCCATTCTTCTGGGCATCGGTGAAAACCGACGTGGTTTGCAGACTCCCCGCTTGGCGGTAGCGGCGACCTTCATAGTTGAAAAAGAAGAAAGTCTTATCTCGCCCATTGTAGAGCTTGGGGATGTAAACTGGACCGCTGGCGTACCCTCCGAAGACATTGTTGTTGAATTTAGTCTTTTTGCCTCCCAAAGCATTCTGGTACCAGGAGGAAGCATTGAGGTGGTCATTCTGAAAGTACTCGAAGAGCTGGCCATGAAGCCGGTTCCCGCCCGAGCGCGTAACCATTTCTACGACCCCTCCGGAAACGCGGCCGTACTCAGCGGATAATCCGTTAGTGATAACCTTAAACTCGGCGACCTCCTCCATGCTTGGAGTGGTTCGGGAGACGCCGTGATCCGCGCCGGTACCAGCCGTGATCCCGTCCACCAGGTAGTCGATCCCCTGCGTGCGGCCGCCATTGAGGCGCGTGTCGTTTCCACCGACCGCGCGGCCGCCCCCACCTTGTACGTTCCCAGAAACGATCAGCAGCTGCAACGGATCACGGTTGAGCTGGGGCAGAGCTTCAATCAGGGCATTGCTGATCACCTCGCCGGTCTGCGCATCGGCGTCGCGCAGCAGGGGTGCGCTCGCGGTTACCTCCACAGATTGGGTGGCTTGGCCAATTTCGAGCGAAAGATCCAGAGAAATACGGTCCGCGACTTGCACGGTAACGCCCCTTCTCACCAGCCTCTTGAAGTTGGCGATCTCGGCCTCTACGGTGTAACTGCCGGGAGACAAGTCCAACAATTCGTAATAGCCTGAGGAATTTGTGGTGGATTCCTTCTTTGCGTTGGTGGCGTCGTTAATGGCCGCCACCTTAACCCCTGGGATGACGGCGCCTTGTGGATCGGTTACTCGACCGCTGATACTCCCAAAGCCGACCTGTCCGTAGGCCGACGCAGTGATCGCCAAGCAAATCAAAAGCATGATGAAGGGAATCACCCTTCTGCTCATACTGCTCATAAGCACCTCTGCTGTAGGACTCTATAGGGCTATTCGAGTCGCTGAGGGACGAACGCTGCCGCTCACGCATTCTCGAAACATAAGAACCTGGGTGTTGAACAAACCCCGAACGTCATTCTAGCTTCCGAGAGTTTCGTTGAATCGGTACGGGCCGTAAAGTCTTGCGAGCGTTACCGCGTTGTGAGGTCCGCAAGTCTAGAACATACAATTAGATAACACACTTGTTGCGAAGAACACCGTCTTCCTTACAGGCTCACGTTCTTCTCTTCGGCGCTGTGGGTGATCCAGGTGAAAAATCCCACAATGCTACTGGGTCTTGGCAGGATGCACAGCCACGATCTGCGTGGAGATCGGAACACCTTTTTTCAGCTGGACTTGAAGCACGGCCTCAAACGGCGGCGAAGCATTTCCTCTGCTGCCCGTTCGCTCGAGCAACTCCCGCAAACTGTCCGGATTGGACACGAACTCCGCTGCTGCTTGTGTCCCGAAAGTAGTCGTGCCAGCCAAGGTCAGCACGTGACGCCTCCTCCGGTAAGCCAAAGCCACCAAAGCAAAGTCGTAGGCTGGGGGATTGGCCTTGTCTGAAACAAAAACCAGCGGTTCCCCGGGTCGTGGATGAACATTCCGGATGGTCGAATAGCTGTCATGCAATGCAGGCTTCAGATTTGGTTGGAAAACAAATTCGTCATTCGAAGGAAGGTCCTGAAGCGGGGGGTTCTCCACCGGGGAGCCGACAAATATAATGTCATTCCCTTGTACGTCGTCCAGGGGGAGCAAGCCTCCCCTCTTTACACGCAGTGGCGTGCGCATCGCGGCAAAAATGCGGCCCAAAGCGTGCACCGCCACGACTTCTCCCACGCCTGTATAGCTACTGACAATGTTTTCCCTGGCCTCACCGGCCACCAGAAGATGCATTCCGAGGACCGGAGAACCGGTGAACTCACCATTGCTGAAAACAACTAGGGGTCCCTGCTGACTCTGTAGGAACGGAGCCCAAAACTGACGCAGCGTGGGTAGATCGGACGGCTGCAGTCCCAGGGTTTGCAGGGCGGGCGTCGCGGCACCAACAAGCTGCTGATAACGCAGTGCCTGGAAGATCGTGACGAGGGCAAGTAGACCACTAATCGCAGCCGCAAGTATCAATAGCCCGCGCCGCGAAGATGCGTTCATCGACAGTTTCCGTTTTTGAAATGTCAGGCCCCAGCCGCGCCTCGGCATATCGATGATAATTTCATCCTCGGCACCGATCGTCGTGTAGTATTCCTCGAGTTTGGAGCGCAGTCTGCTTATCTGGGCGCGCACGGAGGAGTCGATCTTGGGATTGAAATCCGAGCGCCGGCCCAGCACCTCAGTGGCAATCCGGAATTCGTTCGTGGATACTCTTGGTTCCTGGAGAGCCATTTCCGCCAAATGGCGTAAGAGCTTGCACAAGCCCTCGGAACCCCGAAGCACGGGGCTGGCGGCGATTCTGTCTACGTACCGCATCAACATTGGTTTTTCGTTGGGCATAGAAGTACCTACTCTTGGGTTGTGCGACGCGGTATTCGGGTCTCGGGGCCGTTGGACGGAATCAATCCTGAAACCTCCCCGCGGAACCGGCAGCTTGGCGTGCTTCGCGCGCCACAACCTGAGGATCCACTAGATCTAGAGATATTGTTAATCCAGACGAGCAGACGACGCAAGTGCATGCGCAGGCCCGGGAACCGATATTGATGGCCATAGGATCGCGATTTACAATGAGGGCAACCAGGCTTTCCACTGCGCCCCTACGTTACGTTCGGCTACGGCATCGACGGTGAAGTGGAATCCAAGAACAAACGCGGCGAACTTTGGAACCGACGGTACGGGCGCGGAGTTTCCAACTTCAGTCCGGGCGAATTAAAGGAGTATCGTCTGGCCCTCGAACTGCCTCTCCGACCGCTATGAAATCTCTAATGATGAGGCGAGTTTCCGAGGAGCTGATACCAACAACGATCAACGTTTCCTGAAGACGATCTGCCAACGAGAGGTTACTGGTTCCCGATCCGCGGAGCACGTCGACGATGGACTGCTGCACCGTGGTCATTTGAGCTTCGTTCAGTTTCCTGCCGGTCAGTGCATTTGTGAGTTTGTCAGCAAAACGCGTGATGACGAGCCGTGGTGGACCGTCTCTTTTTGCTAATGACATCATTTCGTCCACAAGTTCCTGGCTTCGGGATGCACGGGAAGCGGCAGCGTCCTTCAGCGCCATCAGAGTCGAGTTCAGTTTGCTGACGGCTGCAGCGGTAACTCTGTCCTCCTGAGCGGATTGCCCGCTAAGACTAACGACAAGCAAGAGAGGATGACAAAGCAAACACACCTTGCTCCAACTTATGTGTTTTGCCATAGGTCCTCCTGTGCGTGCATTTTACTACGCGTCGGGTCTATTGCGCATAATGCCCTTGCTTCGTCATCCGTGGGTCGTTCACATCGTGCTAAAACGCCTGATGCAGATTCGTCAGAACTAACGCGGCAACAGACGCAAGCGAACACTCATGGATTTCCGAGGGCGCGTCGCGCTTTGGAATAGTCGCCAGTGCGGCTAGTCCAGTTGCTTGCCAACGTTCCAACTGCCCAGAACAGCGCAACCAGAAAAAACAACTTGCTCCACCGGACACGCGAGCGCCACGCCCAGAGCGCGCCCAGGGTTGGGACAACGGCGGAAGACGTCACTCCTGCAGACCACATAATCGCCCTGGCAATCGGGCTGGCCTTTTGCATGGAGGCCTTCTTCGTCTGCACTCCAAAAAAAGGAAGATGTTCGAACAACCAGCGGAGCCCAGCAGGCCAGCCTTGTGGATTTCCGGTCCCGCCGATCGTGTAGAAAGCGAAGCGAATGCCAAGAATTCGCCCGACCACCCAGTGGGCAATGGCATGGCAGCAGAAATAGAGGAGAACCCATCCCACGACCATGGCGATAACCGCACCTGCGGTCGAGTGTGCTGATCGCGCCGCAGCGAGGACAAGATAACCGGCCACAACGCCGGAGATCTGCATCGTATTGCCGACCATGATCGAAAGGCGGCCAAAGACTTTGCGTCTCGGAGACAAGTCTGCCCCATTCATGTTTGCGGTCAACTGCCGATTCCGCGATTATAGAAAGCGAATCAGTGTTTCACAACGTTCTATTGCTATTACCACGGCTCGGAGCGGTACTCCGCGTTACAGGGATAACTCGTGCATGTGGCAACACGGATTTCACCGATCCGATGACTTGGACGAGTCCACTCGGAAACTATTGAGAAACGCTAGTGATTTATCGGAGGCGCGCATTTTAGGAGATGGTGTGCATGGGCGCGTTGCTCCGGCGCGCCTTCGAGGACATTGTTGGCGCCCCGTCTTACAAATGGGGCTTTAGCGGAGATTTCTTCGAGTAGCGCGTGGCCGCCCCGTAGTCCCCCCCACGGCATGGAGCAACAAAATTAGGTTGACCCGGGTAACGCGAGGTGCTAGGTTTATAGCACCAATGCTATAAGAATAGCAGACGATGATGAAGACACCAAAACCAAACGCTCTTACACGCCGTGAACGTCAGATCATGGACGTCCTCTACAAATTAGAGCGGGCAACCGTTGCAGAGGTACTCGGCAAACTCGCGGACAAACCAAACTATTCGACTGTGCGCGCACAGCTACGGGTACTTGAAGAAAAAGGACACGTGCAGCACGAAGAGCACGGACTGCGGTACGTCTATGTTCCGACGGTGCCGCGTGATATAGCGCGACGTTCGGCTCTTCGACACCTGGTCGAGACGTTTTTTGACGGGTCTGCGGAAAAGGTGGTCGCCGCACTGCTAGGCGGCGAGGTGTCGCGGATCTCTCACGAAGAGTTGGAGCGCCTAGCCCAGATTATTAGCAAAGGCCGAAAGGAGAGCTAACAATGAGTCTGCTCGGAAGCCCCGAACTCTCGATTGCATTTCTAATTGCCTGCTCTGTGAAGACCACCATTTTACTCGCTTTCTCATGGATTACTGTGAGCGCTGTACGCCATCGCTCCGCCGCATTCCGGCATCTGGTGTGGGCCGTGGGGATTCTCGGATCGCTCACGCTTCCTTTGCTTACGCTGCTGTTACCCGTCTGGCACTCTCCCGCGCTCGGGAATGCCGCTGGACTCTGGAGCCCGGCGCACGCAACAGCTGCCAATGCCAGTTCTCACACATTGCCTGCGATGATCGTGGATGCGGGCGCGACGTTTCCACTGTTCAGCAAGTTGGCCGGCTTGACTTTGCTGGTGTGGGCGGTGGGCTTCTTGTTTGTTGCGATCAGGCTTGTCGGAGGTCTCGCGCGGCTTGCGCGGGTATCCTCTCACTCAAGGCCGCTGTTCGGGGAAGATTGGATGCGGGCTGTCTTAGAGCTATCTAAATCCTTAAAAATCACGCGCCGCGTGCGGCTGCTGCAATGCGGCAATCCGGTGGCCATGCCGCTGACGTGGGGAATTTTCCGGCCGCTGATCATACTTCCCGCGGCTGCTCCGGAATGGGGCGCGGATCGGCGACGAATCGTGCTTTCCCATGAACTTGCCCACATCGTCCGTCAGGACTGGCTCTTGCAGATCTGCGCTGAGCTGGCGCGGGGGTTTTACTGGTTCCATCCGCTCGCTTGGATAGCGGCCACACGCCTGCGACGAGAGAGTGAACACGCCTGCGATGATTCCGTATTGAACTCCGGAATCGAACCATCCCACTACGCTAATCAACTGCTCGATCTCGCGCGGACTCTCGAACATTCGGGCCGCGACTGGTCCAGTGCCCTTGCGATTGCACGCCCATCCAATCTTGAGAGGAGATTCTCAGCCATGCTGAATCCGTCCACCAATCGTCGCCTCTTGTCGCCGCGTTCCAGGCTGCTCACGGCTCTTTCTGCCCTGTGCTTGCTGCTTCCCTTTGCTGCGCTTCGTCTTCCCGCTCAAAACCTAGCGGGGAAATTCACAGGCACTATTTATGACGTGAGTGGTGCCGCTGTGCCCAATGCAACCGTCATCATGACCAACAGCAAAGCGAAAACAACCGACATGACCACATCAGACGCCGCGGGTAACTTTAATTTCACGGCTTTGCCAGCGGGCGAATATGAGATGAAAGTACTGAAACCGGGATTCGAAGAGTACAGAGCGACACAAGTGGCCCTCGGGCCTGGCCGCGAATACTCGCAGAACGTCACGCTAAAATTAGGGAGCATCATCGAGGAAATGGACGTGGTGGCGGACGGAACAGTCAAGGCTGCAAGGGAAACAGCGGGAAAGCCGATGCGACTCCGCCTTGGCGGGGACGTGCAGGCAGCAAGACTTCTTAAAAAAGTGCAGCCGATCTATCCGCTGGCAGCAAAGGTCTCGGGCACCGCGGGTACCGTGATACTCCATGCCATCGTTGGGATGGACGGTACTCTGCTGTCGCTACGGGTAATGAACAGCCAGGTGGATCCCGAACTCGCGCGTGCCGCTGTCGAAGCTGTCAACAGGTGGCGCTACAGCCCCACCCTTCTGAATGGCGATCCCGTCGAAGTCGACACGACTATAATGGTGAATTTCAAACTGCTGTCCTAGCCAACCAGGACATACGCTTTCCCAACGCGGGCTGGTCTGCGTCTATGAAATAGTGAACGACAAGATCCGATGTAAAGATTAAAGTCCCACCTCTTGCGTCTTGTTGGCGCAGTCTCCCGCCAGCACCATCACTGGGTCGAAGCGGGTTACCCGGAGAGGGCATCAACTGACAGTTACGGTGAGCTCTGTACCTCGAACAACCCCAAATTGAGCCAGTCCACTCAACCCGCCAAGGTATCGCCCTTCCTCGTCTACATCGCGGCAGCAGGCCGATCTGGCTCGACGCTGCTCGACTTGCCGCAACTGGTGAGAAATCCCCTTCAAATAAAGACAAGAGCCTGTGCCTGCGACAAGCGCTGTCTCGGCAGCTATACGGCTGCGGCTGCTGGGTAGGGCGAAGGTTCCGGGCACGATACTAGTGGGGCGCGAGGGTTGTAGAGAAGCTGTTCTTGGCAGCGTTATCGTAAAGATAAAGGATCTGCGCTGCACGTTTGAGCAAATCTGCTGGCATGTCGCCGGGTTGATAGTCCACCCATCCAGTCGTGCAAGTGAAAGTCATCTTACGGCCGGCGCAGCTGTTTTCCAAGAGACCCAGGCGGTTCAAGAGCAGCTTGACTTCGCCCAAGCCACATTCAGGCAGCACCAGTAAGAAATCGTCGTTTGTCAAGCGCACCGCAAAATCGGAACCGCGGCACGCCTTCTTTAGACGGCGGGCGAGCTCTTTCAAGGCTACCTCTGTTGCGGACAGACCATAATGCTTGTTGAGTAGGTCGAACTCGTCTAAATGAACTGCGGCGAGACTCAGCGCACTGTTCTGCCGCTTCGCGCGGGCAATCTCTTTCCCAAGCTGCTGCTCAATGAAGGCTCGAGTGTACAAGCCTGTGACCGGATCCAGGCCGGTCGGGTCGGAAATTTGACCCGGGTTCGCTTCTAGGCCGGCGCTTTGTTCGTTGAATTGCCTTCGCATACGGCGGAAGGACCACTGGCGGTAGACGAGCCAGCCGTTGAAAAGCAGTAGCAGGCACATGATTCCCCAACGGGCCTGATCGGACCGGATTTCGTAAGAATGCTGGTTGTGCAGGAAGAAAGAAGGGAACGAGGTGAGCAAGAAGGCCGTCGCTGAAAGCGTAGTCACAAAAAACGCGGATAGCCAAAGCCACCACTCGCGCCGTCCGAGCTGCCGCAGGTCAGATCCCACTTGCTGTGCGCGGAAACTGGGGAGTCCCCCGAGGGTGAGGGATTAGGCTTAGGGTTAGTGGCGCGTGGACTTAGCATTGATTTCATGCTTCTTATGAGAAAACCAGCATGCACTTACTTTAGGCCGGTACTGCAATATGAGGCAACCTCGAAATGGTACAGGCATGTTCCCTTTGAGAATCTGACCGAAAGATCAACGTAACCGATGGGAGAGTACCGTACTTTCAAATGGGTGATAATCAGCAAGGAGAGTGGTGAACAATTACGGTGTTCAGTCCTCTGGCACCCTAGGTAGCGATGGCCCCTCGAACGGGCCCGAAGTCCAAGTCCTAGTGGTGTCTAAGATGCACACTGACGATTAGCCGCGGCCGATGAAGGGCATCTTGGTCGCCATGACGGTCATAAATTGGACGTTGGCGTCGAGAGGGAGAGACGCCATATACACGACGGCGCGCGCAACGTCTACGGGCTCCATCGTGGGTTCGACCGCGATCGTGCCGTTCGCCTGCGGAACACCTTTCTTCATCCTTTCCACCATTTCGGTCGACGCGTTTCCAACGTCGATCTGGCCGCAGGCGATGTCGTACTTTCGGCCGTCGAGGGAAGTCGCTTTGGTGAGACCGGTAACTCCATGTTTTGATGCCGTATAGGGGGCGGAATTCGGCCGAGGGCTGTGCGCCGAAATGGAGCCGTTGTTGATGATGCGCCCGCCGCGCGGCTCCTGGCTCTTCATGATTTTGAATGCTTCCTGCGTACAGAGAAACGTGCCGGTGAGGTTCGTATCGAGCACGGACTTCCACTGCTCGTACGTTAAGTCCTCGAGCGGGGTGGCGCGGCCGGAGATGCCGGCGTTGTTGAACAGCAGGTCGAGCCGGCCGAAAGCGTCTTTTGTTTTCGCGAAAAGCTCACGCACGGAGGCGGGATCGTTGACGTCCGCAGGTACGACGAGCGTTTGGGAATTGGCCTGCCTCACTTCAAGCGCGGTCGCTTCCAGGGGCTCCCTGCGTCGGCCGGCAAGAACCAACGAGTAACCGTTCTGAGCAAGAGCAACGGCGACGTGCTTGCCGATCCCGCTGCCTGCGCCGGTGACGATGGAAATCTTCGGCGATGAGTCCATAGATGTCCTCCGCTATAAGCGACAGAGCGCTTCCCATGCGTATCGCCACCCATGCACCGGGAGGCTCGCTTGCTTCTCGTCGAAGCAGACCATGCTGAGAACGTTCACCGCGCTGAACTCGAAGATAGACAGGGATACGACACCAAGTACGCCATGCATGTAATCCGTCTGTACGCCTCAGGCGATTCCTCAACTTCTGAGCGTATCGATCCGCTGTTCGGAGTCCTTACTTTTCTTTCTCACACACAAAGTTCGCCGCATCGTTCGTGTCGCCGCTGCCCTTGTATTTGACTTCCAGAGGATACGGGCAAAGCGGCCTCGTCATCTTAACCTTTGCCGCGGGCCCTTCGCCCTCCATCCTCGACGCGATGACTGTAGACGGAGCGGTTCCCTTTTCCACCCATTGTTCGAGAGCAAGATAAATGTTGTGCTGCGGATCGTTCACTGGATTGATACCTTGTTCACCAAAAACATCGGGCCCAGGACCGCCGCCGCAATGTTGCATTCCCGGCACCATATAGAGCCGCACAAACGAATCGGTGTCCTGTTTGCTCATCTTATCCATCACGCTTTCGTAGTAGCTGATCGTATTCAGGGGCGAAATCGCTGCATCGTTCCATCCGTGATAAAGAATCAGTTTGCCGCCGTGCGCCGCGAACGGTTTCATGTTCGTCTCCACGGCGTCCAGAACGCCCCCGAACTTTTGCTTCGACGCCGCCAATGCATCGTCCAGCTTCGCTCTCTTATAGTCCCAATCGGCCTTCTCATACACCATATCCGCGAAATATCCGGAGGCGAAGGCAAACAGAAGCCCCTTTCCAGGCGCATCCCCTGTAATCCAAAGCCCCCAGCCTCCTTGGCCTTCCTCTCCTCCTGGTACAAATCCCGGGAAAATTTGTTTGCCCTTCGAGTCGTGCGCTCCCTCGTACAATTTTGTCAACGCGGTTACCTGCGGCTGTGTCAGGCACGAATTGGAATTGCCTTCCTTGCAAAACATCGTTGCCGGCTCAAAGTGGCATTGCCTCGGATCGTTCAAAATCCCGTCTTTCACGCCGTCCTTCGCGTCGCACGCCGCCAGCACCGCATGTGCAATCGCCGGGATCTTGCTGCTCGGGATATAACTGTTGGGGTCCAGCGTGGTCGCCTGCGCGTCCCACAACGCGCTCGACAACAAATGCGTCCAGTAGTTCGCTGGAGCGCCCGCCAATATGCCGTCGTAATCTTCCGGATAGCGCTGCGCCTCCATCAACGCCTGCCGCCCGCCATTCGAACAGCTTGCAAAATACGAACGTTTCGGAGCGTCTCCATAGAACGCTGCCACCGTCGCCTTAGCCACCAATGTCATGTCGTGAATCGCCCGGTACGCGTAATCGATGATTTTTTCCGGATGGCCCAGTGCCCACGTCGCATCGGTCGCACGTGCCGCGTGGCCCGTGTCCGTGGCCGCCGATGCATACCCTTGCATGATTGCCAGTCCCAAGGCGCGGTAATAAATTTCCCCGGCGAACCCACCGTTGCCCTGGCCGCGAAATTTGCCGTTCCATCCGCTCGCGGGCATCCACACTTCTATCTTTATGTCCGAATCGGCTGTGGGCTTATCGTCAGCCATGACGCGGCAAAATGCTGGCAGTTGCTTGTAAAAGGATACGGCTCCCACCGGCCCCGGGGTTGCTCCGGGCGACGGCGTAAACGCTCCGGCTGCTACGGTCCGCGCCGACGTGATCTTTACGTTCGGTAGGGCGAGCTGCGCCAGTTGCTCGCAAGACTGCCTCTTTGCGTGTACGCAGGGACCAAACCCAGCACTCACGACCAGATACCCTAAAACAGCCAGTCTTTTCACGAGAGCCTCGTTTCTGTCCGACCCGCGTGGCGGAAAATAACAGTCTCGTCTCGAGCCTGTCAGCGGGCTGATACAAATTCGTGCGCACATCCTAACTGAAGGTCGGCTCAAGTGAAAGCTCAAGAGCGCCTCCCTTTTTCTGTAAATTTTCTCTCACCTTACGTCGTTATGCGGGACACAAACAAAGTGACGGCCCGTTCAGCGTGGTATCACCGCCGAACGTACAATGATGGCCAATTCGGTAGCTAAGTCCATCGCTTCTTGGCGACGAAGCCTGTCAGTTCCGAAACCAACAAAGCAGAACGGTGGTCAAATTTGGCGACCATAGTTCTATTTGGGACTCGTGGCCCA
>Ga0209117_1000124_pt1 | contig 50161 bp, 34 predicted proteins | sample BlaSpr_A8_OM2_M2_FD_187978 | JGI IMG/M metagenome (GOLD analysis project Ga0209117, IMG submission 187978) | Forest soil microbial communities from Thunder Bay, Ontario, Canada - Black Spruce, Ontario site 2_A8_OM2_M2 (SPAdes) (version 2) | ecosystem: Environmental > Terrestrial > Soil > Boreal... | reverse complement strand
TGGAAACTGATTCGCCCCGAGCCGCCAGCCACCGCTGCATAAACTTTATTTCGTCCGACTGCGAGCTACTGATTCGCGCCCCCAGCGACCGCAGATCCTTGTTCTCCGTATGGGACGGAATCAGCGCCGTCATCTCCACCGCTTGCGAATGATGCATGATCATGCCTTGCATGAACTCTACATCCGCTTGGGACCTTGGCGGCAGTGTGGCCTTCGTCGACGGCGGCAGCGTCCGGCTCGGCTTACCTGGCGCACCCGGCTGCACCACAACAGGCGTCGCGGGATCAGTCTGCTGTGCGCGCGCAGGGGAGGAGAAGAGACGTGTGGGAGCGCTCACGGCGAGTAGCGTGCCACACAGCACCGCAGATCCTCTTGTAGAGTGGAGCTTGCGCTTGCACCGAAAACGGTAGAGCTTCCACTTCGGTGAATAGCTAAACATTTTCAGTGCTCTCACGCTAAAAGGGAGGGGGCAAAACGTAAGATGGAGAAATGCGGCTCGCACCTTCGAAATCTCCGGGAATCTTTGCCGAATCCAGGCAGCGGGCATAGTTCGAGGAGTCGTACGTGAGAAAGTGCTGAATATCATTTGCTGCGTCTTTCGCCGATGCCGTTCGATCCGCTTTGATTGTGGAATAAGTGCCAATCCGACGCTCGGAGACAGATACGACGTAGAACCGAGCCCCGGGCGAAGTAGGCGTGAGTTCAGCTTGCGCGTTTTCTCCGGCCCTTCGCCTTCCAATCAAACGCGACAGGCGGCCAAAAACTACGCCGACGATCACGCGGGGTCGCAGCATAGACCAAAATTGTGGGCGATAGCAACGCTTACAAAGGATGGATAGTGGTGTCATCTAAAATTACATCAACACTAAGAGACGCCGCCGGGTAAAGCCGGTCGCACGATTTCCTAGCAAGAGCCCGATCCTATAGCCCATGAAAATTACAAAACGAACTCAGCGAAGCCTCATGTATTCAATAGCTTAGATTCGGGTTTATTCCTCAGCATCATTTTGATTTCTGTTGGGCGATCCATTTGTCGGTGCGGGCGTCGAGCAGGTCGAGGGGCAGAGTTCCGCCATCGAGCATCTCATCGTGGAAGGTGCGGATGTCGAACTTGGTTCCTAATTCTTTCTGGGCACGGTCGCGGAGTTCGCGAAGCTTGAGCTGACCAAGCTTGTAACTGAGGGCCTGCGCGGGCCACGCGATGTAGCGGTCGGTTTCGGATTGGATGGTGGGCTCATCGACCGCACCCGACTTGCGGAAGAAATCCACGACCTGGTCGCGTGTCCAGCCTTTGGAGTGGATTCCTGTGTCGACAACCAACCGGACGGCGCGGAAGAGTTCGGAGGAAAGCCGGCCGTAGTCCGAAACGGGATCCTGATAGAAGCCGACCTCTTTTCCAAGCTGCTCTGCGTAGAGCGCCCAGCCTTCGGTGTAGGCGTTGAAGCCCAGTCCATGGAGGCGGAACTTGGGCAAGCCGGTGAGCTGCTGCTGCACGGATAGCTGCATGTGGTGGCCCGGGACGCCTTCATGGTAGGCGATCGCTTCGTCATCGATCAGTGAGCGCTCCGCGAACTTCGACGTGGCGACGACGACGCGGCCGGGCCGCTTACCGTCCGGAGTGCCGGTGACATAGTGAGTTGCAGCGCCAGCGTCGAACGGAGGGATCGCCTCGACAGTTACAGGCGACTTGGGGAGGAGGGTGAAGAGTTCGGGGAGTTTGGGCTCCATCTGGGCTATGTAGCGGCGAAAGTCGTCGAGAATCTGCTCCGCAGAAGCAGCTTTGTATTTGGGATTAGTTTTGAGCGATGCGCGGAAAGAGGCGAGGTTCGCGAAGCCCTCTTTTTTTGCGATTGTGGTCATCTCGGCCTGGATGCGGTCGATTTCGCGGAGACCGAGTTGGTGGATCTCGTCCGGAGTCATGTGGGTGGTCGTGCGGCCGTAGATGTCGTTCTGATATCGCTTCTCGCCGGCTGGGAGCGAGGTAACGGGAAGAGTGGTCCGGCCGTATGGGGCATATTCGGTACGAAGGAAAGCAGCGAAGGTCTTGTAGGCGGGGATGACATCGGCGTCAATAGCGGCGCTGATCTGCTGCGTCAGACGCTTCTGCTCTTCTGGGGAGATGCTAGCGGGGTACTTCTTTGTCGGATGCAAGAAAGGATCGGCATCGATGATGCCCTGGCACTGAACGGGGATTTTCTCGAGGAGAAAGCGCACGGGCATAAGGTTGTCCTTCATGCCGGCGCGGAGGACCTCAGTGGTCTGACTGAGCGCGCGGGGGATCTGGTGAAGCCGGGCTATATAGTCTTCATAGTGCTTCACTGAGTCGAGAGGAACGGACAGAGGCAGATCCGCGAGAGCGGTGTGGACGCCGTTGAACTGGTTGACGGGCATCTCATATTCTTTCAGGTTGAAGTCGGCGATGCGTTGCTGGAGGACACGAGCGAGGAGATCGTGGGAGAGCTGATCCTGATCGGAGAAGCCGGTGGTGGCGATCGCTTGAAGGCGGCTAAGGAAAGTGCGGTCGGTCTCGTTGCGCTGGGCAATGGCGGCGAGCGAGTAGTCGGCGAGCTTGTCGTTGTAGCGGTAGTCGCCGTAAGCAGTTGCGCGAGAGGGGAAGTTGCGGAGGTCGGATTCGTACTGTTCGTCGAAGAGTGCGTTCTGTGCGACGAGGCGATCAGCAACCGGTTTGAGGTCCTGGGCGAATACGGAAACGGCCAGGGCGAGCAGCAAAAAGACGCATTGGTAAAATCGCATGGGTGTGAGCGTAGCAGAGGTGAGAAGTTCGTTGCACGAAGAAATTGGTCCAGCAACTCTGTTTTACATCCACAAATCATTCTTCTAAGTCCCAGGTCCTGACTGCATTTGAATTGGGTTGATCTTTCTATCTTGCGCCGGCCAGTGTCTAGAACGTGACGCGGAACCCGAACTCCAAGGAGCGCGGTGCTCCGAGAGCGAATACTCCCGAGCCCAGTCCGATCAGGTTGCTCCGGCCCGTGCATTTTGTCGGGTTTCCAGGGCATCCTGGCTGGTCGTGCGCTGTGGTTCCGTTCAAAAACCCCGGGGTGCCGTTCAAAATGCCGCTGAGCGGCAGGCTCGGTGAGTCATAATTCTGGCGGTTAAAGAGGTTGTAGATATTGACTTGCGGCGAAAATTGCAGGCGCTCCCACTTCCTCACTAGGCGGAGATTCCATCCCAAACGCAGGTCGAACGTGAAAAAGCTGCCGAGCCCCACTTCCCCTGGCGGCGGATCGACGATGGGCTGCGGTGTCGCGCCCAGGGCCAACAATTGTGCCTGGGTGAATAGGCCGGCATCGACGAGGGCTTGTCCGGCCGGCGTGAGAGTTTTTCCGGCGACGGTGCTGTTGTAAATATCGATAAGCTTCGTAAGCCCCCCAACGCCGAAGTCTCTGCCGAATCCTCCGGGCTTAGTGCCCGGCAGCAGATCGCCTGACTGGCCGAGTGTGTTACCGGCAAACGAGCCGTCCCCGGTAAGATCCGAAGTGAAGATAGCTCCCACTGGCGAAGCCGGAGTGGGCAGCTTGATGTCCGCCGGCAGCGGGCTGTTCCAGTGGGTGATGAAGCTAAGCTCGGCGCCGTACTTGAGTCCGAAGGTCGCGCCCGCGGAAACCTGGTGCGTGCGGTCAAGGCCGTTTGGCCCGGAAATGGACGAGTTGCGGAAGTCGTAGGCGTTGGCAATGAAGTCCACATCGCGTACGGCAGCAATTGCGCGGGAGTAGGCGTAGGAAACCTGCGCGTTTACCGCACGCATGCCCGGCAGCGGATTGTTCCACTGCGAGTTCAACTTCGCTTGTAGCGCGTTGTAGACAGAGCGTCCGATCGGGAAGAGCATCTGGTTGGTTCCCACGTTCGGGTTCCTACCCGCGAAGGCCGCGCCCGTATCGGGCGTGCGGCCCAGTACGTAGGCCGAAAGGCCACCGCCGTTAAACGCGTTGCCAGAATCGAGGCCGTTTCCTGCGTAATCGAAGATGGTGGCGCCCTTGCCTACGGCGCAGTTGATGGCCGCCGAATTGGTCCCGGTGCCGCAACCTTTCGCGCTGTTCGTGGCCGAGATGGCGTTCAACGCCGCGGTCGTGTTCAGGAAGCGCGCGTCGCCCACATGATTGCTATCCACCCCGATCAATCCGTGCAAAGCCACGTTCCGCAGGTAGTCCACGGTCAGCACCATGCCGGGACGCAGTTCACGTGACACCCCGACGTTGTATTCCATGGAGTAGGGTGAGCGGTAGTCTGGCGCGAGCAGATTCGTCAGTGTGATGTTGAAAGAGTCAGCCAGCAAGTTTCCGATAAATCCGCCGTTGCTTTGGGGGCCCGCACTGAGCGTCGCTTGCCGATAGAGGTTCTCGAGTTCTATAGCATCCTGGACCACACTGCCGATCGGCTGTCCACAAACCTGTGTGGCGATGTTATGACCGCTGCTCGGCACGGTTGTGACCGCCCCGCCTCCCGGCAGTACTAACTGTCCAGCGGGGCAAAGATTTTGTGTGACCAGGAACAATCCCTGAGCCAGCCGCCCGGAGCGATCGAACAACACGTTGTTGAATAACGCATTCTCGTAGCCCAAGCTGAACCCGGCGCGGATGACGGTCTTGTGATTCTTCTGCGGATCCCAGGCGATGCCGATCTGCGGTGCAAAATTCTTGTTCGGCTGTTGCACCCGCCCTCCGAGTCCGGGGCCGAACTGGTCGAGGAGATCGCCGGTGCAGGTGAACAGGGTAGTCGCCGAACAAGGAATCGGAGCAAGGTCGCTGTCCGTACGTCCAGAATCCCGGACGTAGCGGAGCCCCAACGTGAGCGAAAGGTTGGACTTCAATTTCCAGACATCGCCGAAGTAGAACTGGATTCGCGTATCCGCCGACTGTCCCCCAGGAAAACCGAAGCCGGGTCTTTCGGTAAAGAATCCCTGGCCGTTTCCGACTGCCAGGCTGGTCACCGTGTACCGAAGCGGATCAGCGGCATTGGCGCCAGAAGGCAGATTGAAATTTGACCCCACGATTGGAGCACTGCCAATGAACGCCGCGAAGACGCCACCCTGAATACGATTGACGCCTGCGCCGAAGCGTACAGTGTGTCTGCCAATCGTTTTCGTTCCGTCGTACTTGGTTTGCTTGTCGCTCTGGAAGGTTTTTTGTGGAGCCAGGAAGTTGGGCCCGGTGCACAACGGATCGACGCCCGCGGTCAGACAGAACGCGTCTCCGCCGATTTCGATGGCGATTCCCGGCGCGGGATCTGTAATGTTTGTGCCAAGCACAGCGTCGTTAATGCCATTCCGGAATTTCGTATATCCGACTCTCAAACTGTGTGTCCAGGTTCCGTGGCTATAGTCCACGCCGACCGCGTGCACCGGCGTGTTGTCCGCATTGGCAAAGGGCTGGAAATTATTGGGGATAATTCCCTTTACGGTGCGATTTTGCTCATAGGAGAACCGGTAGAAAAGCTGCAAATTGGGGCGAGCCTGCCAATCCAGACGACCGATGTACATGGTGTCGTGGAAAGGAGAATCGAAGGAGCCGCTGAGTCCGTTGAACGGGGCCGGAATCACCTGTAACGACTGCAAACTCTGTTGTGCCCGCTCGAAACCCCCGAAAAAGAACAATTTGTCTTTGAGGATCGGTCCCCCGAGCCGCGCACCGAATTGCTTGCGGTCGAAAGGCGAAGGCAGAGAACCCAGCTTCGCCGACACGCTATCACCGCGCCAATAGAAGAATCCTTCGCCGTGAAGATCGTTGGTGCCCGAGCGCGTCACCACGTTCACCGTGCCGGTGGATGTGAGTTCCGTGGAAAGATCGAGGCTCGATTGGCCGATCTGGAATTCGCGGATGGCGATCTGGGGAATGTTCTGCGTAGTCGTTCCCACGGTTTCGTCGCTGATGTCGACGCCGTCTACCTCGATGCGCGTCGTGCGCCCAAAATGTCCAGCAAAGGAAATCGATGAAAATCCGTTCTTCGTCGGATCGAAGTTCGCTCCGTCCTGAATCTGAACGCCCGGCTCGAGCTGTGCAAGGTCCAGGAAATTTCGACCGTTGATCGGCAAGCTTTCGATCTGTTGGCTGGTCAAAACCCCTTGTATCGTGGCCTGTTCTTCATTCACCGTAATTGCTGACGCCTCCACAGCCACCACTGTCTTTTCCGAGCCCACTTCCAGGGTCACGTTCCCAGAGGACACCACTCCCACTTCAACGACAGCGGTTAGCTCGGCCGTCTTGAAACCCGGCGCTTCCACGCGCACGAGATAGTCTCCTGGCTTGAGGGCGCCAGAAACATATGCGCCCGCATCGTTGACCGCCACAGTGAACATCTGTCCCGTCGCCTTGTTCGTGATCGTAACTTTGGCTGAGGCCACCACTCCACCCTTCTGATCCACGATCGTCCCCTGAATACCTCCTGTTGAGGTAGTCACCTGCGCGCGCGCCGGCAATGTGTTACCCAAAAGAGCGGAAATCAAAGCAAATGCGAGAAGTGCGAGGTCTGTACACCTGCAGGTGACCCGAGCTGCCATGTGTCCTCCCTGTGCGGCCGCCTTCGCGGCTGCTGCGAATTGTCTTCCGGGCGAACTAGGCAGGGATCGTACGGCGTTGAGAATTGCGTGTTGTGGTCAGCGGAAACGCCTTCTTGGCCGTGCCCCACCCCAATTGAGGTCCTATATAGTCCATCTGTGACAAATCTTGCAAAGGCAATCTTTCGATGGATCCTAGCGGCGAACCGGTGATACGTACCCCTGAAGTAATTGCGGCCGCTCGAGGGCCAATACCACAAACCGAACAACGGGCCTATACTGCGGCAGCCAGGATCTTCGGCCTGCAGGCCCTGGCAGTGGAGGCTAACTCCTATGCTCGGCTCACCGGACATCTGAAAATCACATGTCAGTTTGCGCGTTACACGTCCAAGTGACCTCATCACAAGAGAGGGAGGAGTTGGGTCGGTGGAAGGCGAAGAAGAACAGGCGGAAGGACCTGGGTGTTGATGGGATCGTCGAAGGTTCTGTGCAGCGCTCGGGCGGCCGCGTACGGATTACCGCGCAGCTCATCAATCGCGTAAACCTGCTGACCTGCGCGGGGAATAGTGGAAGAATCGCCGCGGAAAAATCGCTGTTGTCCTGCAATCCGCACGAGTTCATAATCGGGCTATTGCCATGGAACGTGCCTCTGATAACGCGCCTTTGAAACAACTCGACGAGTGGGACGATTTTGTCGCCACCCGCTATCGGCGGGGCAAATCGGAAGAAGAGTTCCGGAACTACAAAGCCGAAGCCAACCCCACCGTCACGGAGTTCTATCGTCAAAACCATGCGCAGCAGACGTTCGACTTCGTATTACAAAAAAAGGCCGAATACTGCAGTTTGAGGCGGGGCAAGAAGAGTATCTGGGAAATGGCTGAGTATTTGAACACGCTGGTGGACGACAGCGACCCTGATACCGATTTGACACAGATCGAGCACCTGCTTCAGACCGCCGAAGCGATTCGCAACGACGGTCACCCGCGCTGGTTCATTCTGACGGGCTTTCTGCACGATCTTGGAAAAGTGCTCTGCCTCTATGGGGAGCCTCAGTGGGCAGTAGTGGGCGATACCTTTCCTGTCGGCTGCGCATACTCGGACCAAGTCGTTTTCCCGGAATTCTTTGCCGCCAATCCTGACAGCAAGATTCCTGCATACCAGACCGAGTATGGCATCTACGAACCGGGCTGCGGGCTCGACAAGATCCACCTTTCGTTTGGACATGACGAGTATATCTATCAGGCAACGCGCGCGTATGTGCCGGGAGAGGCGCAGTACATGCTGCGATATCATTCCTTTTATGCTGCACACCGGCATGGTGCTTACCATCACCTGATGAATGAACATGACGAGCGCATGTTTGAATGGGTTCGGAAGTTCAATGCCTACGACCTGTACTCGAAGGGCTGCGAGCGCCCGAAGGCGCAAGAAGTTCTTCCTTACTACGAAGAGCTTGTCTCAGAATTCTTCCCAGGCAAAATTGATTGGTGATCGCTTAGTCGTCCTGTGAAGGGTGCGCTCGATTCTCCGAGAATCGGCATATTCTTTCGCTCGCCAAGATCGTATTCGTATTCCTGTGGCTTGAATCCTTTATACTCCCTCCATGAAAAATGACACTTGGTACTGCCGCGCTCTTCTTTTGCTCTTTTCCATCTGCTTGGCACCCTTTCTCTCTGCGCAACATGCGCCACATACGACTCAGCTTCCCAACGGCAAACTCCTAGCCGAAGTCCCAGGAAATCCCCGCCGAACTAATAATCTCCCCACTACCGTCGCACTCTCTCCCGATGGCCACTTCGCAGTTCTGCTCAACAGCGGTTATGGCTCCTACAGTTCGGGAAAGAACCAGTCTCTATCGGTCCTCAATTTGGAAACTGACGAACTAACGGACTTTCCTGACGATCGTCTTGCCGCCAAGGCGCGACAAACCTATTTTCTCGGACTCGCCTTCAGCCTCGATGGCAAGCATCTCTTTGCCTCGATGGCTTCTCTCACCGATCCTCTCGGCAAGCAGAAAGGCAGCACAGGCAACGGCATCGCCGTCTACAACTTTGAGCACGGCCGGGTCACTCCGGAGCGGTTCATGCCCTTGCTCCCGCGCACGAAGATACCCGCGGGAAAAATTCGCCGCCCGGAATATAAGGACGTCACTTACCCAGCGGGTCTCAGCATTGGCAAGAGCGGCGGCGAGGAGCGCCTGCTCGTCGCTTGCAATAATTCCGACGAAGCTATTCTCCTAAGTACCGCCGACGGCAAAATCGTCCACCGCTTCGATCTCTCCACGTTCATGCGCATTCCGGCGTCTTTGCCCTACACCACAGTCATGACCAGCGACGCCACGCGCGGCTACGTTTCTCTTTGGAACGCTTCCGAGGTCGCGGAGCTCGATCTCCTCAAACGACGCGTGAGTCGGCACATTCCACTGCGCAGACCGGCTTCGCCGCTTGCCGGCGGCTCTCATCCGACCGCCCTTCTTCTCAATCGCGACAACTCCCGGCTCTTTGTCGCGCTCACCAACCGCGACGAGATCGCGATTCTCGATACAGCTACTGGAAAGCCGCTCTTCTCTCTTTCGACCAAACTCCCTGGACAACAATATGGCGGCAGCGATCCCGAATATCTCGCACTCTCTCTGGATGAGAAGACGCTCTTTTCCGCCAATTCCATTTCTGACTCCGTTGCCGTCTTCAATCTCACGAAAGTCGAGCCTGGTCAGCCCTTGCAAGCCACCGGCTTCATACCGACAGAGTGGTATCCCACGGTCGTCGCCGCGACCGCGAAGGATCTTCTCATCGGCACCGCCAAAGGACATGGTTCCGGGACGAATCCAAGCCCGATCGGAAAAACCTCCGATGGCCGTCCTGACTACCCTTACACGCCTGCCCTGATTTCTGGATCGGTTGCGCACGTTCCGCTGGTTGACCTGCCGGCAAATCTTCCGGCCTACACGAAACAGGTGTCCGAAACCAACGCCATGCGAGGCAATGCCGACCACGTGCCTTTCCTCAGCGGCGAAAACAAAATCCATCACGTCATTTACATCATCAAAGAAAACCGCACCTACGATCAGGTCTTCGGCGATCTCGGCGCTGGCAACGGCGATCGCTCGCTGGTCATGTACGGCGAGGAGATCACTCCCAACCAGCACAAGCTCGCCCGTCAGTTCGGCCTCCTCGACAATTTTTATGACAGTGGCGACGTCTCCGGTGACGGTCACGTCTGGTCCACTTCTGCCTCCATTTCCGATTACGTCGCTAAGACCTGGCCAATCGCCTACCGCGGCAAGGAACACACCTACGATTCTGAAGGGACATTGCTAGGCGGCATCTCCGTCGAGGACGAAGTACCCGACGCTGGCGAACCTACGGGCGGCTATCTCTGGAGAACTTTTGCCAGCCACGGCATTTCCTACCGCCACTACGGCGAGTACATTGTCAGCCGCTGGTGTAGCGCTGAGGCTGGGTCAAATCAGCCCACCTTGGGACCGCCCAAAGTCGCCGGCATCGCCTGCTCCCGCGCCTTCATCAACAAAGGCGAGCCCCTTGGCAAAAATGTGGGCGAACCCCGCGGGGGGCCAAGCCCTTATCCTTGGGCCATCCCGGTTCTCGCGAAGAATGTCGCCGCCGAAGTCGAACTTCAGGGTCATTTCGATCCTCTCTACCCCGATTTCGAGGTGTCTTATCCCGATCAGCTGCGAGCTGACGAATTCCTCAACGAATTCAAGAGCTTCGTTGCCGCCCGTGAATCCGGCAAAGAAACGATGCCCCAATTCATCCTTCTTCGACTCCCGAATGATCACACCGCTGGCGGCAAGAAAGGCCAACCCAAACCTGCTGCCTCTGTCGCCGACAATGACCTCGCCATCGGGCGCGTGGTTGACGCCGTATCCCACAGCCCCTATTGGGACGACACCGCTTTCCTTATCCTTGAGGATGATGCTCAGGACGGCCCCGATCACGTTGATTCCCATCGCAGCATCGCGCTCGTCATCAGCAAGTACTCGCCTCTGCCAGCCGCGCAACCCGATGGCGCTCCTGCTCCTTTCGTCGATCACTCCTTCTATACAACCATCAATATGGTCCGCACGATTGAATCGCTCCTTGGTGTTTCACCGATGAACGCAAATGATTCGCGCGCCGCGGTCATGGCTCCCCTCTTCAGCGGCCCAGGCCAACAGCCCGCGTTCACCGCCGACTATCGCAACCGCGACAACGAACTCATTTATCAGGTGAACACTCAGGAATGGAAAGAGGGTGAGGCCCTTAACTTCAGTCGTGCCGACGCCGTCGACTCCGCCCTCCTCAACAAGTTCCTCTGGCACGATCGCATGGGCAATGTCCCTATGCCTTCACCCCGGCACGACATCTTCCCGCAGTCCGATCAGGCCAAGGCGGCAAGAAAAGATTTGGACTAGTTCCTCGTAGCGGGATAACGTCGGTGCCGCCGGGAAGAATCTCATGAACGAATGACAGTGCAGCACCTGGTGTCACAGCCAGCGGGATTATGCAAATGTCTCCGCTCTCGCGCGTGGGGAAAATAGGTAGTTGTCATTTTGGAGAGTATGGAGTTAAGCTACCGCCAATTTTCCCTGTGGAGATGCTCTGGACCAGGGTCGCCGCGACGCTGGCCGCAAGGTGAACAGCAAATCCTAAGTAATCACAAGGAGTTCAACATGAAGAACGCATGCCGCAAAGTTGCCCTGGTGTTTTTCATGAGTCTAGCAAGTTCGGGAGTACTGTTTGCGCAGTCGGACCTCGGAACTATTTCAGGTTTCGTGAAGGACCCCTCTGGCGCGACGATTGCCGACGCCAAAGTCACGGTGCGAAACAATCGCGGCGTAGAGCGCGTGGCTACCTCCAACGATTCCGGATACTACGCGATCACCAACGTCCCGCCCGGGTTGTACATCATCGTCGCTGAGTCTCAGGGTTTTCGGCGATACGAATCGAAGGACAACAAACTGGATCCAAGCGCGATTCTCGCCATCGATATCGCGCTCACCGTGGGTTCCGCCAGCGAAACCGTCGAGGTTTCCGCGTCGGCTGTGCAGTTGCAAACCGAGTCCGCTTCTGTCCAAAAGCTTGTTACCCGCGAGCAAATCGACTCCCTGGAAATCAACGGACGCAACCCTATTTTCATGGCTAACTTGGTTCCCGGCACTCGCGGCGGCACGCTCGCGAACCTTAGTTTCAATTTCAGCCAGGGCCCATCGAACATCAACGGCGCGCGCACGCCGGAGAGTTTAATCACGTATGATGGCGCTCCGGCGGTTCGCACGCGTTCCAATGGCACCAGCCTCGGGTCGGCGGACGTGGATTCGACTCAGGAAATTCAGATCCTCACCGCAGATTACGCTCCTGAATATGGCCGGTCGTCCGGCGGCCAGATCCGCATCACCTCCAAGAGCGGATCGCAGGACTTCCACGGTGCAGCCTTCGAATACGTCCGCAATACCATCTTCGACGCGAACCCATGGCAGCGCAACGCGGTAGCGAGAACTACCGGCATCACCGCTCCTGTTCACTATAATCAGTTCGGATACAACATCGGCGGCCCCTTGTACATCCCCAACCACTTCAATACCAACAAGACCAAAGTCTTTTGGTATTGGGGAGAGGAATGGGTACGCTACATCTTTACGGATACCAACGGCCTGACCGTTCCGACACTCTCGATGCGCCAGGGTGACTTCAGCGATCTGCTAGATCCCAACAATCCTTATGTCACCCGCACGGTAACAAATCCGGCGGACCCTGCGAAGACAAAGATTAAGGTTCCCGTATACATAGCCGATCCACAGTCGACTTCGGGCGCACAGTGCGGACAGGTCCTTTCCTATGGTCCCCCTGTGGTCTTGAACCCAAACGGATGCTTTCCGGGTAACATCATTCCGCCGAACCGGGTTAGCCCGAACGGCCTGGGAATTCTGAAGGCATATCCGGCACCAAATCTCACCACCCCAATCAACGGCAACCAGAACTGGTTTTTCTCCGCTAAGCACCCACAGTACCAGCGCAAGGACACATTAGCCGTCGATCTCAATCTGACCGACAAGCAGCGGCTTCGCTTCCGCCGCGTGTATTTCACCTTCTGGGAGTACCAACCCCTCGACGGTGGCACCAACGAGACACCCAAATACTTCAATCGCCCCAATCAGACCAACTCCCTCGATCATGTCTGGACCATCAGTCCCACCAAGGTGAATGAGGTGTTGTTCTCCTTCAGCTTGGACGAGGTCTTCATTCCTGTGGATCAAGCGCATTTCCTTGACCGCACCACCGTCGGCCTCAACTATCCCTACATTTTCCCGCAAGACAAACTGATTCCAAATCGCATCCCCACCGTGAATATGTCTGCTTTCTCTGGCTTGAGCGGCGGGCCGTATCCCTCCCACTCCGCCGGCCCTATCTACGATGTTTCCGACAGCTTTACGTGGGTCAAGGGCAACCACACCTTGAAGTTCGGCGGTCTGTACGAGTATTCCGGTGAAAATGACAACGATGAGATTAACGTGCAGGCTTGTTCCACGTGCACAAACAACCAGAATGGCCAATTTCTATTCAGCGATAACGGTGGAAAGTTCGTGCGGCCGGGATACACACTGGCGTCTACTGGAGTGGCGGCAGCAAACGCCGCCCTGGGGTTGTTCGACAGCTATTCGGAAATCGGCCACCGGGCGTACACCGTATTTCGTGGAAGCATGTGGGAAGGTTTCGCCCAGGATTCCTGGAAGGTTAGACAGAACCTGACCATCAACTACGGCCTTCGTTACTCGGTCATCGTTCCCTATCATGCCATCTGGGCTAACATGATCGTCTTTGACCCCAGCCTGTACGACCCAGCCAAGGCCGTGACTGTCGACCCCAAGAGCGGCCTCATCACCGGTTCACCAACGATCGATCAGCTGTACAACGGCATGGTCATTCCTGGGTCCGCATTCCCCTCGTCCGCTAACGGCCGTGTTCCCGAGGCCACCTCGGGTCTTTACAATGGCCTGTTCCGCAGTGTTCCTAACCATTACTCCGACATCCAGTGGAACGACGTCCAGCCGCGTGTGGGTATTGCCTATCAGTTGAACAACAAAACCGTTCTCCGTGCTGGCGGCGGCCGCTTCTTCACTCGTCTCGGCGTCAGCGACTCGGTTTTCCTCGGTGGAAATCCACCCTTCCAACCCAACGCCAGCGTATCCTTTGGCTCCGTGGATAATCCTGGAGGCACCGGAACCAACCAGGTTCCGTTGGTGGTAACCACGCAGAGCAGGGCCTTTAAGAATCCCGAAGCGTGGGCCTGGAATGTCGCCGTCGAACGCGAGCTGTTCTGGAAGTCACTCCTCAGTGTGGGGTATGTCGCTCGTCGTGGCCTGCATCTACAGCGAGAATCCGACATCAATCAGCCGACCCTCGCTACCGCAGCAGCAAATCCGGGCATCAATCTCAACGCCATAAGGCCTTATAAGGGTTTCGGATCCATTCGGGAGACGGATAACGTCGCTAGCTCCATGTACAAATCGCTACAGATTGCGTGGAACCGCCGATTCAGCAATACTCTCCAGTTCGGCGTGTCTTACACACTCTCCAAGAGCATGGATAGTGGCTCGAACCAGCGCGACGTGGTTCCTAATACCTACGACACAAGCATGTTGTGGGGCCCATCCGAGTTCGATGCCCGCCACATCGTAATCATCAACTATCTCTACCAGTTGCCGTTCTTCCGCAAGCAATCGGGCTTCGCGGGCAAGGCCCTCGGTGGATGGCAAATCAGCGGCATCACGCAATTCCAAACTGGCTTGCCTTGCAGCGTTATAGCGCCGAATGTTGACTACGCTGGCGTCGGCCAGGATGCCAACTGGGGATGTGGGGGGAACGGTCAGTTCTGGGTCGTTAACGGAGATCCCAAAATCATCGGCACATTTGGACCGAGTGGCCAGTGGTTCGCCACAACCAATCCGGATGGATCACCAATCTTTACCGCGCCTGCCCCCGGCACCTTCAACACCCAGCGGGTTCGCAACCTCATCCACCAACCCGGATTTCAAAATTGGAATATGGGCCTATTCAAAACCATCCCTGTCAACGAACGCATTCGCTTCCAATTCCGTGCCGAAGCCTACAACGTCTGGAACCACCCGAATTGGTGTGGCAATAGCGGTTGCAGCGGCACAACCAACATCGGCCTCAACCCAACCAATGCGCAGACCTTCGGCAAAGTGCTCTCCAAAGGAAGCGGCACCGCCGGACAAGGCGAGCGCAATTTGCAGCTCTCCCTTCGCTTGGAGTTCTAGCACCGGGCCGAGTGTCCGCCAGCGGTTTGCTTGCTGGGCGTGTTCTTGTCCACAGGTTGAGGTACATCTCTGATGGCTCGAAGTCTTCGACACCGAGGGAACGCAACCGCGTTTCTGCTCGCCTCGTTTCTTTGTGCTCCCCTCATGCGCGGCCAAGGGCCTGCTCCGAAGGCGCCCGCTGCAAAATCACAGCCTGAGCCGAAGAGTCCCGAACAAAAGCTCACTCCGAGCGCGAAAGAGCTCACCGCAACCGACCTCGAAACGTTTCTGGACGGCTTGATGCCGCTGCAACTGGCGCACGCGGACATCGCTGGTGCCGTCGTCGCTGTGGTCAAGGACGGCAAACTGCTTTTCGCGAAGGGCTACGGCTACTCCGACTACGAAAAGAAAATTCTGGTCTCGGCGGAGAATACCCTGTTTCGCCCGGGCTCCATTTCCAAGCTCTTCACGTGGACCAGCGTGATGCAGCTCGTCGAACAGGAAAAACTGGATCTCGACCGCGACGTCAACGCCTATATCGATTTCAAAGTCCCGGCCACATTCGGCAAGCCGACCACCCTCCGCGACATCATGACCCACCGCCCTGGGCTTGAAGAAACCATCAAGGATTTATTTGTCGGCTCGGAAAAAGATTTGCGGCCAATCGCGCAGTACCTGCCGGCACATCTGCCCAAGCAGATTTATCCCCCGGGAACCATACCGGCATACTCCAACTACGCCACCACGTTAGCCGCTTATATGGTGCAGCGCATTTCCGGCGAGCAATTCGACGACTATGTCGAGGCGCACGTGCTCAAGCCTTTGGGAATGACGCATGCGACATTTCGGCAGCCGCTCCCGGACGCGCTGAAGCCGCTTATTTCCAATGGATACCAACTCGCGTCAGCAGGCGCCAAAGGTTTTGAGTTTGTGGAAGTAGCGCCGGCCGGCTCGCTGTCCGCGTCGGCGGAATCCATGACCCATTTCATGATCGCGCACCTGCAAAACGGGCGTTACGGCAGCGTGCAGATCCTTAAGCCGGAAACGGCGATGCAGATGCATCAGAGGCAACAAGGATGGCCTGCCTCCATGAACGCCATGGCGTTGGGATTTTACGAAGAGTCGCGCAATGGCCAGCGCATTATCGGTCACGGCGGCGATACGCAGTGGTTTCATAGCGACCTGCACTTACTGCTGGATGCCAACACTGGCTTTTTCGTGTCCTACAACAGCACGGGCAAAGATGAAGTCAGCCCGCGGGGAGTCTTGTTCGACAAATTCATGGACCGGTATTTTCCGGTTCCGCCAGGGAATGAGCCCGTGCCGCCCACCGTAGCGCAAGACGCGCGCAGCCTTGCCGGGCTGTACAAAATCAGCCGGCGGTTTGACACCAATATCCTGGCTGTGACAACGCTACTGGGCGAAGCGAAAATCGTGGTCGACCCGAAGGACAACACGATATATATCGACGAGTTCTTCAAGGACTTGAACGGGCAGCCGAAGCATTTCCGCGAAATCGCACCTATGTTATTCCGTGCCGTCAACGGGACGGAGAAACTCGCCTTTGTGAAAGATAAGAACGGCAGGTGGCTCTTATATCTCGATTATCCGTTCATGTTGTTTCAGGAAGTAGACCGTGCGCTTGACCACAAAATGTTCAACTATGTTGTGATTGGCTTCAGCGTTGGCGTAATCGCGCTTACGCTGCTGTTCTGGCCCGTGGCGGCAATTCTGCGAAAGCACTACGCGAAGCCGCTCACGCTAAGCCATGGCGCGCGGCGCTTGCGCCGGCTGGTTCACGTGGTTTGCTTCATCGTGCTCGCCTTTGTGATTGGCTTGGTGTTTTTGCTCAACGCGCTCGAGAAGCCGGGAGGCTTGGGCGCCGCGGGCGATTTCAAGATTCATCTGCTGCAGGTCGTCGGATTGCTGACCGGTATCGGAGCGTTGATTGCCATCTACAACGCCGCAAAATCCTGGGGTGATACGCAGCAGTGGCGCTGGTACAAAATCTGGAACGCCTTACTGGCTGCTGCCTGCGTCGGTTTTTTCTGGTTCATCTACCACTGGCATCTTCTCAACTTCCATTTGAACTACTAACCAGTCTTACTCGACAATCCACCGAGCGTGGAGGATTCCAATGGTTCACCGTGCCGGGCGGAGCTAGCGGAAAAGACTCTCCAACTGGACCCGCTCATTAGTCCTCGCGTCGCGATACTTAACAATGATGGGAGTGTACAGAGACAGGTCCCAGCGTTGCGCCGCTGGGTGCGAAATCGCGCGGGAGCCAGGAACGACCACGGCTTCTTCCGGAATCATGAGCGGGCTGCCTTCCGTGGCTGCATAAATTTGCTCGCGCACCAGATCGTACACGGCGGTTGAACCGTTCAAGATTACCCCGCTGCCAAGCACGGCGCGGCGTTTCACGACAACGCCCTCGTACACGCCGCAATTTCCCCCGACCATCACCTCGTCCTCAATAATCACCGGCATCGCGCCGATAGGTTCGAGCACGCCGCCAATTTGTGCGCCTGCGGAGATGTGGCAATTCCGCCCGACCTGCGCGCAACTTCCGATCAACGCGTGCGAGTCGATCATGGTGCCATCATCGACGTACGCGCCGGCATTGATGAACATCGGCGGCATGCACGTGACGCCACGTCCGACGTACGCAGTGTCGCGAATGCTGGACCCGCCCGGAACTATTCGCACGTGACTAGTAAGGCTGACTGCTTTCACCGGATAGGTGTCCTTGTCGAAAAACGGTTGTCGCACGCGGTCGACAGACATATCGACCACCTTGCCCATACGAAATCCGAGCAGGATGCCTTTCTTCACCCACGCATTTGTGCGCCAGCCGGTTTGCGATGCAGCATCGGGTTCGGCCGCGCGCACCTGGCCGCGATTCAACGCGTCTTTGAAGGCGTCGAACGCGCGCCGGTGTTCATCCGTATACTGCGGCGGAGGGCAGTCAAATAGTTGCTCAATCTCCGACGGCAGCATGAGTTCTCTCGATCAGCCCAAGTGTCTCCAAGACGGCATGAATCCGCTCCGTGGAAACCCCGCTCGGCGGCACCAAGGGAAGCCGCCAGACCCCTTGCAGCAATCCCATCTTCGCCATCGCCGCCTTCACCGGAATCGGGTTGGATTCCACGAAGTTCACCTCCATCAGCGGAAGATAGCGCGTGTGAATCTGTCGTGCGGCGGAAAAATCATTTTCCAGGGCCAAATTGCAGAGCTTCGCCATTTCCGCGGGAATTTCGTTCGAGGCCACGGAAATCACGCCACGTCCGCCCAGCGCAAAAAGCGGCAAAGTGATGGCGTCATCGCCGGAGAGGATCACGAAATGTTCCGGCACCAGCGCCGCGATGGAGGCCATTTGTGAAATGTTTCCGGAAGCCTCTTTCACGCCCACAATCGTATCGATGGCCGACAGCCGCTTCACCGTGGCGGGCTCGATGTTTACTCCCGTGCGGCCCGGCACGTTGTAAAGCAAGATCGGCAGCGAAACCGCTCCGGCAATAAAACGAAAATGCTGGTACAGCCCTTCCTGCGTGGGCTTGTTGTAATAGGGCGCGACGGAAAGAATGCCGTCAACTCCCATGGCTTGATACTCGCGCGCTGCACGGGTCACCTCAGCGGTGTCGTAGCCTCCCGCGCCCGCCACCACCGGCACTTTGCCATGCGCTTCCTCCAACGTGATTTCCACCACTCGCCTGCGCTCATTGTGCGTCAGCGTCGGGCTCTCTCCGGTCGTTCCGCAGGGCACCAGAAAATGGACTCCGGCCTCGACTTGCCGCCGCACCAGCCGGCGCAAAGCCGCTTCGTCCAGTGAGAAGTCATTCTGAAACGGAGTGACTAGTGCCGTACCGCAACCTGTAAACATCATTTGCCTCCTTATCGATGCTCTGTACTTTAAGCTTGTGATCCGCAAGCTACCGCGGACTCAGCCCAGTTCATTGACGATCTCGTGAAATTCAAACACTCCGTTTTTCCCGACAATCCAGCGCGCCGCCCGCAGAGCGCCGCGCGCAAATCCTTCGCGGCTTCTGGCCGTATGGCGGATGGTGATGGTGTCGGCGCTCGAATCGAAACCGATCTCGTGCGTTCCGGGATGGGCGCCGGCGCGATTCGCGCTTAAATTGATCGAGCGTTCGAAGCCGGCTTGCTTCATTTCTTCGGCGAGAGCCAACAACGTACCGGAGGGCGCATCGCGCTTCATGGCGTGATGGATTTCCCAGCCCCACGCTTGGTATTCCCGTTCCGTGGCAAAAGCGTTGGCCGCCTGCGCGATGATCTGCCGGAAGCGGTAGACTCCGACCGAGAAGTTGGGGCTCCACACCAGAGCGCCGCCACCCGATTGGATAGCCTCGCGCACACAAGCCAGCTCCTGAAACCATCCAGTCGTGCCCGCCACTACCGGAATGCCCAGCGCGGCAAGCTGCCGAATATTCTGGACGGCTGTCGAAGGCGTGGAAAATTCCACAGCCGCGTCGACTCCGCGAAGATTTTCCCGGGTGAGTCCTGCGCCGCATGCATTCGTGCCGCTGTTTAGCGCCAACCGGACATCGAAGCCGTATTCGGGCGCGAGTTGTTCGATCAGGTGCCCCATCTTTCCGTGTCCGACAATCGCGAGCCCCCGTGTCATTGGAATTTCCCGGGCGCTTCGGCATGCGACGCGAGCAGCCGCTTGACCATTCTTGTGTAGATGGGCACCGCATCGCGTAGCTCTCGCTTTGAAATGCGCTCCTCAGCCGTGTGCGCCACATGAATGCTGCCCGGCCCAATCAAGAACGGCGTGCCCCATGTTTCCTGCAGTGTCGGGACATCCGTTGTGAACGCCACCACCATTGTCGGCAACCCATCGAACGCCGAAAAGTGAAACACCGGCGTATGCAAGACTTCGCGGACTTCCACTCGTCCAGCCACCGCTTTTTGAACGGCCTCTCGCACCGGCGCTGCGTCTCCCACCAGCCGAAACATAAGTTCAGCGCGGGCCTCGTCAGCAACCACGTTCGGCGCCCTCCCGCCGGAAATTGTGCCGATGTTTAACGTACATTTTCCAAGCAGCGAATCTTCGGGCAAAGGGAGACGCCGGATGTCCTCCAGCACATCTAACAGCGCATCAATTGCCGAGCGTCCCAGTTCCGGGTAGCCCGAATGGGCCAAGCGGCCCTGCGCCACCAGCTCGAAGCGCAGCGCTCCTTTGCATCCCAGGCACAATTTGTTTTCCGTCGGCTCACCATTGATCAGATAGCGGGAGCCGCGCGGCGTCTTCGCCGCAACGCGCGCGCCCGCGCTATTTCGTTCTTCGCCGACCACGAACAGCAGGCCGAGGTTCGAAATGCCTTCCGCGAGAAGTTTCTCGACAGCGCAGACCATGGCGGCGATGATGCCTTTTGCGTCACATGCCCCTCGCCCCCAAAGAAATTCATCGTCTTCGCGCGAGGGGAAAAAGGGAGGCACCGTGTCCATGTGCGTTGACAGCGTGACGACCGGCGTGCCCCAGCTCGCTAAAACGTTAAAGCGTTGCGCTTCAACCTTCATTCGTTCGACGCAGCCGCTGTATTTCGCAGCCAGCGGAGAAAGATGGCGAAACAAAAACTCGCCGGCTCTGCCTTCGTTGTTCGTCACCGATTCGATATCAACGAGCGCGCGCGTGAGCTCAAACAGGTCCATAGTCGCTTTCAGGAATGGAACGAAAGAGAAGGGAAGAACCGAAGAAAACTCGGGGCTGTCACTCCTCGATAGCGCTCCATCCGTATAACTTCACAACGGATGACAGTGGACAGGTCTTGGGCCTGGCCCCCAGCCGTCCCGGCATTCAGCTGCCGAGGCGACTTCGGCGGATCAACAGCACTTGCCCCTTTCGCACGAGCGCCCGAAGCTGATCGGAAAAGCACGCCCCGCTACTGATGGCAACCGCACCTCTACCAAGTACCAGGCGAAAGTAGCGGAGCGGCGCCGGAAAGTCAATCCTTGCATGCATCCAAAAAATGCGCTTGAAGTATCTGTTTTTTTGCGCCTCGCCTGGATTGACGCCGGCCGCTGATTTGTTTAAGCTCACACTCGCTAAATGACCGCTTCGAATCATCTCCGGGCGCACCTCCATCATCATCATCACGGCCACATGCCGCGCCCGTTGAGTTGCACCTAGCGATTACGTAAGAAACGCACTCATCGGCCCGCTGGCGCGCCAAGCCCCAGCGGGTTTTTTGTTTTTGCGTGCGACCTTGGGAGGAAGCACATGGAAATTGCATTCGAGAAGAACGGCGGGCTGGTGCCTGCGATTATTCAGGACGGCCGCACCGGGGAAGTCTTGATGCTCGGTTTCATGAACGCGGAGGCGCTCGCGGAGACGCAGCGAACGCGGGAGGCCGTGTTCTTCAGCCGCTCGCGCAACCGTTTGTGGAAGAAAGGGGAATCGAGCGGCCACGTCCTGTGCGTGCTGGAAATCCGTATCGATTGCGACGCGGATGCATTGCTTTTGCGTGTCGAGCCCGTAGGGCCCGGCGTGTGTCACGAAGGCTATTATAGTTGCTTCTTCAGGCAGCTCGAAGAAAACGGCAGTGTCAGCACCGTCGAGGAGCGGACATTCGATCCGGACAAAGTGTACGCTCCGGGGGCAGAACGATGAATCGTTTGAAGCTGGGAATCCCCAAAGGCAGCTTGCAAGAAGCAACCTTAGAACTTTTCTCTCGCGCCGGCTGGAAGATCACGATTGGCTCGCGCAGCTACGTGCCCACCGTTGATGATCCGGAGATCGAGTGCTTGCTCGTGCGTGCGCAGGAAATGTCGCGCTACGTGGAAACGGGTGCGCTTGACGCGGGAATTACCGGCCACGACTGGGTTGTCGAAACCGGCTCGGACGTCAAGGAACTCGCCGAACTCGTATACGCCAAGCAGAGGCTGTCGCGCGTGCGTTGGGTGCTCGCCGTGCAGGAAGACTCCGCGATTCGTGAGCCGCGCGATTTGCAAGGCAAGGTGATCGCCACGGAAATCGTGCGCATCACCGCGGAATATCTAAAGCGGCACGGAGTGACCGCGCGGGTGGATTTCTCTTGGGGCGCTACAGAGGTCAAAGTGCCGCAGCTTGCTGACGCTATCGTGGAGGTCACCGAAACGGGCTCTTCGCTGCGCGCCAACCGCCTGCGCATTGTGGACACCGTTCTGGAATCGGCCACGGTCTTCATCATGAATCGCATGGCGGCCGCGGACGCGTGGAAGAAAGAAAAAGCGGAAAGCGTGATCCTGATGCTGCAAGGAGCCATTGCCGCGGCAAGCAAAGTCGGCCTCATCCTCAACGTACGCCGAGAGGACCTGGACCGCGTGGTCGCCATCCTGCCGGCGCTGAAGAAGCCCACGATTTCGATGCTCAGCGATCCAGAGTGGGTGGCCGTGAATACCATTGTCGAAGAATCAGTGGTCCGGCAAATTTTGCCAAAGCTTAAAGCCGCGAATGCTCAGGGAATTGTGGAGTATCCCTTGAACAAGATTGTGCTGTGATGCGAATCTTGAAACTGACCGGCGCGGTGGAGAGGACGCTGCTTGCAGCGCGCTCACGTCGCGACGTCCAAGCCGAGAAAGTCGCAGCCAAAATTATCACGGATGTCCGGCGGCGCGGTGACGCAGCCCTGTTTTCCTGGGCAAAAAAGCTGGACGACATAAATTTGACGCGCCACGGGATGTGGGTCTCGCAGCGTGAGATCGAGGAAGCCCCAAAAAGTGTCAGCGCAGATTTCCTGCGAGCCGTGAAGCACGCAATAGCCAACGTCCGCAAGGTGGCTGAGAAGCAGTTGCCACGAAACTGGTCGATGGAAGTGGAACCAGGCGTGAGCATCGGACAAATGGTCAGACCCATTGAAACGATCGGCTGCTATATTCCAGGCGGCAAGTCGACTCTGCTTTCCACGCTGATAATGACCGCCGTGCCGGCGCAGGTTGCTGGCGCGAAGAGAATTGTGGTCGCGTGTTCAAAACCGAACAACGAATTGCTCGCGGTCGCCGGCATCCTCGGTCTCAGTGAAGTCGCGCGCATCGGGGGAGCTCAGGCCGTCGCGGCCCTGGCCTACGGAACTAAATCTATTCCGCGCGTCGACAAAATCTTTGGACCTGGCAACCGCTTTGTGACTGCGGCAAAGCAACTCGTAAGCCGCGACTGCGGCATTGATCTCCCCGCCGGGCCAACCGAGGCCATTGTGCTTGCGTCGCGGGGCAATCCGGCCTGGATCGCGGCCGACTTGCTGGCCCAAGCAGAACACGCGCCGGACGCAGCAAGCATCTTGCTGACCACATCAGCGCGCCTAGCACGGGAGGTGCAGCGCGAAGTTGCAGAACAGTTGGAGAAGTTGCCGAAGGCAAACCCCGCCAGTATTTCCTTGAAAACGTGCGGGCTGATTTTGCTCGCCGCGTCCGCCGATGCGGCATTCACCTACGTAAACCGCTTTGCGCCGGAACACCTCAGCCTTCCGCAGGCTAAAGCTGCGGCTCTGGACAAGATTTCCGCCGCCGGAACGGTCTTTATCGGCCCTTGGGCGGCTCAGCCGCTCGGCGATTACGCGAGTGGCAGCAACCACGTTTTGCCCACTGGCGGCTGGGCGAGCAGGCGCGGAGGCTTGTCGGCCGCGGATTTTGTGAAGTGCATCACCGTGCAGACGATTGGCCGCAAAGGTTTCACGCGGCTGGCGAGCGATGTGCGGATTCTCGCTCAGGCAGAAAATCTGCTCGCGCATGAAAACGCTGTGGCGGTGCGCGAATGAAACCGAAGCTTCCATGCGGCTTGCGATCCTGAAAAGGCGGAAGAATGCCAAGAGTGGCAAAAATTCATCGTAAGACCAACGAGACCGACATCAACCTCCGTCTGAATCTGGACGGGCGCGGCAACGCGCGCGTCGCCACAGGAATCCGTTTCTTCGACCACATGTTGGAACTCGTCGCTCGGCACGGCGCGTTCGATTTGGAGCTGAGCGCCCGCGGCGACTTGGACGTCGACCAGCACCACACCGTAGAAGACGTGGGTATCGCCTTGGGCGAAGCGGTGACCAAAGCGCTGGGCACGAAGCGCGGAATTTTGCGCGCTGGATATTTTCTGATGCCCATGGACGAGACGCTCGCCGCCAGCGCCGTCGATTTGGGCGGGCGGCCCTTTTGTGTTGTGAACGCCAAAATCACGAGCGCGCGCGTCGGCGACTTTCAGACCGAGCTGACCGAGGATTTCTTTCAAGGATTTGCCCAGGCCGCCCGCGCCAATGTGCATCTCCGCGTTCTATACGGCCGATCCTCGCACCACCAGGTTGAGGCCATGTTCAAAGCATTTGCTCGCGCTCTGCGTTTCGCAGTGTCGCGCGACAAAAGATTGCGCCGCGTGCTGCCCAGCACCAAGGGCTTACTGTGAAGATTACCCTGCTGGATTACGGCGCTGGCAACGTCCCCTCTGTCGAGCGAGCCTTGCAGCGGCTCGGAGCAGAATCGCAACGTGCGGCCACGCCCGAATGCATCGCAGGCGCAGAGGCGCTACTGCTCCCGGGCGTAGGACATTTCGAAACGCTCATGCGCGCGCTCGATGACCGCAAATTGCGCGCGCCGCTAGTGGACGCCATCGGTCGCGGCGTTCCGTTCCTTGGGATTTGCCTCGGACTCCAGGCACTCTACTTCGCCAGTGATGAGGCCCCGGAACTGACTGGCTTGCAGTTGTTGCCGGGGCGCGTGCGCTCGCTGCCGCCCGTCGTCAAGCTGCCCCACATGGGCTGGAATCGGCTCCTCGTGAAACAGAAGTCCCTACTGCTCGATGGCGTCGACGCTAACGCCTTCTTCTATTTCGCGCACACTTACGCCGCAATCGACCAAGGCGAAGAAACAATGGCTGCGTGCAGTCACGGAATTGAGTTTGTCGCTGTGCTCGAAAAGGAAAATATGTGCGCCGTTCAATTTCACCCTGAGAAGAGCGGAGAAGCGGGCGCGCAAGTCCTGCGGAATTTTCTGAGGCTGTGCGCATGAGCCTGGCTCGACGCATCATTCCTTGCCTTGATATCGATGGCGACCGCGTGGTGAAGGGTGTGAACTTTGTCGGGCTTCGCGATGCCGGCGATCCCGCGAAGTTGGCGGCGCGATATAACGCGGAAGGCGCGGACGAACTCGTCGCTCTGGACATTGCCGCCTCGCGTGACCAGCGGCCGACGTTTCTAGAAACCATCCGGCGCGTTGCGGCAGAGCTCGCGATTCCCTTGACCGCGGGAGGCGGCATCCGCACCGTGGAAGACGCTCGGTCCGTGCTTCGGGCCGGCGCGGACAAGATTACGCTGAATACCGCGGCGGTGGCGCGGCCCGAGTTGATTTCCGAGACATCGCTCGAGTTTGGCGTCCAGGCGGTTGTGCTGGCCATCGACGCCAAGAGAGCAGGGGACCAATGGGTGGTGATGGTACGCGGCGGGCGCGAGCCCGCAAACCGCGACGCAATCGCGTGGGCAAAAGAAGGAGTCGCGCTCGGTGCCGGAGAAATTTTGGTGACCTCCATGGACAGAGACGGAACAAAGAGCGGATTCGACACCGCACTCACGGCGGCGATATCCTCGGCGGTTTCCGTGCCGGTCATTGCCTCCGGCGGCGCAAAGCTGCCCGCTCACTTCGCAGAGATTTTTACCGCCGGGCGTGCCGATGCAGCATTGGCGGCCTCGATCTTCCACGATTCTATTCAGCCGATCCGCGAGCTCAAAGAATTTCTGGCCGCGCGCGGGATTCCGGTGAGGTTGCCGTGCTGATTCCGTGTATCGACTTGCAGCAGGGGAAAGCGGTGCAACTCGTGCACGGAAAAAAACGCGAGCTTGCGATCGCGGATGTGATGTCGCTGCTGCTGAAATTCAAGTCATACAAGTGGCTGCACATCATCGATCTAGATGCTGCCATGGGGAAAGGCAATAACACCGACCTGGCGCGCAAACTGTGCCGCGAAGCAGCCAAACGATTCGGGATGAAAGTGCGTGTAGGCGGAGGAATTCGCACCGTTCGGCGCGCCGAGGAAATTACGAAATGGGGGGCGCACCAAGTCATTGTCGGAAGCGCTGCGTTCAAGAAAGGCAAGATAAATGCGCCCTTTCTCCGGCAACTCCGCATCCGAGTGGGCCGCTCGGCAATTGTCGTGGCGCTGGACACCGCCAAGGGCCAGGTCGTGATTAAAGGCTGGCGAGAAAAACTGCGGATTCGACCGGAAAATGTTATGGAGCAGCTTAAGCCGTTTTGCGCGGCATTTCTCTGCACGGATGTGGATCGCGAAGGAACGATGACTGGAGCCAATCTCGAGTGGTTCGAACACTTGCGGAGTGCCACGTCGCATCCGGTCATCGCCGCGGGCGGCATTACGTCACACAGGGAAATCGACGCTCTCGAACGGATGGGGATGGACGCCGCAGTAGGCATGGCGCTCTACAAGAACCGACTGCAATAAAGCACTGAGGCTTTGTGCGGTCCATCACCCTTACGGACTCTGTCTCGTGGCCGGTTCGGTTGTATGATGTCGGTGCACGAATCAAGATTCATCCACACCGAGGGCACACATGACGCACAACTCCGATCGCCGCGAGTTTCTCCGCACCCTGACCACCGCGGCGATAACCGCCACAACCGCCGGCTTGGCGTTTTCGCATCCATCGTTCTCCGCGCCAAAGAAATCTCTACTCGTCTTTACCAAATCCTCCGGCTTTGAGCACGAGGTAGTAAAGCGCAAGGACGGCAAGCTCAGCATCGCCGAAAACGTCGTCACTGAACTCGGCAAGAAAAACGGTTTCGAAGTTAACTGCTCCAAAGACGGACGCATCTTTGACTCAAAGGATCTTCACGCCCATCAAGCCGTCTTCTTTTTCACCACCGGCGATCTCACGCAGGTCGGCACCGACGCCAATCCCGCCATGTCGCCCGCCGGCAAGCAAACGCTGCTCACCTCCATCGAGCAGGGTCTCGGATTCGTCGGCTGCCATGCCGCCAGCGACACCTTCCACACGCCGCCCGATCCCGCCGACTTATCCAACCGCTACATCGCTCACGGCGCGCAATCCGATCCCTACCTCCGCATGCTCGGCGGCGAATTCATCGTGCACGGACGCGACCCGCGCCTGCAGACCGCCAACATCATCATCAACGATCCGTCGTTCCCCGGCCTGGCGGGCGTCCAATCGCCTGTCTCCTTCAACGAAGAATGGTATTCGCTGAAAGATTTCGCGGCCGACATCCACGTGATCGCAACGGTCGACACCAACATGCTCAAGAACGAGTGCTACCAGCGCCGTCCGTATCCCGTCGTTTGGGCGCGCATGAATGGCAAAGGCCGCGTCTTTTTCACCGCGCTGGGCGATCGCCCGGAAAATTGGCAAAATCCCTTCCACGTCAATCTTCTCGCCGGCGGCATCCTCTGGTCGCTCGGCGAAGCCAAAGCCGACCTATCGCAAAATCTCCTCGCCGCCGCTCCCGGCTACGCGGACATCCCTCCCAAATTTCCTCCCGCGCTCGGGAAGTAACTTTGTTAGCTCCGGCAGCCGGTAGTTCCGCGTGCGGTCCGAATGATCGTCAGTGAGCTGCTTCCGCGCTGCAACTCCCCAAATTCTTGACGACTTTCATCGGCTCAAACATCTCCGCGCCACCGTTTCCGCTCGACTTCTTTCCCTTGAGCTCCACGCGGTCTCCCGGCTTCACGTTCACGCTCCCTGCCTCGAGCGTATACGACTTGTTCTTCTTCTCGTCCACTAGGCGCAACCCATCGTCCGTCTGCCGAACGCAGCCGGTCACCCCGCCGTGGTGATGCAATACCAGAAATAACGCCCCAGCTCCTGCCGCCGCGCCAATCCCGATCCCGATCGCCTTGCCCGAACCATATCCGCTCTTCGGTGGAACGTACCCCGGCGTGCCGGGTGTACCCGTACCCATCCCCGTTCCCCCGCCCCCATACTGCGCAAGCGCAGAACTCGCCAGAAATGCCGTCAAGCAAATTCCAAGCGTCATTCTCACCACCTGCCCCAGCAACCCGGTTTTCTCCGCGCGGTTAGCGCAAACAATCTCTTTTGTCTTCAAGGTGTTCCTCCCCGCAGGCGAAGCGCATTGCCGAGCACCTCGCATCCTGCTGCCAAGAGGTTCGCCCAATCCACGAAGCCCGTTGTCCAGCAAATGTGAACACCCGGTCATATTGCTGTCGCCCTACCAGGCTCCATCCTCGGAAAGTCTGAAGGGGTTGGGGTACACCCCCGTGGTGACAGGAAGTATGCGCAATCGCGTGAGGCCACAGGGGATAGAGGCGCCACGTGGTGCATGTGACGGCGGAAGCAAAGCGTGGCGCGGATGTGCTGAGGCACCCACACCCCCGGGGTGTCCCGTAGATGAATGCGGCCGGGGGCCCCCCTCCCCTGTTTTTTGTAAGTGTTGATTCTAAACGGAGTTAAAGTCCTTTGTTTTGATACACTTTTGCAAGTGTTGATTTTAAAAGTAGTTAAAGTTGGTCGAGAGTTAGGGCTGCAGCGGCGGGAAGGGTCAGCGAGGTTTGTTCGAGATAACACGCGCAAACATACTACAGGTCTGGACGTTTGTCAATAGTAAACTTGTAAGTTCAGGCGTGCGAATGAATTACCGGGAATTCGTGCCCAGGCGGGCGGCTGATCCTGGTGGAATCCTTCCTTTAGGGCCTTTATGGCGCTTCCGGGATTCTCTAAATGAATAGCTCTGCGTTGACATGGAAAAACGCGGCGAGCTTCTTGGCCTGCGTTTTGCTTATAGAACGCTTGCCGTGAAACACTTCGGAAGCAACTCCTTTCGAGCCGAAAATCTTCCAGAGGTCTTTCTGTGTCAACTTGCGTGCCTCCATTAAATGTTGAAGCGTTTGCCGCGGGCTCGCGTTCCGAATTGGATAGCGGCGCCCCTCATACTCGTCAATCAGCACGGTCAGCAATTCGCCAAGTTCCGATTCCTCCGGCGAAAGATCTTCACGTTCGTCAAGACGCAGCAGTTCGTTCGTGAGACGCTCGCACTCCTCGTCCGTATGGATGACATGGGGGAGCGCCCGCCGCAGCAGTTTTCCGTAGGTCTTTTCGTCGAGATCTATTGTTGTCGTGCTCATTATTTCCAGGCCCCTTTGTCATATTCCGCGTGGGTCAAGAGGTGCAAGACGAAAACCCGTTGGCTCTGGTAGTTCACTCGCGCGATCAAACGGTATTTATTGCCGGCAATATTGAACACCGTTCTCCGTCCAACCAAGTCAGCGTTGTGATAGACCTGTTTCAGTTTCGCTGGGGTTTTCCAAGTTGCCTTGCGGACCACCCCATACCATGCTTTAAGGCTTGCCTTCGAGTCCGGATGTCGTTGCCGGAACTGTTCGAGAGCGCCTCGTTTTATGATGCGCATTGAATGTTAGGTTCTCAGAATGAGAACTAGGAGTCAACTGTTTCAGGGTTCCCGCCCTGGAGGGTGTCGAAGGGGCGTGGCATTGCAGGCTGGCCGATGGTGGCGATGGAGTGAACTCTTAACCCGCACGCTTAAAGCGTTGATTGGATAAGAGCGAAGGCTCCGTTCGTAGCCGAGTAAGCTTCTGTTTGGAGAACTGAAGGTATCGGTAGGAAGGAGCCTTCGATGATGATTATTGGATGTGATTACCACCCTAGTTGGCAACAGATTTGTTGGTTCGAGACGGCGACGGGAGAAACGGGAGAGTTGAAGCTGGAGCATGCATCGGGAGAAGCGGAGAAGTTTTGCGGTCGAGCTTCCCTTTGCGGATGAGTTCTTCGACGCGACGCAGCCCTCCAACGTTTGCGTGCTCTGCTAAACTGAAGAACCGATGACTCCGCAACGCGAACAACTTGAAGCCGATGTCCTAATCGTCGGTGCCGGTCCCGCCGGACTGGCTTGCGCCCTTCATCTCGCCAACCTCATCCAGAAGCACAACGAATCCGCTGGCGCCTCAGGTGGCCCCGCGCTTTCCGCGGAAAATATCTATGTCCTCGAGAAGGGCCGAGAGATCGGTGCGCACCAGCTTTCCGGCGCGATCATGAACCCGACAGCCCTCGCCGAACTGGTCCCCGATTTCGAGAAGAGCGCTCCGCTAGACACTCCGGTGACTGACGATGCCGCTCTATTTTTCACGAAGGGTTCCTCGTTCCGGTTTCCCATCACTCCGCCCCCATTCAAAAACAAGGGCAATTACGTTATCTCCCTCAACCGGCTGACAAAGTGGCTCGGCGGCCTTGTCGAAAAATCCGGAGTGAATCTCTTCACGCAATTTGGCGGCGCGCAACTGATCTACGAGCGCGAAGGCATCGCCGGAGTCATGACGGAGGACAAAGGGCTCGACAAAAACGGCAAGCCCAAGGACAACTACACGCCGGGATATGAGTTGCGCGCCAAGGTTACTGTGCTCGCGGAAGGGCCGCGCGGCTCTCTCACCAAACAACTCGTCCAAAAAAACAAGCTCGACAACATCAACCCCCAGATTTACAGCATCGGCGTCAAGGAACTGTGGGACGTGCAGGCCGGCCGCATCCAGCCCGGCTACGTTGCGCATACGCTCGGCTGGCCCGTGCCCACGGACATGTACGGCGGCGGCTGGATCTACGGCCTGGCGAACAATCGCGCCTCCATCGGCCTGGTGATTGGTCTCGAATACTCCGATCCGCAGTTCGATCCGCACGAAGCGTTTCAGATTTGGAAGACGCATCCGTTCCTGACAGACCTTCTCGAGGGTGGCAAGCTGGTGCGCTACGGCGCAAAGACGATTCCCGCAGGCGGATGGTATTCCATGCCGCGGCCTTATGTAGACGGCGGCTTGATCATCGGGGATTCCGCCAGCTTTCTCGATTCACAGAGGCTGAAGGGCATCCACATGGCAATGAAGAGCGGCATGCTTGCTGCCGAAACAATTTTTGAGGCACTGAAAGTGGGCGACACTTCGGCGGCTAAACTGAGCGCGTTTCAGAAAAAAGTCGAAGACAGCTACATCAAAAAAGAACTGTGGTTAGTGCGCAACTTCCACCAATCATTTCAGTACGGTTTGCTGGGCGGCCTCTTCCACGCCGGACTGCAATTCGTTACCGGCGGCCGCGGTTTAATCGATCCGATGCGCGTGCGCCCTGGCCATGAACACTATCACAAGGATGGGCATCCACCGCGCGAGCGCTTCAAAGGCGACGGCAAGCTCACTTTCGATCGCTTGACTGACGTCTATCACTCCGGCACGCGCCACGAAGAAGATCAGCCGTGCCACCTGATCGTGCACGACTTAAATATTTGCGCCAACCGCTGCACCGTCGAATACGGCAATCCCTGCCAATATTTTTGCCCCGCAGCCGTCTACGAAGCCGTGCAGGAAAAAGACGGATTCAAACTGAAGATCAACGCCGCGAATTGCGTACACTGCAAGACGTGCGACATCGCCGATCCCTACCAAATCATCGACTGGGTAGTCCCGGAAGGCGGCGGCGGCCCGAACTACGAAGGTATGTGAAAAAAGAATGGCCTCAAAATTTCTGTGCGCCAACAACTTCAGTCGGGCAGAAGCCCGTACACGTCAATCTCCGAAGCGCTGCCAAGGTAAACCTTGCCATTCGCAATCGTAGGTACCGTGAACTTCACGGCGTTTCCGGCCTGATCGCGATTCGCCGCCGCTTGCGCGCTGTTCCAAAGCTCGCGGCCAAGATTAGTCGCATCGTACGCATGCAGCACGGCCGGACCGGTCCCCAGCTGGCTTGGCGGCCCATACTGACTCGTGTCGATCGCCCACACAATTCCGTGCGAATTTCCGTTCGAGGAAACCGACACCGTAGCTCCTCTTTCCGGAAAAAGTCCGCTCGAGTGCGAAACGGGTGTGGGGTTAAACAGGCCAGTGGCTGGATTCAGCGCAAAGGCCTGCAGTGCGCCGTTCGCTCCCGCGATGAATAGAGTGTTGTTCCAAAACGCCGGCGTTGCGTAAATGCTGCGCGTTAGCGGGAATTTTTGGACCACGGGCGAGCCGCTGCCTTCCAGGTGTCCCATTTCGTCGCGGTTCAGCACATAAATTTCGCCGAGGTTTCCGCTGCCGGATTTTCCGCCGCCGATCAGAAGATGCTTTACCGGCGCGGAAGGCAAGTCGGCGAGCACGGCAGCGCCGCCGGAGCCGAGATCGCCGTTCGAACTGTTCAGGATCGCCTCATCCGCCGGGGTGAACCAATCCTGCAAAGCAAGGCTGCTATTCAGTTTCAAGAAAGTGTCGCCGAATTCGGTGGCGCCGTCATAGTCGCCGTTTCCGGTGATCACATAAATGTTATTGCTGCTATCCACCGATGGCGCGCCGCCGGCCATCCAGATTCCGGCGCCTTCGCCGTTTGGAGTTGCGTTGAAGAGAATGGGCGCGGCGCGTAGATCCGATTTGTTGAAACCCATAATCCAGCCATGCCAGGGTTTTTGATCGGTGTGCGAACCCCAAGACACATACACTGTGTCATTCACAAGAGCGAGGCCCGGGCGTTGGTTTTCCCGCAAAGCGTCGAAGGGCACGGCTGTGCCATTGCTGCCGTCACCGCTGCCCGGCACGGTAATCGCAGAGGTCAATTCGAACGGACCGTTCGCGGTTTCGCTACCATCGGCGAGATTCAGTGCGTGCAGGCGCTGATGACAGGTCGTCAAAGGCCGGCAATTTGTGCCCTGCCTCTCGGTTCGGGCGACGACGTACAAAATCTTGGTTACCGGGTCAATCACCGGGGTGCCAACAATACCGAGGTCGGGATGGATGTCGTCGCCGCCGATGTCCGCGACGGTGGGCCACGTTTCTCCAGAGGGGACAAGTTGCTTGGACCAGTACGTCACGCACGGATTCGCGTCCGCGTCGAACGCATACACGGTGTTGTGGGAAGTGGCGGTGAAAATCACGTTGTGTGTGGCGCCGGCGATTGTGAGATTGGCGACCCAGAGAGTTTGCGTGTAAACAGCGGCGTCCACAGGACAGGAAAACAGTTTTGCGAACGTGGAGGTATGGACGTTCGAAGGGGTCAGCGCAAATTCTTGCGAGTTGACGCCGGCGCGCGTGGCATCGTTGTGATAGGTGGTCACGCCGGAAAGGCCAGTGACGCCGATGGTGGTGGATGCGCTCTTTGTAACGTCGAGAGCGCTGGTAGCGGTGACAATGTAGACCCCTGGATTGCTTGGCGGACGGTAGGTGGCGGATGTGGACGTGACATTAGTGAAGGTGCCGCTCGACGCGGTCCAGGTGACACCTTCGTTGGTGGGATCGTTCTGAACGGCCGCGGAGAATTTCAATGTTTGGGAAAGCGTGATGCCGCCACGCTTGGGAGAAATGGTGACTGCGAGGTCGGTTGGGATCGCAAAGACGGTGATGGTAGCGCTGGCCGACGATTTCGAGTCGGCGACGGAGGCAACTGTGAGCATGACTTTCGCAGGATTGGGAGTATTCGCTGGCGCGGTGTAGGCGACGGGCGCGCCGGATGCGCTGGAGGTATTGGAGAGCGTGCCGCAGGTAGCGCCTGCACAGCTGGGACCGGAAAGTGTCCAGGTCACGCCCTTCTTCTGGGGATCGTTTTGAACCGTGGCTGTGAAATCCTGTGAATGATTAACGGGAACCGTTTGACTAGCCGGGGAGACAGCGACCGTCACCTGCGCGACTGGAGCGGCTATGGTGATGGCCGCGCTTGCGGAGACGTTCGAATCGGCGACGGAGGTGGCTGTGAGCGTGACGGTCGCAGGATTGGGAACATTCGCTGGCGCGGTGTAGGTGACGGGCGCGCCGGACGCGCTAGATGCAGCGGAGAGAGTGCCGCACGCAGCGCCAGCACAGCCGGGACCGGAAAGGCTCCAGCTAACGCCTTTGTTCTGCGCATCATTCTGAACGGTGGCGGCGAAATTTTGCGTTTGATTGACTGTGAGTGTTTGGGTCTGCGGCGAAACGCTCACGCTGACGGGGGCTGCGGGAGCGGCGATGGTGATGGCCGCCGAGGCGGACTGGGCAGCATCAGAGATGGAGGTTGCGGTGAGAATGATGGAAGGAGAGGCGGGCATTTGCGATGGGGCGGTGTATGTGATGACAGCACCAGAAGCGCTGGAAGTGGCGGACATCACTCCGCATGCGCCTGGATCGCAATGGGAAAGAGTCCAAGACACGCCCTTGCTCCGTGGGTCATTGGCAACGGTGGCGCTGAAACTTTGCGCTTGGCCCAGCTGGAGAGTTGCGGAGGCCGGCGCGGCGGCTACGGAAATGGCCGCTTGGGGCGGAGGCGTAACGGAGGGCGGGGGATCGCTGCCTGGCGCGGGGGAGTGCGCGCTAGAGTTTGATGGTACCGAAGCACAGCCGCCGGCGAGGAACGCGGCGAATAGGCAAAACACAGCTACAGCGACGGGTGCAAGGGCGACTGCTCGCACCCCAAGGTCTGAATTCAAGGTGCCGATTCTCCAATGTATTCCCTGAGCGAAACTCAGTTTTTAGCCGTCATAATTGTAGGGTGCTGTACAAAAGGCGCAATATGGCGGTCCACTTAGACGAGACGAGGGCTTTCCTGTAGCCGCTTCACAGTGAGACACGGCGAGTGGTAAGTAGCGGGCACTTCTAGCGACGCTTGAGCGCCTCGAGTTCTTCGAGCGTGCGCGGCCAGTCCGATCCCAATAGCCGGGACAAACTGCGATCTGCAAGGACTTTTCCACCTGTTTGGCATCGAGCACAGTAGTTTGTTTCGTTGTCCGCGTAGCGAATCCGCTGAATCTTTTCTCCACATCTTAAGCAAGGCTTCCCATAACGTCCGTGAACCGCCATATCTTTGCGAAACGCGGTCACATTTTCGGGAAAGCCGGCTTGAGCTTCCGTGCGTAGGCGGTCTATCCAGAGCTGGATGGTATGGCGCGTAGCAGTGAACAGCTCTTCCCACTCGTGCGGCTTCAGCTTGTGCGTGAGCGTAATAGGCGAGAGTTTCGCGGCGTGCAAGATCTCGTCCGAATACGCGTTGCCGATGCCACTCACGATGCGCGGATCGGTAAGAGCCCTCTTGAGCGTGCGGTTTTCAGCCGTAAGTGCGTCCCGAAACGCGCTGAGATCGCTCGTAAAGATGTCGATTCCACCCGGGTCGATGGAACGCAAACCATCCTCGCCCGTGACGACATACAATGATGCGCGGTGCTTCGTGCCGGCTTCGGTAAGCACGAGAGAGCCGCTCGGAAAATCAAAAGCTGCCAAGCTCCGGCGGCCCGCGAGCTTTGCGCCTGGAGTTTTCCAGTGCAACCGGCCCGCAATCATCAAGTGCAACACCAGCCAGAGATCGGCTTCTACGCCAATCGCGATACGCTTGCCGATGCGCCTCAGTTCGGACACGATGCGGCCCTCGATATCACTAATTGGCGGTTGCGCGGTTCGAAGCAGGAAAGGACTGGCCAGTCGAACTCGCTCGATCGGCTGTGCGACGATACGTGATTCGAGCGCACTGATGTAGGCGGCGATGTCAGGCAGTTCCGGCATGCTTATCAGCTTGCAGGTAGAAGAATCCTGACTTACTTCACCGGACCAAGGTAGCGATCCAGCCAGTTCAGCGTTTCTTTCATTACGGGTAATTGAGGAGGAGCATGCCCGGTGTCGAACAGGACATGCCGCTTATCCTGCGGAGGAACCCCTAACAAGCGGAACAGCGGCTCCTGGCAGGTTTCTAGCGGGATAACAAAATCGTACCGGCCGTTTACCATGAGCACGGGGATCTTCACGCGCGGTGCAAAATTCATAGGGTCCACTTCCGGAAGCACTTTTTCGCTGTCGCAACCTCCAGCAGCGAACACGGCAGCTTTGAAGCGGTTCTCGACAGCGAGCATGATAGGGCCCTCAACCGCGCCCCAACTGATGCCGTAGTACGCAAGGCGCGCCCTATCGATATCGGGGCGAGTTTCCAGGTAGTCGACCGAACGGCGTAAGTCTTTTGCTTGCTGGATGGTTTCGTCTCGTTCCGCATTTGTGCCGGAATCAGGGGGAGTACCCAGCCGCTCATAAGTATCCTTGTAGATGGGGAACAACAAGGCGCGTCCGCTCTTCACCATAAAATCGATCAAAGACAATTGCGTGTCTTCCACCGTATGAAACATCTGGGCGCCGCCGTGCGGGAAGTAAACGACGGTTTGGTACGGTGGAGAGCCATTCTTGGGCAGGAAGAGGTAGGCGATTACGTTCTCATTGTCGTAGGCCGCACGGAAGGTAATCCGCTGCCGCCGCCAGTACGGCGAGCTGTCGTCCTCTGATTCGACCTTAGCCTCGAGCGGCGTCCTGTCGTAGGAATAAAGGCCTTCATAGATGTGAAAGACTGAGTCCGGGACCGGTTTCATGTTGCGGTAGTCCGCCGTCTTAAAAGAGATAGGCGCGGTGAGAGTTTCGGGCAGTGCGTCCGCGTGAAGGTATTTGACAAGGCGCACGCCGTGTGTCGCCAAGCGTTCGAACGGCAGCCGTGCGTCGGGCTGGCTGTACATATACGGAACATCGGTGGAAGCGCCGCCAAGAATGTACTTGCGGTCTTCTGCAGAATTGAGGCACCACTCTTTCACGTTTCCCGCCATGTCGTAGGTGCCAAAGGGTCCGAGGCCGGAGTAGCTTCCTACTGGCGCCGGCCCTTTCGCGGAAAAATTACTCACCTGAAGAATGTCCGAGAAGCGCCCCATATCTGCGGCGCGGTACCAATGAAATACGGTGGGAAGACTCTTCCCGGTGAACTGCGCGAACGCCGCGGCTTCGTACCAGCTCAATCCGCTGACGGGATAATCATCCTGGCCTGGCGTGAAGCTCCCCAGTTCCCAGGTGGAGGGGCCGGGGCGATCCGTTTTATCGCGAAAGAGAAGCATGGCTTCGCCGAAGCCGAGTGTGCGGTTTTCCTTAACAAAAGGAAATTTCCAGTACTTGGGTTCCCGGTAGCCGCCCGCGTCCACAAATTTCTTGTATTCGCGGTTGGTGACCTCGAATTTATCTATCAGAAAATCGTCCAGCTTCACTTCGAAGTGACCGGTTGGGTCCACGCGGCCAGCGGCGACGTGCACCATTCCGGGCGGGAGGCTTCCTATCGGGTCCAAAATGACGTTGACGGGCGAGCCCTCGAGGGCCGTGCCGGTGACCTCCGCTGTTTCGTACCTGTCCTTGCTTAATCGAAACCCATAAAAGGCGTGAGGCAGGCGATTGCCTTGTAGAGGAGTTTTTCCCAGATACTCCCATGGACCGTGGATATCGCTGTAATCCCGGACGTAAACATCAGCGCCGGGGGGAGTCGAGAGAACCCCATTGGGCCACAGCGTTCCTGCTTTCAATTTCGTGAGTGCAGGACTCCCGGGAGCATAGCGTTCGGCCTGCTGAATGAGCCGGTAGGCAGCAATTCCTTTGCGCTCCATTGCGAGTTGCCGGATTTCGGGCAACGCTCTTTCTTCGATCCACTTGATGCGGGAGTAGTGCCGGTAGGCCAGTCCAGCGGAAACGCCCGCCAGAACGAGAACGACCAGCATGCCTGCGATAAAGGACGGCTTACGCATGACTCTGACGATGGGTGTCCCAGCGCTTGATTCGATGAGGCGCTGCTCCCGCAGTTTTTGGAACTCCGTTCGCATCTCCGAAGCGGAAGCGAAGCGTTTGCCGCGATCTTTTTCCAAAGCTTTGCGGATGATGCGATCGAGCTCGGTGGGGAGTTGCGGGTTGAAGTGAGACGGCGGCGGAGGCGTAGCGTGCAGGATGGAATCAGAAACGGCGGCTGAAGTCTCGCCTGGGAAAGGCCGTTGGCCGCTCGCCATTTCGTAAAGGACCGTGCCAAAGCTGAAGAGATCGGTGCGCGCGTCGAGCGGCTCGCCGCGCGCCTGCTCGGGCGACATGTACGCAATTGTGCCCACGGCGACGCCAGGTGTGGTCAAGATGTCTTGGGTGACGCCGGCGAGGGTGGGAAGCGCGGATACGCCAACGGCTTCGGGGACTCGATAGCGCTCGTAAGTCATTTTGGCGAGACCAAAATCAAGAATTTTGATGTGACCGCGAGGAGTCACGAAAATATTGCCGGGCTTCACGTCGCGGTGGATGATGCCCTGATTGTGGGCCGCGTCGAGGCCGTCGGCGATTTGAATGGCGAGGTCGAGCAATTCACCCGGTTGCAGGGCGGTGCCTCCGATGTGATCGCGAAGTGTTCGCCCCTCGAGGAGCTCCATAGCCAGGAAGTACTGGCCGTTGACCTCGCCAATTTCGTAGATCGTGCAAATGTTTGGGTGATTCAACGCGGACGCGGCGCGAGCTTCGCGGCGAAAGCGCTCGGTGGCTTGAGGGTCGCGGGCAAACTGTTCGGGAAGAAATTTCAGGCCGATGAATCGGCCAAGTTCGAGATCCTCGGCCTTGTACACAACGCCCATACCGCCGGTACCGAGCTTCTCCACGATTCGATAATGCGAAATAGTTCGGCCAACCATGGCGGGCGCGCCCAGTGAGCCAGGATGTTAGTTCCTGCATGCAGGCAAGTCAATCAGGGCTGTCCGCCAATCTGCGCCACAGGCCAGTCGCCGAGAGATAGAGATGGGAGGTAAATTGCGGCTACGAGAAGAGGCTGCGGAAGAAGGCGCGGATGCGGGAGAAGATGGAGTTGTTGGTTTGCGGAGTTTTCTGCTGCGCTTGCTGACTTTGCGGTGCGGGCGGCTCCGCTGGTTTCGCTGGAGCGGCTGGCGGCGTATTTTTTGCAACCACCAGGGCGTCTCTGACGGTTCCCTGGAAAATCAGCGTGGGGCGAACGCGCACGCGGCGAGCCAGCACGATGAGCTGAGGATCGAAATAGTCGCGCTGTGTTTTCGCGCTCGCGTCGTAGGCGAGCGGCGGCATGAAGACCTGATAGACAGGGCCTTCTTTTGCGGCCGATTTTGGAGCAGCGGGGGGAGCTTTCACAGCTTCAGTGTTGGCTTTCTGCATTTCTTCGGAAGTTGGGAGGCGGCTGACTTCGGTTTGCGGCGCAGGCGGAGTTTTTGCGAGCTGCAATTCGCAAGAGCAGTGGGTGGCGCCGCTGCGTAATGTTTCGAGCTGACCGTTGGTGATGAGGACCTCGCCAGCCTGGGGCACGACGATACTTTGCGCCGTGAGCTGCTGCTCCACGCGAACAGCGCCGCCGTCGGCTCGAATGCACATTGCGCCGATCTGGTCGAAACCGATGAGCACATCCTGCGGCGCATCGCCGATGGCAAACGGTTTTGCCTGGATTTGCGCGGTGTAGATGGTGAGGGCCGGTTGCCGCTCTATTCGGGCGTGGATGATCCCAGTGTCGAGCGCGACAGTGAGTAGGTTGACGGATTTCAGAACGGAGAAATGAGCCGGGCCGCAGATGGCGATTTGACCGCCTTCAACGAGATCGACGCGTGCCTGGCCAGAAGTCACGCGGATGTCGCTACCGCTGCGCAGGATTGTCCTGGTTCGCCCCTGCACGACTTCGACGTTTAGGGGACCTTGCACGGAAACGGCTTCGCCCTCGATGGCGCCGACGGTGTCGTAGGAAGGCTCGTCAGGCAAAGCGGAGGCAGCGGACCACAGAGCAAGGCCGAGAAGCAACGTGGCGGGCACGCATCCAAAAAAAGCCGCTCTCTGGATTTGAAGTGGCAAGCCGGACGACTCCCGAGCGATTTAGATGCGGAGACAGAGTACGCCGCGACAGCGCGGCGGCCGAACTCCTATACTATACGCGATGAGCGAAGAGGAAGCAGCGCGTGAATTGGAGGAGGAGACGGATCACACGGGTGCGGGTTTAGTTGAGCGAGAGAGTGGCGAGGGGGCGGTGAACGCTCACTACGATACACGGCTGCCCCGATTGCCGTGGTCACGGCGCGCGCAGATTCCGCTGATTGCCGCGGCAGTGTACAGCGTGATTCGTTTGCTGGGGCCGACGCTGCGCTACGAAGTGCTCGGCTGGCAGCATGCGGAGGGCGTGTACGCTTCGGGGAAGCGGTGCATTTGGGCGTTTTGGCATCGCGTCATTCTTCCGATTGTGTGGTGGCATCGAGATCAAGGCACGGTCGTGATGAACACCACCGCGTTCGACGGGCAGTGGACGCGTAAGGTGATCGAGTGGCTGGGATTTGGCACGGCGCAGGGGAGTTCGTCGCGGGGAGGGCTCCGCGGACTGGCGGTGATGGCGCGGCGCCTGGAGGAAGGGCTCGACTGCGCGTTCACGATTGATGGGCCGCGCGGTCCGCGCTATGTGGCGAAGCCTGGGCCGGTCATGCTGGCGCGGAAAACCGGCTGCCCGGTGATGGTGTTTCACATCGGCGTGGACCGCGGGAAAACGTTCACGAAGACGTGGGATCAGTTTCTGCTACCCATGCCCTTCGCGCGCGCGGCAATTTTGTTTGCCCCGCCGATTTATGTGCCGCCCGATGCCGACCAGCAGATGCTGGAGGCCAAGCACGCCGAGATGCAGCGCGAATTGGAGCGTGTGCGCGACATCGCGGAGGGTTGGTTTTCGCTGGAAGAGAAGGATCGCACGCGCTATCGCAAGGAATTCGGCGTGCATCAGCATCGAGATTGAACGCGGCTAGGGCGCTGAGAGCGAAATGCTAGCTGCCGGGGCGCTCACCTAACTTCACGGGCAGATCCACTTTTCTGCCGCCGCGGTATATCGTGAGCGTGACCGTGTCGCCGGGACGTTTGCGATTTAGCAAGATGTTTAGGTCGAAAGGGCTAGCTACTTTTTGGCCGTCGACCGCAACGATTAGATCGCCGCCGATGGCGATGCGCTGCATGCCGGCGCGCACGACGCGGTCACCACCGCGAACGCCAGCCGCGGCGGCGGGTCCGCCTTTGGTTGCAGATTCCACCAAGAGGCCTTCTTGCGCGGGAAGATCCAGCGCTTCGGCGAGCTGGCCGCCAACAGAGATCGTCTGCACACCGAGAAAAGCCTGATGGACGCGCCCGTCAGTCATGAGGTCGTGCGCGATGCGCTTGGCGCTGTTGATGGGGATGGCGAAGCCGATGCCGGCGGTGGTGCCGGTGGGCGTGTAGATCGCGGAGTTGATGCCGATGACTTCGCCGCGCGAATTGATCAGCGGGCCGCCGGAATTGCCGCGGTTGATGGCGGCGTCGGTCTGAATGGCCTCATCGATGAAAGTGGTCTGGCTGGTTTGTACCGTGCGCCCGATGGCGCTGACGACGCCGGTGGTCAGCGTGCTTTGAAATCCAAAGGGATTGCCGATGGCGAGAACTTTCTGGCCGACTTGCAGCGCGGCGGAATCACCGAGCGAGAGGGCGACAAGACGTTTTCCTTTCGGATCGATCTTGACGAGCGCGACGTCATTACGCTGATCGGCGCCGATAAATTTGGCAGGGTAGCGCGACTGATCTCCGAGAACGACTTCGATGGATTGCGCTTCCTGCACTACGTGAAAGTTCGTGAGGATGTAGCCTTTTTCGTCGATCACGAAACCGGAGCCAGCGCCTTCGACGGGAACAGGATCCATGAAGAAATCGTACTCGGTGGCTTTGGTGAGAATGTTGGCGACGGCCGGCGACACCTGGCGATAGACGCGGACGTTGATGGCTTCCTCGTCGGTGAGACCGGCGTCACGCGCGGCGACGTTGGCTGCGGAAAGATCCTTCGCGCTGCTACCGCTGCGCTGGAGAGCTGCCACGCCGGCCGGCTGGCGCTGGCCCCAGCGCGCTCCGGCCCAGTAGGCGCCAAAGACGATTACCACGGCGGCGAGGAGCAAGCGCGTGATGGAGGAGGTGCGTTGTACGGTCATGGTCGACGTCCTTCCTGATGTGTGCCAATAGTATAGGAAATCCGCGAACAGGTCATCGCCAGTGGTGCGCGCCTGCGGTTGGGAAAATCTTACGTTGAGGTCTTCACTTATCCTTGTCCCCTAGGTTTAGGGTGACATCCCTTTGGACGCGAAGCCGCGCCACTTTTCCACGCCATGAAAGCGGCAGCAAGGCTGCCGCACTCCACAAGGGTTACAGTGTGTTTTTGGCACGAAGCTTGGCGGCCAGGGCCTCCACCTGCTTACGGGTGTCTACTAGCGAGCCGGAGCAGTCGATTTTCTCCGTGGCGTAGCGGAGTTTTTCCGTGACGGGGATCTGCGCGGCGATGCGGCGGCGGGCGTCTTCGTCGCTGAAGCCGCGGGCGCGGAGGCGCTCGAGTTGCTGCTCGGGGCGGCACCAGGTGACCACGAGGCCGTCGAGATTTTTGTGGTAGCCAGCTTCGACGAGCAACGCGGCTTCGACGAAAGCGGCGTCGCGGGTGCCGTTGCGCGACCATTCGGCAAATTTCTGGTGGACGATAGTTTCAACACGCGGGTGAAGGATGGCGTTGAGGCGGGCGAGCTTGGCGGGGTCGGCGAAAACCATGGCGGCGAGCTTGGCGCGATTGACGCGCTTGTCGGTATCGAGAATGGACGCGCCGAAGTCGCGGACGACTTCATCGTAAGCAGGCTGGCCGGGCTCGATGAGTTTGTGCGCGAGGGAATCGGCGTCCAGAACGGCGAAGCCCATTTCGCGCAGCATGGCTGCGACGGCCGTTTTACCGCTGGCGATGCCGCCGGTTAGGCCGAGGCGCTGCATCTTGCTAATCACCCGTGCCGGCGGTGGATTGCACGGTGTCGGTTTTGATTTTGCCGCGGCGGAGCTTCGCGGCTTTTACGGTGTTGCTCATGAGCATGGTGATGGTCATGGGACCGACGCCGCCGGGAACGGGCGTGAGCGCGCCGGCCGTGTTCGCGGCGTCAGGGTGCACGTCACCTATGAGCGTTGAGCCTTTGGCGCGGAATTTTTCAAGGCGTGCGGGAAAATTGCGCAGCAGGGACTCGGCTTCCTTTGCGTCAGTGACCTTGTTTGTGCCGACGTCGATGACCGCGGCGCCCGGACGAATCCAGTCGGCTTGCACGTAACCGGCCTTGCCCATTGCCGCGACGACGACGTCCGCGCGACGGACGACGCCGGCGAGATCGCGCGTTTTCGAATGGCAGATGGTGACAGTGGCGTTGGCGTGCATGAGCAGAAGGGCCATGGGTTTGCCAACGATGTCACTGCGACCGAGGACCACGGCGTTCGCGCCTTCGATCTGAATATTGTTGCGGCGCAGAATTTCCATGCAGCCTGCGGGCGTGCAGGCGACAAGTCCAGGGCGGCCGCTGACCAGACGACCGAGGCTTACGGGATGAAAGCCGTCAACGTCTTTTGCAGGATCGACGGCTTCTAAAACACGCTTGGTGTCGACCTGGGAAGGGAGGGGAAGTTGGATGAGAATGCCGTCGACAGCGTTGTCGCTGTTCAGGTCCTGGACGAGGCGCAGCATCTGTTCGGTGGTGGCGGAGGCGGGAGGCGTGTGCATCCAACTGGCGATGCCGAGCTGCTCGCAGGCGGCGATTTTCGATTTTACGTAGAGCTGCGAGGCGGGATTTTCGCCGACAAGGACGGCAGCCAGGCCTGGGCGAATGCCTTCGCTGCCGAGGCGGGCAATTTCGTCTTTCAGTTCAGCAAAAATTTCGTCGCGGATCTTGATTCCGTCGAGGATGCGCGCGGTCATTCCGTGCTCGCTTTCATTACGCAAATGAATAATAGCACACGGAAAATGGCGACCCGCGGAGTTGGGCTCCCCTGGTGGTTGCCTGCGGCAGCTAAGGTATATGATATAGTTACGTCCTTTCTGCGGATTCGCACCCAGACGGAGTGGGTCATGTTACGCGTACGCACCTGCCTCTACATTATTCTGTCAATAGCCGGCGCGACGTTATATCCCGCAATCGTTCCCGCACGACAGTCAAGCGTGCCTCGTGATCCGAGTGGGGTGGGTGGACTGGAAGGAATGGTTCCCACGGCCAGCCTGGACGTTTATGTACAGGAATCCAACGGCGCCCCGGTTGAGAGCCTTGCGGTGGTTACTTTAACTACTCTGGCCGGTCAAATTTACCGCCAGAAGACCACCCAGGGCGGCTACGTCAGGTTCAACGAGCTGGCGGCGACCGAGTACAAGATTCAGGTGGTGGCGCCGGCCTATGAGCGAGCCGTGAACCAGGTGGAAGCGATCGGGTTTGCGACCAAGCGGGTGACCATCGTGCTGCAACCGGGATCAAATTCCGGCGATGCCGCCCTAGAGGCGGGAATCGCCTCGATGAAACCGAAAGCACAGAAAGAGATGGCTAAGGCAATGGAAGCGCTGCGCGCCAACAAGCCGACCGTCGCGCGGAGCCATCTGGATGCGCTCAATCGCCTGGCGCCCAATCAGGCGGAGGTCACCTACTTGTTTGGTGTTTACTCGTCGCAGTTGGACGCTTGGGCGCAAGCGAAATCCTATTGGACAAAAACGCTGGAGCTTTATCCGAGGCATTTTCGCGCGCTGCTTTCGCTGGGCGAGAATTCGATCCGAGAAAAGAAGCCTGGCGAAGCGGTGGAGTACCTGAAGCGCGCGAGTGGAGCGGAGCCCACCTCATGGCGTCCGCATGCGATTTTGGCAGAGGCGTACTACATGCAACATTCCCGCGACGAAGCGATCAAGGAGGCGGAGCGGGCATTGGAGCTAGGCCGCGGGCAAGCTGCGATGGTGCAGCCGCTGCTGGCGCAGTGTTTGGCCGAGCGCGGAGACATAGACCGGGCGATAAGCACGTTGCAGGTGTATCTCCAGGATCACCCGGCGGACGCCGCGGCCAAGAAACAATTGGAGAGCCTGCAGAATCCCAAGACGCTGGCTGCTTCGACCGAAGTCGCCGGATTGACAAACGAGATGGATATAGCTGCCTTGATTGCCGCGGCCAAAGCGTTGCCAGTTCCTTCCAGTTGGATGCCGTCGGACGTAGACGACAAAATGCCGCCTGTGGAACCCGGGGCCTCGTGCACGGTCGACGACGTGGTGCAAAATGCGGGCAGGCGATTGCAAGAGCTGGTCAAGAACGTTGATCGATTCACCGCGACGGAGTTGGTCACCGATGAGTCCATCAACAAATGGGGAATGCCATCGTTTCCTGAAAAAGCCCAGTTCGACTACATCGTTTCCATGGAAGAAACCCGCCGCGGCGCCTTGAGCGTGGAAGAGTATCGCGAGCGCCGGGCCGCGTCGAAAGATTTTCCGGAAGCGGTGATGACGAGCGGATTGCCGGCGCTGGTGGTGATTTTTCATCCATATTACGCGGGCAACTATGAAATGACTTGCGAGGGATTGGCGCGATGGAACGGCGGGCTGGCTTGGCAAGTGCACTTCCGCCAGAGGAGGGATAAACCCAATACGATTCGCAGCTACCGGATGGGCCCAGCAGGCCGGGGATACCCGGTGGCGTTGAAGGGACGCGCGTGGATCGCCGCGGATAGCTATCAAATCGTGAGGCTGGAAACGAACATGGTAGCGCCGATGCCGCAAATCCGGCTGGCTGCCGAACACGTGAACATTGAGTACGCTCCGGTGCAATTCCGCCACGGCGCGCTGGAAATGTGGCTGCCCGCGAACGTAGAAGTTTATTACGACTGGAAGGGGCGCCGCGTTCACCGTCAGCACAAGTTCAGCAACTACCTGTTGTTCTCCGTGGACGACAAGCAGCGGATTTCTGCACCGAAGGGCCAGGACGCGCCAGATAACGAAAAGCCGACCTGAATTTGAACAGAACACCCAAGGACACTCGCCAGCACGAATTCTTCGAACGCCACTCGTAGCGGCTCCAGTAGCAAAGATTAAGAAATCAAATGATGCACATCGATAGCGACGTGGTGCGCATTCGCTCATCAGCGCCGCGGATGAACCTGATGAATTCTTTGCGTTGGACTTGACTTGGGGTTGCGTGCGAAATTTGCCATGTAGAATTCGCGCGATTTCTATGCAGCAACGTGCCAGAGGAACCCGGAGTTCTTTGGCATGCCTTACCCGGTCACGTAACGCGCTGTTTGCGGCCTGACCTGCCGTTCGAAACGATTCAGCACAAACCGAGGCGCTAGAAGTGTGCGCCTATTCCAATAATAGAAGGGAAACGAAAATGGCAGATCTAAAAAGTAAATCGATTTATCAAACGGTTTTGGCGAGGGCGTTGACATGGGGAGCGCTGGCGGTTTGCGTGTCAGCGAGCCCTTTGCTGGCGCAAAATGAGATCGCCGGAAATTTCACACTGAACGAAAATGCGCGCTTCGGGGACACGATTCTCAGGGCCGGACGGTACAAATTCTCGATCGAACCGGTCGGCACCATACAATCGATTCGTTCGATTCAACAAGGCGCGGGCCACCTGGTGTTGGTGGTGTTGAGGCCGGAGAAATCCGGGCCAGTGGCGAGCATCTTTGCGATGGCTTCGCCGAGCGATCATGCACGCGAGGCAAGCGAACTGATCCTCGAGTCCGAAAAAACAGAGACGCTGGCTCAGACGATGTATCTTCAGAAGGAAGGCCTGGTCGTGGACTTTAATTGGTGGAATCCCAAGGCCAAGAACCAGGTGGTTGCTCAACGCACGGTGCCGCCGCAATCCGCAGCGGGCCCGCGATCGGGCGGGAACTAGCAAGCTGAAAAACGTGGAATTGCCAGGGCGGACCATCTTCTTGGTGCGCCCTTCTTTTGTGCAGAAGGCAGCCCTGAAGGTGCAATAGGCTGTGGTTGATCAGCGGCTAATCTGCGGCTGCGTTTTGGGACTTCGTGGGGTCGATCTCGATGCGACCCTTGAATTGCGCGCCGTCCTCGATGCTAATCCGCGCGGTGGAGATGTCTCCGATGACGGAGCCATCGCTTTTGACGTCGACGCGGTCGCGGGCGTGAACATTGCCGACTACCTTTCCGTAAACAACAACCTCGCGCGCGTGAATCTCGGAGGTGAGTTGCGCCGTGGGCCCGACGGTGAGTCCATGGCCGCGCAAGGAAATGGGCCCATCGACTTTGCCATCGATCTGCAAATCTTCGGTGCCGGTGATATGACCCTTGATTTGCAGGCTGGAACCGAGGCGCGCGGAGCCGCGAACGGGGCTACTGCCGAGCGCAGGAGCAGGAGTAGAAGGGCTGCTGAAGGCGACGACCGAGGATTTTGCTGCTTGGGCCGGTGCTGACGATTCAGTCTGGGGCTGCTGTTTGGTCCACATAATTTCCTCCCTTAGCGGCTGAAAATTGGACTCGGCTCCGGGTGGGGAGGAGCAACGTGGATTCCAATCTAGCCGCGCGGGCGGGATCGTGGCAACGGCGATTTGATATCGACTTGCGCAGGTCGAAACTGGCCGTAGGGACAGGTCGAGGCACGGCAGATTGCGTGGGCGGTATTTGACAACGCGCCCGGACAGACTCAAGGCCTGTCGTACCTCAGCAGATGTCGTACTGCTCCCAGTGCAGCGTGGCGTCGGACTGGATGATGACGTGTTTGTGCGTGGTCTGCTCGAGTTCGTCGATCAGCATCGATTCGCGCGTTTTCAAAGCTTTGGCGATCTCAGGATGCACACGCAGGGTCAGGTTCGGCGCGTCGTTGTCAGCGGTGGCGGTGGCCATCTTGCGCGCTTCCGCTTGAATTTCGTAGCAGAGCGTGGGGATGGACTTCACCATGCCGGAGCCGGTGCAATACGGGCAAGGCTGGCAGAGCACGCGTTCGAGCGCTTGTTTGGTGCGCTTGCGCGTGATGCAGACCAGGCCAAATTCGTTGAAAGACAGCGCCTTTGAGGGTGCCTTGTCCTGCTCGAGTGCCTGTTGTAGCGCGACAAGAACTTTTTCGCGGTTGCGGCGCTCTTCCATGTCGATGAAATCGACGACGATAATGCCGCCCAAGTCGCGCAGGCGGATCTGGCGGACGATTTCCTTCACGGCTTCGAGGTTGGTCTTGACGATGGTGTCTTCGAGGCGCGTGGAGCCCTTGCCGACGAACTTGCCGGTGTTGACGTCGATGGCCACGAGCGCTTCGGTGTGATTGATGACAATGTAGCCGCCGGACTTGAGCCAGACTTTGGCGCGCAAGGCCTTGTCCAGCTCGTGCTGGATGCCGAACTCCTCGAAGATCGGCGTGTCCTTGCTGTATAGCTTGACGCGATTGACAAGTTTCGGCTGGAAGCGGCTGACGAACTCGACGACCTTGCCGTATTCCTCTTCGCTGTCGATCCAGATGGCGCTGAAATCGTCGCTGACATAATCGCGCAGAATGCGTTCAACGAGATTCAGGTCGCGGTGAAGGAGCGCTGGAGATTTGCGCTGCTCGCTGCGTTCCTTGATTTCGTTCCAGGTCTTGCCGAGGAACTCGATGTCCGTGCGGATTTCTTCGTCGGAAGCGCCGCCGGCCGCGGTTCGAACGATGAACCCGCCCGGATAGGCGCCGCGGGCTTCGCCGACCAATCGGCGCAAGCGCGAGCGATTTTCGGCGGAAGCGATTTTGCGCGAGACGCCGATGTGATCGATGGTCGGCATGTACACCAGAAAGCGGCCGGGCAGCGCGACGTGGCTGGTGATGCGCGCCCCTTTCTTGCCGAGAGGCTCCTTGGCGATTTGGATGACGATATCCTGGCCGGCCTTCAGCATCTCGGAAATGAGCTGAGGACGGCGCGAAGGTCCGGAGTGGCCGCCGTGATGGCGGTGCGGGCCGCCGGGGCGGCGTTCGAATCGAGGACCGCCGCCGGGGCTGGGACGGCCGCCGCGACGATCTGGTCTGCCGCCGCGATTATCTCGGCCGCGGTTGTCGCGATCGCGTCCGCTGCTGCGATAAGGCCGCTGGAAGCGGGCGCGGGGATTGCCGCCGATGCGCGCGGAGTCGCGGGGAAAATCCTGGCGAGGTTCGGGAGCGCCGGAGCGCGGGGCGCGTGTTTCGCCGGGAAGAAGGATGCTGTCGTCTTCCTTAATGGCGGGCGCGGGCGCGAATTCGCTTCCGGTGGCCTCGACGTGTTCGTGCTCGGTTTCCTCGTGGATGTCGTGATCGCCGATGGCAGCGGCGTGCAACGCGCTTTCGTGGGCTGCGTCCGCTTCCGCTTCGGAGAGCGCATGAGCGTCAAGAGCGCGTGTCTCGATAGCCGCGATCTCTTCCGCGCCTACATCTTGGGACTCGGCTTCCGCTTCGCGGGCGCGAATCGCGTCATGCTCTTCGGCACTCTCTTCAGTCTCTTCCTCCTCCTCTTCTTCTCCTTCTTCTTCTTCGAAAACCGCGCCACCGACGAGCGTATCGGCTGCGGCATTTGCCTGAGTTTCCTCGTGCTTGGCTTCGATGAGGCTGGAGGAGATCACCGCAACGTCTTCTTCGCTAACGTCTTCTTCGCCAAGCGAAGCATCCGTGCGAGTACGTTCTTGCTCGACCACGTCCGGCGCAGCGCCAAGCGCCTGCGGAGCCGTGGTTGTAGTGTCGTCGGCGGAGGAAGTCATTTCTTCCGTGCCGGTCGAGGATGTCTCGGCTTCGTTGCCGGTTTCGGCGAGCAGCCAGCGCGGCAGGCCGCCGGAGGAGCGGCGCGGAACGTTCCCACCCGAAGGCGTCCCAACCTGTTGAATATTGCCACGGGAAGAAATGGAGTCTCCGAGATCCGGCTGCGGTTCGTGAATCTCCGGCTCGATGACGGCAGGCGCGGGGGCGGTGGCGGCGGCAGCCGGCTTGTTTCGGTACTTCGCGAGCGATTCGCCCGGCAGCACGATGTCGTCTTCCCCTGAACTCGCCGGAGCAGCAGGCGGGCTGTAGCGCGATCCTTCTGGGCGCCGATGATCGCGGGGTTCGAAACTGCCCGGTTGTGGGCCCCGCGAATCGTATCCTCCGCGGGAATCGTGCGGGCGTTGATCACCCTGCGGAGACGCGTACTTTGAAGGAGGGAGGTTGCGGCCACTCTGTGGGCGTCCTCCACTGCGGCGGCGTCCTCCACGCCGGCCCCAGCGTCCTCCGTGTCCGCGATCCCCACCGCGATCGCCGCGGAAGTCCTGTCCGCTGCGGTCGTTGCCGCGCTCCGGACGAGAGTATTTCTGCGTGGGATTAAACTGGCCAAAGTTCTGTGGAGCGGAAGCGTTTGAATCCGGCTGGCGCTCCTCAGCTTCGGCGTGGGGTACGCGATTTCCGTCCGGGTCAGCTTCGCCTTGGGCTTCTTCGCCCCTAGAAGCGTCGTGTTCGTGCTCGTGCGCGAAGTCCGCATGCATCGGCTCTTCGTGAGGAATGGCTTGCTGGGCGGCGTCATCCGCGCTCAACGGAGCTACCTCATCGGAGCTGTGCGCATTGGCGAGAGACTCGCCCGGCAAAGCCTCGACCAGCGCAGCCGCCGGCGGAATTGCCGACACTTGCGGCGCGTGCCCATGGTCGTGATCGTAGTCTTCGAGGTTTTCGAAGACGTCGCTGACGTACAGAAACGCGTCGCCGTCCAGTCCGATGTCCACGAATGCCGACTGCATGCCTGGAAGGACACGGGTGACGCGGCCTTTGTAGATACTGCCAACCAGCGCGAACTCTTTTTCGCGCTCGATGTAAATTTCGACTAACTGACCTTCTTCGAGAATCGCGACCCGGCGTTCGTGGGAGGCCGCGGAGATAACCAA
>Ga0209117_1000123_pt1 | contig 50230 bp, 52 predicted proteins | sample BlaSpr_A8_OM2_M2_FD_187978 | JGI IMG/M metagenome (GOLD analysis project Ga0209117, IMG submission 187978) | Forest soil microbial communities from Thunder Bay, Ontario, Canada - Black Spruce, Ontario site 2_A8_OM2_M2 (SPAdes) (version 2) | ecosystem: Environmental > Terrestrial > Soil > Boreal... | reverse complement strand
CCATATCCTGCGCCGTCTTCAGCGGAAGGAAAAATCTCGCTCCTTTTCCATGCGTCACGATGCCGCAAATCGTAAATACGTGATTGATCAGCGTGACTTTATCCCCCACCTTCAAATGTTTGGATTGCGCGATAATATCGTCGGCCATCGTTTCGTCCGGCGCGGAAAATGGCCGGCCGTCTCGGAACAAAAATCCCTTGCTCAGTCCATTGAAACGCTTGTAATCAATCCCATAGATAATCATCAAACTCTTTGGGTCGGAAAGAATCAGCGTGGGCGCAACTTCATCCACGCCCGCCAGTTGTTCAATCTTTTCACCCAATGATTCCTGCATCACCGCGCTGGAAAACGCGAAAAATATCGAAGAGTTTGGCGGCTGCACCAGAATGTCCGCGCCTACACCCTCCACTCGTCTGCCCCACTCCGCAATCACTCCGGAAGTCAGCCCCACAATCATCAGCACCAGAACAACCTGAATGGCGATCGCCGTTACGCTCAGAAAAGAGCGCAAAGGTCGCGCCATCAGATTGCCCCAGAACATTTGCGCCAGGGAAAAAGGTCCCTCGTAGGTTTCAGGCATCAGTTGTTTGGTAGTCGTGCATGCGAGTTTGACTTACGTTGACTTGACTGCGTTGACGTGACGTGCGTTGCGTTGATTTCGGTCGGCTTGCCGACTTAGTTCAGCAACGCTTCCCGTTACTCTATCACTTGAATTTCTGGCCGGTCAAAATTTTGCGAAGGATTTTTTTTGCGCGCTGCAAATGCGTAGCCAAACCTTACTCCTAATTGTTTCGCATCTGTAAACTTTTCAACACGCGTGTTGAAAAGTTTGTGGAAAAGCCTCTCACAACGCCGCCTAACTTCACCGATATCAACGGTCTAATCCACTTTGCACTATTTTCGTGCATCTTCTCCGGCCAGACTAAAAAAATCATCGTCGTATGTTTCACAATGTTTCACAATGTTTCACACTGGCGCGCAATTATTTTTTCGACAGAAATTCTTGCCGCATCCTCAGTTAGTACCACTTCGGCGGGCGTTCCAAATGTACTTTGATATTTTGTTGTGGCTCTGTAACCTCGTACCATCGGCCGTAGGTCTTCCATCCCTCGGCCACTACTTGGATTAAAGCGCGGCCCAGCGGCGCATCCGCAATGTGCGCCACGCCTTCGCGATTGGTCTTCACGTTCAATTCTATTTTTTTGTCCTTCAAAAGCCGCGATTCCACATACTTTACGTACACGCTCGCGTTTTCCACCGGCTTGTTGTCATCTCCGCCGCTCACTTCGATCGTCAACCGGTTCACCGCTTCAGGCCGCTTCTGTTTCGCCGGCGGCGGGCTGTTTTTCCCCTGATCTTGCGCCACGATTCGCAGCGCCCCCATCGCCAGCAGCGTCACCGCCGCGCTGCACATCAGCAATCTCTTAACCCTCATGGTTTTCACCGTCTTTTCCTCGCCGCAAGCGCATCGCTGGTCAAGTGTGTCTCTTTTGAGATGCCGTTTGCCCCTCCTGCTGCTGCTTTCTCTGCTTACGAAACCGCCTCCGCTTACTCATTTGACTCCGTTCCCGTGCTCCTGTAACTTCACAAATGTATTCGCTCAACGGATTCCAAGCTGCTGCCGTTACGCCCGGCAATTCCGTCACCCTAATACTGGAAATTTCGCTAATAAATCTTTTCGCCGCCTTCATACTGCGGCCCGTAGGAGAATCGCCATGGGTTTCGCCACCAATGCCATCCACGTAGGACAAGAACCCGATCCCGCCACCGGGGCCATCGTCGCACCCATCTATCAAACCTCCACGTACGTCAATGAAGAGGTTGGCAAGAATAAAGGTTACGACTACGCTCGCACGAATCATCCCAACCGCAAAGCTCTGGAACGCACCGTCGCCAAACTCGAAGGTGGCAAGAGCGCGTACGTTTTCACCTCAGGCATGGCCGCCATCGACGCAGTTTTTCGTCTCCTCCGTCCTGGAGATCACGTCGTTCTCTCCGAAGCTGTCTACGGTGGTGTTTACCGCCTTTCGACTCAGCTCCTCGTGCACTTTGGCATTGAATTTAGTTTTGTTGATACCGGCGAGCCTGCGCTGGTGATGGGCGCGCTCCGCCCCAACACCCGCATGCTGTACATCGAATCGCCCACCAATCCCACCATGCGGCTCACCGATATTTCCGTAATGGCCGCGCTCGCAAACGAACACAAAGCCACTCTGGTGGTGGACAACACTTTTCTCAGCCCCTATCTCCAGCGTCCATTGGAACTTGGCGCTCATATCGTTGTTCATTCCATGACCAAATATCTCAACGGTCACAGCGACTCCACCGGCGGCGCCGTCATCCTGTCGCGCAACGACGACGCCGAAAGAATCTATTTCTTGCAGCGCTCCACCGGAGCCGGCCTCGCGCCCATGGACTGCTTCCTCATCTCGCGTGGAATCAAGACCCTGGCGGTGCGCATGCTGCAACACAACGCCAACGGTCAAGCCGTTGCCCGTCATCTCGACGCGCATCCCAAAGTTAAAAAGGTTTTTTATCCGGGATTGACCAGCCATCCCCAACACGACATCGCTCGCCGCCAACAGAAAGGCCCCGGCGCAATGATTTCTTTCGAGTTGGGATCACTCGATGCAGCTCGCCGCTTCCTGCATCAGTTGAAACTTTGCGCTCTTGCCGAAAGTCTTGGCGGCGTGGAAACCCTCATTTCCCTTCCCGCTCTCATGACGCACGCCTCCATGCCGCAGGAAGTTCGCGAGCGCATCGGTATCACCGATGGTTTGGTTCGCCTCTCCGTCGGCATTGAAGACGCCGAAGACATCATCGCCGATCTCGACCAGGCCCTTCTCCAAATCTAGCCATCAAACGTGTCCCGCCTTCGAAAATCGGGACCTGTGGTTTCGCCGATGCCAAAAACGCTTTCGACCTTACACACCAAATATGTAGCGCTACTTCGCGGCGTAAATGTCGGCGGCAAAAATAAACTTCCTATGAAGGATTTACTCGAAGTGTGTATCACTGCCGGATGCGGCAACGTCCAAACCTACATTCAGAGCGGTAACGTGATTTTCTCCGCTCCTCCCTCAAATTCCTCCGCACTTTCCTCAAGCATCGCTGCGCAGATTAAGAAGCGCTTTGGCTATCAGATCCCCGTCGTCTTGCGGACCAGGCCGCAACTCCAAAATATCATTCTCAATAACCCATTCCTTAAAGCTGGCGCAGCCGAAAATAATTTGTACGTCATGTTTTTAGCCAATTTGCCCGACCGCGCCCGTGTCGCATCACTGGACCCGCTTCGTTCGCCAGGCGATTCCTTCGCGGTTTCTGGACAAGAAATCTTCCTGCATCTTCCGAACGGTGCGGGAAACAGCAAACTTACTAACGCCTGGTTTGACACCAAACTTGGGACGATCGGCACCTCCAGGAACTGGCGGACGGTGCTCAGCCTGCTGGACCTTATGTCTTAAATATTTTCGTCACCGCATAAAAAAAAAGGCGTGGCGCAAAACGTCTCGCCACGCCTTCTATCCTCAGAACTACCAGCTCTTATCGCTGGTACCTGCGGTTTGTCGCGTCTTCGTAGCCCCGCAAAAATCCCTTGCGGTATTGTTCAACGAAGAGTTTCTTATCGCCATATTCCTTGCGGTAACCGTGCTTGGCGTCTTCATACGCTTCATGCTTCTCGGGTTTGAAGTCCTTATGGTTACGCAGGTCGCTTAGACCCGCTTGCATGCCGTCCCGGTAACCGGTGTCCATGGCCACATCTTCGTAGGTCCAATTTTGGTACCGCGGAGCATCGACATCAGTTCGTGGTATCCGGTCTGGGTCGTAGCTTTCGTTCAATCCGTAGACCGAATGCCGAATCGGCTTACTATAGTAGCCGTCATCGTACCCGTCTTTATAGCCGCTGCGGAAACCTTCTTGGAAATCATCTCGCTCGCCAAATCGTGAGTCATAACCCATGTCCGCGCGGCGAAATTCTTCGCTCTCTAAATTGTGTGGAGCGTTGCGCACCAAATCCGCGCGCCCGTTCCGCAGTCCTTCCCGGTAACCGTGTTGATACCCGTGTTCCTTCGATTTTTCCGCCGCACCGTAATAATCCTGGCTGGCCGCGATCCCTGCCATCAAAAGTAACGCGGCAAAAACCATCGCAAATTGACGCATCGGTTTCATCATTCGTCCTCTCCTCAACGATTCACACTTGTGGGTGGGCAAACCATCTTTTCACTTTCCCCGTCGTGGGGTCTATGCCGAGTTCACCTGATTTTTGCCCAAACGCCCCTGTAGTGGCGGTTGTTCTCTCTCCGTCTGTCATTCCGAACCTGCCTGCCCAAGGCGCAGGGAGGAATCTGCTTTTTCTGGCTCTGCTTTTGCCTCGCTACTTACCCGACTCGTTCCGCGGTGCACTGGCTTGCAGCACCCGTACCAACCCCCGTCCCGCCCGTGGAGTGCCCACTCTGTTCCCCAGCAAAATTTCTCTCGCGGAAATTTTCCGCCCATAAACGCGCTCGTTCGCCTTATTGTCCGGCCGCAACGTCGAACCCTCCAGCGATATTCCCGCGAATAACCCCCGCGATCGCGAGTAGCTCAAAATTTCCGCCCGCATCCACGCATCGGTGTTCGCCGACGCATCGCGCCCCTTCGGCCCAGCCGCCGCTGATGCATCTCCGCCCAACTTGATCTTGCTGCTCAATAGCGATCGCACGCCTCTCGGGTTCATCACCAGTAAAATCAAATCCGTGGCTTCTCCTCCAAGCTGCATGCCGATGCTGTCGCCCTCCAGCGCATACATGGCCGGCGCACCCCATGGCCCGTTAAATTGCCTCCCTTTGCGGCACACCATCGCCCCGCGCCCGTAATCCTTTCCCATTCCCATGGCAATCTTCAGCACCGATGGAAAAACAATCACGCACTCGGCTTTCGCCAATACTTGTCTCGGCAAATTGTCCGGAATATTCAATATTTCCTGCATCACCACGCCGCAGTTCTCTAATCGCCTTCGCTCTTTCGTGTGCTCCTTCGTGGCCGCGCCTGACTCGCCAGTCGCAAGCAGCACGCAGAGCGACGCGCACTTCGCGATTCTGAAGCACTGTTTCATAGGGTCCCTTGTAGTTAGCTGGGCTTATGCTCTCACCATCGGGAACCCGGCAATGTCCAATTGGATACAAGGGGGTTTACACGTTCCGGCATAAATCGTCACTACACAGGCCTGTCCGTCACTCTGCCGCATTTAGGGTATTTACCCGATTTTCCCTGTGGATAAATTTTGTTAATTCTTTACGGATGAGCCCAGGAACAAGTGCGCCTAATCCACTTAAGCCCGATAACCCGCCCATTAGCATCCTCGTAGCCGATGACCACGCGCTCATCCGACAAATTGTAAAATCCACGTTGAACCAGGAACCTCACTTCGAAGTCGTCGGCGAGGCGGCTGACGGTCTGGAAGCCGTCGATAAAGCCGAGAAACTCAAACCCGACGTGGTGGTTCTAAACATCACCATGCCGGTCCTCGACGGCTTCGAAGCCGCTCGACGCATCCGCCAGAAACTTCCCCAGACCGCAATCGTTATTCTTTCCACCGACATCGATCAGCGTTTTATCGCGGAAGCAAAAAAAGTCGGAGCCCGCGCGTACGTCCCCAAATCCGAAGCCTCCGTAGCCCTCGCCAAAGCCATCGAAGCCGCCATCAAGAACGATGAATTTTTTGTCGTGGAATGAGTTGGTGGAATGAACTCACCGCTTCCCGCGCTTCTCTCTCAACAATTTATCCGCGCAGCAAACCCGCAGGAAATAGGTTGTAATCCCGCTGCCCCGCACCCACAATATCTTCACATTTCATGCTTCAACCATTCTCCCGGCAAAAACTTCCCGCTGCTTCCCGGCGCATCCTCGCTCTCTTGGCCCTCTCCGTTTTTATCAACTATGTCGACCGCGCCAACTTATCCATCGCCGGCCCGCTCCTGAAAGGTGAACTTCATCTCTCTGCAGCGCAACTTGGCCTGCTGTTCTCCGCCTTCTTCTGGACCTACACCTTCCTCCAGCTCCCGGTCGGCTGGCTCATCGATCGCTACGATGTCAAATGGATCCTCGCCGGAGGCTTTTTCCTTTGGTCCCTCGCCACCTCCATCACCGGTCTCCTCCACGGATTTGCCGCGCTGTTCGCCATTCGCTTGATCCTCGGAATGGGTGAAGCCGTCGCCTATCCCGCTTACGGAAATATCCTCGCGCGCTACTTCCCGGAAACCCATCGCGGCATTGCCAACGCCGTCATCAACGCCGGCCAGGTTTGCGGCCCCGCTTTCGCCACTTTCGGCGGCGGATTGCTCATCGGCAAATTTGGTTGGCGGCCTCTGTTCCTTACTCTGGGTCTGATCAGCATGCTGTGGCTTCCGGTGTGGTTTCGCTGGATGCCGCGACGACCGCCGGAACCACAAAAACGCCCCACCAAACCGTTCGCGCAAATTAGCGAAGTGCTCACTCACCGCTCCGCATGGGGCACCTGCTTTGGACTTTTTTGCGGCAACTATTTCCTGTACTTGCTTCTAACTCTCTTACCCTTTTATTTAATCCACGATCGCCATTTTTCTCTCGCGGCCACCGCGAAAATCGGCGGAGTCGCCTTTCTCCTCGTTGGAAGTGGCGCGCTGCTCTCCGGCAGGTTCTCCGACACATGGATTTCCTCCGGCGCCACTCCCACGCTCGTACGCAAAAGCTGCTTGTGCGTGGGCCTCCTCTCCGCAAGCACTCTGCTCTTGCTATCCTCCATTTCGCCGAACACTCTTTCTATAATTTTGCTGCTCGCCGCATGCTTTTTTTTCGGTCTGGGTGCTCCGCATAATTTCGCCGTTTCTCAAACTCTCGCGGGACCAACCCTCGCCGGCACCTGGACCGGTCTGCAAAATTTCATCGGCAATTTTGCCGGCATTGTCGCTCCACCCATCACCGGCTACATCGTCGACCGTACCGGAAATTTTTTCTGGGCTTTCGTCCTAACCACCGCCATCGCCTGGACCGGCGCCCTCGTCTGGCTCTTCCTGGTCGGCCCCGTCGAACAAGTCACCCTGCTCCCATTAGTGGAAGCCGAAGCCTAGGTCCGCTTGCCGATCCGCCTCCGGATCTTCATGTACATCCTGAGCGGGTAAAACAGCGGCATCAAATACCAATAGTGCCTGCGATAAAAAAGTCCTAAAAGTTTTCCACTCCAACCATCCGCGACATCTTCTTTCCCTTTGAAAACAGGCTTGTGCTCCGCATGAATGTGGTGACCGATTTCGTGGTAGAGAACCTTCGCCAAGGGGCCATAGCGCAGAGGCGTTTTCAACTCCCAGGGCTCCACTCCTTTCAATATGTGGTCAATATGCAGAACAATCGACGCCTGTGATGACCGCGTAGAGGCCTCATAGTATCCCAGTGCATCAGCCAGCTTAATCTTTCGATTTCTGCTCCACACCTTCTGCCGCTTCCGGTCGCGTGTTTCTCCGGCCTGATTTGTCAGAACTATAGTTTCCAATCCCATCAAATATCGCGGCGGCACGCCTTTCAACAAATCTTGGATTATCTGCCTGACTTCAGGAGGCGGAGAGTAATCGCGATAGGCTTCCACGATAGTCGGCAAAGTTTCCGGCTTCGTCTTTACTGGCGCTGCCATCCCAGAGTCACCTTGCGCACCGGCCAAACTTAATGGGCTAAACGAATCCCGTTCACGAGTAATCTCACCATCCAGGGCTTGCTCTCCATTGGGGGAGAATGCAATTTGCGTAGCCCGAATCTCTCATAATTTACCGAGAACCGCTTGAAAACCAGGCTCGACCAAGCGACACCATCTCACGTTACCGCATGTTCGCAACACTTGCCGCTAGAAGGTATGTGGCGTATAAGGCTGACAGGCCTTTTCCGCATTACCTGCCACGTTACGCAATTTAATAGGAGGGAAACATGCGTAGAGAACGCGCCCTGAAAATTGTGGTGGTCCTGGTGGGACTGGTGTTTTCGGCTGCTATCTATCCTGTGGCGACCTCTGTACGGGATGGCTGGCAAGCCAATAAAGAGGATGCTTTGCCCATGATGCTTAGCCTCTACATGACGCTTGGCATTTTCTTGCTGCTGGCAGCGCGTAACCCATCCGCAAATCGCAGCGTGATCGCTTTCGCCGCATGGTCGAGTTTTGCTCATGCCCTCGTTATGGCTGTCATGTCGCTCCACCTTGCAACCGAGCGCAAAGATCTGCTCGTCGCCGCCGCTGTGTTTACGACCATCGGTGCGGTTCTGCTTGCGCTCGCTCCGCCAAAGCAATCAGCCGAACGCATATCACCAGCCGGTGCGTAGCTTCTGAAATGGTAGTGCCAGCAGACAAGCGAGGACATATGACTTTCACTAAGAACCCGGGCAGATTCGCAGGCCTGTTGTATATCCTCATGTCCATACCTGGCTTTTTCGCCATGGTGTATGTCCCCGGCAAGCTGATCGTCAACGAAAACGCAGCGGCGACCGCCAACAACATCGCGGCCTCCGAGACGCTTTTTCGCCTCGGCATCGCGGCCCAACTCATCAGCCAGGCCGGTTTTATCTTCGTCGCCCTGGCTTTGTACCAGCTGCTCAAGGGAATCAACCGGCGGCACGCCTCGCTCATGGTGACATTCGTTGTGGTCGCGATCCCCATAGCGTTTCTCAACGAGCTGAACTCCATCGCTGCCCTGGCCCTCGTGCGCGGGGCTGATTTTCTATCCATAGTCGAAAAGCCTCAGCGCGACGCCCTGGCTATGCTGTTTCTTAATCTTCATTTTGACGGAATTGTTATCGACGAAATATTTTTTGGTCTGTGGCTTCTTCCCCTTGCCCTGCTGGTGTACCGGTCGCGATTCCTGCCCCGGTTCCTGGGCGTTTGGCTCGCCATCGATGGGTTCGCCTGGGTGATCCTGAGCCTTACGGGTCTACTGTTGCCGCCATATTACGACAAGTTGTTTAGCTACTCTCAGCTAGCCTTCTTCGGCGAAGTGGCACTCATGCTGTGGCTCATCATCAAGGGCGCCAAGCCACTAGCCCTGGACGCCACAGCCTCATTGCCGGTGGCTGCCTAGCGGCCGTGCATGAACTCCTTCGATGTCATTGTCGCGGGAACTAATTATATGAGTCGCCCTGATTTGGTCACTTTCGGTACTGCTGCTCACTAACCTGTTCCATCCACTCGACAACCTTGCCATCGCGCTTTTCCTGAATGGCCATGTGCGTCATCGCCGTAGTCGGCGTGGCCCCATGCCAGTGCCTCTCGCCGGGGGAGAACCAGACCACATCACCTGCTCGTATTTCTTCAGTCGGTCCGCCTTCGCGCTGCGCCCAACCGCAGCCCGCCGTGATAATAAGAGTCTGACCCAAAGGATGCGTATGCCATGCGGTCCGTGCGCCCGGCTCAAAAGTTACGCTGGCACATTGCACCAGCGCCGGGTCAGGCGCCTGGAAAAGCGGGTCAATCCGTACCGTCCCCGTGAACCAATCTGACGGCCCCTTGCCCGATGGTTGCGAGCCAATTCTTTTAATTTCCATGTCGCGTTCTCTCCTGCCTTCTGCCCTTCTGAGTGGGATCACGCCTGCTAAGTACTGTAGTTCGCCACAACTCGCTCCACTTTCCCAGTTGCCGATATTTCCATGAATTCCGCCGTGCGTCCGCCTTTTTGATTTGTGTAGATGAGCACCACGCTGTTCAGCCCCACGAATACGTCCTCAAGGCGAAAATGCAGTTCCGGATAGGCTTCCAACCCTCGTTGAAAGTAAGCTCTCAAATTCGCCTTCCCGATCACCTTCCCATCCCGCGTTCCCAGCAATTGTGCGACAACCGGCGACGTCAACTCGATTGCCTCTTCATAGTGCGTCATGATCAAGTCCAGATCATGAGCGTTCCACGCGGCAATCCAATGCTCGGCCAGTTTCCCAGCTTCTTCTCTCGTCATGGCAACTTTCCCGTGTCTACGGATTCTTGCGGTATTGATTCACCACCGAATCGAGTCACTTTCGATATTTCCATTTCGCATTCCCTTATTTCCACCGCTCACTATGCTTCAGCATGTAATTCGCGAACACATAGCGTCACGGGATAATCGGGATAAAAATAACAACCATCAGGCACGCTTTTATATCCTCTGCCGCCGCCTCGGTGATCTGGTGCGCGGACCACAGTGGCAGCGCAAACGCTATGAGATATATCGCCTTCCACAACAGTTCGAACAACAATAACGGCAACATCTGCAGTGGATATCGCAGCCCCAATGCCGCCGTCGCACCGAGACCAGCCAGCAAACCGAATTGAATCCCTTTAGTTGCCGCCAGCTCGTTCGTGTGATGGATCACGACGGGCCAGATATACACGCCAAGCCAACCGCCATCAAAAGGTACGCGGCCCGCAACGCGTACAGGCGAAACAACGAAACCTCGGGCACCCCAGCGCGCGATGCCACCTCACCAGATGGAACGGTAGACCCAGCAATGGAGTTCATCACGCCTCCTCACTATCTCTCGACTGTGGCCCCTTACTCCATATACGCAATGCCCCTCGCTTTTGCTATATCTACAAATACAAATGCCCTCACATCCTGTCATTTCGAGCGAAGCAGGCCAATTTTTTCTTCCCTTTCGCTCCGGCGAAAGGTTGGCCTGCGCAGAGAGAAATCTCTCTCCCGCCCTTCGCCCGCCTCTTCTCCTCCTTGTAGAGGCACGATACATCGTGCCCGGTTTTCAGAGTGTCGGCTTTTCCCCTACGAATCGCGCTTCCACACCTTTTCCCAATTCCACATCTCCGACGTCACCTCGTTCGGCAACGGAAATCCCAGTTGATGCGCCAGCATGCACACTTGCCCGCGATGGTGCGCTTCATGAACCAGCATGTAGCACAGCATTTCAGGCCCAACCGGCCACGGCCGCGCCCAGCCATCTCTGCGAAACTTTTTGATGCGGCCCCCATCCCCGCCAATCGCTTCACCGAGCATCTCCTCGCAACGAGCGGCGCTCTCTCTCAATCCCGCACGCACCTGCCGCGGCGTGCAGCGCGCCCGATTCAATTGTCGCGGAACCTTCAGGTGCGGCGCCGTAAGCCTGACCCACTTGCACCGCACGTTGTGCATGTGCGTAAAGATCGCCGCAATCGTCCGCACCTTGCCTGGAGGTTTTGCTCGCCACGCCGCAGGATCAAGATGTTCGATAACCATCTGATTCATGCGCTCATTGGCCGCAAAAATTCGCACCGCCGCTCGCCCCAGTTCAGTCTGAACTTTATCTGGACGCTTGGTCACAGTTCCTACTCCTTGACGTGCGAAGCAAACTGGCTGAGGATGGCTTTGGCTCCATGTCTCGTTACGGCCTTTTTTATACACTTCCAACCTGACTCTTACAAATTGTAATCACTTGCGAATCGCCCTGGAGTAGGAGTAGCGTGGAGCTAATTTCCACCCAAAAAAGGAGGTCCCCCATGTTTCCATCAAAAAATCGAAGGAGAATCGTTTTCTGCACCGTTTCGGCCCTGATTCCTATTGTTTTTGGGTCCTTCTCGGCCTCTGCCCAAACTCGTCCCCCGTTTGTGGAATATTCCGCGAAGTTTCTTTGCGGAGTCCCGGCCGCGGACGAGATGAAGCGTGAAGGTGTTAAGCCCGGCAATTACGCCACAGCCATAAACATTCATAACCCCAACATTTTTGCAAGCCAGCCTCCTATATCTTTCATGAAGAAAGCGGTTCTGTCCCAACCGGAAGGAGTCACGCCAATCCCGCCGTCGCCACTGAAAAAGGATATATTGAACAACGATTTTGCGGAGGAAGTGGACTGCCAGACCATTAGGGAGCTTCTCGGCACTAAGGCGCCGCCTGCTCCGGCGTTCATCGAGGGATTTGTGGTTATTATTGTTCCTCCGACTCCCGCAACAAATCCTCCAACGCACGAGTTGGACGTCGTAGGCGTCTATTCGTCTGAGCCACCACCTGTGAAGGGATCGGCAGGGACACCAGAGATTCACGGCATCTCCCTGGAAGTAGTGCCGATCGCACCGCGATTCATTACACCACCGCCCGGCGCTGCTGCTGCTGCTCTGGAACAGCCAGTCGAGTAAGCAACTAGAAGTGCGCGTTTAGTCGAAACGCCAAAAGTGGCCGCCTTCGCTTGGCGGCCACTTTTTTTGATGTTACTTCGGACCTTTGCTCGCTCACGAGTCGGAGCCGAATCGTTAACCCGGTACCTCTCGATGATGGTTTTTCTTCTACAGGTCGTCGGGAACCTTTCGCTGATACGTGTAACCCCTGGCCTTTGGCGCGTGGGAGCTGCGGTACTCCTCCAGGTCTGTCTCGCTGATGCTGATAACCTCCTCCGGAGGATTGCTCCCGCAACTCGTCAGCTCACGATGCAGCCTAAGCGAGCATATTTCAGGAGCGTCTTGGAAGCGCACGCGCCTCGAACCAAATGCCTCGTTCCCAATTGCTAGGGTAAATTCGCTGACGTCGTTCAGCGCTCCCCGCACGATAAATCTATACTCACGCCTGAGTACTTTAGCCTCGAAACCAACGTATTGCACTTGAACGCTTGTATTCTCAATCATCAAAGCCCTCTTCCGTGTTCTTGCCAATCATTTCGAGTTTCCATTCATCCCGATTTTTCCCACAGAGCCTTCGCGGCAGTCATCCAACTTGATCTCCAGGGTCCTTACAAGTTTGTCGGTGTCCCTAAGTTGTGACAACGCGTCTATGGCACGCAACAGGTCAAGATCTTCATCGGTCGGAGCCACAGAAACACACAACTCTAGATAACGAGTAAAAATTGCATCTTGCGCCTCAGAAATCAGTGCACCTCTTCTTGCCGAAGCCTCTTCGAGTAAAGCCTTGCCGTACGGCCTATGCCACCGCTGAACAACAAACATTCCCATTTTGTTCATGGTCTTCCCTTCCAGGCCAGCTCCCGGCCCGACGGGGTAAGACGTGTTTTTGAGGCGTCTCGGTAGGAAACTTCGGAGTATGCAGTTAAGCACGCCGTTGGTGCCGTGCATAGCATAAACGTGCAATATTGCACGTTTTATCCGAGCGGCGTCCTGTATGGAACACGTTAACGCGCCACTACGGGTGTATCATTCCCACATGAAGCGAGAACTACCTGTTACCCGTTGTACAGAGTGTGGCGGCGCCGGTTACAACGCCAGGGTCGCAAACGCTCGTTGTTGCAAAACCACCGGCGAACAACGCTGCACCGGCATTAACGCTATTGCTACCAAAGCCTCTGATTGGAGCGAATGTACACAATGTCAAGCCACCGGATATTACCGCAATAAAGACTGCCCAAACTGCAACGGTTCCGGCTATCTATTCGTGGGCCCGAAGGATGAAGTGACGGTTTAAGCGCGCAACAACAGCCCGGGAATGCGCCACCCCACGACGCCACTGCGTTCGTCGAGACTCGTCGCAACTCAGCCGGAAGCCGTGGACCAAACCCTTTCAACGGAAGCATGCTTGACCCTATGACCCTCTCAGCGCGCAATCGTCTCCAGGGAAAAATTATAGAACTTCAGTTCGGTGGCGTTATGGCCCACATCGTCATTCGCGTGGGCAAGAATCTAATCGAAAGCGTAATAACCAAACGCAGCGCGGATGAAATGAAGCTGAAGGTGGGCGACACTGTTTCGGCGGTAATCAAATCCACCGAGGTCATGTTGGAAAAGAAATAGACACGCTTACGTTTCTCCCGCAATACCAAGGGGAGCAAGATGCTGAATCGATCGAGCCGAATTGCTTTCTTTATTGTGGCCTTTTCTAGTGCGATCGTACTCATTTCGGCAGGCACACAGCATTCTTCTGCGCAGAATCTTCCGGCCGCAGCCCATCTCAAGATTGACGGCAAGGTCTCGACGCCACTTACGTTGACCGTCGCGGATTTAAAAAACTTGCCTCGCAAGACGCTAAGCGTCGTGAACCCGCACACCAAGAAAGCCGAGACTTACGAAGGTGTCTTGCTCCAAGACTTGCTCCGAAAAGCTGGAGCTCCTCACGGTGAGCAGCTTCGCGGGCCACTGATGGCAACCTACGTCCTCATGGAAGCCGACGACGGCTATCGCGTTGTCTTCTCACTCGCTGAGCTTGATCCCGACTTCCTGGACTCCGATGTCCTGGTCGCCGACACCATGGACAGTGCTCCCATTGGCCCAAACCAAGGTCCCTTCAAACTTGTAGCGCCACATGACAAGCGTCCCGCACGTTGGGTCAGGATGCTCAAATCCATCACTGTTGTTCCCGCTTCGCCCACTCCCTAACGTCGTTCGAGCCGCTGCTGTTTCGAGAAAGGACGGGTCCAAGGTACCGGTAATGGCCCGTAATCTTCCAATTAAACAAAACATCCTCCATCTTTGGTCCCTGCCCAATGTTATGAACCAGCATGTATCGCCCCGTTTGCGGGCCTCGCTTGTCCACAACAATTCCAATGTGCGGAACGTTTCCTCCCAAATCCCACGTCACCAGATCTCCGGGAGAATAGTCGTCCATTTTGTCGCTGATCCCCAAAGCCTGGCCTTTGCGCTGAAAGAACACCATCAGATTTGGCACTCGTCGGTGATCAATATTGGAGTCCGGACGCCGCGAAAACCAATTCCATTTGTGCGGGTACGCGGAAAAGTTCTGAACCATATCCTCGTGAACTTCTTTCTGCAGATCAACGCCTAAAGCCCTGTAGACGCGTATCACCTCATCCGTGCACACACCTGTATCCGCTGGAACGTCGCCGCCAGGGTACACGATTCGCACATAAGCTGGATCGTAACGAACCGTATGGTTCGTTCTCTCAATCGCCGCACCCACTAATTTCTGCACGAAAATCTGTCGGGAGTTCGCGCCGGGAACAGTTGTTTGTGGAGACGCTAAGGCCACGCCGCTAATAACAAGTAGCGCCACCACCGATTGTCCCCACGCCGCTCTCATCCGCATACTTTACCAGCGTTTCGGCTTCGACGCGGGTGCCGCACTTTTCGCCTCATTTTTTTGCATCGGCTACAACCATGTCTGTCATCACCCCCACCCCGTCATTCTGAACCTGCCTGCCGCAGGCAGGCGAAGCAGGCCAACTTTTTCTTCCACTTTTGGCTTGCGCAGTGAGGACCTCCGCACCATTGCCGCGCCTTTTGCGGCAATGAATCTCTCCCCCGCCCATCCTCAGACCACAATGATTGAAAGCCCGAACGGTATCCGCAACTCCCTGAACATTTCCAAACTTTGATAAGGCACTTCGACTCCCGCGTGATCGCAATTGCTCTGATAACCCAAGAACACATCCACTTTCAGATTTTGCTTCAGCTCAAGAAGATACTCTTTGCGTTCTTTGAGCGTGTCCCAAAGCGTGTCGATATGTACGTGAAGAGGCTCCGTTTCTTTCACCGGAGGGTCGTAACTCCACATGTCGTGTTCGTACGCCGGTAGCCTGGGCCCCCAACCGCGCTCGCCTTTTCGATGAGTCTCAGTAGGAGCAATTCCAAGACGCTGTGTGATTTCGTCGAAGCTCGGAATGGCCCCGAAAATTCGAAGCGTAGCGCTATATTTGAAATAAATCTTCCCTTCCTGCTCGTCCGGGGCTACGCTTGGCAACGCGCCGACGTTTTCGTTCTTCCCTTCTTCGCTCACGCTTCCCTCCTAAAGTACAGCCCGTATACGCCCGTGAGCAGAGCCGCCGAAAGGAGAGGGACTAAGCAACAATTCAACACTCTCGCGCCGCCAGCTTGTGTTTACCCAAGCCAAAGATGCCGCTTTGGGGCTTCAACGGATCGGGACCGTATACTTCTTCAATCAGCCTCAAGTGTTCAAGTTCGACCGAGTCCCTTATCTCACTCAGGTATTGAATAAAATCCAGTCCGGTCTTTGGCGAAAACACTTTGCAAGCATAGGGTAGCGCGCAATCCTTCGGAATGTTGTGCAAGAGCGCCCTGCATTTGTTGTCCACAAACATCGCATCGCAATAGGGCAGGAGAGTTGAAACTATATTTATATCCGTTGCGGTGCCTTGGTTCGGAATCTCTTTCTGGCCAGCGGCGGCCATCGATGCCAGCGAAGCATACATTGCAGCGCTGATGCGGTTGAACGGGACATCATTTATTGCACCTGACTTGAAAAACTGGCCAATTTTCGAGTTTCCCTGTTCATTTCCAGCCTCTACAGCAAACGTGAATTGCAAGGTCGCTACAATATTCTCTGTTCGGGATGGCAGGACATCTTCTAATGATGGCATTTGGCCGCGCATCATCCTGATTGCCATTTGCGCCCTCTGCCGGTAATTCTCTGCGTACATTTGGACTAGCCGTTCCCCGTATGCGTTCTTCTCGGCCTCGAATACTTCTTTGAATGATTTTTTCTCTCTTTGCCACTGCTCAAATAGTTCTTGAAGACCCCGGTGAGTCTTGCCCCTTCGTATGCGGAGCTCATCCACAGTTCCGGGTAGTACTCCGTCCACGGTGACGAAAATACGGCCACTCCACTCATGAAGCCTGCCCGAACTGATTGATTCAGCACTAAAGTCGAAATTTGCTGGTTCACCTTTGAGCCAAGCCCTAGCAAGTTGGGCAATCTGTCGAATTCTGATCGTCTCCGCATCCTGAAAACTCACGCCCCCGGAGAAGTGTTCGTAAGTGTGCTTTAACGCTTTGTAGAAAGGAGAAGTTAAAGACTCGTACTGATGCTCGCGTGAGTCTGGACACGCCACCAGCTGCAGGTGACGCACAACGTCCAGTGTTTCAAACAGCTGCTTCCAAAATGGTTCAGCGGCAGCTCGTTCATGTCCCTTCGCTTCGGGACTTAAAAACTTCATGATGTTGCTGAACGCAAACTGGTCAATGTAAACAACCTTCTTTTTAATCTGGGGCAAGTACACCGTGGCCGTATGCCGGCAAGCGCGGCAGCGACGTTCACACCGAGTGTGGCTTACATTTAGCACGCCGTATTCTTCCACCCCACACTTTGGGCATCGGAGAAACGGCTTCATGATGAAGTCTCGCGGATCAATGCGGATCGTTCTTGTGTTTCCCATAGTTAAGTAACGCCATCATACCACTAAGCGAAAGTAAAGCGAAGCGCGCGGCGGACGGTGGCCGGTTTCCGCGTCCGTAATGATGGAATTTTTTGTTGTGGAATAACTAACCATTTTCAAACTGCCAGAATGGGACTTTGCGGACCACGTCCGCGAAGCTCGAATATGTACTACCTAATTATAATAATTGACTAGGTTACCTTCGCATGATATTATAGATTGTGACACTCGCATTTCACCCTCTAGAATTGCCTACGATCGCAACTAGCTCCTGTTATCCCCTTTATTTTGATACATCTCCACAGCACCCCTCCCGCAACCCCTTTCCTTTGATACATCTACAAAATGCCCTCCAGCAAACCCTTTGCTTTGATACATCTATGCACCCCCGGGGGTGGGGGTATCCCTCATGCAGCCACGACAAATTTGTCACCTCGAACCCTTCCGCCCCTTCCCCACGCTCTCCCCAATCCACTCCAAATACTCCTTGCTCCCCTTCCAAACCTTCAACGCCACAAACTCCGCCACATCATAACTGTGCAGCCGCTTCACTTCTCGCTCCAACTCCACCAACCGCCCCGCCGTCGTCTTCATCATCAACAAATGCTCCCGCGCCTTTTCCACCTTCCCGCGCCACCGGTACACAGACTCCACCGTCGCCAGCGAAACATTCACGCAAGCCGCCAGCCGTTTTGTCACCACGCTTTGCCCAATCATCCGCGCTTCCTTCAACGATCCGCACGTCACCAGCACCACTCGCGCTTCACCGCCCTTTTTCATCGACATCCTCCCGCGCAGCCGGGCTAGAATACTCTTCCATGGCCCCTTCTCCCATCAAGTTTGGCACTTCCGGCTGGCGCGGCATTATCGCCGACGATTTCACCATCGACACCGTTCGTCTCGCCGTCACCGCCATCGCCGGACACATCATTTCCAAATCCAAAAATCCCACCATCCTCGTCGCCTACGACACTCGCTTCTACTCCGAAGAATTTTCCGCGCTCGCCGTCGACGTTCTCCAGCAGCACCACATCCGCACCCTTCTCTGCGAAACATTTACTCCCACTCCCGCCGTCGCTTACGAAATTCAGCGCAGCAAACTCGATGGCGCCATCAACTTTACCGCCAGCCACAATCCCGCCGCGTACCACGGCCTCAAATTTTCTTCTTCCGATGCTGGTCCCGCCTTGCCGGAAGTCACCAAAGACATCGAAGCGCGCGTCGCCACAATCTTGAATCAGCCCGCCGTCGATAAAGACGGCCCTTTTCCCCTGCATTTCAACCACGCCGATGACTCCAACCACACCGACGCCCGCAAAAAAACCGAAACCGTCAATCTTCGCAACGACTACCTGAAACGCCTCAATGAACTCGTCCGCTTCGATATCATCCGCAAAGCCAACGCCAAATTTGTTTTCGACGCCCTCCACGGCTGCGGCGCAGGCTACCTCGACAAAGCCCTTGCGGACCACGGAATCCCCATCCAATCCATCCGCCTCAATCGCGATTGCCTCTTCGATGGTACCGGCCCCGACGTGAGCGAAGAAAATCTTTCCCCGCTTTGCAAAAGCGTAACGGACTCCAACGCCCTCGCCGGCCTTGCCACCGATGGCGACGCCGACCGCTTCGGCATCGTCGATCGCGACGGCACTTGGATTCAACCCAACTTGATCCTGGCTCTCCTTTACGATTATCTCGTCGAAACCCGTGGCTGGAAAATGCCCGCGGCGCGCAGCGTGGCCACCACCCAAATGATCGACGCCGTCGCAAAATCGCACGGCCAAACCGTCCACCAGACTCCCGTCGGTTTTAAATATATCGGCCAGTTGATTCGCGAAGACAAAATTGCTTTCGGCGGTGAAGAAAGCGCCGGTTTAACCATTCGCGGCCATATTCCGGAAAAAGACGGCATCCTCGCCTGCCTGCTCGTCGCGGAAATGATTGCGGCCCGTGGCTCATCTCTCAAGGAACAAATAGCCGCCGCATTCAAAAAACTTGGGCGCGAATTTCATCCCATTCGCGAAAATCTGCACCTCACCGACGAACAGAAGGCAAACGCGGTCCGCAAGCTGGCGGTGGACACTTCGACACTAACCGGAAGGAAAGTAGTGTCGACGGACCGTACTGACGGTGCAAAATTTAGCTTCGATGACGGTTCCTGGATGCTCACGCGTCTTTCCGGCACCGAACCGTTATTGCGAATCTATGTGGAAGCAGATAGCGGCGCGGCCTCAACAAAACTGGTGCGCGACGCCACGGATTGGATTTTGCAAAAGTAATGGCCACGAATCAAAAACGTAACGCACGCGAATTTAACGTGCCCGCATTTAACGTGCGAAGTGCCTTCCGGCAATACGGCCCGCACCTGCTCGCCCTGGCCATCGTAATCTTGCTGGTTCACAACGCTTTTGGCGCGCATGGTTTTCTCGCCCTGCACCACACCCGCGCCGAAATTGAAAAAACCGAACTGCAGTTGCAAAATCTCAACAAGGAAAATTTAAAACTCGAGCAGGAAGTAAGAGATCTGAAAACCGATCCGCGCCTGATTGAAAAAATTGCGCGCGAGGATAGTCAGCTCGCGCGGCCCGGGGAAATCATTATCCGTTTGCCGGCTAACCCGCAGCCTCCGCAGAGCGCTTCCGCGAAGCCCTGAGTTTCCAGTTGGTCCGCGCCAGCGACAGCGCCACCATGGAAACAAAAATAATCACCAGACCCAAAGTCGCCAGCGGAATGGAGCAACGTTTTTTCGGCAAAATGGAAAGCAGCCCGTACACAAATTCAATGTGCACCCAATACACCAGCAACGAAGCCTTTCCCAGTTGGATAAGCGGGCTAAACCCTTTTTCTCCGAACCCCCAGCGGCACCAAAAATATGCAAAACACAAAATAATCACCAGCACCGCGCAGCGCATCAAAAAATAATTTGGACTGGTATGCCAATAATCATGAACGGAATAAATTGTCACCGCCGAGCGATCCAGAATAATGGAAATAATTCCACCGCAAATCGCCGCGGCTCCAAGAAATAAAAAAGCCAGAACATTTTTGGTTTTTGCAAAATCAGAAAAAAGGTAAAAACCCACTGCTAGCCCGGCAAATGCAAACGCCGTCCACGGAAATATTGGAAACAGCCACGATTGCGGCTCGGCAAAAATGTGCACACCATCCAAATACGATTCGATTGGCCATGGAAAAAATCTCAAACGGTGTGTCGTCCACACTGGCGGAGTAAGCATGGCGATAACCGCGCCAACAAAAATCCCTCCCGCAATTTGCCGTGAATTTATTTTGTCTTCGAAATTATTTCCGATGATCCAGCAAAATATTCCCATCAGCATGATGGAAATTCCCAAAATATTTAGCACGTCAACGCGCAAAAGATCTGTCCAGGGAACAAACCGATAACCAATCACAAATTCCTGCACCCGAAAGAGCAGACCCAATCCGAGAATTTGCGCGCCACGTAAAATTGTTTGTTTTGCAATACTGTTTCGATCGATTCCCTTTTCGCGCAGCCGCACGGTAATCAACGCAACGGAAATTCCCGCCACAAAAATAAATATCGGTGCTGGAAGCATTCCTCCCATCTGCGACCACATAAAAAAACGCGATTGCCGAGCTTCTGGTTTGAGCCAGGAATCATAGCAATGCGTTTGAAACATGAGTGCGCACGCGAGTCCTCTCATCCAGTCGATATAGGCGAAGCGACTCGTTGCTATTTTATTCCGGGGTTGAATCGGGCTGGCCATTTTGCGCAATGAATTATGCTAGAGTTTCAGCCGCTTTCGCATGCGATTTTGCTCTGTGGCACTGGTTGAATGTTGTGGGGATAAATTCGAGGAAAATATGTGCGCGAGCCGCGTCAGCGGACCACACCGGTCAATGGACTCGATGCCGCGGCATAAAGACGCTTGGGCATCCGCCCGGCCAAGTACGCCTGGCGTCCAGCAATGGTGGCGTGACGCATCGCTTCAGCCATAAGCACAGAATCCTGCGCTTCCGCGATCGCCGTATTCATAAGAATGCCGTCAGCACCAAGTTCCATAGCCAGCGCGGCATCGGAGGCGGTGCCAACCCCAGCGTCCACGATCATGGGAACTTCGGTGATGCGTTCGCGCAGGATGCGAAGATTTGCCGGATTCTGAATGCCGAGTCCAGAGCCGATCGGTGCGGCAAGCGGCATGATTGCCGCCGCGCCGACGTCAATCAGTTTGCGCGCGGCGATTAGGTCGTCGTTGGTATAGGGAAGCACAACAAAACCTTCTTTCACCAAAACGCGGGTGGCCTCAATTAATTCCGCGGTATCGGGAAAAAGAGTTTGTTGGTCGCCGATCACTTCGAGTTTGACCCAGTTGGAAAGTCCAACTTCCCTGCCCAGCCGCGCGGTGCGAATGGCTTCCTCGGCGGTGTAGCAGGCCGCGGTGTTTGGCAAAATAAAAATTTTTTCCCGGTCGATGTAATCGAGCAGAGATTCTTTTAATTTGTCGGTGAGGTTGACGCGGCGAACGGCGACAGTGACCATGTCCGCTCCGGAAGCGGCGTGGGCGCGGGCCATTTCCGGGAAGCTGCGGTACTTTCCCGTTCCGACAATCAAGCGCGATTTGAAGGCGCGGCCTGCAATGATGAGTTCATCTGCCATCGGGAGTCTCCATCGCCATTCTAGACCCGCGAGGCCGGAAGACAAAACGGGCGTAACGAAAGAAAAGAAAATAAACAGGGGCGAGCTAATGCCCGCCCCTGTTAGGCCAAAGAGACAACGTTGACGAAGGTTACGCCTGGAGATGAGCTTCCAGAAACCAAAGATCCTTGTCTAGTTCCCGGGTAACGCTGGTGAAGAGATCAGCGGTGATTTTATCGTCGAGATCATCACTCGCATTGACAGCCTGACGAAGAGCATTCGCGTGATGAGCGACATTGTGGACGAGCCACTTCAACTGAGACGGACCGTCGGAGGCCTTCAAATCCGCTTCATTGATGCCGCTATGGGCTGCGGCTTCGCGCGTGGTCCCGTTGGCGACGCCGCCAAGCGTGACGACGCGTTCGGCAATTGTGTCGGTCTGTTCTTCAAGGTGTGCTGCTACTGAATCAAACAATTCGTGAAGCTGAATGAAATTAATGCCTTTGACGTTCCAGTGAGCCCACTTGACCTGGCTGCGGAGATCAACGCTGTCCGCAAGCCGCGCATTCAACAAAGCGATAATGGCCTGGCGGTTCGCCTCCGGCACACCAACGCTGCTTTTGTACGCCCGGACTGTGCTGGTTTTGGTTGAGGTCATAGTTTGTATCCTCCCTTACGATTCAATGGAGCCCAATCATTTGTTAGATGAGTTTAGCTGTCGAAAGTTACAGGCTAAGATCCACAATTCCCGGCACAAGCGGCATATAGCGCAGCGATGTGGAGCCTCAAACGATACGGGTGTGTTATGAGAGGCCAGCCTATGATGGCGGAGGGGCTAATCCTGGAGGATTGGCCGAGGCTCGGCGTCGGCATAGAGGGATTCGATGACTTCGTGATAATGCTGTTCGACGACGCGGCGCTTGAGTTTCATCGTAAAGGTTAGAGCGCCATTGTCGAAGGTGAAGTCTTCAGGCAAAAGGGCGAACCGTTTGATGGTTTCATATTGCGCGAGGTTGGAGGTCAAGCGCTTCACTTCGGCTTCCAAAAGCGATTTCACCCAGGGATGCGCGGCCAGTTCGGCGCTGGAAGCGAAGCGAATTCCCTGCTCCGCGGCCTTGGCGGTCACGGTGGCGACATTGGGAACTAGCAACGCAACAATAAATTTCCGTTTGTCGCCAACTACCATGGCGTTAAGAATGTACGGGCTGGTCTTGAGCGCATTTTCGATTGGTTGTGGGGCAACAAATTTTCCGGCGGCCGTTTTGAGCAAGTCTTTTTTGCGATCGGTGATAAACAGGTAATTATCTTTATCGAGGTAGCCGATATCTCCGGTAGAAAACCAGCCATCGTCCGTGAGTACTTCGCGGGTAGCTTCGGGCCGCTGGTAGTAGCCCTGCATCACGCACGGACCATGAACAATAATTTCTCCATCGCCGGCGATACGAACCTCCACGTTGGGGATCGGCGTGCCCGAACTTCCGACACGGTTTCTTGGAAAATTCGAAGTAACAATCGGAGAAGTTTCCGTCAGGCCATACCCTTGATAAATGGGAATGCCGACGGCCCAGAAAAATTCGGCGAGCCCTTTGGACAACGGAGCGCCGCCAGAGAAAACCAGGCGAAGTTTTCCGCCGGTGCCTGCGCGGATCTTTGAATAGACCAATTTGTCAGCAATTTTCCACTTCAGCCGCAAAGCCAATCCGGCGTGACTTTCACCGCAGCGCCATGATGCAGATTCACCTGCTATTTTCATGGACCAGTCAAAAATTTTGCGTTTGAAGCCGGTGGCACGAGCGCCCTGTTCCATCAAGCGCGCATAGATTTTTTCAAAAAAGCGGGGAACCGCAGCAATGATTGTGGGATGAACCTCAGCAAGCGCCTGCGCGACTTGTTCAACCACATCGACGTACGCGACAGTAACACCTTGCAAGAGATAAACGTAATCAAGGGTACGCCCGTAAACGTGCGCGAGAGGCAGAAAAGAAACCGCGGTGTCGGTTTTTCTGTTCAGGGCAAAATCCTTGCAAGTATCTTCCACGTTGGAACAAAAATTAGAATGCGTAAGCATTACGCCTTTGGGTTCGCCGGTGGTTCCCGAGGTGTAAATGATCGATGCAAGCTGGCTGGATGTAACTTGCGCAGCGTTCATGCGGTACGAGGCAATCTCTGCTCCGCCTGCGGCGGCAATTAATGTTTCAAAACGGAGGCAAGCCGCTGGCAGGGATTCACCGGCTTGCGCCGCGACAATTTGCTGGAGTTCCGGAAGCTGCGCGCGAATGGCCAAAAGTTTGTGCAATTGAGTGGCAGCGCAAACGAAGACAACTTTGGCTTGTGAATGCTTAAGGATATAAGCCATGCGCTCAGGCGATTCATTGAAATACACGGGAACGGTAACCGCACCAATGCCGGTGATCGCAAAATCCGCGGTGTGCCACTCCGTACAGTTGGGGGCGAACAAGCCGACGCAATCACCCGTTTTAACGCCCAGTTCCGCAAACGCCTGAGAGAGGCCGGCAACGCGCCGCAGAAATTCCTCAGAGGACACGGATTGCCATGCACCGTCGCGGCGAATCATCTGCGCGCGCGGATTAGGAAGTTCGGTGACGGCGTGCAGAAATCTTGAGGGAAGCGTGCCGTAGTTCATTGGATATTTTCAGACTTTACCGCACGCCTGAGGCCGGCGCAATGCAGCAAGCTTGAGATTGTGCAAAGACGGAAGTGCTGCGATAAGATGGGCCGGGGAGCGAAGTCCATGAGCGTGTCGTCAACGACGCTGAATGATCCGGCGGTTTCGCGAGGACCTTTTCGCGCGCCGCGCGGTACTGAGATTTCCTGCAAAGGGTGGCAGCAGGAAGCGGCACTGCGCATGCTGCTGAACAATCTGGATCCGGAAGTGGCGGAGAATCCGGCGGAGCTGGTGGTCTATGGCGGCACCGGAAAAGCCGCGAGGAATTGGGATTGTTTTCACGCGATTGTGAAATCGTTGCGCGCGCTGGAAAATGACGAGACGCTTCTGGTGCAGTCCGGCAAACCGGTGGCGGTGTTTCGCACGCATGAGTATGCGCCGCGTGTGCTGCTTTGCAATTCCAACCTGGTAGGACACTGGAATAACTGGGAACAATTCAACGAATTCGATCGCGCGGGTCTGATGATGTACGGGCAAATGACCGCGGGAAGCTGGATTTACATTGGCACGCAAGGAATTCTGCAGGGCACGTATGAAACATTCGCCGCCGCCGCGCAAAAACATTTTGCCAGCGACCTGGCGGGCAAGTTGGTGGTGACCGGCGGGATGGGCGGGATGGGCGGCGCGCAACCACTGGCAGCCACGATGAATGGCGCGGCCTTTCTTGGGATTGATGTGGACCCGGAGCGCATCAAGCGGCGCGTGAAGACCGGTTATTGCGATGTGATGGTCACTTCGCTCGACGAGGCTCTGCGCATTTTGAAGAATGCGGTGCGCAAGCGCGAGGCCACGTCGGTGGGCCTGGTGGGAAATTGCGCGGACATAATTCCAGAGCTGGCGAAACGCGGCGTGGTGCCCGATGTTTTGACGGACCAGACCAGCGCGCACGATCCCATCGGCGGATACGTTCCAAACGGTATGACGCTGGGACAGGCCTTGGCGCTGCGCACGAAAGATCCGCAGGAATATCGCAAACATTCGCTAGCGGCGATAGCGCAGCATGTGCAAGCCATGCTGGAGTTGCAGAAACTTGGCTCGGTCACGTTCGATTACGGAAATAATATTCGAACGTTTGCGTTCGAACACGGCGTGAAGAACGCTTACGACTTTCCAGGATTTGTGCCCGCATACATTCGTCCTCTATTTTGCGAAGGAAAAGGGCCGTTCCGCTGGGCGGCGCTTTCCGGCGAGGCTTCCGATATCGCGAGGACCGATCAACTGGTTCTGGAAATGTTTCCGCAGAATGAGCACCTGGCTCGATGGATCAAGCTGGCGCAAAAGCGTGTTAAATTTCAAGGTTTGCCGTCGCGCATTTGCTGGCTGGGATATGGCGAGCGCGACAAATTCGGGCTGGCGCTCAATGATCTGGTGGCGCGCGGCGAATTGAAAGCACCGATTGTAATTGGAAGAGACCACCTCGATTGCGGCTCGGTGGCTTCACCCTATCGTGAAACTGAAGCGATGCTGGACGGCTCCGACGCGATCGCCGACTGGCCGCTGTTGAATGCGTTGGTCAGCACGGCGAGTGGCGCGTCCTGGGTTTCGATTCACAATGGCGGTGGCGTGGGCATTGGATATTCGCAGCATGCCGGGCAAGTGACGGTGGCGGACGGCACAAAAGAAATGGCGAAGCGAATTGAGCGCGTACTGACGAATGATCCGGGAATGGGCGTCGCGCGACACGTGGATGCCGGCTATCCGGAAGCGATAGCGTTCGCCAAAAAGAATGGCGTTAAAGTGCCGATGCTGTGAGGATTGCTCCGCGGGTAAGCATGGGAAAGCCAGAAAAAACATTTCGACTAGCTTTCATTCTGCTGATGGCTAGCAATTGCTGCGCACAAACAGTTGACCGCCCCGATGAAACGCGCAAACCGATTCAGCTACCTGGCGCTTACTCTAATTTCTCGGAAGCCGACATTCTGGGGAAGATCTTCGATGGTTACGATCCCAACACAAAGACGGTCCGGAATCGTGAGAATCAGCTGACAAAAGTTTCCATTCTCGAGGATAAGCTATGGCGCGCTGCCGGCGGTGAATACCTGGTTGTGCTGACGGTTATAGCCCCTAAATCTCTGTGCGGTAACTGTACGCTCAACACACCCTTGGCTGTGCTTAAAGTAGATGGAAACCGTTTGGTACTCGTTGCGAGACAAATCCTGCCGCGTTCCTATCTTTTCGATGAACGGATGTCAGAAACTTTTGGCTCGCTTTCCTACAATGGCCACGAGTCAATAGCGCTTGACCTTGCGCCTTATAGACTGACTGAACGCGAGATGTTGATCGGCGTCCGGACTGAGCATATGTGGATGCCGGGCCCGATTTACAATACCAACTTGCAACTGTTTCGCGCGGAGCGCGGACGTTTGAGGAAAGTGTTTCAGACACTGGTAACAGATCGGGAATACCCGAACGTTCACAACGGCGGTCCGCAGGTGATCTTGAAAACCACTTCAATGGTTTCAACGATTCGAAGCGGCAGGCAGTTTTTCGACTTGATCGTCGAACGAGCAGCCTTTGAATGTATGCAAAATGATCAGGACGATTGCGATTCTAAAGATGTGCCGGTCAAGCCGGTCAGAACGCAGACCGAAGTTTGGCGATTTGACGGAGCGAGATTTAAAAAAAAATAACTGGCTAAAGCCTGTGCCACGCACGCTCTTTTCGGCATAATACGAAGGCATTGAGCCAAACACTTCTCATTACAGGTGCGTCGCAATTGCTGACGCTGCGCGGGCGGGGTCCGCGACGTGGCGCTTCCCTTTCCAACTTGTCGATTATCAAAGACGGAGCGCTATTGGTGAGCGACGGCGCAATCGCGGCGGTGGGCACGCGAACGGAAATTGAAAAATCGCGCGAAGCCCGGGCGGCGGAAAAACTCGATCTTGGCGGACGAGTTGTGCTGCCGGGATTTGTGGATTCGCATACCCATTTAATCCATGCGGCGAGCAGGGCGGAAGAATACGAACTGAAAATTCAAGGCGCGAGCTACGAAGAAATCGCGCGCAAGGGTGGCGGAATACTCAATTCAGTAAAAAAATTGCGCGCTGCCACCAGCGGTGCGTTGAAGCAGCGGGCGGCACGCGCACTGGAGTTATTTGCGGCGCACGGAACCACCACGATTGAAGCCAAGAGCGGGTATGGGCTGGACGTTGCGAGCGAGTTAAAAATTCTCCGGCTACAGAAGGAGTTACGCGAAGAACAACCGGTGGAAATTGTTTCAACGTTTCTTGGCGCGCATGTTGTGCCGCTGGAATTTCGTAACAAGGCCGGCGGAGCGGAGAAATATATTTCGCTGCTGCTGGAACAGATGATTCCGGAAGTAGTGAATGAACAGCTGGCGGAGTTTTGCGACGTATTTTGCGATCGAGGAGCGTTTACGCTGGCGCAGGCAAAACGCATCCTCTCCGAAGGCGAACTTCATGGCCTGGCCCCACGCTTGCACGCTGAGCAGCTTTCGCGCACGGGAGCAACACAGCTTGCTGTGGAGCTGCAAGCAGCTAGCTGCGATCACCTTGAGCAAATAAATAAGGCTGACATTCGCGCGTTGAGTAAATCGGATACCGTGGCAACTTTGTTGCCCGGGTGCGATTTTCATCTGGGCTGGAAACAATATGCGCCTGCGCGAGAATTGATTGATGCGGGAGCGATTATTGCTTTGGCGACGGATTACAATCCGGGAACGAGCCCGACGGTGAGCATGTCAACGATTCTGTCGCTGGCGTGCACGCAATTGCGGATGACGCCGGCGGAAGCGATTACGGCGGCGACGGTCAATGGCGCTTATGCTTTGCGGCGAGAAAAAAATATTGGCACATTGGAAGTTGGCAAACAAGCGGATGTTGCGGTTTTCGACGTGGCCGATTACCGGGAAATTCCCTATTATTTTGGAGTGAATCATTGCTGGATGACCATGAAGCGAGGGGAAATAATCTGGAACGCGCAGTAAAACGATATGCAGAAAACTATTCACGCGACCAGGGCAAATAACTAGATGAATCGATTGATTGAGTGCGTGCCGAATTTTTCTGAAGGACGTGACGCCGCGAAAGTGGACGCGATCGTTAAGGCCATGAGCAGCGTCCCTGGCGTGTACGTTCTGGACCGCGAGATGGACGCGGACCACAATCGCAGCGTGGTTACACTTGCCGGCGAACCGGACGCAGTGGCCGAAGCGGCGCTTTTGGGCACGGGCAAGGCGCTCGAATTGATCGACCTCAACCACCATACTGGCGCGCACCCGCGTGTTGGCGCTACGGATGTATTGCCATTTATTCCAATTGAAGGTGTAACGCTGGAAGATTGCGTTGCGCTGGCGCGGCGCGTGGGAAATGAAATCTGGAAACGTTATCGCATTCCGGTGTTTTTTTACGAAGCGGCGGCGAACCGGCCCGATCGCGTCAATCTGGAAAATGTGCGACGGGGACAGTTTGAAGGATTGCGCGAGTATTTGAAAAAGAATCACGACCGGCAACCGGACGTGGGCGAGCCGAAACTTCATCCGACGGCGGGAGTAACGGTGGTGGGGGCGCGCAAATTTCTGGTGGCCTACAACGTAAATTTGAACACCGCGGATATTGCGGTTGCGAAAAAAATTGCCAAGGCCATCCGATTTTCGTCTGGCGGATTGCGCTATGTAAAATCGATGGGCGTGGAGCTAAAAGCGCGCAATCTGGCGCAGGTGTCGATTAATTTAACGGATTTCGAGCAGACGCCGATGCATCGGGTGTATGAATTGGTGAAGCGCGAAGCGGAACGCTACGGCGCGATGCCGGTGGGCAGCGAAATTGTCGGGTTGGTGCCGAAAAAAGCGGTGGAGATGGCCGCGGAATATTTTCTGCAACTGGAAAATTTTTCACCGTCGCAGATTTTTGAAAATAAGTTACAGGCGGCGCTGAGCGGCTCGCCGCTGGAGGCCGTTAAGGATGGCGCCCTGGCGAGCGTGGCTCGACCATTTTTGGAGGCGGTAGCTGCGCCTTCGGCAACACCTGGCGGAGGAAGCGTGTCCGCGTTCGCCGCCGCACTGGCTGGGGCGTTAGGACAAATGGTGGCGGGACTTTCGCGAAAAAAGAAATCGCAAGCGGCGCACGTCGACAAACTTTCCGAGCATCTTGAAGCGATGCGTAAATCGACCGAGGAACTTGCGCGCGCGATTGATCGGGACGCGGAGTCCTACGATCAGGTGATGAACGCGTTCAAACTGCCTCCGGGAAATGCTGAAGAAGGCAGGCAGCGCGAAGAAGCCATTCAGCGCGCGACTCGCGGGGCGACCGAAGTACCATTGGATGTGGCGAAACGCACCGTTGCTCTCTTGGAAAGCCTGGTGCAACTGGAGACTATCGCAGCCGCATCCATGAAGTCAGACTTACAGGTAGCGCGGTTCGTGGCATCCGCTGGAGCGCGGGGCGCAATCGCGAACGTGGAAATTAATCTGGACGCGATTACAGACGCGAGCTACGTGCAAACGGTGCGAAAACAAGTAGCCGCACTGCGCAAGCGGATTGAGACATTTTAATCAGGTGAACTACAAAGGAGTAGTCGATGAGAATTTCGAGACTGGCAAGCACCACAATGGCGTTGGCGATGTTATTGCTGATGGGCCTGGCGACAGCAAAATGTGCCGCCGCGGGAAGCTTGGGCTCCGATACGATTGCGCTATTTCCAAAAGAAGTAGGCGAGTTTGCGTATGCGGATTTGAAGAAGGCGAGATCTTTGCCGTGGTTTCCGCAATTGCAGGAACAAATGCTGCCGGACCGCTTTCGGCAATTCGAAAAATTTTTGGCTTCGGCTGGAGTGGATCCGAATTCGCAGGTCGAGGAATTGGCGTGGGGATTAGTTCCGGAAGGTTTGACGGCGAAGGATGAAAAGAACGGCACCGGCGAACCCACGGGCGAGCAAATCGCTGGAATCGCGTTGGGAAACTACAGCCCGGATTCGACGGAGGCGTACTTCAAGAAGCAAAAGTTGCCCACGTTTAAATCGCATGGCTATACGCTGTATGCGTTTGGCACCGGTTCGGGAGCGAACGATTTATTTTTCTTTTTCCTGGACAGCAATAAAGCGGCATTCGGGCACCGCCAGTTACTTGAGAAAATGATTGAGATCCGTTTTGGCGGCGACGAGGGGTTGCTGCGGAACGACAAACTTTATCCGCTGATTAACGAAGCGAACGGCAGCGGCATAGTCTGGGCGGTGTTGAACCCGGCGTATACGCGTTTGGCGATGCATCAGTTGGCGCCGGAGGTTCAGCAATTTCCCGAGGCGGCGAAACTAGTGCAGCGCATGGAATCGATGATTATTAACATCACGGCGAGCAGCGGCGTGGAAGGCAAATTTCAGGCGGTATGCGCTTCGCCGGAGGACGCAAATACATTGTCGCAACTGATGCAGGCGGGGTTGATGTACAAGCGTTTTCAATCGGCCAAAGAGAATCCAGACTTGGCGCAATTGCTGGACCAGGCCAACGTTACGCCGTCGGGCGAACGGGTTGTGATTCGCATGGCGATAAGCGATTCGCAAATGGCGGCGCTGATCCGGCGCAATACATTTGCTTTAAAAATGTAAAGATTGAGAGATAAAGGGAAGGGCGGACGGCAGAGGCTAACCCGCCGCGCGCGTTATTGCGGCGTTGCCGTTCGTTTCCAAAATTTCGTCAACCGAGTGGTAGTCGAGCTTCCCATCGTCTCGAACTGCATGCGATCGAGTCCAGAAAAAACCTGCTTACCTGAAGTGTCAGCCCCTGAAAATCCGGCAACCGCGTGCAAACCAACCGCCGGAGCGGCGTCGCCTTCATGCGTGAGCGCAACCTCGATGCGATCCGCGAGACGCTCGAGGACCACGACCAGCTTTGCGCTCCCATCCTTAAGATTTTGAAACGATTCCTTGCAGGCGGCAACCACAGCCATCTGAAGTTCACGGCATGGTTCTTCTTCCACTCCAGCCGCGTCGGCAAAATAGCGTGCCACGCCACCGGCGGCCGCGGCCAGACGAGCGTCAGCATCAAGATTCAGCACCACGCGAGTGGGAGACGCGGCCATAACTATTTGTTCGCCAAGGAAACGTCGCAGGCTTCACGGCACTCGGGACAATAGTAAAGACCGTCGGAACACAGCCTGACATTGTGCTGGCCCTTGCAGATGGTGCAGTAGCGGTCACACTTGCAATATTCTTCAACTTGATCGCATTGCGCGCAAACAATCGGAGCGTGAAGTGCCATCGCAGCCTCCGCAGAAACTGTACCTGAGCGATGAGCCGCGCGGCAAGATGGAGTTTATGGCGTGTGTGGACTCGACGGCCGTCTTGTCATTGCGTAGCCGTACTTCGCGCGCTGAAGATAAATTTCGTTTAATACTGCGTTTTTGACGCTATGAAGGAACGCGTGTTACCATCAATTTTTGCTAACCAGAACAGAACGGAAACCTCTAAATATTCCTTCATGAGCGAAGCGCGCAAGACTCCTCTCAATGCTTTGCACCGGCGCTTGGGCGCCAAGATGGTCAATTTCGGCGGATGGGATATGCCCGTGGAGTATCCGTCCTCCGGTGGTTTGCTTGCGGAACATCGCGCGGTGCGGAATGGCGCCGGCCTGTTTGACGTCAGTCACATGGGAGACATTCGCATCAAGACGGCGCGTACCAAGGGTGGGGCGCTCGCCGCGGTGCAGCACCTAACAATGAACGATGCGTCGAAGCTGGCGGTGGGGCAAGCGCACTATTCCGCCATGCTGTACCCGGAAGGAACTTTCGTCGACGACGTCATCGTGCATCGGCTGGGCGAGGATGATTTTCTGCTGGTAATAAACGCCGGAACGCGCGAGAAGGATATCGGCTGGGTGCGGAAAAATACCGCGCACCTGGATTGCGTGGTGGAAGATTTGAGTGACGCATGGACGCAACTGGCGATCCAGGGACCTCGCGCGATTGAGGTGCTGCAAAAATTGACCACCGCGGACCTTTCTCAGATAAAGGGCTACTGGTTCACGCACGGGACGGTATGCGGTTTTGCAAATACACTTATCGCGCGCACCGGGTACACCGGCGAGGACGGTTTTGAAATTTATATTCCGTCGGATGTGGCGGCGAGCGAGAAAACCTGGAACAGCGTCATCGATGCAGGCAGTGAATATGGAATTGTTCCCTGCGGCCTGGGCGCGCGCAATACGCTTCGCCTGGAAGCAAAAATGGCGCTGTACGGCCACGAAATCAGCGACAGCATAAATGTTTGGGAGGCGGGGCTCGACCGTTATTGCAAAATGGACAAGGGAGACTTTATCGGGAGAGCGTCGCTGGAAGAGGCCAAGCGCAAGCCGCTGACAAGAACTCTAGTGGGACTGGAAATGGTCGAGCGCGGAATTGCTCGCGATGAGTATCGTTGTTGGGGTGAGGCTGGAGCAGAAATCGGGGTGGTTACCAGCGGCTCGCCTTCGCCAACGCTAGGTAAAAATATTGCGCTGGCGTATGTAAAACCGGAGATGTCTGAACTTGGCACCACGATTCTGGTCGAAATTCGCTCGCAAAAATGCAGGGCCAAGGTCGTTGCCACGCCATTTTATAAACGCGCACGAAAAGCAGCCGCGCAACCCGTAGCGAATTGAATTTAATTTTTTCAGGAGAGCACGAAATGGCTTACCCGGCGAAGTATCGCTACACCAAGGAACATGAGTGGATCGACGCTAGCGATAATAATCTTGCGACCATCGGCATCACGGATTATGCACAACATGCTTTGGGCGATGTGGTGTTTGTGGAATTGCCCAAATCAGGCGCGGAAATCAAGACTGGAAAATCCTTTGGTTCCATCGAGTCCGTGAAGGCGGTCAGCGATATTTATGCCCCCGCGTCGGGCGAGGTGGTAGAGGCCAACGCGGAACTTCAGAATAAGCCGGAAACCATCAACACCGATCCACAGGGCGCCGCATGGTTGATTAAGGTGAAGCTCTCCAATCCAGCGGAAATTTCGGGCTTGATGGATGCGAAAGCTTACGAGGCCTTTATCGCCGAAAAGGAAAAGGAAGCCTCGGCCTGATGCGCTATCTTCCCAAAAGTCCAGCGGAGCGGAAGGAAATGCTGGCGGCGGTTGGCGCAAAATCGATCGAAGAACTTTTCTCCACGATTCCTGAACGTTTTCGCCTGAAAAAGCCGCTGTCGTTACCCGGACCGTATTCCGAAGCGGAGATCATTGAATATTTCAAGGCGCGAGCCGCGGAAAATTCCTACGGGTACACCAGTTTTCTCGGAGCCGGCGTCTACAACCATCTGCGTTCGGTGGTTACAGACACAATTATCCAGCGCGGCGAATTTCTAACCTCCTACACACCATATCAGGCGGAAATCACGCAAGGCACGCTGCAAGCGATTTTTGAATTCCAGACCATGATGTGCCAGCTCACTGGGCAAGAAGTCGCAAACGCTTCGATGTACGACGGATCGACAGCAACGACCGAAGCGGTGCTGATGGCCGAGCGCTTAACCGGCAAGCGCCGGGTGCTGATCGCACGTTCCGTGCATCCGGAATATCGCGACGTGCTGAAAACCTACGCGAAGAATTCCGGTTTGCAAGTGGAAGAAATTCCGTGGACCGCAAACGGAACGGTGGATGGCAAGGCGCTGCAGTCCGCGCTACGCGACGATGTGTGCGCGGTGGTGGTGCAATCGCCAAACTTTTTTGGTGCGATCGAATCCGTCGCGCCGCTCGCCGAAAGCGTGCATGCCCACGGCGCATTGTTGGTGGTGGCCATTACCGAAGCTGTTTCGTTAGGGCTGCTCAAGCCGCCCGTGGAAGCAGACATCGTGGCGATGGAAGCGCAGAGTTTTGGACTGGCGCCGAGCTACGGTGGTCCCTTCGCGGGAGTGATTGCCACAAAAGATAAATTCGTGCGGCAAATGCCGGGCCGGCTTACGGGACAAACCGTGGATTCCGATGGCCGGCGAGGGTTTGTGTTGACCTTGGCAACCCGCGAGCAACACATTCGCCGCGAGCGGGCGACGTCAAATATTTGCACCAATCAAGCCCTGTGCGCGCTGGCAGCGACGGTGCACCTCTCTCTGCTGGGGAAAGAAGGTTTGCGCGAAATGGCGCAGCAAAATCTTTCCAAAGCACATTTTGCTTTGCAGCAACTGGAAAAGACTCCAGGCGTGCGGCGGGCGTTCGCGGCCCCATTTTTTAACGAATTCACGGTGGAATTTCCGCGCTCGGTGAAAATAGTGAACGGCCACCTGCTGCGGGAAAAAATCGTCGGGCCTTACGTGCTTGGCGGCGCTTATCCCGAACTCACGAAGCACGCGGTCGTATGCGTTACCGAAACCACAACACGCCAGGAAATCGAACGCTTCGCTGCGGCAATCGGTAACGCTTTGCAGCAACCCGTTTAATATTTTTTCTTTCTGGAACAGGAAACCCATTGAACGAGCGAAACGAAGGCAAGCAGTTCCCCAAAGAATTTCATAAGGCTACGCGACACACCAACCAGAATGAAGGATTGATCTTTGAAAAATCCTCGCCGGGCAAGCGCGCTTTCGATCTTGCGCCGCTCGATGTGCCGGAGGCGGATGGTGCCGCGGCTTTGGGCGCGGCGTATCGCAAAAACGGTGTAGAAGGTTTTCCGGAAGTGAGTGAAATTGAAGTGATCCGTCATTTCACCCGGCTATCCACCTGGAACTATGCGATTGATCTGGGTATGTATCCGCTCGGATCCTGCACCATGAAATACAATCCGCGCGTAAACGAATTTGTTGCGCGACTCGACGGAATCGCTACGGAACATCCCTTGCAGCCGCAGTCATTGTCGCAAGGCTGCCTGAAAATTCAGAAATTGCTCGAATCGTGCTTGCTGGAAATTACCGGAATGGACGCGGTCACGGTGCAGCCAGCTGCGGGCGCACAAGGCGAACTCGTCGGGCTGCTGATGATCCGCGCGTACCTGGAGAAACAAGGCGACGCACGCAAAAAAGTTCTAATACCCGACTCCGCGCATGGCACAAATCCCGCAACAGCGGTGATCGCCGGCTACCAGGTTGAAAATATCCGCTCGAACGCGGAAGGCCAGATAGACATCGAGAAATTGCGCGAACAGGTGACCAGCGACGTTGCGGCGTTGATGATCACGAATCCTTCCACGCTGGGAATTTTTGAACAACGCATCCCGGAAATCGCCGAGATTTTGCACGCCAAAGGCGCTTTACTTTATATGGACGGCGCAAACATGAACGCGCTTGCCGGTGTAACGCGACCGGGCGATCTGGGCGTCGATGTGATGCACTTGAACCTGCACAAAACCATGTCCACGCCACACGGCGGTGGTGGACCGGGCGCCGGACCGGTAGCGATGAAGAAAATGCTGGAGCCGTTTCGTCCGGTGCCGATTCTTGTGGAAAAAGAAGGCGGCGAGCTTGCACTCGATTATCAACGCAAGGATTCGATCGGCAAAGTAAAAGCTTTTTCAGGAAATTTTGGCGTGCTGGTGCGCGCGCTGGCATATTTGCTGGCGTATGGTCCCGGGGTTCGCGAGGCCACCGAAGACGCGGTGCTGAACGCCAACTATATTCGCAAGGGCCTCGAAGGTGTTTTTGATTTGCCGTATACGCGGCCTTCCATGCACGAGGTGGTTTTCAGCGACGCCAAGCAAAAAAGAAATGGCGTCAGCACTATGGATATCGCCAAACGCCTGATCGACTATGGTTTTCATCCCTACACGACCGCGTTTCCTTTAATCGTGCCCGGGGCGCTTATGATCGAGCCCACGGAATCGGAATCGAAAGAAGAGTGTGATTTATTTATCGAGGCAATGCGCGCAATCGCGCAAGAAGCCGCTGAAACCCCGGAAGTAGTGAAGACCGCGCCGCACTCCACGCGCGTCAGAAGGCTTGATGAAGTAACCGCGGCGCGAAAACCGATCCTTAGATGGAAACCGGCGGAGTAAGCGGGCAGGGATCAATCGGGAACAAGGTAACAGGAGGAAAACACATTGAAACAAAAGTTTTTCGCTGCCGTCTTGTCTCTTGGTCTGATCGGAACCGCATTTTCGACTCCCGTGCGCGCCGCTGACCAGGGCTCAGCACAACCTAAAATCAAGCACGTGCTGCTCATCAGCGTTGATGGGCTGCACGCTCTGGATGTGGCGCGTTACGTCAGCAGCCACCCCGATTCCGCACTCGCCGAACTCGCAAAACACGGCATAACGTATTCGAACGCCCGCACTCCTTCTCTTTCCGACTCTTTTCCTGGCCTTCTGGCAATGGTCACCGGCGGTTCGACTGTATCGCACGGTATTTTCTACGATGTGAGCTACGACCGCAAGATTTTCGCTCCGACAAACGTAACGTGCACAGCCGGTGCCGGCAATAGGATGGTCTATGACGAGAGCATCACCCGCTACACCGCTGCGAACGTCTCGCTGGACGTGATCGAGCCGGCGGCCCTCCCGCGGGTGAAGGACGCCAACGGGAACTGCGTAGCGCTATACCCGCACAACGCGATCCGATCGAATACGATTTTTGAAGTCGTGAAAGCCGCGGGTAAAAACACGGCTTGGGCTGACAAACACCCCGTTTACGATCTGCTGAACGGGCCCTCTGGCAAGGGAGTAGATGACCTGTACACACCGGAAATCACCAACATAAATGGATTCGACGCCGCTGGCAGCGTCGTTTGCACCGTCGAGAACGATGAAAAAAAGGTTACGGCAATCATCAACGAGATTCACGGCCTGCGGCACGACGGTTCGAAGGGACCGGGCGCTCCAGGGATGTTTGGCATGAATTTTCAGGCGGTGAACGTCGGTCAGAAACTTGCCAAAGACAACAAAGACGGGAAATGCGTTCACGATGTGGATCCCAATTTGAACGGGCAGTCCGGCGGTTACCTGGACGGTTCGGGAACCCCAACCGCAGTGCTGGCCTACGGCCTGCAGAAAACCGACGAAGCGTTGGGAAAGATGATTCAAGCTCTCAAGGCAGAAAACATTTATGAATCGACGCTGTTTATCGTGAGCGCGAAGCACGGCCAATCGCCGATCAACCCGAAAAAGGTCAATAAGCCCGGCCACTTTGCCGACCTGGTTGCCGCTCTACATGACGGGCACACTAACCCCGCGGCCATTGCCATCGCCAATGCCAACGCTTGCACCAGCGGACCTTGCGGCTTCGTGCAAGACGACGATATCGCGCTGATCTGGCTGTCGGACAAGGACGCGGATCAGGCAGCCGCGGTCGCGGCCTACCTGAATGCCAATGCCAACGAACTTTTCATCGAGGAAGTACTTTTTGGAGACGAACTCAAATTGAAGTTCAGCGGCCCAGACAACGACAGCCGCGCGCCGGACATCATCGTGCAGCCGGTTTATGGCACCGTTTACACTGCTTCGTCAAAGAAAAACGCCGAACATGGCGGCATGAGTTTTGCCGATACAAACGTGGGCCTTATCGTATCTAACCCGGAGTTGCACGCGCGTGGTGAAAACGCCGGTATTTAGTTCGCAGGTTGCTCCTACGATCCTCAAAGCTCTTGGCATCGACCCCAATAAACTCAGCGCTGTTCGGAAGGAACATACTCAGGTTCTACCCTTTGTTTTCGACCACGGCGAAGAGGTCAATCAGGAATAAATTTAAGATTGGGAATTTCAGTAGAAAAGGGCGCCCGATTTAATCGTGGCGCCCTTTTTTAGTTGTTTTTACCGGACGACTTAGTTGGTGAACCTCACGCTGTCCAGTACATCGTTGAACGCCCTCTCAAAGTCCGCGTACTTGTTTTTGGGCGCCACGCAAACCACATAGAAGAGACTGCCATCCGGCTGCAACACGGTGATGAGCCAGTCGGTTTCAACGCCGCCGGCAGCCGACTCGTTATCCAGGTAAGTGGAAAGACCGGGTTGACCATTAAGCGTGATCTGCCGCGAGTCGCGGGCGACCCTCATGCGCGGGTTTCCTTGCTGAAGGCTTTGAATTAATTTTTGTGTAGCGGCATCGAGACCAGCGTTGCCATTTTCGGCCGGCAATTGTTCCACACTTGCCGAGACTCCGTACGCGAGAGAGGTCTTGCCGTCTGCCGCGGCGATAAGGCCGCCCTCGGGAGCCAAGGTCACATTGTTCCCTTCGCCAAATTTTTTCCAATTGTCTGGATACCGCACCCCGTAATTAGGCGCTCGGTACTCTATATAATTCGCCGAAGGCGCGCTGGGCGGGGCCGCCGGAGCCAAAACGCCCGGCACCGGTTTCTTTACCACCGGCAACGCCATGACCCTCCGCTTGGCGTCTTCGAATTCGGCTGAATCGCGCTTGGCGTTTTCCGGCACGCCACCCAGCCTGGTGACTTCCTCGTCCACGCGCGCCAGTCGATTGCCCGGGTTGGGATGGTCGGAGAAAAATTGCGGAGGATTTTTGCCTTTGTGTTCCGCCTCGAGTTTTTCGAAAAATTGCGCGAGCGCGCGCGGATCGTAGCCCGTGTCATACAGAACCTGGGTGCCCATTACATCCGCCTGAGTCTCCGCCGCACGCGAATAGTGCAGCAGCGCGGAGCCGCCTCCCAGCGCTACGCCTGTCGTGAGTAAATCGCCGCCGGTCGTACCGCCAAATACTCCGCCAAAGATTGCGGCAGTTCCCTGAACGAGCGAAGCCTTGGACGCCTGAGCGGTTCCGTGACGCAAAGCCACGTGCGAAAGTTCGTGGGCCATAACTCCCGCCAGCTGTGATTCGTTGCTGGCAGCCTCGATAGCGCCGCGATTGATGAAAACGTAGCCGCCTGGCAGGGCAAACGCGTTGATCTGCTTGTCATTCACGCAATGAAATTCCCAGGGATATTGCACACCGTTGGTTGGCAGCTTCGAAGCCAGGCGCAAGCCCAGCTGCGTAAGATAAGCGTCAACTTTGGGATCGTTACAAAGCGATGCTTGCTTCTGCACCTGCCCGGCAAACAGTTTTCCTTGTTGAATATCGGTCTGCGGCGAATACAGATTCCAGGGCGCCTTTAACTTAGTTCGTTGCGCGTTCGCCGGACAAAGGATGACCAGGAGCGCAGCAAGCGTCGCGGCCCCGCGCGCGAACGTGCGAAAGCCCTTATGGTTATGCGAGGGTTGGCTTTGCAGGTGGCGATGAATTCGGTGTTCTGTACACATGGTGGAGTCCTTTACCCGGGCATGGATCCAACCCGCGTCAGGGCTGTATATATGATAGTGAAACGACCCTTTAGGTTGCGCAAGCCCGGATAATAAAGACCAGCCAGGAAGCGTACGGAAATAAGAAACGCCCGGCTGGGAAACAATCCGGGCGCTTGCAAAAAGGAATTGGTCGTTTTAACGCGACATGCGCGGCGGCGTGTCGGGTGAGTTTGCAGCGCCTGGAGCATCAACGGCCTTACCACTGCGCGCTTGAGTGGTGCGCGGCGGAACTGCAGGCTCGGTCCTGCGGGGCGGAACTGCGAGATTTTCGCCTTCGCGGACAAACGTCAGACGGTCGCGTTCCTTATTCCAGTCGATGCACACCAGGTCGCCAAGGTGCACTTGTTCAGTGGCCAAAAGATTGGCAAGGGGATAAACAATGTTGCGTTCAATGGCGCGCTTCAGGTGGCGAGCGCCGTAGCGCTGGTCGGTTCCCTCTTGCAGAAGAAAATCGCGGCCAGCGTCGGTCACGCGAAACAGGAATTGTCCCTTGGCGGTTTCCAGCACACGTTGCTGCACCATGCCCAGTTCGATGTCCAGAACTTTTTCAAGCTGATCGCGTTGCAGTGGCTTGAACACCACAATCTTGTCCAGGCGATTCATAAATTCCGGAGAAAACTTCCGGCGAGCCGCCTCAACAGCGGTGCGTTCGACCTTCTCAGCCAGGCCGGTGATGGGCTTGTCGTCGGCCTTGATAAATCCGTAACCGCCGCCCATCATTTCGGAAATTTCTCCGCCGCCGAGGTTCGAAGTCAGAAAAATAACGGTTTGCGACAGATCCACGCGGCGGTTGTCGCCGAGCGTCAAAGTAGCTTTATCCAGCATCCCGAGCAGCAATTGCCAAAGCGAGTCGCTGGCTTTTTCAATTTCATCAAAAAGCAGAAAAGAAAGTTTGAGTTTGTCGGTGTGTGAAGCCGAGAGCGCTTCCTGGGTAATCAGCGGATGAGTTTCGCGATGTCCCAAATAACCCGGAGGCGAACCGATCAGTTTGGCGATTTCGTGGGAATGCTGAAACTCCGCGCAGTCCACTTTAATTACCGCGCGAGGATCGCCAAACAAAATTTCCGCGGCAGCTTCCACGATGCGCGTTTTGCCGGAACCGGTCGGGCCCAAAAATAAAAGATTGCCTACCGGACGGCCCGGAGAATTCAGCCCCGCGCAAAATACCTGAAACAAATCTACCAGCGCTTGCACGCCTTCTTCCTGGCCCACAATCTTGGCGCGCAGCGCGGCTTGGAAGTCGCGGGTATCGCTGCTGCGGATGCTCGGGTCAAGTTGCTGACGGGCGGCTGCTTTCATTTCCTCAGTCCTTTTGCAGAAGCGCGAGGCCGATGAACTGGCTTCACTTGACGCGACTCCTGCATCACGGTGATTCTAACTGGAAGCTGCGGCTTCCGAACAGCAAACAGCGTCTCAGCGGCGAGACCAACTGATTCACTGCATGGCGCGTGCCAATCCAGCGGATTGGAATGAAAGCTGATAACAGCAGTATACCCAATGAGATACGAAAATTGCCACGGTAGATGCCGTCTCAGGGGATGAGACAGTGTTCCAACGCCGTCCAAATTCCGAGACTTATAACAGGATTTGGCAATCGGAATAGGACTAAAACTGGCGACGGGGGCTCGTTGGCGGGTTGCAGAAGACTCTCTCTTAAAACGAAAGCGTAAATCTATCATTCTCCGGTGCTTAACGGTTCACTTTCTTGCGCCCTTGTGGCACGGGCGCGGGTAACGACGCGGTCACCGCAACGCGGCGGCGCGATGGAGGCGCGACCAACTCGGTCGGAGTGTCCTCTCCCTTGCCATCGGTGGCCGGCGTAGCGCCCACTTCTTCCAAATTCGGCAGCTCTGGCTTTACGATTGCCGCCTCACCCTCGCGAACGAACGTCAACTGTTTATGTTCGCCATCCCAATCGATGCGTACCATATCGCCCAGCGAAACTTGCTCGGTGGCCAACAGGTTCGCCAAAGGATACACCACATGGCGCTCAATGGCGCGCTTCAGGTGGCGGGCACCGTAGCGCTGGTCAGTTCCCTCCTGCAGCAGGAAGTCGCGAGCCGCGCTCGTGGCGCGAAATAGAAATTGCCGCTTTGCAGTTTCCAACACGCGTTTTTGTACGTTGCCCAGCTCGATATCCAGCACCAACTGGAGCTGTTCGCGCTGCAACGGATGGAAAACGACCAGTCGATCCAGCCGGTTCATGAATTCCGGCGAGAATTTACGGCGCGCTGCTTCAGCTGCGGTGCGTTGCACCTTTTGATCCAAGCCTTCGGCGGATTTATCCGACGATTTAATGAATCCATAGCCGCCGTTCATGAGCTCGGAAATTTCTCCGCCGCCCAGATTGGAGGTCAGAAAAATAACCGTACTGGAGAGATCCACGCGGCGGTTGTCGCCCAGCGTGAGCGTTGCCTTGTCCAGCATGCCCAGCAGCAGTTGCCAAAGGGCGTCACTGGCTTTTTCGATTTCGTCGAAAAGCAGAAACGACAGTTTCAAATCCTCGGTGTGATGCGTGGCAAGCGCTTCCTGAGTAATTAAGGGATGCGTTTCGCGGTGGCCCAAATACCCTGGGGGCGAACCAATCAACTTGGCAATCTCGTGTGAGTGCTGAAATTCGGCGCAATCAATTTTGGTGACGGCTTTGGCATCGCCAAAAAGGATTTCCGCGGCCGCTTCCACCAGCCTGGTTTTGCCCGAACCGGTGGGCCCGAGGAAAAGGAGGTTGCCGACGGGACGGCCCGGTGAGTTCAGGCCAGCGCGGAACACTTGGTACAGATCGACGAGCGCCAGCACTCCTTCGTCCTGCCCCACAATTTTCGAACGCAACGCTGTCTCAAATTCCACGCTGTCGTTGCTGCGAACACTGGGATCAAGTGAAAGTATTTGTGTGCCCATCACCGCCTCCTAGTGAACCCGGAACTTCAGGTTCGCCTGCCTGAAACCCCTGCGAATTCGATCAAATTGGTCCAGCTTGACCTGAAGGGTTGCGTGCAACAGCCGCAAATGAACCAGCAGCTCTTGCGCCGACGCCGGGGATTCCGAAACGCGAAGAATCGGCGGAAAAATGTCCGCCAAATCGAGATTGAGGCCACGCAAGGTGGTGATCAGCTTCTGGATTGCGGGCGACTCGGGATCGCTCAAATCCATTTGACTGTTAACTTGTTCGCGAAGGGCGGGCCAATTCAGATCGATGAAGGGATGTTTGCGGGTAACATCGCGAACAACTTGGTCGGTGATTCGGGCGCGGTCGCCGAGTTTTGCCAGGTGCAGTTGAGTGACTTTTCCGCCCCGGCGCACGTTGTGCACCAGATAGAACGAGTTCCCTTTGCGGCGAATGAAAGCCATGACGAAACCTCGCGTTACTTGCTGCAAAGCCTCAAGTAAATCGACCGTACTTGCGTGTAGTGTACTTTCGGTCCACTACGCCGTCAATCATTTGATGCTGTATTTCTGAAAGGGATGCATCCAAGTAGTAACACAACAATTCTTTTTTGCCTTCGGAAGTCCCCTTCATTTTTTCTATTCGTTCCATTCGTTCTACGCATCGATTGTTTCTACGCATCGATTCACTCTCAAGGGATATAACCCCATTCTAGGAATTTCCACTTGCTCCCGCCCGCGGGTCCATTTTAGCGTGGTGTTTTGCTGCTTTGTCACGCGGGAGTAAATTGGGAGTAAATAAGCAATGACCTGGGAACCCGTCTATAGGCTGGTGAAACAAATTCCCCGTGCGCGTGTTTTATCTTATGGGGACGTAGCTAAAGCTCTGAAATTGCGCGGTGGCGCTCGCAGCGCAGGACGCGCCATGGCTGCCTGTCCCAGCGGTAGAGGAATACCTTGGCATCGCGTGGTGGGCGCTGACGGGAAACTGCTCATTCGCGAACCCTACGCATCACTCCAACGAAAACTTCTGGAAAGCGAAGGAGTGCAAGCGACGGAAAATCGCGTCAACATGAAATTGCACCGCTGGGCCGTTCCGCGAGCCAAGAAGAAAAGCGCCAAAGTTACAAAAGCCAGCCACGGCAAGCGCAAAGCTCACCCAAAACGCCGCGACCGTTCCCAGTAACGATTTTGCTGTAGACTCTTGTTTCCCATTTATGACCCCTCCCATCCTGCAGGTTCAAGATTTAGTCAAACGTTACGGCGACGTTGAAGCTGTTCGCGGTGTCAGCTTCGCCGTGAAAGAAGGCGAAGTGTTCGGGTTGCTCGGCCCGAACGGCGCCGGAAAAACCAGCACCATCGAAATCCTGGAAGGCTTGCGCACGCTGGATAGTGGCCGCGTTTCGGTATGCGGGCTGGATCCGCAGCGCGATTCATCCGCTCTCAAGCACGAAATCGGCGCGGCCCTGCAATCCACTTCCCTGCCCGACAAGCTTCGCGTGATGGAGGCATTGCGACTTTTTGCCAGCTTCTACAAGCGCGGCCGCAAGCCCGAGGAGTTACTCAAGCGCTTCGGGCTCGAAGAAAAGCGCAACGCCTTCTACAACCAGCTGTCGGGCGGCCAGAAGCAACGCCTGGCCCTGGCCATGGCATTGATCAACGACCCCCAGGTGCTTTTTTTTGACGAGCCGACCGCCGGACTCGATCCACAAGTTCGTCGCGAGATTTACGACGTGATCGAAGAATTGAAGAAGGAAAAGAAAACCATAGTGATCACCACGCATTACATCGAGGAAGCGGAACGGCTCTGCGATCGCGTCGCGATTATCGACCACGGGAAAGTTATTGCGTTAGGCACTCCCCACGAATTGAAACAAAATTCAGCGGACACCACGCGCGTGGAAGTGCGATTAGCCAAAGTCGAATCCCTGGAAAAGCTGCGAACCCTGGACGGAGTCGTTGATGCTCGGGAGTTGGACGGCGCGTACGTGCTGCACTGCCGGCGCGCGGCTCCTGCGATTGTTTCGCTGGTGAAGCACCTCGAATCGCAAGGCAACGAATTGGTCGGCCTGGAGATCGCCACACCCTCGCTTGAAGACGTCTTCATAGAAATGACGGGAAGGAGACTACGCGATTGAAAAATTTTGCCACCCTCACCCGCATGCGAATCCAACTGACGCTTCGCAACAAGATGTTTCTTTTTTTCAGCGTCATCATGCCATTCGGTTTTTTCTTTCTGTACTCCGGTGTTTTCGCAAAGGGAATTCCACTCCTGGTTCGCTATTTTCTGGGCCCGGTCATGGCTCTGACGGTGATGGGCAGTTTTTGGGGTCTCAGCGCCGCGCTGGTAACCTTTCGCGAGCAAGGCATTTTGCGCCGCTTCCACGTCACGCCCGTGACCGCCAGCGACATGCTGGCCTCCAGCATCGTCGCAAATTTCGTCCTGACCCTGCCGACAATTCTCGTTGAGGTGCTGTTCGCACGTTTCTTTTTTCACGTAACCGCTTTCGGCAATCTGTTCTCCGCGTTTATCCTGATCGCCATCGGAACCATGTCTTTCGCTTCCCTGGGGCTGGTGGTCGCCAGCGTAACCAACACCATGCAGGAAACCCAGGTCATCAATCAGCTCATATGGTTCCCCTTGATTTTTCTTTCGGGCGCCACCGTGCCGCTCGCAAGTCTTCCCCAGGTCGCCAAGCGCGTGGGGCTGTTCCTTCCGGCCACATATCTCGTCACCGAACTTCAGGACGCGGTGTACTGGTCTGCCTCCCCACGCAGCAGAGACTTTTTGCTCGCTATAGGTTCGCTGACGGTTTGGGCTATCCTGACTTTCTTCTTGTCCGCGCAACTCTTTCGCTGGGAGCCCGAAGGAAAGATTCCTCGCAAAGCCAAGCTACTCGTTTTGGCGACGGCCATTCCTTTTGTCCTCCTGGGGATTTGGCAAAACAGGTCGAATCGCACAATGGCGAAGGCGCAAGCGATGTTTGAGTCGCTTGACGCACCCGCGAAAACGGATCAGCCCGCCAAAAAACACTGAACTAACTCGTGTTTCGCCGTCACGCTAACAGGAATAACGCCAATTTGGTTTAACCAAAGAACTCCAGGACACTGACTTGCATTGACGGTCGTCCTCTACCTACCGTATTCTGCGATTCAGACGAATATCAGCAAGTGGCACCATCAAATAAGGGAGCAGGCCATGCCAATTCAAAAGACCGATAAGATCTGGCACAACGGAAAATGGATCCAATGGGACGACGCGAAACTTCATGTGCTTTCCCACGTCGTCAGCTACGGTTCCGCCGTGTTTGAAGGCATTCGCTGCTACGAAACCAAGCAGGGCCCGGCGATCTTTCGTCTTCGCGAACACATGCAAAGATTAATCAACTCCGGAAAAATTTATCGCATGGACCTGCCCTTCTCCGTCGAGGATTTCAGCAACGCGGCTTGCGAGTTGGTTCGCCTCAACAACGTGAAGTCTTGCTACGTGAAGCCGATGGTGATGCGCGGCTACGGCGAAGTAGGCGTGAACCCGCTGAATTCACCCATCGAGATTTACATGGCGTGTTGGGCGTGGGGCGCGTATCTCGGTCCGGAGGCGCTGACCAAAGGCGTGGAAATTGGCGTCAGTTCCTGGACCCGCATCGCGCCAAATACTTTGCCGGCCATGTCCAAGGCCGCCGCGAATTACATGAATTCGCAGTTGATTCGCATGGAAGCGCACTTCAACGGGTACGCCGAAGGCATCGCGCTGGACACTGGCGGACACGTCAGCGAAGGCTCTGGGATGAACGTTTTCCTGGTGCACGATGGCGTGCTTTACACGCCGCCGTTGGCGACCAGCATTCTCCCAGGCATTACACGCGACACTATCGTGAAGATTGCAGAGGACTTGAACATTACCGTCAAGGAACACGTCATCCCGCGAGAGATGCTGTACATCGTTGATGAACTTTTTTTTGTGGGTACGGCCGTGGAAGTCACGCCGATTCGCTCCGTCGACCACATCCAAATCGGCAAAGGCGTGGCCGGGCCGGTTACCCGAAAAATTCAAGAAGAATTTTTCGGTATTACCAGCGGAACAAAGCCGGACCGCCACAATTGGTTGACCCCTGTCAACGCACCGGTTGCCGCCGCGCGATAACCGCAAACTTAAGGTCCGTTCAAAAAAGGCGCCTCAACAGCAGAGGCGCCTTTTTTTGTGATGCTAAACGTTTTTGCCCCCGCTCCTTCACTCTTCGGAAACCTAGTGTTGTCGAATGCTGGCGCGACCCGGAGCGTTTCAGTATAGAATCACCCTCGCTTGTGACCGCGCGGAGGCCTTCTGATGTACAGCACTGCACAAAAACTTACCGCTGAATTTATCGGCACCTTCGCTCTGCTATTTTTCGGCGCCGGCGCAATTTGTGCCGACCGGTTTTTGCATAGCACCGGCGGTATCGGATTGTTCGCCATTGCCATGGCCCACGGGTTGGCGATTGCCGTCATGGTCACTGCCATTGGGCATATTTCGGGTGGGCACTTTAATCCCGCGGTTACGATAGGCTTCTGGGTCACAAAACGACTGAACACCCTTGATGTGATTCTTTATTGGGCTGCGCAGCTCGCTGGGGCCATCGCGGCGTCGTTTCTACTTAAATTAATCGTGCCGGAGGAAACCTGGCGGGCGGTGCTGCTCGGTACACCGGAATTGGTTCGAGATTTTCCGCGATGGGCGGGGATGGCGCTCGAAGCCATCACGACATTTTTTCTGGTGTTTACGGTTTTTGCGACGTCGGTGGACCAAAAAAATGTTTTCCCGACTGGCGCTGGATTCAGCATAGGGTTTGTCCTGGTGCTGGGCATCCTGGTTGCCGGACCATTCACAGGCGGCGCACTGAACCCCGCGCGGGCATTTGGCCCCGCATTGGCGGCCACCCACTGGGCCAACCAGGGAATTTATTGGGTTGGACCGCTGGGCGGCGGATTTCTCGCCGGTTTGTTGTATGACGCGGTATTCCTAAGAAAAACGGAAACCTCTCGCTAATTACGCTGCCCCGAATAGGCGAGAAAAAAACACGCGATTCATTGTGCCGTTACTGTTCTCTCGCGCAGGTTACTAGCTCGCAACCGCGCACTCCGGATTGTTTGCTCCCCTCCATTTGCGATGCTACTGTCACCTGAGATTCACAAGTTTAAGTTAGGAACGACATGGCCCTCAGCATTGACGATTTGCTGCGCCGCGCGGTTGAAAGCAAAGCTTCGGACTTGCATCTCAAGGTTGGCAATCACCCCTATCTGCGCGTCGATGGATTGCTCACGCCTCTAACCGACGTGGCCCGCGTTACGCCCGAAGAAATGCTTTCCATGGCGTTCAGCATGATGACCAACCGCCAGAAACAAAAATTCAAGGAAACCGCTGAGCTGGATATGGCTTATGGCGTTGCGGGCCTTGGCCGCTTTCGTGTGAACGTTTTTCAACAGCGCGGCAACGTCGGCATGGTCCTGCGCGTGATTCCCACCAAGATTCGCACCGCCGAAGAATTGAATCTGCCCGCGGTAATTGGAAAAATTTGCGAAGAGCAACGCGGGCTGGTGCTGGTCACCGGCACAACCGGCTCCGGTAAATCCACCACGCTTGCGGCCATGATTGACCGCATCAACGCCACGCGCTCCGATCACATTATTACCGTCGAAGATCCCATCGAATTTTTGCACCGCGACAAACGCAGCTTCATCAATCAGCGCGAAGTGGAAGTGGATACCGCGAACTTTTCTACCGCATTGCGAGCCGGCTTGCGTCAGGACCCGGATGTGATTCTGGTCGGCGAAATGCGCGACCTCGAAACCATTTCTACCGCGCTGTTGGCCGCGGAAACCGGCCACATGGTGTTTTCCACGTTGCACACCCTCGATGCCACGGAAACCATTCAGCGTATCATCGCGGTTTTTCCGCCGCCGGAACAAAAACAAATTCGCTTGCAGCTTGCCGCGACACTGAAAGCAGTAATTTCGCAGCGCCTGGTTCGCCGCGCCGACGATAAAGGCCGCGTGCCCGCTTGCGAAATTATGATTGCCACGGGATACATTCGCGATTGCATCATCAACCCCGACAAAACGCGCCTGATTCACGACGCCATTGCCGCCGGCACCAGCCAGTACGGCATGCAAACATTCGATCAATCGCTATTCGATTTGTACACCAGGCAGTTGATCACGCTGGAAGAAGCGCTTTCGCGCGCGTCCAACGCCGACGAATTCCGGTTGCGCATCCAGGGCATTCGTTCCGCTTCCGATTCCGCTCGCGAAGAGATGGAACGCCAAATGGCCGACTTCGAGCGCTTCGCCCGCAAGTAGACAAAACACTCCAATTAGAATCAAGGGGGAAACATGCGGCACAAGATAACTTACTTTTTACTTATCTTGATGGTTTACATCGCAGTCGGCTGCAGTTCTTCCAAGGCGCAAACTGCAACCCGGCCGGTACGACGCAGCGAACTTCTTGCCCTGGTCGCGGGCCAGGCTATGCCCGAAAACGTCATCGCCGAGATCCACTCGCGCGGAGTCAGTTTTGCTCTCGACAGCTCGTACATGACGCTGCTGAAAGACGCTGGCGCGGACCCCAGAATTTTGGCCGCGCTGAATACCGCCAAGGTGGCAAATCCGCAGGCTCCGGACAGTTCTGAGGATCCCGCTCTCCTTGCCCACCTAAGCCGCGCCGGGCACATGATCAAGGCCCGGCAGTTCGATCCGGCCATTAGCGAACTCACTAGCTCGCTCGCCACCAGCAAGGACGGCAAGGTCGAAACGGGTTTCGTCATGGGAAACATTCTCATTGACCAGCAACGGGTCGACGAAGCTGGCCAGGTGTACACCGAGTTGCTGCGTCTGGATCCGGATTTCCCTGAGCTGCACACCAGGCTCAGCTACACCGCTTTCACTTTGGGGGATTTTGAGGACGCTCTTCAACAAGCCAAGGCTGCGCTGGCGCGTAACCCCAACAATCCTGTGGCGCATTTGAATGCCGGGATGAGCCTGTACAAAATGCGCAACTTCGACGCCGCCAAGCTCGAGTTACGCGAGGCAATCCGCAGCAAACCAGACTACGAACTGGCACATGGCGGGCTTGGCTACGTCCTTTCCGACTTGCATGATTACAACGGGGCAATTGTCGAATACAAGAAAGCTCTCGCGCTCAACCCCGACAATGTAGATTCACATAATGGCCTCGGTTGGGCCTACGCCAGTAATGGGGACCACGTATCGGCCATCCGCGAGTATCGCGAGGCCAAGCGGCTGGATCCTAAAAATCTCGATGTTCGCCAGAATTTGGCTTCCGCATTAATGCACGAAGATCCCACCGCCGCTATCACCGAATTTCGCGAGCTTGTGGCCCTGGCGCCGGATTACCCCGTTTGTCATCAGTGCCTCGGCAGTGCCCTCTATAGCGCTGGCAGAATGGCCGATGCTGAAAAGGAGTATCGGGCCGCTGTGCGGCTTGATCCTACGTTGGCGGAAGCGCATATCGGTTTGGGCGTAATCCAGGAAGGAGCCAAGAACTACGACCAGGCGCTGGTCGAATACCACGCCGCTGAAAGACTCGACGAGAGTTCCGCCGCACCATTCATGAACGCGGGCCGCGTGTTACTTCTACAGAAGAACTTCTCTGCTGCCATCGAGGAACTTAAGCGATCTGAGGAAATCGATCCAACTGACTGGCGCAGCCACGTTCTTCGAGGAGAAGCCCTAGAAGGCAGCGGTGATCGTGATGCGGCCATCGCCGAATACAAAGAGGCGCTCTCCACCGCTCCAAAGGAACTTCAGGCGCGCCTTGATTTGGCGCTTGCTCTGGAGAAAAAGGGTGACTGGACCGGCGCGCTTGAGAACTATCGTCAGGCGG
>Ga0209117_1000122_pt1 | contig 50886 bp, 49 predicted proteins | sample BlaSpr_A8_OM2_M2_FD_187978 | JGI IMG/M metagenome (GOLD analysis project Ga0209117, IMG submission 187978) | Forest soil microbial communities from Thunder Bay, Ontario, Canada - Black Spruce, Ontario site 2_A8_OM2_M2 (SPAdes) (version 2) | ecosystem: Environmental > Terrestrial > Soil > Boreal... | reverse complement strand
TTGCAGATGCACTGTTTTGTCCTCCTCGGCGTTTCTTTCAACCAACTGAAACTTAACCGAGTTAGGGCAAAACAGTGCTATTCAATTTCGGAATTCAGGGTTAGTCGAACTTTTCTTGAATGATGGGCATCTGGAGCTTGGCTTTGGCTAGCGACTTTACCAGCGCGCCTTCCATGTTTTCCTGGGAGGTATTCCTCGCGGTTGCGAGTTCGCTGACCAACAGGAACTTCGCGCGCTCGAGCATTTTCTTTTCGCGGAACGATAATGGTTTGCTGCGGCTGAGTGACACGAGGCTTTTCAGTACCGCCGCGACTTCAATTAAAGCGCCGGTACGCATTCGCTCGGAATTTTCTTTAAAACGATGCTTCCAATCGTGGTGGGAGTTGAATTTGCCTTTCTCAAGAAAGCCCAGGACCTTGATGGTCTCACCGGAGCGAATGACAGGCCGCAACCCAACCGACATCGCATTCATTTGCGGAACCATCACCTTCAATCCGCTTGAAGCAATGCGCAACATGTAATATTTTTCGGTTCTACCGTTCAGTACGCCGTAGTTGATTTGCTCGATGATCCCTACACCGTGATTCGGATAAACAACTTTTTCCCCGATCTTGAAGTCCATCTTTGGATGACCCCCTGGAGGACGACTAAAAGATTGTATGTACATTTCGTACATCGTGTCAAGATATATCACGTCAAATCAGCGACTTAACGGAAATTTTCCTGTTTGAATGGCATGCGAATTGCTACAGCGAGTTCCGTTCGAGCCTAAGGTAAATCCCCTACAAGTCAAAGCGGTGAGTTTGCTTCAAGTACGTTATGATTCGCGGGCATGTTGATTCTGGCAGTCGACACCAGTACGCGCACCGGTAGCTTGGCGGTCGTCAGCGACGGCAATGTTTTCAATTTGTCGCCCATTCCGCAAGACGCTCCGTCTTCTTCTAGCTTATTCACCCAACTCAAGTTAATTTTGGCCGAAACGGGCTATTCGATGCCCCAATTTGACGTGTTTACAGTTTGCGCCGGACCAGGATCATTCACCGGGCTGCGTGTTGGGCTAACGGCCGTTAAGGCCTGGGCGGAGGTCTACCAAAGGCCGATTGCGGCGGTAAGCGGTCTACAGGCCATTGCGGCAAAGGGTCTTCAATCTGTTTGCCAGAGCACCCAAAATGTTACCAGACTGGTTGCGGCCTTTTTTTCTGCCGGGCGAGGCCAAGTCTATGGCAGCGCATACACACACGGCAAAGACCAGTTGTGCAGCGTCGGCGATGAAATGGTTCTCGCACCACGAGATTTCCTCAACTTTCTTGGCACCCAAGGGACGCACTCTGATGTGACACTGTTCTCGACGACACCGTCGGCGCTTGATGAAGTTCGTCGAGAATCAGTCTTTGCCGGCACTAAGGTGCAAGCGGTTTCTGAGTCATTGGCTGGTTCGATTGGACTACTGGGGTATAAGCAAGCCCTTCGCGATGAACTGGTGGATGCCTACGCGCTGGACGCGAACTACGTGCGGCGTTGCGACGCAGAACTTTCCTGGGCTGATAGACCTAACAAAGTAACGGGCGGCTGAGCTCGTCTATCATTACTGCCAGTACCACCGGTCGCAGTGGTGGAGTCCTGCCATGAACGCCGATTGAGCCTGCTGGGCAAATAGGACGTTCGGAAATCAATTGCGAGCCGGAATCAAAATTCGCAGCCTGGAAGCAAGAGATGCTGCGGCGATGGCCCGGTTGTCCTATTCGGCGCCTCAAGCAGGGAATTGGGATACTTCGAATTATGAGCGGCTCGGGGAACTCGGCATGGAGGGCTGGGTGGCCGTCCGCAACGAACAAATTGTGGGATTTCTAATAGCAAGATGCGCCGCATCCGAACTCGAGATTTTAAACGTGGTCGTCGCCCAGGAATTTCGCCGTGCCGGCGCGGCCACGGCACTATTGGCTACATGCTTTAGCAGCGCTTCTCAACAGGGCGCACGCAAAGCTTTTCTTGAGGTTCGCGAGTCCAATCATGCGGCAATCTCACTGTACCAGCGCGAAGGATTTCACATCAGCGGCCGCAGGGTTCAGTACTATCAGGACCCCCATGAAGATGCGCTACTCATGACTCGCCTCCTACTCTAACCAACTAATTTCCCATTGGAACCGTCATTTCGATTGTGGTAGCTTACCTTCATGTAGACCCGCTCTCACATCGCTGCAACAAGGAGGCTACGGATGGCAATCTTGCCGACCAATCCGCGAGAAATACTCCCCGAGCTCGATATCGAATATCAACGGTTAGCGCAGGAGCACTCGCAGTACGAAGAAGAGCTGCAAAACCTCACCAAAAGTTCCTACCTGAATTCCGAAGACCTTCTGCAGCAAATCAAACTTAAGAAATTGAAACTTCGCGTCAAAGATCAAATGGAACAAATTCTTTGGCGTCGCGCGCACGGCCAACCTGACAGCTAGCCGCGTAGCTTCTTGCATTCTGTCGTAAGATAAGGGTGTGCCCAGGCGACAGGCCTGCCGGGCAGGTAAGTCCTCATGGTGAAAGAAGGATACCTATTTGCGGCAGTGCCTTTTGTTTTAGGGCTTTCTGCGATATTGGTGGGCCGCAACCGGGACTCGTCCATCCTGTTTCCGCTCGCGGGCGTTCTGCTGTTGCTCGCGCTGTTTATTTTGTATTTCTTTCGCGATCCTGAAAGAGTCATCCCCGCGGTACCCAATGCAGTAGTATCTCCAGCGGATGGGCGAGTTGTAGTCGTCGTAGACGAGGCGTATAACGGGCGCCCGGGCAAGCGGATGAGCATTTTCCTCGCGGTGTGGAATGTACACGTGAACCGTGCTCCAATGGCCGGTCGCATCAGCAAGCTGGAATACCGACCCGGCCGTTTCTACGCGGCCATGCGCTCGCGAGCATCTGCGGAGAACGAACAAAATATCTTTCATCTGGACACCGCCACCGGAGAAATTGTTTTCAAACAGATCGCCGGCGCGATTGCCCGCCGCGTCGTGTCCTGGAAGTCCGAAGGAGCCGTCCTGGCGCGTGGGGAACGCATAGGGATCGTGCGATTTGGCTCGCGCGTGGACGTTTGGCTCCCGCACGACGCGGAAATCTTAGTGCGCACTGGCCAGCACGTGGCCGGCGGCTCAAGCATCCTGGCGTACTGGCCGCCAAAAGGTGCACAATAGGGGTTGAACGATGGGGGAGTTCGAACAGCACGAGCTTGAGTTCGCACGGCAGCATCCGCGCAATCATCGCCTCCGGCGCGGGATCTATCTCCTTCCCAGTTCGCTCACCGTTATCAACTTGCTATGCGGGTATTACGCGGTTCTGACCACTCTTCATGGGGGCGCCGATAATTTTGATCATGCCGCTCGCGCGATTGGTTTTGCAATCCTGTTTGACTCGCTCGACGGACGCATTGCGCGCATGACCGGTACCGGCACTGAATTCGGCAAGCAGTTTGATTCGCTTGCCGACGTGATTAGTTTCGGAATCGCTCCTGCCGTCCTCGCCTACTCGTGGGCGGTGCGAAGTTTGGCCGATACTGAAACTCTGGGCGCCACGCAACTCATGCAGCTTGGGTGGCTGGTGGGACTGGGGTTTGTAACCTGTTGCGCTTGGCGACTAGCGCGATTCAATATTCAAGGGATGGCCCCCGGGGGCTCACGCTACTTCGTAGGCTTGCCGACTCCCGCGGCTGCAGGAATGATAGCCGCGATTGTGCACGCGTCGAAATATCCTATTGAGGATTGGCGTTGGACCTTGGCCGTGCTGGTGCTGGCCGGTTCGCTTGCTGCGTTGATGACGAGCACTGTGCGGTTTTACAGCTTCAAAGATGTGCCATGGACAAAGCGTCAGCCATCACTCGGATTCGTGCTGCTTGCTCTATTATTCGGCGCCATTGTATTTTATTCACAGATCGTTCTTCTAACGCTCGCCTCAGCCTACTGCGGCATTGGTGTAATCCTTCACACGGCGCGTCTGGTACGGCGGCACGTGGTTTCCCGGACCGCCTGATCGATGCCCGCCGACACTCAGACCTTGCGTTTAGCCATTGCTGGGGCCTCGTCGCTTCGCGGGCGCGAGCTCAAAGAGATGCTGGAGGGCGGGCGATGGGCCTCGTCGCACATTCGCTTGGTTGATGAAGACGGCGTCGCCGGGATGCTGACCGAAGTAGCGGGTGAGCCTGCAGTGGTGCAGGCTGCGGGTGAAGAAAGTTTTGAAGGCGTTCGCCTGGTATTTTTTGCGGGCTCGCCTGCTTTTGCAGCGCGGCATGGAGAAGCTGCATTCCGGGCGGGAAGCACAGTCATTGATCTTTCCGGCGGCCTTGCAAATTTACCCTCGGCGCGTTTCTGGATTCCTCCCTTGACTCAGCTGCTTGGACCGCCGGCGCCCAAAAATCCCAAGGAGCTCAACCTTTTTATCTCACCGACAACTCCTGCGATCGTATCTTGCTGTTTGTCGGCAGCACTCGCGAAACTCGGACTCGCAAGACTCGTGCTCATTTTCTTTCATCCGGTGTCGGAGCAAGGAGTCGGGGGAATCGAGGAACTGGAGAGCCAAACGGTAAAGCTTCTGTCCTTGCAGCCCCTGGTTCGGGAGTTTTTCGATACTCAGGTGGCGTTCAACCTTCTGGACCGCTATGGCTCGGGGAGCTCTCAGAATTTATCCGCGGTACGCGACCGCATCATGTTCGAAGTGGCCACCTACCTGAGAGGCCGCGCACCAGTCCCCGCTATTCAACTGATTCATGCGCCCGTGTTTCACGGTTATGCGTTCAGCGCGTACGCCGAATTTGAGGCATCTCCGGAACCGACCGCACTTACCGAAGCGTTGCGCGGCACGGGGATCATGTTCGAGGGAGGGTCCGGAGAAGAACAAACTGGAATTTCCAACGCGACTGTAGCAGGCGACGAGAGAGTTTCCCTGGCCAGGCCTGTGCGCGACGCCGTTCACGCTAATGGCTATTGGCTGTGGGGCGCGGCCGACAACACACGCGTGAGCGCGGCAAACGCGGTGCGCATTGCGGAGAAACTTTTGTGATACGCATGGGTGTGGTCGTACCGCAGCTGATTGTAGTGTCGGTTCTCGCGGTGCTCGTAGCCGGGTGCGGGTACCACGTTGCGGGACGCTCCACTATTTTGCCCACCCATGTCAAAACGATTGGCATCCTCGCCCTCGAAAACCATACCAACCAATATCGCATTGAGCAGCGCTTGACAGCGGCTCTGGTGCGCGAATTTCTGGCCAAGACCTCCTATCGAGTGGTTCCCGATGCCAAACAAGCTGATGCCGTACTTCGCGGAGGCATTACCAGCTTAGAATCAAGTGCTGTGCTGTTCGATGCGTCAACTGGGCGCGCAACGACGATGCTGGTCACCTTGCGATGCGAAGTTATCCTCGAAGAACGCGAATCTCAAAAAGTGCTCTATCGCAACGACACGTTTCTGTTTCGTGATGAGTACGAGATTTCGACCGACCTCAAAAGTTTTTTCGAAGAACGCGATCCCGCGCTCGACCGAATGGCACGGACTTTCGCTGAACGCCTCGTCGCCGCAATCATGGAGGGCTTCTGATGCCGCAAGCGAGCCGCCAAGAACTCTTGCATCGACTCGCCACAGGACAGGCAATTCCTTCGCTTCTGCTGCTGGGCGAGGAACATTACCTCCGCGATTCCTGCAAGGCTGCGTTGATGGAGACCTATGTGCCGCCGGGGGCTCGCGACTGGGGAGTTTCACGGTACTCAGCTGCGAACGGAGATTTTGACGCCGCGATTGGTCAGGCGCAAACTCTTCCCATGCTCTGCCCGCGTCAGGTTGTTTTTCTCGACGACGTCGAAGCGCTGGAAAAGCTCGGTGACGACGCCCGCGACCTAGCTGTTAAGGAGCTTTCGAAGTATCTCGACGATCCAGCCCCATTCACCGTGCTCGTTTTTATGGCTGGGCATCTCGACCTGCGCATGAAGGTCGGCAAGATTCTGGTAGAGAAGACACTCGTCGTGGACATGAATGTTGGCAACAATCCCGAGGAAAGGCTGCGGCTCGCAGCGTCGCTGGCATCGGAGATGGGCGAGAAAATGGGCGCGGAGGTCGATCGCGAGGCGGCTGAAGAATTGTCGGAAATGCTGAACGCCAACCTTATGCAGATCCATTCGGAGCTGGAAAAGCTGGTTACCTACGTTGGCGATCGCAAACAGGTGACCTTGAAGGATGTGGAATTGCTAGTCATCGGCGAGAAAAAGAATAGTATCTGGCAACTTGCGGAGATTTTCGCTGCCGGGCAGCCGCAGAAGGCTTTAGACTTTCTCGATGGAGTTTTGCGCGGTGGAGAAGATCCCGTGGCCATGATAGGCGCCATCGCGTGGATGTTTCGAAAACTGCTGGAGGCCCAGCAGCTTCCTGCCAACAGCGTCGGATGGCAGGCAGCTCGAAGCCTCGGGATGCGCCAGGGGATGGCCGAGTTGGCGCTACGCGATTGCCGGCGAATTTCGCGCGCGCAACTTGTAGAGGGCCTGGCGGCACTTTATGAAGCCGACAGCCTCCTGAAGTCGGGTATTACGAATCCGCGTGCGGTGATGGAATTTTTGGCCGCCAAGCTTTCCGCACCGCAGTCGTTGCGAGCGGCCGTAAGGTAACGGAAGACTAGACAGCTACACTGAATCTCGCCGGGCTAAGCCGAATGACACGCTCACGACGACTGGGATTGAGCTGGCTTTGCAGCGCGTAACGAATTGTAGGCGTGATGCAGGCGAGACTTGTAGCGGTTAGCAGTATTTTCGTGCAAGATGCCTTTGGTGATCGCGCGGTCAATTGCCGAAAGCGTGGGGTTGAGGAGATTTCCCGCCGCCGTGGCATCCCCAGCTGTCAGCGCGATGCGCATCTTTTTGATTATAGAGCGCACGCGCGTGCGATGCGAACGGTTCTCGGCCGCGCGCTCGAGCGATTGTTTGGCGCGTTTTAATACTGATTTCTTGCGTTTCTTGACCTTTGTGGCCGTACCTTGAGCCATGCATGCTCCTTATCGGCAATAATTCGAAATCTGTGAATTCTCTACACTAGCCGAGGCACACTTCTTTGTCAAACGCACCGCCGACACCGCTAAATCGCTTGCCATCAACCTCTTTGACTCCAGGCCGGGCAAGCGCTGCGGTACTTGCGCACAAAACGAAAGATGAGTTCCGTTTACTCGTTAATTCCCGCCACCCCCTCATTACCGTTGAAACGTCTGAAGAATCGCGTGTTGAAGAACTGCTCCATGACGTCGCTGAGGAGCTCTCCGTACCGCTTTTTGTCTGGAGCGTGACCACCGGCCTAGCCCGCCAGAATGGCGCCCCTATTTACCACACCGAGGATGCCGACGCTGCCATCGCCAGCATAGCGCTGATCAAGGGTGACGCACTCTTTATGCTTAAGGATTTCGCGCGTTATTGCGAGCAGGACAAAACCTGCCGCCGTCTTCGTGAACTCGCCGAGGGTTTCCGGGACGCGCGCCGCTCCATCATTATCTCCGGACCCTCTCTCAAACTTCCAGCCGAGCTGGAAAACGACGCGGTAGCGTTTCGTCTTGATTTTCCGGATACCGATCTTCTGCTCCAGGTGGTCCATCGAACTCTCGCAGAAACGGGTCGGCAGGCGTCGTTTAGGGTTGATCTTGATACTGCAAATCTGCACCAGTTGGCTCAGTCGCTTCAAGGTTTGACCAGCGAGGAAGCGCGCCGCACACTTACGAAGTGTCTGCTGGCCCGAGGTCGCGCGGATGCAGCGCTTCTCGCCGATATATTGGAGGCCAAACGGCAAATTCTCCGCCGGGACGGCGTGCTGGAATATGTCAAGGTCGGCTCCAACTTTTCCGACGTTGCCGGCCTGAGGTCTTTGAAGAAATGGCTCAAAAAACGTGAAGGTGCTCTGACCCTTGAAGGCCAAACGTTCGGGCTTGAGCCTCCCAAGGGAGTCCTCATCACGGGAGTTCAAGGCTGCGGCAAGAGCATGGCGGCCAAGGCTATCGCCGGTGAATGGAGGCTTGAGCTGGCCAAACTCGATGCTGGCGCACTTTACGACAAATATATTGGCGAATCCGAGAAGCGCCTGACCAGAGCCCTTAGCGTCGCCGAGCAACTCGCACCAATCGTCTTGTGGATCGACGAAATCGAGAAGGGCTTTGCCGCAACGAGCGCAAGTTCCGATGTCGATGGGGGCCTATCGCAGCGTCTGCTTGCTACATTCTTGACGTGGCTGCAGGACCGTCAGAGTGGCGTCTTCATTGCCGCCACATCCAATAATCTTTCGCTGCTGCCGCCTGAGCTTCTGCGCAAGGGACGCTTCGATGAAATCTTTTTTGTTGATTTACCAGGCGCGGATGTTCGTGCCGCACTGTTCGAGATTCACCTTCGCAGGCGTGGCCGCGACCCTGGGCAATTTGATTTGAAGGAACTCGCGACGGCGAGCGAGGGCTTCAGCGGGGCGGAGATTGAGCAATCCATTGTGGCCGGACTTTACACTGCGTTTTCGCAGAAGCAGCTGCTTTCAACGGCCATCATCCTCGCGGAGCTGCACGCCACGCGCCCTTTGTCTGTGACTCGCGCTGAAGATATCGCCGCTTTGCGCGTGTGGGCGCGCGACCGCGCCGCCCCAGCAGATTGATCAATAAAGCATCGACACGCTATGACCGCTCGCTTCCAAATCGTAGAGCAAAACCCCAATCGTCTGCTGGGCGTCCGCGCGATTTCGTTGTGTTCTTTCTTGTTCTTCTTGTCGATTTTTTTATGTCCCGGCTTGGCTCGCGCCGAGAAAGTTTCTGACCTCAAGCCTCAGGGTTGCGTCAATGACTTTGCCGGAGTTCTGCGTTCCGGCGTTTACAGCCAAATCACCGCTCTTTGCACCGAACTTCTCGAAAAAACCGGCGCCGCTCTTGTAATTGTCACCATACAAACACTCGATGGCGACACGGCACAAAATTTTGCGCATACCCTTTACCAGAAATGGGGCGTAGGGAAGAAAGGCGACGACCGCGGCGTTTTAGTTCTGCTGGCCGTAAACGACCATCAATACTGGACTGAAGTAGGCTATGGCCTCGAGCCGATTCTGCCGGATGGCAAGGTTGGCGGATTCGGGCGTGAAATGCGCCCGTACCTTCAGCAAGCCGACTACAGTCAAGCCCTCGCCCTGATTGCCAGTCGCATTGCCGGAGTGATCGCTCAGGATCGCGGCGTTACCCTGAACTACCATTCGGTTGAGCCCCCCGCGCTCGACCGGCCGGAGCCTCGGCATCGTTCCGTCAGCTTGTTCCGGATAATCGTTTACCTTTTGCTGTTCAGTTTGCTCATCGGCCGCGGAGGGTCGTTCCTCGGAGGAATGTTCCTGGGTGGCCTGTTCGGCGGGATGGGCCGACGAGGGGGATGGGGAGACGGGGGTGGTGGCTGGGGAGGTGGCGGGTTTGGTGGCGGGGGAGGCGGAGGAGGCTTTGGAGGATTCGGCGGCGGGTCATCGGGAGGCGGCGGCGCTGGAGGAAGCTGGTAAGATCGAGGAGCGGATCGCATGGAAAAAGATTTGGCGGAACTCGTTGATGGATTGAAGCTGGCGGCAGGCGCGAACCTCAAAGCAGTGGTTCTTTACGGTTCGGCGGCCACCGGCGAATTTCAACCTCGCCATTCCGATCTGAACATTTTATGCGTGCTCGAACGCCTCGACGGTGCCGAATTGCAGAAGCTTACGCATACCTCACGCTGGTGGGAAAAGAAGGGGCACCCTGCGCCGCTGGTGTTCGATCGCGACGAGTTACATCGCTCTGCTGACGTCTTTGCCATTGAGTTTCTGGATATTCAGCGAAGCAATCGGGTGCTCTTTGGTGAGAATATATTTGCCAATTTTGACGTGCCGCTCGATTTACATCGCCAGCAGATCGAGCGGGAGCTGCGCACCAACGTACTCCGTTTGCGGCAGTCTTATCTTACAGCCGCGAAGAACGAGAAAGCGCTGCATCGGTTGCTCACAGAATCGATCTCCTCGTTTATTGTATTGTTTCGACATGCACTACTGGCTGAGGGCGCCCCGGTCCCACAATCGCGTCGCGCCGTTGTGGAAAGCTTGGCAGCAAAGCTTGGGTTTGATGCTGTCGGCGTTTTGCAAGTGCTCGGACTTCGCGAAGCCGTGCGCGAGCCCTCGTATGCGGAACTCGAGCGTGTATTTCATGCGTATCTTGGCGCAGTGACTCACGTGGTTGAAGAGATTGATCGTCGATTTGACCAGCTGCAATAAAAGTTCGACCAGGAATTAGAGGTTTGGCAATACTGATGAACGACGAAGCGAAAAGGAGTAATTGATGAAGAATGTTTTGATCGTACTTGTGGTCCTGGCGATTTTGGCCGCAATGTTTGGCGGGCTATACGTTAGCCGCCGAAATGAAATGGTTTTGAAGTCCAATGCTGTGCAAGCGGCCTGGTCGCAGGTCGACATCGTCTTGCAGCGCCGCGCCGATCTCATCCCGAATCTCGTCGAAACCGTGAAAGGCTTCGCTGCGCAGGAGCAGACTGTTTTTGGCGAAATCGCTCGCGCTCGTTCTCAGCTCTTATCGGCGCGCACGCCCGCTGAACGCATTTCTGCCAACAACCAGCTCGATAGTGCTCTCGGGCGCCTGCTGGTTGTCGTGGAAAATTATCCTCAGCTCAAATCCAACGAAAACTTCTTGCGCTTGCAGGATGAGCTTGCCGGCACGGAAAATCGTATTGCTGTCGAGCGCAAGCGTTATAACGACGCTGTCCTCGACTACAACAATTACATTGGGGTGTTCCCGAACAGCCTTATCGCAAGCTTCGCAGGCTTCAAGAAAAATGATGCCTATTTCCAAGCCCAGGAGAGTTCACGACAGGCTCCCAAGGTGCAATTTCCGTCGCCCAAACAATAGTGCGCGCCGGGGCGGTCTCGCCGCCGCTAGCCAGGGGCTTCGTTTCCGAGTGCTGTCTGCGGTCATCCGACTGCAACTTGCTTCTGACCAACCGCTGGGATAGGCTCGTTAGCCGCAGTTGAATTTTCGTTTAGGAGGTTGTCCTTTTCGGGCGGCCCAGTACAAGGCGCTCATGAATTCGATGCGACGCACAATTCAAATTGAGGGCGCAATTGAGCCCCTGTTCGGCACCTTGGATGAGAATCTAAAGCTTCTGGAATCGGCCTTTCGCGTGACGGTCGAATTGCACGATGACCGTCTGGCAGTCGAAGGCGACGCGATTCATGTTGATCGCGCTGTAAAAGTCCTGGACGAATACAATCACCTAGTCCGTGCTGGTCGAGCCCTTGATGCCAGTGAAGTTAAGTCCCTGATCCGCGTCGCTTCCGATGACCCCGCCACTCCAGTCGGGTCGCTTTTCGAACCATCCCGCACACGCGTCTTCGGCAAAAAAAACGTCAATCCCAAGAGCGCCAATCAGCGCCGTTACATGGAAGATATCGAGCGCCATGACATGGTTTTCGCGATTGGCCCTGGTGGCACGGGGAAAACCTACCTTGCCGTAGCGATGGCCGTCTCTTCGCTTTTGACCAAGCAAGTGAATCGCATCATCCTCGCGCGTCCCGCGGTCGAAGCCGGCGAGCGTCTCGGATTTCTTCCTGGCACGCTTCAAGAAAAAATCGATCCGTACATGCGCCCGCTCTATGACGCGCTTTACGACATGCTGGATGCCGACAAACTCGAGCGTTTCCTCGAAAAAGGCATCATCGAAGTTGCTCCGCTGGCATTCATGCGTGGCAGAACCCTCAACGATTCTTTCGTTATTTTGGATGAGGCCCAGAACACCACCAGCGAGCAAATGAAGATGTTCCTCACGCGACTCGGCTTCAATTCCAAAGCGGTCATCACCGGCGACATCACGCAAATTGATCTTCCCGCCGGCCGGCGCTCCGGTCTCGTGGAGGCCGTCGAGGTCTGCGGCAAAATTGGCGGTATCGCCTTTGTCCACTTCAACGAGCGTGACGTGGTGCGCCACAATCTGGTGCAACAAATCATCAAAGCTTATGAAGAGTTCGACTCCACACAGGCATCGCGCCCGACGCCCCCAGCTCCCGGGAATGGCCGGCCGGTCTAGTAGGTAGGTCGACGATCATCCAATGGTTCTCAACCGCCAGCGCCGTATTCCGGTGGCCCTCGAGCCGCTCGAAAAGTTTCTCGCGCGCCTCAAAGCGACACTTGATCTTTCACGCGACGTTGCTGTATGTCTCGTCAGCGAGGTGGCCATCGCACGGATGAATGTCACCTATAGGAAAAAGAAGGGGCCCACCGACGTCCTTTCGTTTCCTTCCAGTGGCCGTGCCGCTCGCCGAAAATTGTCGCGGCCAAGTGTTAATTCGCTGTCAAAGCGATCCGATCCACTCAAAAAATCCGATGCTCTTTATCTTGGCGATATCGCTATCGCACCTGAGACCGCGCGTCGCAACTCCCGCCGTTTGCATCGACCCTTGCCCCTTGAGTTGCGAATTCTAATTCTTCACGGTGTTTTGCATTTGCTCGGTTATGACCATGAAACGGATCGCGGCGAAATGAACCGTCTCGAGCGCAGGCTTCGGCGCCGCCTGGCACTCGAATAACGTCGACCGAATATGAGCAAATGGCTTTTTGTGATTGCCACTGTGGCCCTCGCCCTGGGCCTTCCGATTTTTTCTTACCTTGACCACATGTACCGCCACCTCGGCCGCGTCTCTACCGGACGTCTCCGCGAGCATCTTGACATCTTCGAGGCGGAGATCGAGGCGCCGCTGCGGCTTTCACGAAAAAAAGCGGCACTCACGTTTAATCTTTTGGCGGATATCTGGCTTGCCTTGGTGGTGCTCGAGACTGCTCGTGGCGTGATTTATTTTGTTTCTGAGTTCTGGGAAGCGGTCATCCAGCTTTTTGTTTTTCTTGGTGTCGAAGTCGCCGTCGGGATGCATTTCATCCCGGGCTTCTTACTGACTCGTACCACTGGCCGTTGGCTACGTCCCTTGATCCCGTTGCTGCGGGCTTCAGCCTGGCTGGTTTGGCCCTTGCGCGCGGCACTCGATGTCGCCACGACGCTCGCGCGTATCTCCGAAGATGAAGTAGCCGAAGTCCAAGGCCGCCGCGCGGATAACGAAAGTATAGAAGCTTTGGTCGAAGCCGCCGAAGAAGAGGGCATTCTGGAACCTGACCAGGCCGATCTCATCGAGCAGGTCGTTGAATTTAGCGACAAAAGCGTCCGCGAAGTCATGACCCCGCGCCCGGATATCGTTGCGATCGAAGCGAGCGCTTCTGTTGAGCATTTGCGCGGCGTGCTCGTCGAAACCAGATTCTCTCGGCTGCCGGTTTTCGAAGCTTCGCTCGAGGAAATCATCGGTATCGTACACGCCCGCGACATTCTTCAGATTCCGGAACGCGATGCCGCACAACGCTTGGTTCGGGAATTGGTGCGCCCGGCTTTGTTTGTTCCTGAAACCAAGCCTGGCTCTGAGTTGCTTCGCGAGATGCGTCAGAAGAATCAGCAAATGGTTGTCGTCGTGGATGAGTACGGTTCCGTCTCCGGGCTGGCCACCATCGAGGACCTCGTCGAAGAAATTGTTGGTGTGAGCGGCGGCGAATCCGGCACTGAGTTCGGAAAAGGCGACCATCGCCCCGCGCCTTCGGTCATCCACGAAAGTGACGGAAGCGTGGTCCTGCGTGGCAGCGTTTCCCTTGCCAGGCTCCGCGAAATCTTTGGCGTGGAGTTTGCCACGACCGTGGACGAATTGCCCACCACGGTCGCCGGCTTGCTCAACTTGGTTGCCGGACACGTCCCGGCCGCGGGGGAGCGCGTTACGTATGAGGGCCTACAGTTCGAAGTGCTTGAAGCCAATCAACGAAAAGTCCTGCGTCTGCGCGCACGCCGCCTGGCCGCCAGTTCCGCGCATCCCGTCTGAACGAATATAGTTTGAACCGAAGGGGGAGTCCGGTTGTTCAGATCGCGAGAACTCCGCGCACATCATTCGCTTATCTTGTAGTTGGGGCTTTCTGTTGCGCTCGCGCGTTGCGCCCAAGCTTATCGAAATCTTTCATGAACACCCGTAAACCAAAACTCAGAGTGATCTTCGTGTATCCAGCCGCCAGCTGCTCCTTGTAGTGATCAAGATAAAAGTCGAATGGATCCTTCGGGTCCATATCCAACAGAGTCATGTCCGCATCATTCATGGTCAATTTCCCAAAGCGCAGCCGGTTCCCCCGGTAAGCCATATAATTCCCCGCATTGGCCTTCTCTTCTGAATGATTGGGCGGAGTGCCGAAGATCTGAACGATGTTTCCGCCTTCCAGACGAATCGCTGTAATAGGTCCTTCAATGTGCGGCGGTGGAAGGATCTTCTGCGGATCAAGAATCAAATCCTCCTTTTCGGCCTGCACCCCTGCGACTTTTCCAGTCTTGATGAAGTCGCTCATCTCAATCCCGAAAAGCTCCATCAGTCCTTTGGCCGGTAAATGTAAGGCTTTAATCTTATCGCTGTGCAAACGGATTTTGCCGTCCGGCGTAGCGCTAACAGATCCCTCCGTTTCAAACGGTATATCGCCCTTGCGCAATTTTCCTTTCACCTTGAGCTTGCCCTTCTCGATGGCAATGGAGATGGATTTTAAAGGAGAGCTTTGGCCGCTGAACACGTAAGAATTCAAGACATTCGCAAGGGACTCGGCCCCGATCGCGATTTCACCTCCGCTAATCCGCAGCCGGAATGAATTTCTGTCATCGAAAACCGGAAAATCATTTTCACCAATAGGAATCAGTTCACCGCGCAAAGCGCTGATGTATACCGTGACTTGATCTGTAAAGTGGTATCGCACATTGCGCATCTGCACTTTGACTGCGTTATCCTTCTTCGCCGTGGCGATCTCTTGCGCGACGGCAGCTCCTGCCAGGAGAAGGATACCGGGAAGTAAAAAGTAAGCTAGTTTTCTCGAAACAAGCATGCGACCCCGTTGCGTGCAAATCGCCTTGATCGGCAAGCACTGCAGTTATTAGACGGCAGGCTTGCCGCGAAGGTGACAGCCCCAAACTCGCGCTCTCCCCTAGACGCCAAGCTAGACTCAGTAATCTTATCGAAGTCCGGACGCCTGCGGCGAGGGAGGCGGAGTCGGTGGCGGTGACTGTAGTTCAGGATGGGGCGTGGGCGGCTGCGGGGTTGTTGGGGGCTGCTCCGGCACCGCTGTCCGCTGTTTCGAGCGAAGATTCTCGAACGCGGGGTCTTTCTGGAACCGTTCCAGGAAGTGCTCCTCATAGTGCGACAGTCCTGGGCAAATCAACCGGCGATGGGCGAAGTTAAAACCATACATTTTCATTTCCTCCAGGGCCCGCTCGGGGGTCCAGCCTTCTTCTGCCATTCGGTACGCCGCGATCATCATGGCCGTACGATCGTCGCCTAGTCGGCAGTGCACAAAAACTTTTTTTCCGGGGTTATCGCGCAGTAACTGCAAAAATTCCGCCAAGATATGGTCCCTCGGAAACGAGCATTGCCAGTGCATCGGGACGTACTGCATCCCGAGGCCGGTCACAATCTTGCGCTCCTTATCGCGATCGCCGCGCAGATCCACTACGATATTGATGCCCATTTTCGCCAACTCCTCAAATCCGCCCTCCTTGGGTTGGCCGCCCCGATACAGTGTCGGCGTTATTTGCGCAAAGTTGGGGATAAACTTCGGGGTGATAGGCTCTTTCGTGTCGCCGGACGCTGATTCCTTCGTCTCTGTTGCAGAAGGAGGCCGGGGCGGGGGCGTCTGTGTACTTTGTTGCCCTATCGCCGGAGCACACACGCCAGCCATGAAAAGTATTAAACTTACGGCCACGCTCATTAGTCGGTTCATAGATAAGTTAGATGCAAGTTGTTACCCGCCGTCGCAAACAACGCTACGGTAGAACAAACCGACTCGGCATACAGCCAAATCCATTCTTCGCTGGTGGGAAAACTTTATCTTGCGGCTCTGATTTGAGTCCATCGTTGCTGAAGAGAAAATCGACGGTGCGTTCGAGCGCTTGGACGGCTATTTGTTCCTGGACCATCAAGATTCCGACGATTCGTTAAACGACGGGTTTGAGGTCGCCAAACGCACGGGTGTTGACCTACCAAGCTTGTGCATCCTCCCTTGGATTTAGACCTCGGTCCTTGTCTCCGCTTTCTCAATCAGTTGCAATTTCATCTCTTGGAATATCACGCCGGTTGACTAAAGCGAGCACGCACCAGGGTGGTCACATATATCACCAGACCGAAGCCACGCAAATCAAGGAAGCCAACAGCACGGAAGCTGAACCAGCTGAGGTCGAAAGCGCAATTGGCAAGATCCTCAGGCTAACCGATCAGTATTAACATCTGTTGGCGCTCAGGGCCACCGCTGCTCCGCGTGCGGGCACATTTACCGGTTTTCGACGCGCCAGGGGATAAAGTTCCGCGGCGAGCGCATCACCATCGGCGTACCGCCGTGCGGGATCTTTCGATAGGCAGCGGTCTAGGATCAAATTAAGCGCCGCCGGCAAAGACGAGTTGGCGATCGACGGCACCACCGGCTTCGCCGAAAGAATCTGTTCGCGAACTTCCTCAATCGTTTTCCCTTCAAATGGCCGTTTACCCGTCACCATCTCATACAATACGACCCCGAGCGAAAATAGATCGGAGCGCGCATCCTGCGGCTTTCCCCAGATTTGTTCTGGGCACCAATACGCCGGAGTACCCATCAGCACGCCGCGATTATCGTTATTTTGCACGCGCGCGATTCCGAAATCCCCCAGCTTCACGCGTCCTTCTTTTGTGATGAAAATATTCGCGGGCTTGATGTCCCCATGGATTACACCTTTGCGGTGCACTGCGGCAAGCGCCGTAGCCACATCGCCTGCCCAGGCGCATGCTTTTGGAAAGGGAACTCGTCCCTTGGGAAGTAGCTCATTGAGGGCCTGACCTTCGATGAACTCCATGACCAGGTACGGTGTCGTGGAGGTTTCCTCGACCCCCATGTCATGCAGGGTCACAATCGACGGGTGCGAAAGCTGCCCAACGACCCGCGCTTCCTGTACAAATTTCTCGTAAGCCTCGCCCTTTCCGAATTGCGGCGAGAGAAGCTTGATAGCGACAATCCGGCCAATGAGCGGGTCATGGGCGCGAAACACGCGCCCCGACGAACCTTCATTGACGATTCCCAGTATCTCGTAGCGTCCAACTTGCATACCGCACCTCCCCAGTCCGCCAACTTCCTGCTTAGCGTACGTCCCGCCAGCGGTCAGGGAAATGGAGCAGTCGTCCCATCCAAGCCGTACTCTGGTACCCTCCAGTCGCAAGGCCGGTCGGTATAACAATCGAGGTAAGCGGCCCACTGCTTCCCAACAAGGGATGCCAAGTCGCTTCGAATCATACTCTTAGAAAAGCAGCCGAGGGTCCCCGGGAAGGATTCCGTGAAACACGGTGCTGCTAGGTCGAGCCGAGTTGACGGCGAGCACGGCGCCAACCGCAGTCGAATGCACGACTGCAGAACATCAACGAACTAGGAAATCAGCTTCGCTATGAAAAACGCGGCTGCTGCTGCCAGTCCTCCGGTGATCACCGTTTGCATCCCGCCCCGCCACGGGTTAATCCCCGTGTAGTGTCCCTTCACCGCGCCGAAAATAAAGAGCGCCAGCAGTGTGATCACGATAGAAATCAGCAAGCCGGTCTGCACCGATGTGGCCAGCATGTACGGCGCAAGCGGAATCAGCCCCCCGAAAATGTAAGCTCCCGCAATCGTCAACGCGCTGACTCGAGCGCGCTTGGGATCGGGCTCCTCCAGCCCCAGCTCGAAGCGCATCATGAAATCGACCCAGCGTTTCTGATCAGACGTAATCGCCGTCACCACCGGCGCCATCTGTTCCTCGGTCATACCGTAAGAACGGAAAACGTGGGCCACCTCTTCGATCTCATTGTCACGAAGCGTCACCGTCTCGAGCTCCTCGCGCTGGCGTTCCGACGCGTAGTGCTCGATGTCGGTCCGCGCTGCCAAATATCCACCCAGTCCCATGGCAATCGAACCTGCCGCGATTTCCGCAAAACCGGCGGTTACAACCAGCGAGCTCGCATGTGGGTTCGTGGCCACAGCTCCGGAGATTCCTGCCGCTAGCGCGAAGGGAACCGTCAGGCCATCGGCCATGCCAATCACCAGGTCACGTACCATGGCGCTAGACGTAAAATGTCCTTCAATGTGAGGAGTAGCAGGCATTCTGTTGTCTCCGCTCGATACCTAAATCTACAGCCACTCTCTTTTGCCCTTCTGGAGGGAATTGCAGTTTCAGACGCTTCAAAATGGGCCACGAAGAATCTCGCATTCTAGCCTCGAAAAGCCCAAGTGAATCGCGAGTGTACCATAGGCAAGTGGATCGCTTCCCTGACCCCGGGTGTTAGGGATTCGAATGTACGGTTCGCACAACCTATGTCAGCGTATGATCAAGGTCCGATGACTTTTCACTCCGGATTCGTTGCCATTCTCGGCCGGCCCAATGCCGGCAAGTCCACGCTCGTAAATCGTCTGGTGGGTCAGAAAATCGCCATCGTCTCGCCGAAGCCCCAGACGACTCGCAACCGTATCCAAGGCATCATCAATTTGCCGGGGGCTCAGGTTGTACTGATTGACACGCCAGGACTGCATCGTCCAGATTCCGCTCTCGGCCGTCAAATGATGGAAGAAGTAGACCAGGCCATCGAAGGCATGGATGTACTCACCTTGGTTGTCGACGCCAGCGAAGCGTTTGGTCCGGGCGTTCTTCGCGCGCTCACACGTGGCAGAGACTTTTGCGGCCCCGTCTTTTTATTGCTCAACAAGATTGATCTCATCCCTAAAGCGCGTTTGCTTCCTTTAATGGAGCGCTGTTCCCGCGAGGCGAAGTTCACGGAAATCATGCCCATCTCTGCAAAGAAAGGAGATGGCTGCCAGCGCTTCCTTGACGTTCTCGTCCCTCATCTTCCGGTCAGCGACCCGCATTTTCCCTCCGATCAGGTAACCGACCAGCCGGAACGTTTTCTGGCCGCAGAAATAATTCGTGAGAAGGCCATCTTGTATACCTATCACGAAGTTCCTCACGCCGTAGCTGTGCTGGTCGAGCGGTTTGAAGAAAAGCCTAAGGTGATTCACATTGACGCAACGATTCACGTCGAACGCGATGCCCAGAAGCGAATTCTTATCGGGCACGGTGGCGTAATGCTCAAGAAAATCGGCTCCGAGGCCCGGCGCGAATTGGAGGACTTTTTTGGAGTGAAAGTGTTTCTCGAGTTGCTGGTTAAAGTGCAGCGCAATTGGCGTGACAATCCCTCGCACGTGCGCCAAATCGATTGGCATCACCAGCTCGAATCCTTGAGCACCGAACAGGGAGACCAGCTGATCGATGAAGCCGGAAGACCGGTGGACGAAAAAGGAAACTTGCTCGAGGACGACAGCGGCAGCCCTAACGAGAGGCATAAGCACTACGATCAAGACTGAGGCCGCTATTATTGATGGGCTACTACTCTTCCGCGGAAATTCCGAGCGACTTCATCTTACGGTACAGATGGCTTCGCTCAAGACCTAGCGCCGCCGCCGTCTGCGTCATGTTCCACTGATGTTCCTGCAGTTTACGCAAAATAAATTCGCGCTCGTACGCGCTTCGCGCATCGTGCAAAGTAGCATACGGTTGGTTTGGACTGCGCGCCGCGCCGCGAAAAACCTCCGGCGGCAAGTGATGCGGTTCAATGCGCTGCTGCGGGCAGATAATCACTAGGCGCTCGATCAGGTTTCGCAGCTCGCGGACGTTGCCTGGCCAGGGATACCGCAGCAGCACCTCCAGCGCGGCTTCGCTCAGCTCTTTGGTCTTGCGACCGTAGGCCGAGCTGAACTCGGAAAGGAAAAATCGCGCCAGAATGGGGATATCCTCGATGCGCTCGCGTAATGGAGCGACCACAAAAGGAATCACGTTCAGCCGGTAGAAAAGATCTTCGCGAAACGCGCCGCGCGCAATCTCATCCTCGAGTTTCTTATTGGTTGCCGCGATCACTCGCACATCCACTTTTGCGGCGACATTTGAGCCCACCGGTTCAAACCTTTGCTCCTCAAGAACGCGTAACACTTTGGACTGCGTTTTCAAGCTCATGTCGCCAATTTCATCGAGAAACAGCGTCCCACCGTCTGCTTTTCGAAACTTGCCCACCTTGTCTTCGCTCGCGCCGGTAAAGCTGCCTTTTACATGGCCGAACAATTCCGATTCAATCAGCTCTTCCGGAATCGCCGCGCAGTTCACTTCGACGAAAGGTTTGCTGCTGCGCTGGCTGGCGACATGTAAAGCGTGAGCTACAAGCTCCTTGCCCGTTCCGCTTTCACCGTAAATCAGCACGCGGCCGTTGGTCGGAGCCGTCAGTGCAATTTGTTGCCGCAGGGCTTTCATCGGCACGCTTTCGCCGATCACCTGGTAACGCTGTTCGAGTTCCGCGCGCAGTCGGCGATTTTCTTCCTCGAGCCGCAAATGCCCAATCGCGTTCTTGACCACGAGGATCGTTTTCTCGAGTGAAAGGGGCTTCTCGATGAAGTCAAATGCACCGAGCTTGGTCGCGCGAACCGCACTCTGGATATTGCCATGGCCGGAAATCATAACAACCACCGGCGGGCGCGGCAGCGACTGCAACCGCGAAAGCGTATCGAGGCCGTCGATACCAGGAAGCCAAATGTCCAGGAGCACCAGGTCAATTCCGCCGCGCTCCACCGCCGCGAGAGCTTCCTCGCCGGATGGTACGCCTTCGACGCGGTAGCCCTCCTCGGTGAGAATCGACCCGAGCGACTCGCGAATACCAGCTTCGTCATCAACGATTAATATGCAGTGCGACATAAAGCGATTCTCAGAATGTAGTGATTAATGTTCGGCCGCCAGCGGCGTTGTGGAAACCTCGGCGACCGGAAGCTGAATCACGAACCTGGAGCCGATCGGCGCATTATCTTCCACGCGAATTGTGCCGTGATGCTCGGAAACAATGCGCGCGGCAATGGCCAGGCCCAAACCTGTTCCACGATCCTTGGTGGAAAAATGCGGGAGGAACAGTTTGTCTTTATCCTGCGGCGAAATTCCGTGTCCTGTGTCAGCCACAACGATCTCCACCGCTTCACCATGCGCGTTGAATCGCGTTGCCAGGCGCAATTCTTTCGCTGCTGAACCTTCCATTGCTTCAGCGGCATTATCGATCAGGTTGACGAGCACGCGGCGAAGCAACTCGGCATCCGCGCGAATGGCCGGCAAACCTGATGCGAGAGAAGTGCGAATCGCAATTCCATCGAGACGCCCGGCAAAAACTTCGAGTGCGCTGGTAACGATTACATTTGGCTCCGTTGACGCCAGGCGCGCTTTTGGAAAGCGCACAAACTGAGAAAATTCATCGACCAGTGAAGCGAGGGTCGCGACTTCACGCTCGATTAACTCGGCGCAGTCGCGTACCAAGCGCGACAATTCGGTCTCCTCAGTCGCGGAACCAGTTGCAAAGGAACGCCTCCGCTCAAGGTAGCGCGTCAAACGTTGTGCGGAAAGTTGGATCGGTGTCAGCGGATTTTTGATTTCATGCGCGATGCGCTGCGCGACTTCCTGCCAAGCCGCCGTTTTCTGCGCGCGCAAGAGCTCCGTGAGGTCATCCACGACAATTACGAAGCCAAGATTGGCGCGGCGCGCTCCCATAGAGCTTACCGTAACCGCGGCATGCAGCATGCGGCCGGACACGGGAATCTCCAGCTCTTTGCTGACCACGCCCATGCGCAGGGCGCGGCGCATCAGATTGCGCAGGTCGCGCGCGGCTTCTGTGCCGGCCAGATCTTCGAGTGTTTGCGAACCGCGGGCAACCTCCCCAAACATTTTGATAACCGCCGAGTTCACTCGAACGATCCCGGCTGATTCATCGAGAGAAATTACGCCGGTGGGAATGTTTTCGAGGATTGTCTCCATCAGGTTCCTGCGGCGCTCCAGCTCCTGTACGGCATTTTGCAGGCTGTGGGTAAATTGATCGATCTGGCGGCGGCTGTCGCCAAGCTGCGCGGTCATTCGATTGAAAGAACGAACCAGAACACCCAATTCGTCCTGCGATTGCTCGGGAACCTGATACTCGAAATTTCCAGCCATCACCTCGCGGGTGCCTTCAGCGAGAGCGTGAATCGGAACGGTAACCTGCTTGGAGAGAAACAGCGCGATCCAGGTCACCGCGAATAGCAGCAGGACCGTGAACATCAACAGAACCAGCTGCATCAAGTTTTTTAAGGCGCGCAGGTTTTGTTTTTCCTGCCCATAGGCGACCATTTGTGTTTCGATGTTGTTGAGATGCTCTAGAAAACTTGAAGGAACGTAGCGACCAGCGACGAGTTTGCCGCTCACCAACGGCGCGCTTCCCGTCACGTAGTGCAATCCCTCGGCCTCCCACAATTCCGAGCCACCGGGAAGAAGGCGCACGAGCCGCGGCGCAATTTGCTGGAATTGCGGGACCGTGGAGCTGGGTACGCCCAGGGCGGGATGCGGTTTAGCGACGAGTCCGTGCACAGGCGTCTTTCCATCAACGATCCATGAGGCGTCCGCACCATTCTGAATGGCGATAAGAATTGGGTCGTCCGATGTGCTGCGACGGGGATGCGCGGCTCTGGCAGCCGCGTCCGCGGCGGTCATCTGCAGTCGCGTGTGTCCGGAGCGTTCCAGATCATTGACCAGTTTCCGGCTTTCTTCGACCGCGGCTTCGAGCGGGCCAGGGAACCAGCGCAGCAGCGTGCGATTGATGAGTCCGTAGCTCACAATAAACATAAAAATTACCGGGAGCAGCGAGATGCTCATCGCGCCGAAAACCATTTTCTGCTTGAAGCGTGAGCCAAGCTGCCGCGAGCCGCGCTCTGCCCAGACACGGAGGAGGCTGCGCGCCAGTACCAGGCCGAACACGAGCAGAGTGGCGACAAGAAAAGTAGAGAGGGCGTAAAGGATGAGAACGTCACGCAAGTGCTGGGGTTCGAACGGAATATTGAGCGAGCCAAGAGTAAAGACTGCGGCGATCAGAAGAGCGACAAGTAGACCGCTGAATCCCAGCCACAGTTGGTTTCTTTTTCGCGGCGTCATGACTGTACCGGGTCACGACCGCACAGAGCAGCGGGCTCGCGGGGCGGCGCGACATGCACGGCTTTAAGAGGAACTAGGTCAGTTGTGGGCGAAGGCTCAATTGCTTCGGGCAGGATTGCTGTGGAAGGCAAAAACGGACCGAGCGGGCACGCGTGACACAACGGACTCTTCGGTCGGCACCATTTTTTCCCCACGTTGACGATTTGCGCGTGATATTCGTTATAAAGCTGAACATCGCGGGGGATGCTGCCCTCGAAAAAACTGCGAATTTCCTCGTCGGAAGTTTTTTCGGAGATGTGGCCGTGGCGCTGGAGGATTCTCCGCGTGTAGGCGTCAACGACAAATACGCTATGCTTACCGGCGTAGAGCAGGATAGAGTCGGCTGTCTCCGGACCAATTCCGTGTACCGCTAGAAGTTTGTCGCGAAGCTCCGGAGTGGGAGTGCGAAACATGCGCTCGAGCGAGCCGCCATACTGTTTTCGCAAAAACGTTACGAAGGCCTTAAGCTTCTTTGCCTTTTGCCGGAAATATCCTGAGGAGCGTATCAGACGCGCAAGCCTGGCGCGTGGAACTCTCTCGATGGCGGCAACGGTGAGCATTCTTTCGCGGCGTAAATTTACGATGGCTTTTTCGACGTTTAGCCAGGCGGCGTTTTGCGTAAGGATGGCGCCGACGATCACCTCGAAAGGAGTTTTGGCCGGCCACCACTTAAGTGGGCCAACAGCTGAGCTCATCGCTTCGTAGTATTTAGGCAAGGCCGCCAGGTTGCTGGCAGCGACGTTCGGGGCAATGGTTCGCGGGGCAGGGATGTTTACCCGGTGAGTACGCAGATTGCGGGAACGCCCGTGTGAAGCCACCGAAAGCATCTCTACGGGACGATAGCGGGGGCCGCGAGGCAAGTCAAGATTTGGATTGGCTGACGGAAACTGAAGACGTTTAGGCATTGTGACCCTCCTCTTACTACCTGGTTCGGAAAACGGGCCGAACGAGGCCTTAGACAGCCGGGATGCCGTCAGTTACTGCGAATTCGAAGTGCCGAACACGGCGGTCGTAACCGGTGAGCAGTGCGGCTGCGTCGCGAGCGACTACGGCACCTTCGCGGTCGGGGCCGGAAAAGCCATCGATGGCTTCGAACGAACGCCAAATGGTGGTGACCAGGATTTCAACCTCACCCTCTGTTGGGCGAGTGAGCACCGTCGAAGAAATGTAGCCGTCCACTGCACGCAGTTTCGGGAGTACTTCATTCGAAAAATGATTCAGATAGGTGTGAACATGCGGGTAATTTGTTCGGGCGAACCAGAGACGCGCTATCATTTCGCTCTACCTTTCCTGTGAACCTGCCTCTCGCAAATATTCCCAGCGACTACTGCGTATCATCGCCAACGACGACGGCCCAAGGTCGAATGTTCCAGCTTTTGACCAGTCCATTCAGTACGCACGGGTCTTTGAGAGCAAAGTTCTCCGCGACCGATTGCGCCGTGGCGCGGAAGATGATCAGTGCGCCATCGGGAGGATTCGCGAATGCTCCGGCGAGAACTATTTCACCACGCGCGTGAGCCTCGCGGACAAGACGAAGATGTTCGTCGCGCAATGGTGCGCGACGTGCGATGAAATCGTCGACGACTTCGTAGAACAGAGTATAGAAGCTTATGGCGCTGCCTCCGCGTTAAACTTCAGCCTAGCATAGCAATACCCGGAGTCTATTGTGCTTCTGGCCAATCTCGATCTAGAACCGTAGAACGCATGGCCGCCAGTGAACGGCACATCGATCGCCCTTGTAGCTGTTTCTCCACCCAAAGGGTATTACCGCCAAGATCTCCAGCGGGGTTCGCGTTTGGTGGGGTTCGTCTGCGAACGTTTCAAGAGGGCGGGGAGTAGACTCCAGGCGATCACTCCGTCAAGTGGTGGATCGGCAGGAGGTTCAATGCGGCGACGCTCAAACTGAAGAAACCAAGGATGGTCAAACTGGCGTTCACAGGCCGGAAACGCGTGTACCCGAACACGGCGACCCAAGCAACTAATGGCGCGGCTACGACTGCCTGCGCCAGGACTCCGCCCCACGCGATAACACAGCGGTCGAACGGAGAGTGCGGCCGGTCAAAGCAAGTGATTCCCCAGAACGGGTACAACTCAATCGACCATACCGCACACCCTTTTCGATGGGCGGCGACCAGGTGACCGCATTCGTGGATCAAAATGAGGCCGTAGTAAGAGGCCAGGACCGCGAATGCAAGCAATGGCGTTTCGAGCGCGCCGAGCAGGATGATTGTTCCGATAAGAGGCACGGACCAATGAAAAAATCCCTTTACTCCGTTGACCCGCATAACTTCGATGAGTTTGTTCGGCTTGGGTAAGCGAGATGCGTTCATGGCGTTTAGCAACTGAGCCTTTTATGAAGCTCTAACGGTGCAGAACGATTTCACCACAATTTCGTGGTGACAGGTTGCGTAGCGAAGTACAGCTGTAATGGAGGAGTTAAGACGGAACAGGAGCGGAGGCCGCATTGTTAGCGAGCGGGTCGGCGCCGCTGAGGCAAAAATGATTGGCGTGGAGGACGCAGGTAGCGTCCGGTTCGTGCGAATCATGACGCAGGGATTTCAATTTAAGCAGGCGCCCAGTCGTAAGGGCTTTGCCCAAAAGCGGCTCGAGCTGCGGATCGCGAACGCTCGAGCACGAATAGATTGCCGCGAAAGTAATGGGTTGAGCGGCCCAAATGCCATTGACGCGCGTAATTTTCACCATGATTCCCCTGCCGAGGTTCTTGCTCATGGAGACGGTGAGCGGAAGGATGAGACGACCGCTCTGTTTCAGGCGGTCCAGCCACAGCGGATGCGCGTGAGTCACGCCAGCATTGATCAGGATAGCGTCGCACGCACCTGGATCGACCGCGGCACCATCGCCGGAATGGACCGTGACGTTGGGATAAGGCGAGAGGTTTTCGGCGGCTCGCGACGCCAGACCGGGATCAACTTCGCTGGCCACGACGGTTCCGCCGGGGCCGACCACTTCGGCCATGATCGCCGCGTAATATCCCATGCCGCAGCCGAGATGGAAGACGCGATCGCCAGGATTCAGGCGTAACCCGTTGATCCAGTAGGCGAGCGAGCCGGGCTGCCCGCTGTTGAGGTCACGCGAGGCATCGAGGGCGATTACCACGTTGTGATAGAGGTGGCGCGGGTCCTCGATTGGGAAGTAAGTTGTGCCGCCCGTCAGTTGATCGAAGGACGCAACCTGCCAGGGTCCTGGGCCGAGGAACTTCTCCCGGGGGACGCGCGAAAAGGCCTCAACGAAAGCGGGCGAACTGAGATTGGCCGCGAAGCGAATTTCCTCGGCGTAGAATCGGCGGTAATCAGCAAGGGTCATCATCGTGCGAGTATTCCATGAGCGCGGAAAGCAAAGCAACGCCGGAACCGGTACGACCCGCACACGATGCGATTCCCCGTACGTGACGGCCAACAGTCCCAATAAGGACCTCGCCAGTCTTTACCGCCCTCAGGTGACTGGGCGATGAGTCCTAGTGCCGGTAAGGATTTGCCACACGAGTATTCTGGTCATATGGGCAGCGGACCCGTCCTTTAGGACAGGGGCGTACTGGGTATTGCCCGTTTCACCACGACGACGGAAATTGTCGCCCAGATTACGAGGGGGTATCTGCTAAGTTCGCTCAGTAGGAGTTATGCGCGCCAGGAGTGCGTGAATGTCGGTTCGTTTGGGCGAAATTCTAATCAAAGAAAGCCTCATCACTTCAGAGCAGTTACAAAAAGCTCTGGAGCATCAAAAGCAGCACGGCGGAAAGCTGGGCAGCTCTTTGATGAAAATGGGCTTTATCACCGATGACCAGATTACGGGTGTGCTCTCCAGGCAATACGGTGTTCCTTCGATTAATTTGAAGTATTACGAAGTGGATCAGGCGGTAATCAAGTTGATTCCGCAGGATACTGCGGTGCGCTATCAGATCGTTCCGCTATCGCGCGTGGGATCTACGCTGACGATCGCGATGACCGATCCGACTAACGTCTTCGCCATGGACGATATCAAGTTCATGACAGGGTTCAACGTCGAGCCGGTGGTGGCCTCGGAATCGGCCATTGCCGATGCCATTGCCAAGTTTTACGGGGAAGTGCAAAGCGACGAAGCGTTAAATCAGGTGATGAAGGACCTGACGAATACCGAGACCGAAGATCTGGAGCTGGCCTCTGAACAGGAAGAGATGGACGCGGCAACTTTGGAAAGGGCCGCGGAAGAAGCTCCCATCATCAAGCTTGTGAACCTGATCCTGACAGACGCAGTGAAACGCGGAGCGAGCGACATTCACGTCGAGCCCTACGAAAATGATTTGCGAGTGCGCTTCCGGATTGACGGGATGCTGCAGTCGGTAATGACGCCGCCGCTGAAGCTGAAAGATGCGATGTCCAGCCGAATTAAGATCATGGCCAAGTTGGACATTTCCGAAAAACGTCTGCCGCAAGACGGACGCATCATGATCAAGTACAAACAGGACGGAAAAAAGAAAGAGCTGGACTTCCGCGTGTCCACCGTTCCGACACTGTTTGGCGAAAAAATCGTGATGCGGTTGCTGGACAAAGAAAACCTGCGGCTGGACATGACCAAGCTGGGATTCGAGCCAGAGTCGCTGGCTAAGTTTCACAGGCAGATTCTCAAGCCTTACGGAATGGTTCTGGTGACCGGACCAACGGGCTCTGGAAAAACCAATACGTTGTATTCATCGGTTTCGACGCTGAATACCGTCGATACCAACATCATGACCGCCGAAGATCCCGTCGAATTTCAGCTGCAAGGCGTTAATCAGGTGCAGATGAAGGAGCAGATTGGGTTGAATTTCGCAGCGGCGCTCCGCGCCTTCTTGCGTCAGGATCCCAATATCATTCTGGTCGGTGAGATCCGCGACTTCGAAACTGCGGAAATCGCAGTGAAAGCGGCGTTGACCGGCCACTTGGTGCTCTCGACGCTGCATACCAACGATGCGCCTTCTACGATAAGCCGCTTGATGAACATGGGCATTGAGCCATTTCTTGTGGCCACGTCGGTCAATTTAATTTGTGCTCAACGGTTGGTGCGCCGGATCTGCAGCAAGTGCAAAGAAGAGCTGGAGGTTCCGCAGCAGGCGTTGATTGATGCGGGGTTTACTCCCGAAGAGGCGAAGACCACAAAGATTTATCACGGGAAGGGCTGCTCGGCCTGCGGCAAGGGCGGATACAAGGGGCGCGCGGGTTTGTATGAGGTGATGGAAATTACCGATGAGCTGCGGGAACTGATTCTCGTGGGTGCATCGTCCCTAGAGCTCAAGAAAAAGGCCATGGAGCTGGGGATGCTGACGCTGCGGCGAAGCGGCCTTACGAAAGTGGCCGCAGGCGTCACGACGATCGAAGAAGTTCTGAGGGAAACCGTCTTATAGGAAGTTTCGTGAAGGAAGGGATGGGGGACCATGGCTGGCATCACGCTAAGTGAACTGCTGAAAAAAATGATTGAGATGGGTGGCAGCGACCTGCATCTGACGACAAACAGCGCGCCGCGCGTGCGAGTTCATGGCAAGTTGCGTCCCATCGATATGCCTCCGTTGACAGCTGCGGATACCAAATCGCTAGCATACAGCGTGCTGACCGATGCTCAGAAACATCGCTTCGAGGAAAACCTGGAGCTGGACTTCTCATTCGGGTTGAAGAATTTGGCCCGCTTTCGAGGCAATCTTTTTCATCAACGTGGTGCCGTGGGATCGGTGTTCCGTACCATTCCATGGGAAATCAAGGGATTCGATGCCCTGGGACTACCGCTAATCGTTAAAGGGTTGTGCGAGAAACCGCGTGGACTGGTGCTGGTGACGGGACCGACAGGGTCGGGCAAATCGACAACGCTGGCGGCGATGCTCGACAAAATCAACAACGAGCGCGAAGAGCACATGATTACGGTCGAGGATCCCATCGAGTTTTTGCATAACCACAAGAAATGCCTGGTGAATCAGCGCGAAATCCACTCGGACACGCATTCGTTTGCCAATTCGCTGCGCGCTGCATTGCGCGAAGATCCTGATGTGGTGCTGATTGGCGAGATGCGTGACTTGGAAACGATTGAATCGGCTCTGCGCATTGCCGAGACCGGTCACTTGACATTTGCGACGCTGCACACGAACTCAGCGATTTCGACAATCAACCGTATCGTGGACGTGTTCCCCGCGCACCAGCAGCCGCAGATTCGCGCACAGCTTTCGATGGTGCTGGAAGGAATTCTTTGCCAAGCGCTGTTGCCGCGCGCGGATGGCCGCGGGCGAGCCATGGTGATGGAAGTACTGATTCCGCATGCGGGAATCCGGAACCTGATCCGCGAGGACAAAATTCACCAGATTTATTCGGCCATGCAGACCGGCACCGGCCAGACCGGGATGCAAACGTTCAATCAGTCACTGGCGAATGCGTATTCACAGAAGCTAATCACTTTGGAAATGGCCCTGTCGCGTTCGTCGAATCAAGACGAATTGCAGGACATGATCAATCGTGGAGTAACGTCGCTTCCAGGCAGCTCGAAAGTAGCCGCAAAACGGTAGTGGGCAAGCCGGGCGGCAGATGTAAATCGAGATTCGATCGTCCAAGGACGAGGAGGGAGAAACACCATGCCGGTGTACACATATCGAGGCACCAACCGCGCGGGAGTCACCATCAGCGGAGAACTGGCGGCGACCAATAAGACTGAACTGACCGCAATGCTGCGCCGCCAGCAAATCAACATCACGAAAATGTCGGAGAAGGGTAGGGAATTCAACCTGCCGACGTTTGGTGGTGGCGTCAACTCCAAAGAGCTGGCCATCTTCACGCGTCAGTTTTCGGTCATGATTGACGCCGGTTTGCCGCTGGTTCAATGCCTGGAGATTCTGGCGAATCAACAAGACAACAAGACGTTTCAAAAGGTGCTGACCGGCACGCGGGCTTCGGTCGAAGGCGGCGCGACGCTTTCTGTGTCCATGAAACAGTATCCGAAAGTATTCGATGCTCTTTATGTGAACATGGTTGAGGCCGGCGAGACGGGCGGTATTCTGGATACTATTTTGCACCGCCTCTCAACGTACATCGAAAAGAACGTCAAACTAAAACGCGCGGTGAAGTCAGCCCTGGTGTATCCGATCGGGGTGTTGAGCGTGGCTGGCGGAGTGATCATTCTTTTGCTGTGGAAAGTGGTACCAATTTTCGCGACGTTGTTCGTGGGCTTGGGAGTGGACTTGCCGATACCCACGCGCATCGTGATTGGCTTGAGTAATTTTGTTGGGAGCATCTTCGGACTGCTGATCCTGGTTGTTTTCGGTGCCATGTGCGTGGGGCTAAAGGTGTGGTATGGGACGTTGCAAGGACGGATGGCCATAGACACGGTGATGCTGAAAATTCCGTTGATCGGGGTATTACTCAGGAAAATCGCAGTGGCGCGTTTTACACGAACGTTGGGGACTTTGATTTCGAGCGGTGTGCCCATCCTGGAAGGTCTGGATATAACCGCGCGAACGGCGGGTAACGCCGTGGTCGAGAGGGCATTGCAGCACGTTCGCAAGCAATTGGAAGCGGGGCGAACACTAGCCGAGCCACTGAAGGAGACCAATGTGTTCCCGGGCATGGTGACGCAGATGATTGGGGTCGGCGAGCAGACCGGAGCGATGGACGCAATGCTGCAGAAGATTGCGGACTTCTACGAAGACGAAGTGGACGCATCGGTGAAAGATTTACTAACGGCCCTGGAACCGATTATGATTGTGGTGCTTGGCTGCGTGGTCGGCGGTGTGGTTATTTCGATGTATTTGCCTCTGTTCTCGCTGATTGGCAAACTGAGCTCAGCGCACTAAGACCGCGAGGGAATGTACGAACGGCGGCGCCGAGGTGGGCGCCGTCGGGAGACAAAAGTTTATCAATCAGTGAACGCCTGACGCTTCTCTAGGCGCGGAGAGCAGCGGAAGGATCCTACCGGATGGAAGTCGGACAAAGTTTGCGCGATTGGCTGCGGTGGCTGTCGCGCGTTCGCCTGTTGATGATTACGGTCATCCTGGGCGTCCTGCTCGTTCTGCCGCAGTACGTCAAACTGTCTCCGCTAGCGCGCTACTTCATTCCCCTCATTGTTTTATGGTACGTCCTGGCGTTTCTCTACTCGATCCTGCTGCAGTGGATTCCTGGCGCGAATTGGCACGCGCCGATGGAAATGATCTGCGACCTGCTGATGATCACCGGACTGGTGTACGTCACGGGAATCCAGGAAAGTTATTTTATTTCGCTGTATCTGCTGGCCATCATTGTAGCCAGCATTCTGTTCACGACGCGCGGGACCTTCATCGTCGCGGGGTTCAGTTTCATTCTGCTTGGCGTCAGCGCCGAGCTGGCGTTTTTCGGCCATATCCCGCGCACGACCATTGCCGAAGCAAGCCTGAATTCTATACGCACCTGGATGATGAGCAATCTATTCGGGTTTCTCGCCGTAGCGTACCTATCGAGCTTGCTCGCGACGTCACTCCGGCGCAAAGGAGTCGAGCTTGAAGCGAAGCGCGAGGAGCTACAGGATCTTCAGGCGTTCAACGAAGATATCATTCACTCGATGCGGGGCGGATTGCTGACAACCGACCTCGATGGAAGAATTCTACTGTTGAACCGGACCGGCGAAGACATTACCGGGTATTCGTTTCATAAAGTAGCGGGACAGATTCTGCCGGAATTATTCCCGGACTTCTGGTTGCCGGGGCAAAAGGGGCCCAGGGGTGAAGTGGTATCGCGCAAAGAGATTGATTTTTATACCGCTGACGGCCAGCAAAGGTTCCTGGGGATTTCGGTATCGCCATTGCGGACGCGCGTGTGGAGCCGCAGCGGGTACGTTTTTAATTTTCAGGATTTGACCGAATTGCGCAGGCTCGAGCAGGAAGTAGCCACCAAAGATCGCATGGCGGCGTTGGGAAGGCTATCTGCGGCCATTGCGCACGAAATACGTCAGCCGCTCACGGCCATGGCGGGCGCTGTGAAGGAGCTGGCGCGCCTGGTGCCGCTGCAGGAAGATGAGCGCCATCTGGTCGGAATTGTGAGCCGCGAGTCGGAAAGGTTGAACAGCATTATCACCAATTTTCTCAATTATTCGCGGGAGAAGAGCTACGAATTCAGTGAGGTCGATATCGCGGCGCTGCTAGAGGAGACCCTTACGCTGCTCGAAAAACAGCCGAACCTTGCAGCAAAACATCGTATCGAGCGTGCCTTTAACGGTACGCCGGTGCGCGCGCGCGTAGACCCCAGTCGAATCAAGCAGGTTTTCTGGAATTTGTGTGACAATGCCCTTCGCGCTATGCCCGCCGGCGGCACACTCACAGTGCATCTTGATCTGGTGCCCTTCTGGGTACGCATTTCGTTTGGCGATACGGGGATGGGCATGGACTCAAAGCAGCGGGCCAAGATTTTTGAGCCGCTGCAGTCGGGCTTTCCGGGCGGCACGGGGCTGGGACTTTCCATCGTCTATCAAATTGTGCAAGCACACAGCGGACGTATCAGCGTTATTTCCGAGACGGAACGCGGCGCGGAGTTTGTTGTCGAACTTCCACGCGTGGCTTGACAGCCGCAGCCGGTATCACCAGACTTCCGGCGTGGAAATTTCAGAGTGGGTGACCGAAAATGGCTCACATCCTGGTTGTAGACGACGAACAATCGATCTGCGAGCTATTGGAAATCACGTTTCGCAAGGAAGGGCATCGTGTCGAAGTCGCCCACAGCGTCGAGTTGGCCAGACGCCGCCTGGAATCGCAGATTTTTGACATCATCATCTCGGATATACGCATGCCCGGTGGGGGGGGAGTGGATTTGCTGCGCTTTGCAAAAGAGCTCGCTCCTGGCTGCTTCTTCCTGCTCATAACCGGAGTTCCCACCGTGGAGACAGCCATCGCGGCAGTCAATGCAGGGGCGGACCGCTACGTGATCAAGGATCATGAATTAGTCGACCAGCTACGGCGTGCGGTGCATGCGGCGTCAGAAAATCTGAAGTGGAAAAAAGAAGCGGGATATTTGCGGCGTGAACTGCGGAGGCTCACGGGTCTCGACAATATTATCGGCAACAGCCCGAAGATGCGCGCGATCTTCGACCTGATTCAAACCGTCGCCCCGCAATCCAGCCGCGTGCTGATTACCGGTGAGAGCGGAACGGGCAAGGAGCTGGTGGCTCGCGCAATCCACGAAAACAGCGCCCGGGTCAAGGCCCCCTTTATCACCATCAATTGCGGCGCATTCCCGGAAAGCCTTTTGGAGTCGGAGTTGTTCGGCTACATGAAAGGCGCATTTACCGGTGCGAACGAAAACCGGCAGGGACTTTTCCAGGCGGCGGATGAAGGTACGCTTTTCCTGGATGAGATCGGAAACATGAGCCTGCCCATGCAGGTGAAACTGTATCGCGTCTTGCAGGAGGGGAAAGTACGGCCACTCGGAAGCAATGAAGAAACGGATGTGGATGTGCGTGTGATTGCGGCGACGAACAAGGAATTTGAGAAAGAGATCGAGGAGGGAAGATTCCGCGAGGATCTTTATTACCGCTTGAGCGTTATTCCTATTCATTTGCCGCCGCTGCGGGAACGCCGGGAAGATATTCCATTGCTAGCACGCTCATTCCTCGAACGCTTTCGGAAATCGATGGAAAAATCTGTTGAGGGAATCGATCCGGAGGCGATGCGGCTCCTGGAGACCTATGACTGGCCGGGCAATGTACGCGAGCTGGAAAACACGATTGAACGTGCGGTGGCACTGGAATCTGGGGGCTTGATTTCAGCCCAGGTGCTCCCCGCGAAGGTCGCCAACCAGTCGGCGGGTGCGGGCGCGAGTACCAGCAAAAACGGAATGTATAGTTTTCCTCCAGAAGGTATTGATTTCGAGCAGCAGATGGCCGAGTTTGAAAAACGTTACGTGGCGGCTGCGCTGGAGGCGGCCAACGGGGTGCGGACGCGAGCGTCTGAGCTGCTGAAGATTTCCTACCGCTCCTTTAGGCATTACGCCAAGAAGCACAGCATTTAGCTTGCGGCGGGCAGACGGGTGCGAACCGTAGAGCGCCTTGCCAGGCTGGCAATGCAATGGACTACGAAGAAGGCCGAATAAATCGTCATGACCGGATCGATAGGGTGGCGATACCGCAAAGAGGAATGACTGACGTAATACACCACAGGAAATACGATAATACTGATGGCCAGAGGAAAAACCTCTCGAGAGAAAAGACGATTGGCCAGCCATAGCCCGAAAAAAGTAAGAAACGCAAACGTACAATTCCAAATAATAGTGCCACGAACCGGCCAGCTCTGCACACGCATTACATCGAGTGGTGCTTCCCAAGTCCCAAACCAGTTGTCGGCAAAACGGTGGAACACGAAACGTAGGAAATCCGCCGGATGAGTACGAATAAAATCGATGGCCAAACGCTGTTTCTCGGCCATGTAAGGGATCTCGCCCATCTGCAAGAACTTTTGGCGTTCTTGATCATTGTCATTGGGATGCAACCACCAACTCCAAGAATTCGGAACCTCGGGGTTGTTCCCGAGATACAGCTCCAGGCCAAAGTTTGAACGGAAAAGCGCCAATTTATTGAAAGCCAGATAATTGCGAACTAGCCAAGGCGTGACACCAGCAAACAAGACAAGCGCAGACACCGCGATCAAACGTTTCCAATGGGTAGCCCTATAGCGAACTTCGATTGCCAGCCAAGCGAGAAAAAAAGGAAGGAGGACCAGTACCGAGGGATTTGTCAAAATAACGAAAGCCCATAGAGCGCCATATGCCACCCATGATCGCATACGGCCGGATTCGCGAACCGCATAAGTCGCCCAGATCAGAGTCGCTACCAGCAGTGCTGAAAGGCTCGTGTCCCATACCCACTGCGTCGGGAAAAAGATGGCAGTCTGTAAGAAGGCCCACATCCAAGCGCTGACGGCGCCAGTGGGCCGCCCAAAAAGCCGATTGCCAATCATCCCAATAGGGAGGCATGTCAGGGCCGAGCAGAGAGAATTAAAGATAAGTATCGCTAGATATGATTTGTTGGTAAAGACACCAAAGATCTTGAAGACCGACGCCAGGATATAGGGGTAAACAGGTGTAAACCAGGCAGTTGGTCCCGAATCTACGTTCAAGGGAGAACTAAAGCCGTGCCCTTCGGCAATGGACTGTGCGACCCGGCCCACCTCGTATCCGATCTGTATGTGATCGGTTGGGATTGGAGGCGCTTGGTACGCGTGAGCGATGATTACCGCTAGGCGCACGATAAAAGCGACCAGGATGATCGTGGCCGGAGAAACAAGCAGACCGCCCACACGATCCCAAGGGCTCGGTGGTTTTGGGAGAGTTGACACCATTGCTGAATTGCTCATACCGGTGCCAGTTTAGGAGGTCTAAACGGAAGGGGCAACACTTAGGTAATGGCATTCGGCAGAGCTTATCTCGTATCAGTTAACTGTTCTCGATTGGCCCTTGCAAACGAGTCGAAATATCAGAAACCCCGTCAGTCAGTAGCGTGATCTTTTGGGCCGACTTTTGCTAGCAGCCGTGCCGTAAGAAAAGACAGGGCGACCGCTTCTAACAGTAGAATCCCGAGAATCGTGCCTCGCGCCACGCCAGCTTTCGCGAGAAAGACAAACCAGCGATCGAATCCGCGTCCGAGAGGTGCCGGCGCCGAGGACGATGCGTAGTGGAGCAGCAGGCGAATCTGGCTCGCGAGCGGAGCATAGCCCATACGGTAATTCCATTGCGAGTCGTAATAGGCTCCGCTGGCTTGGTCTTCCAGGAAGCTGGTTGCCATGCTCACTGCCTGCACAAAAAATCCTAGCAGAAAAACAAACAGTGCAGACCTCCGCACCCACGGCGCTTGAGTCTCGAGTAGCGGCCCTACCGCGAGGCAAAGTAGTGCAAGAGCCGGAACAAGGTAGCGGGGGCCGACGCAATAACCACCTTCCCACTGCGTGTAGCGAGCGAAGAAAAATAGGTACACAAGCGGCACGGCCGCAGCAACGAAGGCGAGACCACGATCCCGTTTTGCCAGATGCTTGATGCCAGCGATGGCCAGGAGAATCGGCGGTGCAAATAGAAACACAGACTTCCCGGGCGAAACTAAAAATCCAAAGAGCCCAGTGAAGAACGGTGTTTGAAAGGAGTTCAGTCTCTTGCCGCCTTCGGCCACATCGGGATAACCGAAGTCTAATGGGTTGCCAAACAAAGCGTAGTTGCGCAGAAGATAAGCGCCAGCGAGCAAGCCCACAACACAAACCAATACCATCGCAGGCCGAACGGCTTTCTCGCGGCTGCGAATCAGCATGGCCAGGAGGAAAACAGGGATCGCGAGCAAATGCGTCGGACGTACCCAGAGTGCGACTCCCAGAGCCAATCCGCCCAGGACAGCTTGCTTGGCAGAGATTCCTTTCTCCAGAGGGCCGGTAAACAGACACAGAGCGGCAGCGAGGAACAGCACCGCAACAAGCGGCTCAGAGAAAAACCAAGACGAATACGCGAAGACCGGTGTGGCAAGCCCGATGATCACAGCGGAAATCAAAGACTCCTTCGTGGAGATGTCCAGTCGTGCAAAAATCAGGAACGTGAGCGCCGCTGCCAGGGCTGAGAACGTCGCACTACTGGCGATGACTACGGCGTCAAGGACGATGTCTCTTGCTTGAGCAGGAATACCTGGAAGAACGGCGCGAATCGCGCGCCCGAGGACATACCAGGGAAGAACAACGGTAGCCTGCCCTGCACCGTACGGTGCCTGCGGCTGCCCGGCTCGGTCCATCTTCCCGTAAAAAAGTGAAGATGATATAGCCTGCGGTACTGCTGTGCTACCGCGGAGAGCTAAGCTTTCGGTTTGATAGTCCACCGTCACTTCGTCAATGGTGCGCACTCGGCCTGAGGAGGTAAGCAGAAAGAGGGAATTTAGAGAAAGGAAAAGCAGAACGAACACGCTTACTGCGCAATCCCGCGGCGCGGTGCGCTGCAGGCCAAGTTCTGAAAATTTCCGTTGGGTCGAACCCATGCGCAATGATGTGGCGTAAACGTCCAAATTTACATAGCAAAGATAAGATCTCGTCAGGAGAGAGTTAAGCCCGACCAAGGCATACCGTGTTACGATGTGGCCTAGGATTCCGCGTTTGACCGTCTGGGCTTCCCTCCGAGAATTCTATCCGTCAGTTGACTGTAGCTAGGCCTTTCAGGGAGGGTGCCAGATTTTGGCTCTCAGGTGACGGGAACAGTCACTCTAGCAATGATCTGGAGGCCGCGGCGGTCGTCTGATGTGGCAGTTTTGACTCGTGGAACGCGGCTAACCATATGAATTAACTAACCTTATATCGCCGTGACCAGAATGGCACCGAATCGCGGCGCGGTTGGCCCTCGGGTTGCCCTTACTAGCTACGGTGCTCCGGCACGAAGATTCCAAAATTCAAGGAGATTAGAGAAAATGCGCAATAAACAAAAGGGTTTTTCACTTATCGAGCTTCTAATCGTCGTCGCGATTATTTTGATTATCGCCGCGATTGCGATTCCGAACTTGCTTCGTTCCAAGATGGCGGCCAACGAGGCCTCTGCGGTGGGTTCGCTACGCACGCTGAACACAGCTTGCATCAGCTATTCCTCGACCTACGGCATTGGTTTCCCCGCAGCGATGACCAACCTCGCGCCTGCGGCAGCCGCGACTTCCACTGCAGCAGACTTGATTGACAGCGTTTTGGCAGGCGGCACCAAGAGCGGCTACACGTTCGTCTATACGGGCGGTACCGCAGTCGGTGGCCAAGTGCCAACGTACACGACAACTGCCAACCCAGTTACAGCGAACCAGACCGGTACGCGTTATTTCTTCACGGACCAGTCTGGCGTGATCCGCCAGAACGTCGGCGGAGCTGCGACTGTCACCAGCACCCCAATCAGCTAGTTCACTGGGACCTCAGGGGGGAGCCAAGCTCCCTCCCTGGTCTCATCTTTAGCAGTAATCGGTGCAGCGAGCGAAGTGCTGTCAGCCTGACCGGCAGCTGGGCCAAGTAGTGGCGGCAGTCGAGGTAGAAGGAATCGCATCATGCTACCAAAAGCCAAAAACGCGGACTTCAACAAAAGGCGCCAAGCGATAGCCGGTTTCTCTTTGATCGAACTGCTCATCGTCGTGGCCATCATTTTAATCATAGCGGCAATTGCTATCCCGAATTATATGCGCTCGAAGATACTTGCCAATGAAGCAGCCACGGTGCAAAATGTGCGCAATATCACGACCGCTGAAGTGATTTATTCAACGACGTATGGAATAGGTTACTCAGCCCTGCTTGTAAACCTCGGCGGGACGGGAACGCCAACCCCGACCAATGCCATTCTGCTCGACGACGTACTGGCACAGGGGACCAAGAGCGGTTTCACAGTTACCTATGCTTCATCGAACCCCGATGTCAACGGCCGACCGACGGCGTTCACTGTGAATGCTGCACCAGTTGATGTCGGACACACGGGCAACCGGTACTTTTTCACCGACCAGACAGGTGTTATCCGGCAGTCTGTGAGTGGTCCAGCGACGGTGACGGATACACCAATCTAAACCTTTCTATCGCGTTTTTTCCCACACGTTCCTCCGCGGTACAACCATTCTCCCAAACATCTCGCCCGCTTGCAGCGAAGACTTCTTCGACCCTGTTATACTTTTGCTGTGAACATATTGTTTTTATGTGCTGCTTTGCTGGTTGGCGTGACAACCACACATCCAAGCCCAGCGGAAATTATCCACCGCCTCGAGGCTCGTTACCACGGCGCCGAGACACTTCAGGCTGAATTTCTGGAACGATACAGCGAAGGGCGGCGCAGCGTTCACATTGAATCAGGACGAGTATTTTTTCGTCGACCGGGGCAAATGCGTTGGGAGTATGAGGTACCGGAGAAGAAGCTATTTATCGCCGACGGCAAGTTCGTATGGTTCTATGTGCCTTCCGATCGAACCGTAACCCGCGCCCGCACCAAAGAAAGCGGCGACTGGCGGACGCCGCTCGGCTTGCTGACAGGAAAGGCAAAATTGTCACGGCTTTGCCAAGGCATCGAATTGGTTTCGCGCGCGTCTAACCAAGAGGTGGGCCATGCCGTGCTTCATTGTACGCCGCGAAAAGGAAAACGAGAGAAGCGTACCGAACCCGGTGGAGCCGCTGGCGAATCAGCGGAAAGTGAGTTTGACGAAGTCCTTCTGGAAGTGGACGAAGGCACAGGCGATCTCGCGAGCGTCCTGGTTCGACAGCCCGGCGGAGTTGAAATCGAATATCGTTTTGCCCATTGGGACCTGAATCCAAAGCTTTCCGAAGCGCTTTTCAAGTTTGTCGCTCCGGTCGGGGTAGCTATCGTGGACGAAGGCTCATAGCCACCAGGGAACCAAAGGAGTTCACCGGGACAGCAGCAGTTTGGCAGGCGCTAGGCAGGCGTTCACCGGACGGTTTGGAGGAGTAGTTATCAGTACGAGGAACGATTGTTTTTTCGAAACAGACGTGCAAATCGGCGTGATAAAGTTTCTTACCTGACTTCTTTTTCTTTTTCATCTTAGACACGATCCATGATGTCACTCGGTTCGCCCGCCGAAGAAACGTCTCATAACCGCGCCCGGGTAGAGGAGCGAATTGTCGAAGCCGCCTGTGCCGTGGCTACGTTCCTGGTCTTTTCGAGGACACTCTGGTTCGAGTTTGTTTACGATGATACCGGTCAGATCTTGAAAAACGGAATGCTTAAATCATGGCAAACGTTTTCAGGCTCTCTGGGCGCACACGTTTGGAAGGATCTGTATCCCTTCGCAGCAGGAAACTACTACCGGCCGCTATTCGTTTTTTGGCTCTTCGTAAACCGATGGGCATTCCATTATAGACCAGCTTGGTGGCATTTCACGACCCTTCTTATGCACGTCGCAGCATGCGTGCTGGCGCTTCGGATCAGCCGCAAGATCGGCCTGGCGCTCTACCCAGCAGCTTTTTGCGCCCTGGTTTTTGGCATTCATCCAGTTCATCTGGAAAGCGCCGCCTGGGTTTCCGGCGTCAATGATTCGTTGATGGCTGTACCGCTGCTAGCCTCGTACCTGTGTTACCTCAATTGGAAGGAATCTGGGAGCGGAGGTTGGATGTTCGGCTCGCTGACGCTTTTCGCCGCATCTTTGCTGGCGAAAGAGACCGCAGCTGTGCTTCCGTTGGTCGTTTTCGCGGACCTTTGGATCGATCGCGGCAGCCGACCACCGAATAGGGTAAAGAAGGTCCTGGCGGCCGGGTCGTCGATGCTGGCCGTTTTGGGGGTGTATCTCGGCCTGCGGTGGGTGGTGTTGGGAGGATTGGGCCATATGACGATACGGCTGCCTCTCTCTGCCAGCATTCTAACTTGGCCGAAGCTACTCTGTTTCTATCTTCGCCTTCTTGTGTTTCCTGTAGGGCTCAGCGAGTTCTACGACACCGGCTATGCAGGTAGTTTGGGAAGCTGGAAATTCATTCTTCCATTTCTAGTGCTGGTGATGATCGGGGGAGGGCTTTGGTATTGGCAGAGGCAACCCGCGGGACGCCTAATCCGATTTGGAATCGTGTGGCTCTTGGCTCCCGTGCTTCTGGTCTTGAATCTTGGAGTGTTTCCGCGGGGGGAATTCGCGCACGACCGATATCTTTATCTTTCTGTTCTGGGCTTCGCAGTGCTTATTTCAGCGGCCCTTGCCAGGATAGGGTGGGTACAAGAAAGCAGTCAGCCGCATAAATCGGGAGCCGCAGTGTTCGCCTTGTTGCTTTTGGCCTGTCTGGGGATTTCCTCTGTTTACCAGGCTGGTTTCTGGGCCAATGATCTGGCGCTTTTCGGGAGGGCTAATTCGATTGCCCCGCACAGCTGTACGGCGGCAAATAATCTCGGCTCGGCTTATGTGAATCATGGCCGGTTGGAGGAAGCACGGCTCATGTATGAGGCGGTGTCACGGCAATGTCCGAACTATTGGCTTTCCATTTATAACCTGGGCTACCTGAACTACCGCGCAGGAAATCAACAACAGGCAGAAGCGTATCTTCTCCGTGCCATCGAGCTCGATCCGAGCGACGGTGACGAATACATGTATCTGGGAATGGCCCGATACCGCATGAACCGCTTGTCGGAGGCCCTTGTGGACCTTCGACAGGCGATCGAGCTGCGTCCTATGGCACCCGGTTATCACTTTACCCTTGGCGTACTTCTGGAACAGGTTCCTGACTGGGAGGCTGCGCGGCTAGCGTTAGAGGCAGAAATTCGGGTCAATCCTGACAACGCGCTGGCGGTGAAAGAATTGGAACGTTGTCGCCGCAAAATCGCTATACAACCGATACGGGGCACGCCACACCGTCAGCCTTCGAGGAACCTGGATCAAGGGTCGGGACTGCTGCAAGAACGTACCTACGATACGCCCGACCAATTTCAAAAGAAGCGTGTTGCCTACTGCACTGGTGGTTCGCTGACCCTAGTTCCTGTCCAGTCAGCTGATGGGGTACACTGGGTTTATGGGTGAGTTTGTCTGTCGAGTTGCGGATTCCGCAGGGCGCGTCTTTTCTCACGTAGAGCCGGCCCAATCCGTGGTGGAGGCGCGCCAAAAGCTTCTGGACCGGGGTCTGTACGTCTATTCGGTCAAGCCGCGCAGCCGGGTGCTGGCTGGCCTAGAAAGGCGCAACAGCCAACGACGTGTGGGCGGCTCAGAGTTCTTAATCCTGAACCAGCAATTCAACACACTTATCAAAGCCGGTCTGCCCATTCTGAGAGCTCTTGACCTGCTGTCAGACCGTGCCTCATCGCCGAGGCTACGGCCAGTCCTGTCGGAGGTCCGGGACCGTGTCCGGGAGGGGGCTTCGCTCTCGGAGGCGATTGATCAGCAAGGGGTATTTCCAAAGGTGTATTCGACGGCGATCCTGGCTGGAGAAAAGAGCGGAAATCTTTCAGGCGTGCTGGACTATTACATCGCGTATCAGAAGGTTACTACTGGCGTTCGCAAGAAGGTTCTGTTTACGCTCATTTATCCGGCAATTCTCGTAATTGTCGCGACCGCCATCGTAAGCTATCTAGTAGCTGTAGTGATCCCAACGTTTGCGAAGCTATATACGGAGCTGAATATTCCATTGCCCGGACCCACGCGGGTCTTGCTGGCGATAACCGTCGGGTACCGCGTTTACGTGGTAGTGGCACTCGTCGTGGTCTTTGCGGCAGCGGTCGGAACCTATTTGTGGTCGCGCAGCGAAGAGGGTGGAGAAGCGTTCGACAGACTAAAGCTGAAATTGCCGGTTATTGGCGATACGTGGATAAAGTTCCAGATGGCGCAATTCGCGCGAACCCTTTCGACACTGTTGACCGGGGGCACCCCGCTAGTGGCTGCATTGCAAACCTCGTCCGACTCGTTGACCAGCCGTCTAATCCGTAACACGGTGAATCGAGCGACCCAGCAGGTCCGTGAGGGACAATCCCTTCATTCCGGTCTCGCGTCTAACTCTGTGATACCGGAGCTTGCCCTAGACATGATTGAGGTTGGGGAGTCGAGCGGGGCGCTGGCTCCGATGCTGAACAGCGTTGCTGAATTCTACGAAGACGAGGTCGGCTTGCGCTTGCAAGGTATGGTTTCCATTATCGAACCCGTAATCCTGCTGTTTATGGCCGCTGTGGTACTCTTTATCTTGGTTTCTCTCTACCTTCCTGTTTTCTCGGTTTCGGTTGGCGGAGCTGGAGCGTAACAGACATGGGTGTGACCGATCACAAAGTGAGCCAGCCGTTGCCAGCCGGGCCAACGCCTTCGGCTGACGAGATCCAAGAGAGGGACCGCACTCGAAAGCTGGCCGAGCGATATCGCTGCGCATTCGTGGACCTGCGAGAACATCGGCCTGACCCGGAGCTATTCCGCACCATTCCCGCCGACTTGATGTTCCGTTACAACTTCGTTCCGCTGGAAGCCGTGAATAATTCACTGGTGATTGCTGTCGCTGACCCGAGTCAGGTGCTGTTAAGCGACGAATTGCCGCTACTGCTGGGCAGGAAACTGGTCATCAAAGTGGCAACCGCGACGCAGATCGGCGATTTGCTGAAGAGAACTGAGCAGTCCCAGCGGGTTTTGGAACAGGCGACCGAAGCGTTCACGCTTCAAGTTGTCGAAGATGAGGCCGAGACTGACGAAACGATCTCGGCTGACAGGCTGACGCGCGATACCGCGGTCAACCCGGTCGTCCGCCTGGTGGATACCGTGATTTTCACGGCCCTCGAGCGCCGTGCCAGTGATATTCACATCGAAGCGCGCGACGCCGAGGTCGTCGTGAAATACCGGATTGACGGCGTGTTGCAATATGCCATGACTCCTATTTCGAAGGAATCGCACTCGACGATCATCTCGCGCATCAAGGTGATGAGCGATCTGGACATTGCCGAGCGGCGCGTGCCGCAAGATGGACGATTTCGGGTGCGCTACAAAGGGCGCTTCGTGGATTTTCGAGTGTCCATCATGCCATCGATTCACGGCGAAGACGCGGTGTTGCGCGTTCTAGACAAAGAGACGCTTTCCGAGAAATTCCACAGCCTTACGCTGGATGTTGTAGGCTTTGCCCCGGCCGAAATTCGCCGCTTCCGCAAATATATCCACGAGCCTTATGGGATGGTGCTGGTTACCGGGCCGACCGGCTCCGGCAAGACTACGACGTTGTACGCAGCCATTAACGAAATCAAGACTGATGAAGACAAGATCATTACGATCGAAGATCCGGTCGAGTATCAGGTACGCGGGATCACGCAAATTCCGGTCAACGAGAAAAAGGGACTGACTTTCGCTCGCGGTTTGCGTTCGATTTTGCGGCACGATCCCGACAAGATTATGGTCGGCGAGATCCGCGACCAGGAGACTGCGCAGATCGCCATACAATCCGCGCTTACCGGACACCTGGTTTTCACCACCGTCCACGCCAATAACGTTACCGATGTGATCGGACGTTTCATCAATATGGGCGTCGAACCATACAATTTCGTTTCCGCGCTGAATTGTATCCTCGCGCAGCGGCTGGTCCGCGTGGTCTGTGAAAGTTGCAAAAAGCCGAAGCGTTACACTTCCGACGAGCTTCGTGAGGCCGGCCTCGATCCAGCGGTTTGGGGAGAAGTTATTTTTGCGGAAGGGTCAGGTTGCCTCGAGTGTTCCGGCACCGGATACCATGGCCGCGTGGCCATTTCTGAGCTTCTGGATCTCTCTGATCGCATTCGTGAAATGATTATTGATCGTCGTCCCACGTCCGAAATCAAGCGGGCGGCGCGTGATGAGGGCATGGCTTTCCTACGCGATAGCGGGCTTGAAAAAATTCGCGCAGGTGTCACCACGTTACGGGAAATCAATAAGGTGACTTTCGTTGAGTAGTGCAACTGGTATTCGGGAGGGAATTTACAGTAGCGGTTTTGTTCGGCGCATGGCGCGCTGGCTGGACGCGAGTCCGCACCCTCTCCTGGCTTGCGAGATCACTCATCAATACGTGGCCGCCGCGCGATGGACGAGACGCGGCGCTGCGTTAGATGGGTTCGCCATCGAGAAACTTCCCACAGGTGCTGTAATTCCTTCTGCTGTCGAAGCGAACATCGCCCAGGCCGGCGTTGTCCGGGGTGTGATCGGCCAGGTTCTTTCGCGCTTGAAAGCGCAGGAACAGGATGTGGCCCTGCTTGTTCCCGACCCGGTCATTCGCGTGTTTGTACAGCATTTCGAGGAGTTTCCGCGTGCCCCGGAAGAAGCCGTTCCGATGCTGCGCTGGAAGTTGAAAAAGAGCGTGCCCTTTGAAGCTGAGGAAACGCTGGTTTCCTATATGCGCCAGGAGCCTCGTGAAGACGGTGTAGACATTGTGACGGGCCTCGCACGGCTGCGCATCGTCAAAGAGTACGAGCATCTTGCAGAGGCGGCGGGATTGCGTCCAGGCGTGGTGATGACTTCATCTCTCGCTGCAGTGTCGCTGCTCGATGATCGACAGCCGGCGCTGATGGCGCGGCTGAGCGGAACCACTTTGACGACGGCGATTGTGCGGAAGGGGGTTCTCTGCGGTTATCGTTGCACCGACTTGCCGAGCGATGCGTCGATGCTTTCGCCACTGGTTTTGTTGGAGGAGATCTACCCGGTGGCTGCCTATTATCAGGACACCTGGCGGGAGGGAATCCAGGCCGTACGTTTGGGAGGCCTCGGCAACCGGCTGGATGAGTTCGTGCACCCAATCGAGAACGAGTTGCATTGCTCGGTGGGTGCACTGGTGGGCGAGGCCGAAATAGAAGGCCGCATTCCTCCCGATGCACGGTCCCTGGTGGAGCGGGAAATGGAAGGGCTGCTAGGTTGGATGATGAGTCGAGGGGCATGACTCGATTGCTCCAACGGCGCGGTGCACGAGAGCCCTCAGAAAGAATTCGTAATGAAGATACGCCTTAACGTCGCAACGCTACCGATTGAAGTCCACCGCCGTTTTCTAGCCGGCGCAGGTTTGGTTGGAATTGTGGTTACGATTGCCCTGCTTGCGCTGGGACTACACGTCTATCGAGTGCATAACGCGGAGTCGAAATATCGCTCGGAGATGAATCAGATTCAGGCGGAAATGCAGGAATTGTTCCGGAAGCAGACGGACATCGAGCAATTTTTTAGCAGGCCAGAAAATGGCAAATTAAGCGGACGCGCACAATTTCTGAATGCGATGATCGATGAGCGCAGCTTTAATTGGACGAAAATGTTCATGGATCTCGAAAAATTGCTGCCCGAGGGCGTACATGTGCTGAGTATTGCCCCGGCGCTCAAGAACGGGCGCGTCGAGGTGAAGCTGGTCGTAGGCGCATCGAACGACGAAACCAAATTGAAATTTCTGCGCACGCTGGAATCCTCAAAGGATTTCAAGCACCTCCAAGTTATCGGGGAGCAGAGGCCGGCCAAAGCAGAAACAACCGATAAGATCCTGGTCGATTTAACGGTCTCGTATTTATGATTCGCCATAAAGAAGGGCACCGGCCGTAGCCATAAGAGATGACGCGATCCTTTAAATTCGAGAAGAAGCTGATACTTTCCGCTTTGGCAATTATTCTTTTGGCGGACATGGTTCTCGCGGTGGTCAGCTACCGGCTTGCCGCTGACAATCAAGCATCGCAAAAGCAATCGCTTGCGGAAGCGCGAAGCAGAAAAAAACTTCTGGAATCCGCGGTGCAGCGAGCGAACAATATTCGTGCGAGTCTGCCGCAAGTTCAGAAACAATGCGATGCATTCGAAGAATCGTTTCGACCGAGCTCCCGCGGCTATTCCGGGATTCTCGCGGATATCGCGCAAATTGCGCACAAAGCAGGCCTGTCCACCGAAGCCATCGCGTTCCGCCAAGAGGATTTGCAAAACCGCGGGATGGTGAAAGTGGAGGTTGCGGCCGTGGTGGCCGGGGATTATACCAGCGTCGTACGTTTTATTAATGGGTTGCAGCGTTCCGAAACGTTCTACATTTTGGATAACCTGTCGCTGGCCAGCTCCGCGGAGACCCGCGGGGCCAGCGTTAAGCTCAATCTGCACCTGAAGACTTATTTCCGAGCTTGAAAATGTCGCGAAAGACTCAACTGATCATCCTTACGTCGCTGGTGGCCGTCTTGGGATTAGTGTTGTTTCTCAATCGGACCGAGTCACCCACAACGACGAATGTAATCGAGGGCGGCACTGCGCACTCTCCCTTGATCACACTGGACAATCCACGGCTGCAGATAGAAAAAATAGACTCCGCGCGGGACTGGGGATATGCGGGGACGCATCGCAATATTTTCAGTGCAATCGTGCCTGCACCCACAGCCACGTCACATAGTCTTGCTACCACCCCGGTCATACCGAAACGGATAGGCCCGGACCCTCCTCCCCCTCCGCCTCCGGTAGTTCTTCCTGTGAAGTTCTTTGGATACGCGACTGACGCGCAGGGAAACCATCGTCGAGCGTTCTTTACCAACGGCGATGAAGTTTACATCGTGGGTGAAGGTGAGATTTTATTGGGACATTATCGTGTGTTGCGTATCGGAAATGATCGGGTCGATTTCGAAGATACGACCGTTGGCAGGCGTGGCAGCCAGCCTATGGAAGAAGGAGCACCCTCCGCTTGACTAGCAGCACCTCCATCGTCCAGCACCGCGTGAAACGCCGCAAAGCACAGTCGGGCTACGCCCTTCTGATGTTGGTCTTTGTGGCTGCTTTGATGCTGGTAGCAGCATCCACCATTGGATTAAAAGTCGCTACGCAGGGTCAGCGCCAGCGGGAGATGGAGCTTGAATGGCGCGGAAAGCAATATGCGCGCGGGGTAAAGCTATTCAGTCGAAAGAATGGACGTTTCCCGAAATCGATTGAAGAACTCGTCAAGCCGGGGGTGGGAGTCCGCTTCATGCGCAAGGCGTACAAGGACCCCATGAACACTGGTGACGGAACATGGCGGCTTATTTACGTTGGTCCAGCGGGTCAATTGATCGGGAGCAGCAAAGCGGGCAGCCGAGTAGGATTGCTTCCTGGGGTTGCCGGTGCAGGTGTGCGGCCGGCTATGGCTGGGGCGACACCCGCTGGGGCGATGCCGGGCAGCAGCGACTCGAGCTTTAGCGAGCCCACCAAGGGGGAGCGCCCTTTGAAAAGCGGCGTGGCCCCGGCGGCGAAGGCCGCGAGCGACGATCCCTTTGGCGCTCAATCGATCTCGACCGGTTTGGGTTCTGACGGTAGGATCATCGGCGGCAATATAATCGGTGTCGGTAGTAAGGTCGATAAAAACTCACTTCGAGTCTACGAAGGAGCTTCTACCTACCGCGAATGGGAGTTCCTATACGATCCATCGAAAGACCGCACCATAGTGGGGCAGCCAGGAACCCAAGTCGGCGCTCCGGCAGGCGCGTCGGGAATCGATAGGAATGCCAACCCCAATGATCCATTCCGAAGAGGTAGACGACCACCGCGCCGTTGATTCACGGATTAATGAGACTGTAGTGGCTTTTGCGGCAAGCGTGCCTCGACAGCTATCGTTTCCTTGCCTTTGTGGTTGGTATTCAGGTTGCGGGCCACGCGGCGAACGTAAGACATGGTTTCCGCGTAAGGTGGCACTCCTCCAAACTGCTCCACGCGTTCCGGCCCGGCGTTGTAAGCAGCCAGAGTAAGTACGATATCCTGCTTATAGCGTTCCAGCAGTTCCTTCAAATACTTCGTTCCCCCGTCAATATTTTGTGCGGGATTGAAAACATCCCCGACGGCGAGTCTGCGAGCGGTCTGGGGCATCAGCTGCATCAGGCCTTGGGCATGGCGGCGCGAAATTGCCCTGGGATTAAAATTGGATTCTGCAGCAATGACGCTGGCGATGAGTTCCTGCTCCACCCCATGTTTCCGTGAAGCTGCTCGAATCAAATCGGCGTAAGGCACGTTGAGTGCTGCAGACTGCTGCGGAGCAGCGCTAAAAATTTCTTCCGGTTCGATGGTCACGAGATCCGCCGCATCCACATCGACCGCGCCTCCTCCGACGTGCAGGCGAACCGAGTTACCGATGTGCTCGTAACCGGTAATGTGCATTCGCTGGCCGCTGCGTAGAACGGCATACTCGGCGCGGGCAGTTGGCCCGGCCGCGAAAAACACGGTGACGAACATGAGGGCCGCAAGACTTAAGCCTGCCTTTAATCGCATCCACTGCCTCCAAAAGCATATTCTTCAATAGCCGCTGCCACTCCGCAATCATCGTTGCTGAGTGTTTGACGCCAGCCAAGCGTTTTCAGCTCCTCTACACAATTTCCCATCACGATGGGGATCCCGGCGTAGGTAAGCATCTCCCGATCGTTATGATTATCGCCAATGGCCATAACCTGTTCGCGCCGCAGGCCACGTAGTGCTACCCACTCTTCGAGTGCCGCGCCCTTCGAGCAAGCCGGATGGATTACGTCAATCATTGAAAAATCGCGGTTTTTATAAACGGTGACGGCAAGCGCATAACGATGCGCAAAGGGCAGGGACCTTAGGAGTGCTTCGGCCCCGCGCATGGGTTCAACTTTTCCCATGAACATCACCTGAATCGGGTCTTCTGTCAGGGCGTCCATCAGCGGAGATACCTGTGCAATGTAATCGAGATTACGCGCCAAATAACCCTTCTGCTGCGGATCGTCCCAATCAACGAATTCGTAGATGACTTGGTTCTGAAGCGGGCGATCGAATACTGCCGCTGTTCCCCGGCGAAATTTCGGTGTGGCCTCAAGAACCTGGCGTGCCACATCACGCGGAAGCAGGTGTCGCAGATGCGTGATTCCGTCTTTAGATTTTACCACGGCACCATTATTTACGATCAGCGTAAGTGGACAATCGAACTCCTGCGCAATCGGTAGCGCAAAATCGAATCTGCGTCCGGTGACCAGCGCCACTTCGATGCCGCGCGAGGCGGCCTCAACAACAGCTTTGCGATTGGGTTCTGGCAACTGGAAGCGGCTGTCGAGGAGGGTACCGTCTATATCCAAAGCAATCAGCTTTACGGGCATTCTCCTAGTTTAACCTGATTGGGGGTCGTCCGATAAGCGACGACGGTGCCTATCGTGCTCAAACGGCACGGCACAGGAACCGTCTCCATCAGTAGTCCCGGAGGGTTGTGCTAGACTGTGCGGCTATGCCAAAAACGGTACTCTCCACGCAGACCCACCTGGAGTGCTCTTACTGCGGTAAGACGTTCCCTCACAATCAGTTACAGAACCTGTGTAGTTGTGGTAAGCCACTGCTGGCCCGTTATGACCTGGAGCGGGCCGCGCGCACCCTTACGCGGGCGGCTCTTGCCGGGCGTCCCCCGACGATGTGGCGATACGCCGAAGTCCTGCCAGCAGCGGCGCCGGTTACCTTGGGGGAGGGTATGACGCCGGTGATTCACGCTCGCCGGCTTGGCGCACTGTTGGGCCTTTCTAATCTGTATGTTAAGGACGAAGGTCTCAACCCGACCGGCTCGTTTAAGGCACGAGGCCTTTCTGCGGCAGTGACTATGGCCAAAGGGCTGGGAGCCAAAGCCTTGGCGATACCCACGGCCGGCAACGCTGGAGGTGCTGCGGCAGCCTATGCGGCAGCGGCGGGGCTGCCAGCGGTCATTGTAATGCCTGCAGACACGCCTGCAGCGAATGTCCTGGAATGCCGGGCCTTTGGCGCCGATGTCCGCAAGCTCAACGGGCTAATTTCAGACTGCGGCAAGTATGTCAGCGAACACAAAGAGCGCGAAGGCTGGTTTGAAGTTTCCACGCTTAAAGAGCCCTATCGCATTGAAGGCAAAAAGACCATGGGTTACGAATTGTGGGAACAGTTTGACGGAAGCTTGCCTGATGTTGTGATTTACCCCACCGGAGGTGGTGTGGGTCTTATCGGGATGTGCAAGGCCTTTGACGAAATGGAGACCATGGGATGGATCGGGAAGGCCCGCCCGCGCATGGTCAGTGTGCAGGCAGCAGGCTGCGCTCCGATTGTGAAAGCATATGAGAGCGGCAAAGGGTCATCGGAATTTTGGGAAAATGCAGCGACATCGGCCGCGGGCCTGCGCGTTCCCAAGGCGCTGGGCGATTTCCTGATTCTTTCGATGATTGCCTCGACGAGTGGAACGGCGTTGAGTGCAACCGATGCAGAAATGCTCGCGGCTGGGAAAAAACTGGCCTCCGCTGCAGGAATCTTTGCGGCGCCCGAGGGTGCCGCCACGGTAGTGGCCGCAGAGAAGCTGGTTAACAAAGGCTGGATCAAACCGTTCGAAAGCGTAGTGCTGTTCAACACCGGATGCGGCTACAAGTATAGCGAAGCCTGGCAGGCGGCTCTTGACGGCTCGTAGGGTCCCCGGTGATTGTTGTTTACCCTAAGCCATAATCAGTCGAAACAGGGTATTGCGCGGG
>Ga0209117_1000121_pt1 | contig 50922 bp, 51 predicted proteins | sample BlaSpr_A8_OM2_M2_FD_187978 | JGI IMG/M metagenome (GOLD analysis project Ga0209117, IMG submission 187978) | Forest soil microbial communities from Thunder Bay, Ontario, Canada - Black Spruce, Ontario site 2_A8_OM2_M2 (SPAdes) (version 2) | ecosystem: Environmental > Terrestrial > Soil > Boreal... | reverse complement strand
TTCACTGTGTCAAGCGTTCCGACCGCGAGGAAAAGCCAGACCAATGCGATCGCAGCAGGCAGCCGATTACGTAGCGCAACCAATGCCACTAGAGCCAGCGCAGCCGTGGCCATATCGCCGTACCCGATCATCGTTCGAAACTCGAGAGGTACCGCAGCGTCGACAGCGCCTGGAGCCAAGATGGCCCCGCCGACTATGCGAAATACATGAATCCACACGAGCGGTACCAACGCCATCTCGCGCTGCAGCCTGGAGAGGCGGGGTACCCCATACCACCATGCGATCAGCGAGTAGGCGACAAGGCAGAAAGTGAATTGAATTCCAAAGAGAACAATCGGTGCCATAGCTTCTCCCTCGTCTACAAACTAGGTTTTGAAATTGGTGATGCGTATCAGGTCCGTACAGTCATGCACTGGCGAGACGTCGGTGAAAGGTCCGGTCGAGCAGAGGTGGGCGACGCCGTTGCTCTTCATAAGGTCGACGACAGTGTCGTTGGAAAATTTGCGAGCGCAGTCACCGATGCGAAACCATTCATCCTGTCCTGTGTAGTGCGTTCCGCCACCATCCAGCTTGACGACTACCCGTCCGACGGCGGCTGGGCATTTGCTCGTCGTCGACTGCTTGACGATGGTGCCTTCGAATTTGCCTGAACCGGTGCTTTTGATCTGTTGGACGCCGTTGTCTTCCCACGACCAGTAGCCTTCGATCGGCTGCGCGGCGGCTTGCCCGCAGGTTGGGCCGCACGCGGCGACAGAGAGCAGAACCGCCAGGACGGCCATGCCGGCGGACAGCCTCGGAGCAGCCACTGACGTCTCCAATCGCATCAGCGGAAATGATGCGACATACGTGGCGGCGTTCAAGCCTCAACGCGAAGTCAGCCGGAAGATGGTCGTCGCTCGGAAAACGTTGCCGGGTTCCAGGACAACAGAGTCGAACTCGGGATGGTGGAGGGCGTCCGGGTAGCCTTGCGGCTCGAGGCAGATCCCGGACCGTACGCCGTAGTGAGCGCCCAGCTTGCCCCTCGTCGGGGTCATGAAGTTGCCCGAATAGACCTGGAGGCATGGGCGTGTAGTCCAGACGTCCATGACCCGACCGCTGGCCGGATCTGAGAGGCGAGCGGCGAACGCCGGCTCTGTCCGCGCTCCCGACAGGACGTAGTTGTGGTCGTAACCGTGCGCGCCCGTCGATTCCAGCTCAGAGATGCGAGACCCGATCGCACGTGGCTTGCGGAAATCGAGCGCGGTCCCGTCGACCGCTTCAATCGCGCCGGTAGGGATGAGCTCGTCGTCGACGGCCGTGTAGGTGCCGGCCTGAACCTGCAGCTCATGTTCGAGAATCGTTCCGGCTCCACCTCCAGAGAGGTTCCAGTACGTGTGGTGGGTGAGGTTCACGGGCGTCGCTCGATCCGCCTGCGCCTCGTAGTCGATGAGCAGCTCGCCATGTGCCGTGAGGGTGTAGGTGACCATGGTGTCCAGCTGACCGGGATAGCCCTCTTCGAGATGGGGGCTGGAGTAGCGAAACACCACGCTTGATCCAAGCTCCGAGGGTTTCGGTTCGGCCGTCCAATCGACCTTGTCAAAGCTGCGAACCGCGCCGCCGTGAAGATGGTTGGACCGATCGTTCGCGGCAAGCCGGTAGGTCTGATCGCCGAGCGTGAACGAGGCTCCTCGAATTCGGTTTGCGACCCGGCCGATGGTGGTGCCGAAGTACAGGTGCGAGTGATCCGCGTATTCCTGGGCGGTGTCAAATCCGAGCACGATGTCAGCGAGGTTGCCCGCCCGGTCCGGAACATTCAGTGCCACCAGGCCGGCGCCGCGGCTGCTCAGCTGCGCCGAGATCCCGGAAGGCGCGACAAGCGAGAACCTATGGTCGTTGATCTGCTCCGGGGCACTGGGCACGCCGACGATTATCGAAGTCGAACGTAAGCAGGTCTACTACTTCTTCTTGGCGTGACGTTCGGCGTTGTGATGCTTCACAACCGTCGCCGCCGCGATCGCCTTGGCACGCTTGGTCGGCCGGCCCTGCTTCAGCTCGCTTTCCTTGATGTGCTCGTACATCCGCTGCTCTTTGGCGCTCACGCTCGGCAAGTGTTGCTTCTGCGGCATCGTAAATATCTCCTCTGCAACTTAAACGCATAGCTGGAGCGAAATCCTCCGTGGCAGAACGCCCGTCAGCTGACTAACGTGAGCAGCCGTGAAGTTCGTTGACCTGGCCGCGAACCTGGACCAGATGGAGGCGACAAACAGCCGGAACGAGCTGGTTCGCATTCTGTCCGATGTGTACCGCGCCTGTTCGGTGGACGAGCTCGAGCCCATCACATACCTCATCCAGGGCCGGCTCGCACCGTTTTTCGAGCCGGTTGAGATCGGCCTTGGCGAGAGGCTGCTCATCGCCGCGATCGCAGTCGCCTACTCGGTTCCGAAGGAGGAGGTCATCAAGCTGAACCGCGAGACTGGCGACCTCGGCGTCACCGCCCAGCGCCTCGCGCCCGTCTCGCACCGCGAGTCGCCGTCGGTCGTCGAGGTGCACCAGCGCCTGTCCCAGATCGCCGTCGCAGGAGGCGCCGGCAGCCAGCAGGAGAAGCTCGATGGCTTCACCGGCCTCCTCGGCGACCTGGATTCCACCTCGGCAAAGCACCTGGTGCGAATCACCCTGGGCAAGATGCGCCTCGGAATCGGCGACCCGACTGTTCTCGATGCGCTTTCGTTCGCAAAGAGAAGAGACCGGTCCCTGCGACCCGTCCTGGAGGCGGCCTACAACCGGACCTCCGATCTCGGCCTGATCGCGCGGACGCTGTGGGACGCAGGTGAGACCGGGCTCGCGGCTTTGAAGGTCACCGCCGGCCACCCGCTGCGGCCGCAGCTCGCGGAGCGCCTTCCTAACCCAGAGGCGGTGATCAAGAAGCTTGGGATGGTCGGAGTCCAGCCGAAGTACGACGGCCTTCGTGTCCAGATCCACAAGAACGCGGGCGAGGTGAGCATCTTCTCGAGAAACCTCGAGTCGATGACGGAGATGTTCCCGGAGCTGGTCGCGGCGGCCTCCTCCCTTAACGTCGACCGCGTCATCCTCGATGGCGAGGCGATCGCCTATAACCCTGAGTCCGAGGAGTACGTCCCCTTCCAAGAAACCACTGCGCGCCGGCGCAAGGAGGGCATCCTGGAGTTGGCTGCTCGCGTACCGATGCGAGCGTTTGTCTTCGACGTGATGTTCCGCGACGGATCCGACCTCACGCCGCTGCCCTACGAGGAGCGCTTCGAGATCGTTCAGGAGCTGCTCGGCGAATCGGACACGCTGGTGCCCGCGCCGCTGATGAAAACTGATTCGGCGGAGGTGCTGACGCGGGAGCTGCTTGACAACATCAGCCGCGGCCTGGAAGGAGTCGTGGCCAAGCGACTCGACTCGCCCTACCAGGCCGGCGCTCGCAACTTCAACTGGGTGAAGCTGAAGCGGAACACGAGCGGCCAGCTCAATGACACCATCGACGTCGTCCTGCTGGGGTACTACAGGGGCAAAGGCAAGCGGGCAGAGTTCGGCACTGGCGCATTGCTCGCGGGCGTCTACGACAGCGACAAGGATGAGTTCGTGACCATCAGCAAGCTCGGCACCGGCCTTTCCGACCAGGGCTGGCGCGAGATCCACCAAAGGCTGGCCAGCCTCGAGGTCGCGGAGAAGCCGGCCCGAGTGAACTCCATGTTCGTCCCCGACGCTTGGCTGGAGCCGGCGATCGTCGTGGAGGTGCTGGCGGACGAGATCACGCCAAGCCCGCGTCATACGGCCGGCATGACCGCCGACCGGCCCGGGTTCGCGCTGCGTTTCCCGCGGATTGTTTCCTTGCGCACCGAGGACAAGAAGCCGGAGGACGCCACGAGCGTTCGCGAGATCCGTGAGATGTTCGAGCAGCAGCAGCGGCGGCCGGGCCCCGGGCAGCTTCGCTCAACGACCTAGCCCGCAATCCGCCGGCCACGGATAGTTGCGGTCGGCAGATTAGGCTAATGGTGGAAATGGGAACCAGGCTCGAAGGCAAGGTCTGTTTCATCACAGGCGCGGGGTCGGGGATTGGCCAGGCCAGCGCGCGACTCTTCGCCGGCGAGGGCGCTCGAGTGGTCGTGGCCGACATCGACCTCGAGGCCGCGCAGGCGACCGTCGATGAAATCGCCCACTCCGGCGGTGATTCTGTAGCCGAACGGGTCGATGTGACGGACGAGGGCTCAACGGTCGCTGTCGTGGGCCGCGTCGTGCAGCGCTTCGATCGGATCGACGTCCTGTTCAACAACGCGGGGATTGCCGGCGTCGGCGATGTGCTCGAGACCGAGCCCGACCTGTTCGACCGCGTGATGAGAGTGAACGTGCGAGGTGTTTACCTGATGAGCCGGGCGGTCGTTCCCCAGATGATCAAGCAGCGCTCGGGGTCGATCATCAACATGTCGTCGTGCATCGCGGAAATCGGTCTCGCTCGTCGGGTCTCATACGCCGCGTCAAAGGGTGCTGTCCTCTCGATGACGAAGTCGATGCAGGTAGACCTCGCTCAGTTTGGAATTCGAGTCAACGCCCTTCTGCCCGGGACCATCATGACCCCGTTTGTCGAGCGCTACCTCAAGGAGTCGTACGCCGACCCGGAGGAGGGAATGGCATCGATTCGCAAGCGCCAGCTCAGCAACGACCTCGGCCGGCCAGAGGACGTTGCGGGCGCCGCGCTCTATCTCGCGTCGGACGAGTCGAAGTTCGTGATGGCTTCCGGTCTGGTCATCGACGGTGGGGTGAGCGGCGCCAAGTAGCTTCGACGATGACCAAGAAGTGGACCGCCGAGGAAATCCCCGATCAGGGCGCACGCACAGCCATTGTCACGGGCGCCAACATCGGCCTTGGTCGCATCGTGGCGCGAGAGCTGGCCCGGCATGGCGCGAAGGTGATCCTCGCCAGTCGTGACAGTGCGAAGGGCACGGAAGCGGCAAGGGCCATCACAGCTGCATTTCCATCTTCCAACGTGGAGGCTGCACGGCTGGACCTTGCCGACCTCAGCTCGATACGAGCGTTCGCGGACCGCATCGGAGCCGGCAACGACCAAATCGACCTGCTGATCAACAACGCCGGAGTGATGGCTGCGCCGTACAAGCGGACGGTCGATGGCTTTGAGCTCCAGCTCGGGACCAATCATCTCGGGCATTTCGCGCTGACCGGCCTCTTGCTGCCGCTCCTGTACGAAAGGCCAGACGCTCGTGTTGTGACCGTCAGCAGCCAGAACCACAGGGGCGGGCAGATGAGGTTCGACGACCTGCAGGGCGAACGCCGGTACTCGCGATGGGGCGCCTACGCTCAGTCCAAGCTCGCCAACCTGCTTTTCGCTTTCGAGCTCGAAAGGCGGCTCAAGGCCGCTGGCTGGCGATTGATCAGCGTCGCGGCTCATCCCGGATATTCGGCGACCAATCTTCAGCTCAGCGGGCCCCCGCTCCACGAGCGCCTCCTGATGCGCCTGAGCAATCGACTTTTCGCGCAGTCGGCAGAGATGGGCGCTCTTCCTATCCTCTATGCGGCTACTGCTCCCGGATTGCAGGGCGGCTCGTACGTGGGACCCGATGGCCCCGGAGAAGCGCGAGGCCATCCTGTCCTCGTGCAAGCGACCGCGCGGGCTCATGACCAGGAGGACGCGCGGCGCCTTTGGGAAGCTTCGGAGAAGCTGACCGGTGTCAAGTACGACTTCCGGGCTCCGGCCGGGCGAGCGGTTTAGACGCTAGCCAGGTCGCCCAGGGAGTGCGCCATTGCGGGGTGGCGCGCACGACTTTCTCACGGCTAGCGAAGTTGCAAGCTCCACGTGATTTGACTCGAGCTGCTGGCCGGCGATGAGGCGGAGCAGCATGTTGACCGCCATCTTGCCGATTTCGACCAGCGGCTGGTGAATGGTTGTCAGCGCGGGCGACATCTGCGCGGTGTACATGACGTCGTCGAAGCCGATCACGCTCATCTGATCGGGGACCCGAATGTTGCGCTCGTAGAGGACCTGGTAGACGCCTGCCGCCTGCGCGTCGTTGCCGGCAAAGATCGCGGTGGGAGGATCCGCCTGATCGAGCAAATAACGGGTCTGTTTGACACCATCGCCCAGCAGGTAGCTGCCTTCGCAGATCAGAGCGGGATCGATTGGGATGCCCGCTCGCTCGAGCGCTTCGCGGTATCCGGCCAGGCGCGCGCGCGAAGTGGTGAGATGGAGTGGGAAGGTGATGATGCCGATCCGTCGATGCCCCAGGGAGATCAGGTACTCAGTGGCCGTGTAGCCCCCGAGCCAGATGGTTGATCCGATGGTGGGGAAGGCCGACGTTGGCTCGTTGCGATCACCGATCGCGACAAAAGGAATGCCCTGCGCCATCAAAGTATCGGCAAGGCCGATCTGCTCATAGGGGAGCAGGAGCAGCACGCCGTCGGTGGACTGGTCGAGCAGGCGGCGCAACCATAAACGCTGGCTCGCTTCTTTCTCATTGGTCGAGAAGACCACGAGACGGTAGCCGCTCTCCTCCAGCGCGTCCTGGATACCGTGCATGATGCCGACGTCATAGCCGCCCTCGAGGCGCATGATCACCAGGTCGATCAGGTAGCTCTGCCTTTTGCGGAGATGGCGGGCCGCGTGATTCTGCACATAGTCGTTTTGCTCGATCACCTGCCGGACACGAACGCGTGTCGAGGCGCCCACGCCGGGGAGCTCATTGAGCACCTTGGAGACAGTGGTCGTCGAGACTCCTGCTTCCTTGGCGATTTGCGCCATCGTCGAACGCTTAGCCGATCTCTCCCCCAAGGCGGAGCGCTCCCCCTTTCCTTTGAGTCAAAGGATTCGTCAATTTAGGTAAACGATACCTTGGTTCTGTCGCACGAAGTTGAAGTCGAAATCACTGGACACCCTTGACAAGTGGGATTTTCTATGTTTACCTCTGGCCCAGAACAGAGTAAACGTTACCCCGAAAGTTTGTTCGACTGGGCCGGCTCTTTTTTCAGGGAGGTTTTTGATGGGTACGGAGTCAACCTTTGGGTCTTCGGTCAGCCGGAGGAGCTTTTTGAAGGGCTCTGCCGTGCTGGTCGGGGCGAGCGCGCTCAGCTTCGAATCGTTTCTAGCCGCATGCAGCACAGGTTCCACATCGAGCGTCGCGACTGCGACGGTGAACTCGATGCCGCCCTCGAGCAATCCGGGGGCTCTGTACGTGTTCAAGCAGCTGGTCAAGCAGTTTGAGTCGACGCATGCGAACGAGAAGATCGTGGGCAAAGACGATCCCTACGATCCTACGACCTACTTCGCGAGGCTCGCCGCCGGTCAGCAGGAGGATGGTGTACAGAGTTACTTCACCGAGCCGCCTCTTCTGATTTCCAAGCACGGGGCAGCCGACATCACCAGCCTGGCGAATGGCTGGCCCCAGTTCAAGGACTACTCTCCAAGCATTGCTTCGATCGTGACCGATTCGTCCGGGAAGATCTACGGCATTCCCACGAACGGCTACACGCTGGGCATCCTCTACAACCGCAAGATGTTCACGGCGGCTGGACTTGACCCAGACGCGCCGCCGAAGACCTGGGACGACTTCCGCAGATATGCGAAAGCACTGACCAGCTCATCGGTATTCGGTTTCGCCGAAACCAGCACAGGCAACCAGGGCGGCTGGCACTTCACCAACTGGATGTACACGGCGGGCGGTGATATGCAATCCGCCGATGGGACGAAAGCGACCTTCAACAGCCCGAAGGGCGCAAGCGTGCTTCAGCTGCTCAAAGACATGCGCTTCACCGACAACTCCATTACCAAGGCGCAGGGTTTCACCCAGGACAAGACGCTTGAACTGCTGGCCACCAACAAGGTGGCGATGGTGGTGATGGCGCCCGACCAGTTGAACAACCTGCAGTCACAGTTCGGCGCGGACCTGAAGAACTTCGGCCTCGGTCCGATGCCGCAAAACGGGGGCAACTTCACCCTGACGGGCGGCAACGTGTGGATCTTCAATCCCAGGTCATCGCCGGATGTGCTCAAGGCCGCGTTTGACTTCGTCACCTATACGAACTTTGATCTGGGCGTGCTGGAAACCGCCACCGCACAGAGAGCCGCAAACGGACAGGCAGTCGGAGCACCGACCGCTCAGCTGTTCAAGGGCGACTTCCAATCGAAGCTCACCGCGCTGGATCGCAAATACGCCACTGTGCCACTCGACAACTACAAGACCTACATCAACTCGACGTCTGGCCTGCGTCCCGAACCCCGCAATCAGGCGCAGAAGATGTTCGCCGCGCTCGACCCCTGCGTGCAAGCGGTGCTGACCAGCGCGAGCGCTGACCCGCAGGCACTTCTGGACGCGGCGGCCAAAGGGTTCCAGCAGGTACTCGACTCCACGAAACCGTAACCGCGGTTCTGACCAGTGCGAACACGCTATTCCTTCCCCAGGCGCCGGCCGTTCGCGAGGGCAGCTTTTGTCCTCGCGGCGGCTGCGCTCGCGACCACCGCATCCGGCATCTCGAGCGCGGGGTTTGCGCAAGCCGCCCCGCGCGAGACCATCGCCGCGATCTCCCCGTCGCTCGTTGCAGGCCGCGGTGCTGAGCTCGGTATCGTCGAGCAGGAGGCCGAGAACGCCGCGACCAACGGCACGATCCTCCCGTTCAGCACGTCGGCCTACACGCTGGCGGGCGAGGCGTCGGGCCGGCAAGCCGTAAGCCTGGCGCCCGGACAGTACGTCGCCTTCACTCTGACCAGGCCGGCGAACGCGATCACGATCCGCTACTCGATCCCCGACGCCCCGACCGGCGGCGGAATCGATGCTCCGTTGACCGTAGGCGTCGGCGAGAACAGAGATGGAAACGCGAATGGCCAAGGGAACGCGCAGCAGAAGACGATCACGCTCACGTCGAAGTACTCGTATCTCTACAACCAGTATCCGTTCACGAACGACCCGACCGCGGGCTTGCTGCACCCGGACTGGTGGATCACCGAGTGCTCGTGCGTACCCGCATACACATTTCCGCCGCCGCCGCCCATCACGAAGCCATTCCGGCCCATGCACTTCTACGACGAGCAGCGCGTGCTTCTCCATCACACCTACAAGCCCGGAGAGGTCGTCCGCCTGACCGCGCCGGCAAGGTCGAACGCAGCCTGGACAGTCATCGATCTCGTCGACTTCCAGGACGTCGCGCGGCCCGCGCGCCAGCCGGACAACTCAGTCTCCGTCACCGACTTCGGCGCCGACCCCCGTGGCATTCGCGACTCCGCGGATGCGTTCGACCTCGCGATTCGCGAAGCGAAGGACTCAGGCGAGACCGTCTTTGTTCCGGCCGGCACGTTCCAGGTGAACAGGCACATCCTCGTCGATGACGTGACCGTCGAAGGCGCCGGGAGCTGGTGGTCGATCGTCAAGGGCCATCAGGTCACTCTCGGAACACCAGCGCCGGACGGCTCGGTGCACACCGGCGTCGGCTTCTACGGCAAGTACGCAGCCGATGGTTCGAGTCACAACGTGAAGCTCTCGAACTTCGCCATCGAGGGCGACGTGCGCGAGCGAATCGACACCGACCAGGTCAACGGCGTCGGTGGGGCGTTGAACGACTCGACGATCGACGGTCTCTACATCCATCACACGAAGGTCGGCGTCTGGCTCGACGGGCCGATGAACAACGTGACGGTCAAGAACACCGTCATCGCCGACCAGATCGCGGACGGCATCAACTTCCACCAGGGAGTGACGAACTCGACGGTTCTCAACTCGCTCATCCGCAACACTGCTGACGACGGGCTCGCGATGTGGTCGCAGGTCGGCGGGCAACCCGGAATCGAGGATGCCCATAACGTGTTCGACCACAACACCGTTCAGATTCCTTCGCTCGCGAACGGGATCGCGATCTACGGCGGACGCGACAACACTGTGTCGAACAACATCGTCGCCGACCCCGTGCGCGAGGGCAGCGGTCTCCACGCGGGATCGCGCTTCGGCTCGACCCCGTTTGCCGGCTACCTCAGGTTCACCAACAACACGACAGTGCGGGCCGGCTCATTTGAGCTCAACTGGCACATCGGCCTTGGCGCGATCTGGCTCTTCGCGCTCGAAGGCTCTCTGACCGCGAGCATCGAGGTTACCGGCGACAACTTCCTTCAGAACACGTACAACGCGATCCTGATCGTTTCCGACTGGCCGGTTAAGGACCTCTACAGGATCACGAACGTCCATTTCCAGGACATACACGTCGACGGAACGGGCACCTCGGTGGTGAGCGCCCGTGCAGCCGGAAGTGCGGCGTTCAAAAACGTCGTCGCGCGCAACGTAGGCGCCGTCGGCATCAACAACTGCGGCTCCTTCCACTTCACTCCGGCACGCTCGGAGTTCAGCGTGATCGACCTGGGCGGCAACACGGGCGGCGGGACAACCGGTCCCTGGCTCGCGCCCTGGGAGCTGCCGAACACGATCACCTGCAACGATCGGCCGCCGGTCGTCCCGCCGCCACCGCCGTCCGGCTGGTAAGCGGAGCGATCGCTGAGTCAGGCCGCGCAACAGTTCAAGCTGGACATCCCGCGGCGGTAGTGATGGCACCTGAAGGAGTGAAGAGGACGGAGAGGGCGACGATAGTTCCACAGATAGCTCCTGCCAGGGTTGAGAGAGGCGTTTCTCAGGGTGAGCGCCCGGCTCTGTTCAAGGCACGCCTGTTCTTGCAGAACAATCTGGGCGGCTATCTGTTCCTGCTGCCCGCCCTGGTGATCTTTGCTGTCTTCGTCTGGTATCCACTCGTGCTCGGGTTCGTCATGAGCTTTCAGAACGTGGACATGCTCAATCCTGCCGTATGGGTGGGCTGGTCCAATTATCGGAACGTGCTCTCAGATCCACTGTTCGCAGTGGCCTGGCGCAACACGCTGGTCTTTACCGGCTACGCGCTTCTATTTGGGTATTTCGTTCCGATCGTTCTTGCACTGCTCATCAACGAGATGCGCCACGGCAAAGCAGTGTTCCGTCTGGCTTTCTATCTGCCGGTGATGCTCCCTCCGATTGTGGTGGCCTTTCTCTGGCTGTTTCTCTACAACGCCGACTCCGGCTTGATCAATTCGTTGCTCGGCGTGGTGCATCTGCCCGCGGGTCTCTGGTTGGAAACTAAAGCGTCGGCCTTGCCGGCGCTGGTGGTCGTCGCCACGTGGGGTAGCGCGGGTTCAACCTTTCTGATCTATCTCGCGGCGCTACAAGGGGTTCCTGCCTCGCTCTACGAGGCGGCAGAGCTCGATGGCTCGAATCTGTGGCAGCGGATCTGGCATATCACGCTGCCAACCATCCGGCCGATCATGTTGTTGATGCTGGTGCTGCAGATCATCGCCACGATGCAGGTGTTCACCGAGCCATTCACGATCACGGGTGGGGGTCCGGATAACGCGACGCTGACGGTTCTCATGTTGATCTACAGATACACATTTCAGAACGCCGAGTTTGGTGAGGCAAGCGCGCTGGGCGTGGTCCTCTTCCTGGTCCTGGCCGTATTTGCGCTGATCTACATGCGCATGACCGGTCGCTTGATGGAAGGGGACTAGAAATTGGCAGTTTTCGCGCGCAAGCTGAGGCCTCGCCGGAATCTGAACGAGAACCTGCAAGAAAACTTTGAGGACAGCAGCGAGCGCACCCTGGTTTCCCCGCTGACCCTGAGGAGCCCTAAAGGGCGCGCGATCTACTGGACGGTGTTTGCTCTGTTGCTCGTCTTGACCCTGATCATCTTCGGCCCGCTCTACTGGATGGTCAGCAGCGCACTCAAGCCGAGCATTGAGATTTTCCAGAACCCGCCTACGATCTGGCCGCTGAACCCAGCCTGGAGCAACTACCTCAATGCCTGGAAGGTTCTGCAGTATCCGCTCTACTTCGGCAACACGCTGATCCTGGCGGCGGGAGCTGTGCTGTTGCAGCTTCTGATCTCCGCCACTGCCGCGTTTGCGCTTTCAAAGTTGCGTCCGGCTGGAAAAGGCATCATCCAGTTCGTCTTTTTCTCGACCTTGATGGTGCCGCCCGTGGTCTATCTGATCCCGCAATTCGTGAACATCAGCAATCTGCCGCTGATTCACGTATCGCTGATCAACAACTGGGCAGGCGTCTGGCTTCCGGAGGCGGCGAACGCCTTGAACATCCTGATCCTGAAGAGTTTCTTCGACACGATTCCGAGGGAGCTGACAGAAGCCGCGCACCTGGATGGAGCTAACAGCTGGCAACTTTTCAGCCGCATCATTCTGCCGCTCTCGCGCCCGGCCCTGGCGGTGGTCACGATCTTCACAGTGGTTGCCTCGTGGAAGGACTTTCTGTGGCCGTTGCTCGTGCTGTTCAACCCTGAGGTCTATTCGTTGAGCGTGGCGATCTATCACGAGTCAGGAATCAATTCAACCTACCCTCTGCCATTCAACTATCTGATGGCCGGCCTTGTGCTTGCCAGCCTTCCTCCCATCCTCTTGTTCCTGCTTTTCCAGCGTCAGATCATTCGTGGCGTCAATCTGACCGGATTGAAAGGTTAGGTCGCCGCCATCCTCTTAGACCGCGTAGCAAAAGAGCACACAAGCGCGCGCGAGCATCCTGCCTCTCCGCCTGGCTATCAGGCTCTTGGAGCAGGAACGAAGATCGAAAGAGGTGCCTCAAGGGTTTCCTTGCGCACCGGGTCGGCAACCGTCGAAGTTACAGCGCTGGCTCCTGATCTATTTCGGGTTGGCTTTTTTCCGCAAGGCCGCTCCGTGGACTACAGCTCGGTGGCTGTCGTTGCTCAGGATTGGCAATCGGGGCCGGTGACCCTTGTTGAGAAGGCTGGTGAGGTGACGGTTGCAACCTCCGCCGCGACTGCGCACCTCTCGCTCGATCCCTTGCGGGTTGGGTTTACCGATTCAGCGGGACGCGCGTTCGCGGTGGATGACCCAGAGCTTGGGATGGGCTGGTTCACGGCGTCTGGAGAAGCTGATCTGGCCGGCCACTCCGCAGCGCTGGGAATGCCGGTCCGGGTGTATAAGCAGCATCTGGCAGGCGAGCACTATTTCGGGTGCGGGGAGCGCACAGGCGAGCTGGACAAGACGGGGTCGCAGCAGCTCTTTTGGAATATAGATCCGCCGCGCGGCCACACAGCCCTGCAAAACAATCTCTATGCCTCGATCCCGTTCACATTGGTGCTGGACGAGGGTCGCGCCTGGGGCCTCTTTCTTGACAGCACGACACGCGTCGAGTTCGACCTTGCCCACGACGATCCCCAGCGGGCGTGGTTTGGCGCCGCCAACGGAGACCTCGTCTATTACGTCTTTTGCGGTCCGACGTCGCGGGATGTCGTGGCGCGCTATACGGACCTGACCGGACATACGCCTCTGCCCCCGCTGTGGGCGCTGGGCAACGGGCAGAGCCGTTTCAGCTACGAGACAGCAGAAGAAGTGCGAGAGATTGCGCGCACCTTTCGTGAACGTGACATCCCTTGCGACACGCTCTACTTCGATATCGATTCGTTGGACGGCTATCGAGTGTTTACGTGGAATCCGGTCGGCTTTCCAGACCCCGAGGGTTTACTTGCCGAACTTCGAGAAATGGGTTTCCACGCGGTCAGCATTGTGGATGCAGGGGTAAAGGTCGATGACCACTATTCGGTCTATACAGAAGGAAAAGCGCGCGACCTCTTTTGTAAGACACCAGAAGGAAACGACTATCTGAACGCGGTCTGGCCAGGGATCTGCACGTTCCCAGACTTCACGAATCCGGAGACGCGCTCGTGGTGGGGAGAACAGCACCGGCCGTTGCTTGATGCTGGTGTCGAGGGAATCTGGTGCGACATGAACGAGCCTGGCCTGTTCATGCCACCGAACTCCACCATGCCGCCGGACGTCGTCCATCCGGGCGACGGAAAGGCTCGATTGCACATCCAGGTGCACAACGCCTATGGCTCGTTGATGGCGCAGGCTGCGCGCGAGGGCCTGTTGGGGCTGCGGCCTGAGCGGAGGCCATTCGTCATTTCGCGTGCCGGCTACGCGGGCATACAGCGCCATGCTTTGCTCTGGACGGGGGACAACTCCTCCACCTGGGACCATCTCACGATGGCCGTCTCCCAGCTGCAGAATCTCGGACTGTCTGGGGTGGGCTGGGCGGGAGTCGATATTGGTGGCTATTACGGAGACACAACCGGGGAGCTGCTCGCCCGCTGGACGGAATTTGGCATTTTTCAGCCGTTCGCTCGCAATCACTCGGAAAAAACAACGCGACATCAGGAGCCGTGGCTGTTTGGTGAACCGTATGAATCCGTCTCGCGCGTCATGCTCAAGCTGCGCCAGCGCCTCTTGCCGTATCTGTACACGCTCTTCGAGGAGTGTCACCGCACAGGAGCGCCAATCCTGCGCCCGCTGTTCTGGGCCTACCCGGAAGACACGGCGACCTACTCGATGGACGATGAGTTCTTGTGCGGTGATGCGCTGCTGGTGGCACCTGTCACGCGTCCCGGGGTGGAGTATCGCCACGTCTACATTCCAGGGGGGAGCTGGTTTCACCTCTGGACGGGAACGCGTGTCGATGGTCCGGCGAACATTCTGGCGCACGCTCCACTGGGTGAGCCCGCCATCTATGTGAGAGCCAACACAGCGATGCCGCTCTGGCCGGAGATGAATCACGTCGGCCAGCGCGAGGCCGACCCTTTGACGTTGGTGCTCTATCCGTCCGAGGGAAGCGGTGCAGCCACGTTGTACGAGGACACGGGCGATGGCTACGAGTACTTGAGCGGGTCTTACGCCCGGCGCGCCATCACCTGTGACGTCGAGGCCGGAAAGATTCGAGTCGCGATAGGTGAGAGGGAAGGGACATTCGTCCCTGAACGCCGGCACATTAGGCTCGAGCTGCGCGAGATTGCGTCTGAACCAAAGTCAGTTCAGTCCGGAAAGGCTTCGGCTGCCTGGCGCTATGAGCCTGAGCAGCGGCGGCTTTTCGTAGAGCTGCATGAAACGGCTTCCTCGCAGCTGATCGACGTGTCGCTGGAGTAAGTGACAAGAAGCGCGAGCGGCGGCCGCATTCTGGTCACCGGCGCCAGCGGCAAGCTCGGCCAAGCCGTGGTCGAAGAGCTGGTCGCTCACGGCTACGAGGTGGTCGGCGTCGACCGCCGGCCGCCATCCCTGCATCGGCCGGAAGTTACGTTCTCCGAGATCGAGCTCAGCGACGTAAGCCAGGTGGCCGTCGCTATGTCGGGCGCGCAGGCCGTCATCCATCTGGGCGCCATCCCCGGGCCCCGCCGCCAGGTTGACGAGGTGGTCTTTTCCAATAACACCCGCGCCACGTTCGCCGTCCTGCAGGCGGCAGGGCAGCTCGGAGTGCGCAAGGCAGTCATCGCCTCCAGCATCTCTGCGCTCGGCCCGAGCTTTTCCCCAGAGCCCACGACGCCCCTGTACGCGCCGGTCGACGAGGACCATCCGCTGCTGGGCGCCGACGCATATGCACTCTCCAAAGAGGTCGACGAGCGCACTGCCGCCATGTTCCACCGCCGGGTCGGATTGGAGGTCGCGGCGCTGCGTTTCACCTGGGTCGCCAGGCCGGACGAGATGGGGGAGGCAGTGGCCCGGGTCGGGCGGAACCCGGCCGACAGCAGCCGGACGCTCTGGTCCTACGTCGACATCCGGGACGCGGCAACTGCCACCCGTCTGGCGCTCGAGGCCCCGGGGCTGACGTTCGAGGTGTTCAACGTGGCGGCCGCCGACACGCTCAGCGACATCCCGACAGAGAAACTGCTTCGAGACTTCGCACCATCGGTGGAAGTCCGGCAGCCGATCCCCGGTAACGCATCGGCTTACTCCACCGAGAAGGCCAGGCGGGTGCTCGGCTACGAGCCGGCGCACTCATGGAGAGACGCATGAAAATCACGGATGTCCGCTGCGCAGTCATCGGGACAAATCCCATCGTGCGGATCGTGACCGACGAGGGCATCTGCGGTCACGGAGAGGTGGAGTCGAGCAAGCCCTACCTGAAGCCCGTCGTGCTCACCTACAAGCAGTACCTCTTGGGCGAAGATCCGACCAACGTCGAGCGGATCATGCTGAAGATCCGCCGGCTGGGGAGCTTCAAACCCTGGGGCAGCGCCGTCAGCGCGATCGAGATGGCGCTCTGGGACATCGCCGGCAAGGCCGCGGGCGTTCCCGTCTACAAGCTGCTCGGGGGCAAGGTGCGCGACCGGGTGCGTGTATACAACGGTGGCGTCAGGTTCCCGCTCGGTGGGCATTCGCCAGAGGATTACGCCGCCAACATGGCGAAGATGAAGGCGGCCGAGGAGGGCTTCACGATCATCAAGCAGGGCGTCGCCTTCCATGGGGCGATGGCGCGTGAGGTCCCCGACTTCTTCTATGGGGAGCTGCGAAGCCCCGACACCTACTATCCCAACCGCGGGCCGCTGACTGAACGCGGGCTCAAGCACGTCGTCGCCTGCGCGGAGGCGATGAAGTCGGTGCTGGGCGACTCGATCGGGCTCGCGCTGGACTGCGGTCCAGGGTGGACGGTCCCGGATGCCATCCGGCTGGCAAGGGCGCTAGAGCCGCTCAACCTCATGTGGCTCGAGGACCTGATCACCGGCGACTACGTCCCCTACGTCGCCGCCGACCAGTACCGCGAGGTGACGCGGAGCACTTCCTGCCCCACACACACCGGCGAGCAGATCTATCTGCGGCAGAACTTCATGGATCTGATCGAGAAGCAGGCGGTGCGCGTCATCGGGCCGGACCCGTGCGACGTCGGTGGCATCGCCGAGCTCAAGTGGGTGGCGGAATACGCGGATCTCCACGGGGTGCTTGTGGCTCCTCATGGCATCTTCGATGGGCTCTTCGGCCTGGCGGCACACGTTCAGATGGGGGCGGCACTGCCGGACAACTTCATCGCTTTCGAGTACCCGGTGGCCCGGCCGGAATGGTGGTACGAGATCGTGGAGGGACTCCCGAACCCGATCGTTCGCAATGGATTCATGGAGGTGTGGGACCGGCCTGGGATGGGCGTGGACTTCAAGGTCGAGGCTGCCCAGGCGTATTTGACGGAGGAGGACAACGATTTCTTCGCATGATCGAGCGACGGTTAAGGCTCGCCAAGGCGCGGCATGTCTTCAGTCTCAGGTTGGACGCCCGCCGCGCGTACACCCACCTCGACTGCGTCAAAGTGCTTCGGCTGAGTTTCGAAACCGGCCATTACTCGAGGCGCGCTAGGTGACGGTTACGCCCCCGTCGACAATGAGCGTCTGGCCGGTTATGTAGGAGGCTGCCTCACTCGCGAGGAAGACCAGCGCTGACGCAAGCTCAACGGGCTCCCCAAAGCGGGACAAGAGAACGCGTGGCATCTGCGACTCGATGTAGGTTTTGTCGTACTGCGCGCTCATCTCGCTCGGGAAGAATCCAGGCGCGAGAGCGTTGACCCGAATTCCTTTTCGACCAGACCACTGCTGCGCCAGGTCCCGCGTGAGACCTATAAGCCCCGCTTTGCTCGCCGAGTAGGCTGCCTGCGGCAGCCCCGCGGTCGTGAGGCCAAGAATGCTGCTCACATTCACAATCGAGGCGCCAGGTTCCATCACGCGACCGCATTCTTGCGCCATCCAATAACAGCCGTTGAGGTTGATGTCTATGACCTCGCGGAACTGGGCGGGTGTTTCACGCGTGGCAGGGAAGGCGGTTCCTTTGCCCGCATTATTGACCAGAATATCCACACGTCCGAAATGCTCGACTGCTGTGCTGACCAGGCGGTGGCAATCCTCCGGCAATGACACATCGCACGCGACCGCAATGGCTGTACCACCAGCCTCTTCGATCGAACGCTGTACCTCCCGCAGCCTCTCGACCCTCCGAGCTGCGAGAACGATGGTCGCACCGACTTCAGCCAAGGCCCGCGCGAATGCGACGCCGAGTCCGGATGACGCCCCAGTCACAATCGCAATTCGGCCATCAAGGCGAAATCGGTCGAGGATTCCGAATGGCGCTTCGTCAGAATGTTCCAATCGACCGCCCCACTCTAATCAACAACTCGCCCGATCTTCGTTCAAGACACGGTCTAGGGTAGCCGCCATACCTTTGGCGGGCAAGCTTTTGCTCTTAACCCGAAGTTCCGCGAAGCGGTTCGAGACGCCTTCCTCCGGATTGCCGCCGACGCCCGCGCCCTCCTCATTTGCGCAACGAGCGTGTACCAGTCCCAAACAACATTGGGATAGGCTGAGTCGCGACTACACGGGCGACGGATTCTTGGAGCTGATATGAGCTTGAACCGCGGCGTGCACAACTACAGAGATATAGATTGCGCAGTAGGTGACGACATATTGACCATCAGTTTGAACCGGCCTGAGCGACTGAATGCCGTCACCGAATCGATGCTGGATGAAATCATCGACGCTTTTGACATGAGCGATTCCGACGATCGAATCCGAGCGGTCGTTGTGACCGGACGAGGTCGGGCATTCTGTGCGGGATCCGACTTATCAGCAGGTGGAGACACTTTTGATCCGACCACCCGCGGGGGCGCGAGCCGCCCGGAGGATCACCGCGACAGCGGCGGCCGGCTGGCACTTCGGATCTACGAATCGCTGAAACCTGTGATTGCCGCGGTAAACGGCTCAGCGGTTGGCGTTGGCGCAACGATGACCTTGCCCATGGACATTCGTCTCGCTGCCGACACCGCCCGGTTCGGCTTCGTTTTTTCGCGACGAGGGATCGTTCCGGACGCGTGCTCGAGTTGGTTCCTCCCGAGGGTTGTCGGAATCAGCAAAGCGGTCGAATGGGCGAGTACTGGGCGCATTTTCGGGGCTGCTGACGCTCTCGACGCCGGTCTCGTTCGGAGCGTTCATGCCCCTGAAGACCTGTTGCCTGCTGCTTATGCGATCGCTCGCGAGATCGCCGACAACACTTCTGCCGTGTCAGTGTCGCTGACCAGGCAGATGATGTGGCGGATGCTTGGCGCCAGTCATCCATTCGAAGCCCACAGAGTCGATTCCGCGCTTATGTTTGCAATGGGACAATCCGAAGACGCGCGGGAAGGTGTCAGTTCATTTCTAGAAAAACGCGCGCCACATTTTCCGATGAAGGTCTCCACGGACATGCCGCTCGGCTTTCCGTGGTGGAAGCCCGAAAGTGCGTGATAGCATGTCGCGGCTATGACGCGGTTTGTGGTCACAATCAAACTCAAGCCCGGCGCCGAAGAAGTTGTCGACATGCACAAGATCTGGGACGGGCTGGCGAACATTGACACTCCGGGGATGCTCGCTTTCCACGCAGGTTTCGACACCCGGCGGCACTTCGCAAGCAACTGGAGCTTCGCGGTCGTGATCGATTTCGTAGACATGGAAGCATTCGAGAGCTGGTTCGAGCACCCCGATCACATCGAGGTCACGGTGCCGGTCGTGCCGTACATCGTTGAGACATCGCGCGTCGTCTACGAAATTCCCGGGTAAGCTGGGACCATGAGTGAAAACGACGTGCTCGCCGAAGGCACCCGGGTTCGTGGAATCGATAGGGGTGCTTACGACGGATTGGTCGGTACCGTCATGAAAGGCGGCACCGAAGGAATGACTCCGGCCGAAACGCTCGTCATGGTCCAGTGGGACAGCTTGGGCACGTACAAGGCTAGGCCACACCCAGTCCTCAGGCCCTTTATTGAGCGGCTACACGCTACCTAGGCAGCAACTGCCGAGCGATCAGCGCCAACTCTTTCTTTGCTAGGCGGTCCTGGGTCGGACTGACAACGTTCAAAGCCACGTGGTCGGCCCCAGCCGAGAGCTGAGCGTCAATTTTCTCCGCAATTCGTTCGGGCTCCCCCCAAGGAACGATGGCGTCGAACAGCGCATCACTGCCGGCGTCGACCAGATCCTGGTCTGTCCAACCCATGCGGAGCAGGCTGCGTCGATAGTTCGGCATCTCGATGTGACTCCGGGTATGTCTGTCGCCGATGGACCGTGCCTGTGGTCGTGTAGGTCTGGCGGCGACCAGGCTGATCAACCCCAGAAAACGATCCGGGCCGACTATTTGGCGGGCTCGCGTTGTGTAGGCGGCGTCGACAAAGAACATGAGCGCCCCTGAGGTGCGCTCTGCGGCTAGCGCCAGCATTCGCGGGCCCAGGCCCGCGAGGACGATCGGGGGAGCGCTGAGCGGTGCCACGGCCGTATAGGCCGGGGCGATCTCCATCGCATCGAGGTAGCTGGCCATGGCGGACACGGGTTTGGTGTATGCGTGTCCGCGTGCAGTCACGAGCTTGGCGTGGCTCACACCCATGCCGAGGACGAAGCGATCAGGCCACGCCTCGGCCAGGGTCCGTGCCGCATTGAGCATCGTGACCGGGTCCCTGGCGAAGATGTTGGCGATCCCGGTGCCGACTGCGATTCTTCGTGTGGCTCCAAGTAGGATCGAGGCTTGTGTGAAGGCCTCTCGACCGAGACCTTCGCCGAACCAGATGGCGCCGTATCCAAGCTCTTCGATCAGCTGTCCGGCTACACGCAAGTCAGTCGCGGCCAGCGACTGCCCGATCAGGACCCCGACGCGCCCGATCGTTACCGACCCTAGCTTGGTCATTGCGGCCCCCTCGTCACGCACTGCGATTCACCGGCCGAAAGCCAATTTTCTGCGCTCCACATGGTACCGAAGCCTTCCACGACCATCGGATAAATGATTGCAATACTAGGCAAAATATGTGCTAGAGTCGCCCAAGACTGGGCGGTTCGCGGTCCGAAACCAGCAGGGATCGTCAACCTTGGAGGATCTTGGAGGAAAGGATGTCAGCACTACTGAGGCGACTCGCGATGGCAGTGGCGATGAGCTCGCTGATAGTCATCACAGCGTGCGGCGGTCAGAACAATCCCACCACGGGAACGACTTACAAGAACGGCCAGACGCTCACCGTGCGGTTGGCAACCGACTGGACCAACTTCGACATTCAGGTCCTCCCGTCACTCGCCAACACCCAGCTCGTACTCGCGGCTTATGACCGGCTGCTTGACTACGACAGTGGCAAAGTGGTGCCCTATCTCGCGACGTCCTGGACCCAAACCCCCACCTCGCTGTCACTCGTTATTCGCACGGATGCCAAATGCTCGGATGGGACACCGGTTACCCCAACCGTCATCGCCAACTCATTCAAGAGACTGATCGACCCGAGTACAAAATTCAGGAATAGCTCTCAGCTCTTCGGGACGGGGCCTTACACCGTCGCCGCCGACGACGCCGCCCACACCTTCACGTTTACGACCAGCCTCCCATTCTCGAACCTGCTCTACGGGTTCACCGACCCTGCGACCGCGATCATCTGCCCGGCCGGGCTGGTGAACCCAAGCGCCCTCCAGACCGGGATGTACGGCAGCGGGCCGTACACGCTGACCTCGGCGGTGCATAACGACAGATTGGAGTTCAGCCTTCGCAGCGATTGGGCGTGGGGCCCGAAGGGTGTTACCGCCAAGACCCCCGGCATGCCCGGAAAGCTCGTCTACAAGATCGTTGCGGACGAGACCACGGCGGCGAACCTTCTGCAGACAGGTGGACTGACGCTGGCGATGATCGCCGGCCCCGACATTCCGCGCCTGATCGCAGACAAGACCCTCGCGCATGCGCAGGCGCCCGTCAGCACGTCGCAGATCATGGTCTTCAACCAGGCTCCAGGCCATGTCACGGTTGACCAGACGGTCCGCGAGGCCCTCATGACAGCCATCGACCCAAGCGCATATTGCAAGGCAGCCAACTCTGGATACTGCGTTCCGACCACGAGCTACCTCGCGAAGAGCGCGCTTTGCTTCGACCCGAAGACGGCCTCGATGCTGCCCAAGCCCGACATCGCCGCGGCGAAGGCGATCTTGACGAAAGCCGGTTACACGGCCGTCAACGGCGTCATGACGAAAGATGGCAAGCCCTTGACGATCAACCTGCTTGGCGGGACGTTCCAGAATTCGGGCCCGGACTACCTGCTCGCTCAGTTCCAGTCCCTTGGAGCGAATGTCGTGTTCACGAAGGTCGACTTCGCGGCCTACGCGGCCAATCTTCAGGGAGCCAAGTTCACATGGGATGTCACGGTGGCCGCCCTCACGTCGGCGGCTTCGTTCTCTCCGCTTCCAAGTAACTTCGCCGTCCCCTTCATGAGCGGCAAGACGCTCCCTGAAGGCGGGCGCAACATCTACTGGATCAGGGATCCGGTGATCGAAGACCTCGTCGGGAAGGCTCTGGCGACGACCGGCACCGGCTTGTGCCCGGCCTGGGCGGCGGTTCAGGAGCGCTATCTCGCGCAGCACGATTTCCTTCCACTCGGTTCCGCGGTGGATCAGTGGTTCAGCCGCAACGTCCAGTTCCAGACCGACCCGGTTGAGCCGCTAACGTGGAGGATCACGGGCTAAGACAGAGGCAGTAGTTGTCGGAGCGAACGCCTGAATCGCGTCTGGATCAGGTCGAGCGACGCCTCGCGCTCCTGGAGGCGGAGCGAGCAATTCTCGCCCGCCTCTATCAATACAGCTACGCCCTCGACTCAGGGGACAAGGCGAAGTTCATGGACTGCTTCACGCCGGACCACGTTCGCTGGGGCGGGCCCGGCGGGCGCTGGACGGTCGGCCAGAACTACCGCTACGAAGGGCTGGAAGCCATGGAGTATTACTTCGACGGCCACACTCACGCACCGGACCTCATCCACATGCATCTTCTCGCGGAGCCGTTGATCCGGATCGATGCCGATCGAGCTACCAGTGAGTCATACCTGATCCGGGTGGACGAGAACGAGGACGGACCCTACGTCGAGGCGATGGCGAAGTACGAGGACGTATTGGTGCGATGCGATGACGGCGAGTGGCGGATCAAGGAACGACACGTCACGGTGTACGGATGGTTGGACCGCAAGTCGAGCGCGCAGGCACTCGCAGAAGTCCGTGCCCGAAACGTCCGCAAGGTGCCGCCTGGCACGACCCCGGCAATGTGAAATTCTCCGTGCCAAAAAGCCATCATTAAAATCATCGAGATGATAGATCTGGGACATGCTAGGATGCCGAAGTGACGCGCTTCATGGTCTCGATCAAGCTGAAGCCGGGGGGCGAAAAAGCGCTGAACTTCCCTGAGATCTGGGACAACCTGTCGAAGATCGACACCCCGGGCAAGCTTGCGTTCCATGCGGGGTTCGATACTCGGAAGCACTACGCCGACAACTGGAGCTTCGGAGTGGTGATCGACTTCGTCGACTTCGATGCTTTCCTGACATGGTTCGATCATCCCGATCACAGGCGTTTCGGCGGGCCCGCCGAGCCCTATATCGAGGCGACGTCGAGAGTCGTGTACGAGATCCCTGACCGATCGATCGCAGCACTATGAGCGAGAGTCCGGTTCTCCTTGAAAAGAAGGGCCACGTCGCTTGGGTTTTGCTGAACCGTCCCGAAGCAGAGAACAAGATCAACCCGGCGCTCATCCAGGCGCTTGATGAAGTGTTTGTCGAGCTGGCCACGGACGACGCTGTGCGGGTGGTCGCTCTCGCTGGGGTCGGCCCAGTGTTCTGCGCCGGCGCCGATGTCGGTGCACTAGGGTCCTTTGAGTCATACGAGACCAGGGCGCGGTTCGGACAGCGAATGCACCGCACAAGTCTTGTGTTCCAGCGCATCGAACGGCTGCCCAAGCCTGTGATCGCGGCGGTGAACGGCGTAGCGCAGGCAGGCGGACTTGAGTTGATGCTCTGCTGCGATCTCGCGGTGGCGGGTCGAACCGCCAGGTTTGGCGACGCTCATTCTCCTCACGGGCAGCTCCCGGGCGGAGGTGCGTCGATCCGGCTTCCCCGCCGTATCGGCGCCACTCGAGCGAAGTACGTCCTATATATGGGTGCCATGATTGAGGCCCAGACCATGCTCGAGTGGGGCGCGATCAACGAAGTCGTCGATGACGACCGGTTGCTCGAAGCCACCCAGGCGCTCGCGGACCAGCTCGCCGCCATCAGCCCAAGCAGTCTCGCGCGCCTCAAACGGCTGATCGACGACGGATTGAACCAGCCACTAGAGACCGCGTTGCGTTTGGAGATACTCGCGGCCGAGCTGAACATGGGCTCCGACGACATGTCGGAAGGTCTCCGGGCGCTCCAGGAGGGGCGCACTCCGCGGTTCACCCGCGGCTGATTCCGATGGATCGCGATCACGCTCGCCTGCAGGCGATCGAAGACGAGATCGGTATTCGCGACACGATCCATCAGTACTGCCACAGCCTTGACTACGGGTTAGAGGACGAGTGGATGGACTGCTTTACGGACACCGGGGCCTGGGATTTACGGCTTAGAGACTCCGTGATCCAGAAAGCAATGGAGGCGCAGGGGCTGCCATCCGGCCCGACCCGGATTCAGGGAACGGTGAATCTCCGCAAGATGTTTTCCGGTCACACGCACTCACCAGAAAGGTGGCACAAGCACGCGGTAAGCAACACCCGGATCAAGCTCAACGGCGACGAGGCGGTCGCGACGAGCTACTTCATCAGGGTGGACGCCTCGACGAAGTCCAGCGGGGCGTACATCCGGGCGTTTGGTCGCTACATCGACCAGATGGTCCGCTGTCCGGATGGCAAGTGGCGAATCCAGGAGCGCCGCTGCGACCTCGAGGCTCACATCGACGAGAGCATGTTCGGTGAGGTGCGCCCGGGTCTCTGACATGGGAATGACCGTCGTTCAGAAAATCTTGGCGGCGCATTCGGGAGCCGAAGCTCTCGCCGTCGGCGACATCGTGGCCTGCTACGTCGACGTGGCTGTGATGATCGATTACAGCTTTTCGCCGTTGATCGCCGGCGATAGTTTTGACATCCTGCGGGTCGATCATCCCGAACGGATAGCCGTGATCCTCGATCATGCAGTCCCCGCTCCGACAGTCCAGGATGCGGTCTACCACCAGGCGGCGCGCGCCTTCGTGCGCAAGTTCGGCATCGAACGTTTCACCGATGTAGGCGCCAACGGTGGCATCTGCCACCAGGTGATCCTCGAGTCGGGGCTGGCTCGTCCAGGCCAGATCCTCACCTGTGCGGACTCTCATACGATCGCATCGGGAGCCCTCAACTGTGCGGCGCGCGGCCTGGGCCCGGCCGAGATTCTCCAGATCGTTTGCACCGGTAAGACGTGGTTCCAGGTCTCGCCGACGATCAAGTACGTGCTTGAAGGCAGACCCCAACCCGGAGTGTTCGGCAAAGACATCTTTCTCCACATTGCCGGTCTCTACGGCAGCGTCGAGGGACACAACATCGAGTTCGATGGGGAAGCACTGCCGTACCTCTCGATTGACGACCGCGCAACCATCGCGACGATGTGCCAGGAGGTGAGCGCGAACTTCGCGACTTTCCCCGCCGACGAGGTGGTCATGAACTACCTTCGGCAGGTGACAACAGACCCGATTCATCCCGTGGTCGCGGACCCGGATGCCGAGTACGAAGATGTCCGAACCGTAGATCTGTCGAGAATTCGCCCTCAGGTGGCAAAGCCGGATTTCGTTCCACACAACACGTTGCCCATTGCTGAGCTCACGGACGAGGTTCGCGTCGACCAGGCGTTCGTCGGGTCGTGCGCCAACGGAAAGCTCGAGGACCTGCGCATCGCGGCCGCCGTCGTCAAGGGCAGGAGAGTCGCCGCCGGCGTCAGGTTCATCGTCACCCCCGCGTCGCAGAAGGTCTATCTCGATGCCGTCCGCCTCGGCTATGTCGAAACGCTCGTGGAGGCCGGTGCGGTGGTGACCAACTCCACGTGCGGAGCATGTCCCGGGGGACACCTCGGTGTGTTGGCGCCGGGCGAGGTCTGCATCACGTCGAGCACACGCAACTTCAAGGGCCGGATGGGCAGCCCCGACGCCAAGGTTTACATCGCGTCATCCGCCAGCGTCGCGGCGTCGGCACTGACAGGCCGGATCACCGATCCGACCAGCTACCTGGCGCAGGCGGCTCTGGCGTGAGCGAAGCACAGCTGTCCGGGCGGGTCTGGCTGTTTGCGGCAGCCAACCTCGACACCGACCTGATGATGCCGGGAGCCACGTTCAGGCTCCCTTTCTCCGAGCAGGTGAAGCTGGTGTTTTCCGCCAACCGGCCCGGCTGGTACGAACTTGTGAAGCCTGGCGACATCATCGTCGCCGGACCGAACTTCGGAACTGGTTCGGCACGCCCTGCGCCATCCCTGTTCAAGCGGCTCGGAATCTCAGCAATTGTTGCCGAGTCGTTCAGCGACCTCTTCTTCCGCAACTGCGTGAACTACGCACTGCCGGCCATGGCATGCCCGGGCATCTGCTCCAAAGTGGTCGAGGGCGATGAGCTCGACCTGGACCTGCTCGCCGGCCGCATTCGCAATCGTCGAACTGGAGTCGAGCACCACGGCACCGCGTTGCCGCCAATGCTTGCCGAGATCATTGCCATGGGCGGTCTCATACCCAGGCTTCGTGCGCAAGGCTACATAGCGTGAGGATGCGTTTCAGCGGACTGGCCAAACGTATTCACCAGCGGTTCGTGGCGCGGACTGCCGAAACCGGCTTTGTTAGATGGTTGATGCAGCCGAGCTCGGCCCGCTACTTTCGATACCTTCCACCGCTTCCCAGATCTATTACCTCTCACCTGGGCACCGAGCCGCCGCTCGGACCGCGTTCGCTGACCATTCCCGACCTGCCCCCGCGGCTCAGAACTTCGCCTGGGATACCGCGGGACCCGGCCGCAGAAGAAGCGGCCTTCCAGGATGGCCCCATCCAGCGCTGGACTCAGCTCCACACCGAAGCGACCGAGTTCATTCTTCACCACAGCTGGTTCACGAGAATGCTCAACCTGCCGGGCAGGGTGCGTTACTCGCGGTTGGTCGCGAAACCGGTGAGGAGAGGTGCCGGCGCACCTGCTGTCACCTTCGATGACGCCGAGCTCACCAGGCACATGAAGGAGAAAGCAGCCCAGCTCGGCCTGAGCGCGATCGGAGTCGCGCGATATGACCCGAAGTACGTGTATGCGCCGTTCCTGGCCGAACGTGACGGCGGCCGAGTGATCGTTTGCATCCTGGAGCAGAACTGGAAGGCCACCCAGACCATTCCCAGCGTGCTGGCGGAACGCGCTCACAACAACACGTACGAGCGGCTGATCACGATGGCAGACCAGTTGGCGGAGGACCTGCGCGATCGAGGCTATGCGGCCCGCCCCGGTGACCCGGACGGCAGGGGTATCTACATCCACTACGCGGTGGAGGCGGGTTTGGGTCAGCTGGGTCTCAACGGTCAATTGCTCACGCCTTTCGCCGGTTCTCGGTGCCGGATCAGCATCATCTGGACCGACGCCCCTCTCGAGCTGGATAGTCCGGTGGACTACGGGGTGCCGGCCGTATGTGATTCGTGCAAGGCGTGCGTGCGGCGCTGCCCTACGGGGGCGATCAGGAGCAAGCGATCAATGCATAGGGGGGTGTACAAGGCCAAGATCAAGATCGAGCGGTGCCTGCCGATGGTCGCCCAGGTCGACGGCTGCGCCATCTGCATGAAGGTCTGCCCGGTACAGCGCTACGGACTGCCTGCCGTGATCGACCACTACACGTCCACGGGCAAGATACTCGGCTCTGGAACGGACGAGCTCGAGGGTTATACGTGGCCGGTCGACGGACGCCACTACGGTCCGGGTGAGAAGCCAAAGTCCGCCGTCAGCGACGAGATGCTGAAGCCTCGGACTTTGATTTTCGATCCCAAAAGGAAGCTGCCGGCCACCGCCATCGGCGACGACGTTTTTCGTACGTCTTATTAATTCTCAAAAAATAGGAGGGTGTTGACATGACTTGGAACCCGTACGGAGCTCTTCCAAACAAGCCTGCTTTCAAGGTCGAAAGCAAGGATGTTCAAGACGGCGAGAAGCTGCCGATGGCGCAGGTGAGCGGGATATTCGGCGCCGGCGGCGAAGATGTAACCCCGCACTTGTCCTGGAGCGGCTTTCCGAAGGAAACGAAGAGCTTTGCGGTCACGATGCTCGATCCCGACGCCCCAACCGGAACTGGATTCTGGCATTGGGCGGTTTTCAACATCCCTGGCACGGTGACGTCGCTGCCTCGTGGCGCGGGCGACGAGAAGGGGACCGGATTGCCGCCCGGTGCCATCCAGCTGCCAAACGATGCACGGATGGCGCGATACATCGGTGCTGCCCCTCCGGCAGGCCATGGCAAGCACCGCTACATGTTTGTGGTTCACGCTGTGGACGTCGAATCGCTCGAGGTTGATCCGAGCTCCACTCCCGCGATGCTGGGGTTCAACCTTTTCGGTCACACGCTCGCCCGGGCGATCATCACGCCCTGGTGGGAGGCCTAGGCGACCACTAGCAGAATTCGCGAGATGGCGGCGCCCAAGACCGGCACCAGACCGGTAGCGGACAGCAGCGCGACCGGCGCTGCTTCCGCTATCCGCCGAACCGACTACACGTTGAGCCAGCAAGAGCTCGACATCCGCAATCACTTCCGGGAGTTCTTCAGCCGCGAGGTTCCCGTGGCCAGGGTCCGTGCAGCAGGCGACGTTGGTTTTGACCCTGAGCTCTGGCGGCAGCTCGCCGACCTCGGGGCGCTGGGCATGGGGCTGTCCACCAAACGGGAAAGCAGAGACTCTAGCGTCGTCGAGCTGGTGCTCATGAGCGAGGAACTTGGCCGGGCGATCGCACCGGTACCGCTGATTGAGGCGACCGCCGCGATTCGATTGCTTTCCAGCTGCAACGCGGTCTCCGTGAGACCGCTGCTCAAGGATGCCGCGGCCGGGCGGCGAATCACTGTCCTCGCTCTAAACCGCCTTCCACCAGGCGGTCGGCAGCTGGTCCCGGGCGGCGCAGTCGCCGACGCCGTCGTCGGTCTTGATGGGGAGGACCTCGTCGTCGTCACAGGAAAGCAGCCACCACCGCATGTTCCCAATCAGGCATCGGCTCCACTGGCGTGGTGGGATCTGTCTGGCTCAGGTGGAACGCGCACGGTAATTGCTTCGGGAAAGAAAGCGCGGGAGCTACACGCGGGGGCGCTGGAGGAGTGGAGGCTCCTCACGGCGGCGGCGCTGGTCGGCCTGAGTGATGCCGCCCTCCGAATCGCCACCGAGTATGCGAAACAGCGCCACGCATTCGGAGTGCCGATCGGCACCTTCCAGGCTGTGTCCCATTCTCTTGTCGACAGCGCAATCGCGATTGAAGGTGGCCGCCACCTGAATCTGAGGGCAGCGTGGTACCTCGAGCACGAGCCGGCCGCCGCGCGAAAGCTGGTACCGATGGCGTTCGCTCACGCTTGCCGAGCGGCCTACGAGGCGGTCACCGCCGCGATTCACGTCCACGGTGCCGCGGGCTTGCTGCTCGAATCGGACATTCCCCTGTACTTCCTTCGAGTCAGGACCTGGAGCGTGCTCGCCGGCGACCCGCAGGATGAGCTCGACTCTATCGCCGATCACCTCTTGGGGTCACGGCGGTGAGGTCAGCCGATCACGAGTTTCGCGTCTCCGGCAAATACGCCGCGTCCGGTCACGAATAGGGGATTGACCTCCAGCGAAACAAGCCCAGGCAGAGAAATGCCCAGCCGCCCTATCAGCTCGACGGCGTCGAGCAGCCCCTCGGCGTCGAAATGCCGGCCTCGGAAACCTGTAAGCACTCGCCAGAGATGGGTGTTCTCCAGCTTGGCCATCGCCTCCATCCGCGTGAATGGGGCGACCAGGACGACCACATCCCGGACGAGCTCCAGATCGATTCCGCCCGAACCGACCGCGACAACCACGCCCAACTTTGGATCACGCGTGCATCCGACATAAGCCTCGACCGCGCCAAGGATCATCTCCTCGGCCATCACACCGCGGGCATTGGAATCAACTTCGCGCAAAAGAGCCGACATTCGAGCGGCGGCAGCGTCAATCTCGGAGTCATCAGTCAGACCTACCTGAACCAGCCCGAGCTCGGTCTTGTGGGCAACCTTGTCGCTTGCTCCCTTCAAAACGATTGGGCGGCGGAGCTCACTGAGGCGATCGCTCGACATGAACAGCATCGACTTCGGCGAGCGCAGCCCATGCGCTCCCAACCATGCCTTGATTGACCATTCGTCAGTGCCGGATGGCCCGGCTATGGGGGAGGGAGCAGGCATCGGTTCGGGCGAATCCATCGCTTTCATCGGTGGACGCCATGCGTGAAGCCGGCTGAGCGAGCTGAGCAGTGGATGAAGCTCCTTGGCCACTACTGGGCCGTAGCCAGCGAGAAGCTCGAAATCCTCTGGGGCAACCGAGCTGCAGTAGAAATACACATGAGGAAACGTAGTGGCGGCCACGCTTGCGATGACGCGAAGGATCTCTGCGCGAACGTGGCTAGCGATTACTGGAATGCCGACCAGGAGCACGTTGAAACTGTCGGAGGCGAACGCCTTCATGACATTCCCGACCAGCTCGGGTGAGTAGCGCGCAAGGTCATAGGGATTGGTAGGCGCGCCCGACTGTGACACGCTGGTCAGGGCGGCAGCCGCCTCTGAGCTCAAGTTCTCGACAGCTATCCCAGCCCGCTGGGCGGAATCGGCGATCAACGCGGCCAACCCACCGGAGATGGTTATGATCGCGACCTTCGGTCTCTCGATCGGGAATGTCTGGCGAGAGACGCAATCGACGGTGACGGCCAGCTCCTCGAGGTCGTCGACGCAAATTGCACCTTCCTTATCGAAGAAGGCGATCGTGTTCACAAAGGAGCCGGCGACCGCACCGGTATGCGATGCGGCAGCTCGCTGCCCGGCCTCAGAGGCTCCGACTTTCAACACGACAACCACCTTGCGCTGAGATCGACACCACGCGAGTGCAGAACGCATGGCGTCTGGGTCCTTGATCGTTTCGACGAAGAGGACCAGGGTGCTGGTGTTCGGATCCCGGGCGAAGTAGTCGAGGTAGTCCTCCATCGACAGCACCGTCTGATTGCCGCAGGCGACGACGGCGTTCAAACCGATTTTGTGTTCCACGAACTTGGACACGATCGCGCTGACCATCGCACCGCTGTGGGAGATGACAGTCGTACCACCCTTGTCAATCGGCGGCTCCGCCTGCAATCTCGGCTGGTACGAGAGTGCCTGCCCGGTGCGAAAGTTCGCCACCCCATTGGAGTTTGGCCCGACAATCGCCATGTCGTACTGTTCGGCGGCGGCTCGCAGTCTCCGCTCCAGCTGTTTGCCATCTGCTCCACTCTCTCCAAAGCCAGACGCACCCACGACCACGGCGCGGATGCCCTTGGCGCCGCACTCCTCGACAGCGGCGACTGCAGCGGCCGCGGGTAGAACGATGATTCCCGCCTCGACCTCCGGCGGCAGGTCAGCGATCGATGGCACACAAGGCCGGCCGAGCACCTCTTGGTATTTCGGGTTCACCGCGTACACCTTGCCTACGTACCCCTGCCTTTGAAGGCAGAGCATCGGCCAGGCAGACACTTTGCCGAGATCGTTGCTCGCCCCGATGACTGCCACGGCTCTGGCATCGAACAGTTTGTCCAGGTTCACCGATCGGCGAGCAGTCCTGACCGGCCGGCTCACCCGGGTGACTTTGCTGCGGGAGGCGGAGGCTTCGGAAGGCCAAGGTGGCGCTGCGCGATGTTGTTGCGGAAGATCTCGACGGTGCCGCCAAACGTGAGACTGGCCTGTGCGAATCGCTGTGCCTCCTCGATGACGCCGTCCGCCACCGCGCCATCAGCTCCCGCGGGTAGTACAGAGGCTGGTCCGATCAGGTCGGCAACATCGGCCACGGTCCTCACCAGGGTGTCGGCGGCAACGACTCTACCCATCTCCCCCGGAGTGCTCCAGCAGACCTCGATGTCGAGCGCCACTTGCGCGAGACGGCGTCGAACGTCGGCGTTGTCTTTCGGCCGGCTGCCGTCTGGGAGCCGCGTATGACGGGCCCACTCGACCGCAACTTCCAGCACCCGTTCGAGCGCGGTGGTGGCGACCCAGCCCAGTCCATTGATTGGGCTGAGGTGCTCATCCTCTTCGATAGCGACTCCGTGCCCCTCGTCGAGGGTCGTGCCGGCGACCACCCAGCCCCCATCCACCGGGCCCACGCGGTATTTATCCGGGACTCGAACGTCGGAAAGGTAGACGACGTTGGAGCGGCCCCGACCCAGGGTCATCAGGGGTCGAACGTCGATACCGGGCAAGTGCATCGGGATCAAAAACATCGTCAAGCCCTTGTGCTTCGGCACGGACGTGTTCGTTCGCGTGATGAGCCAGCAGTAGTCGGCGAAGTGCGCGCTTGTGGTGAAAATCTTCTGACCGTTGATCAGCCATTCATCGCCGACGAGCTCGGCCCGGGTCTTCGCAGCAGCCGCGTCCGAACCGTTGTCGGGTTCTGTGTAGCCGAGGGAAACCATCGCCTTGCCCTGAGGGATGAGTGGCAGAACCTCCGCTTTCAGCTCGGCGGAGCCGTGGCGCTGCACCGGACCTACCGCCAGTCGCATGCCGCCCGGCACCGATGCGTCGCGCCGTGCCAGCTCGAGCTCGAGCAGGCGAGCTTTGAGCTGGTCGAGGCCGGCCCCGCCAGCCTCAACCGGCCAGCGCGGCATGATCCATCCGCGCGAGGCGAGCAGCGCGATCACATCTGGATTCGGCGCATCCTCGCTCAGAACGAAGGCGCGTCCCCCCGGCTTGGCAGGCAGGTTCGCATCGAGGAACTCACGCATTTCAACGACAAAGCGCCGCGTCTCGGAGTCGAGGGCGACTACGCCGAAATCAGGCATCGGTCCCTTTCACTCGGTGACCGCTCAGGTGAGAAGATACCCACCATCTACAGGAATGTAAGCCCCGGTCATGTAATCGGCCGCCGGCGACGCCAGAAAGACCGCTACCTTGGCGATGTCATCTGGTTCCGCTCTTCGCCCCAGCGCTACCCGTTGCGTGAACGCCGCCACGGCCTTTTCCATCACCTCGTTGGAAACGCCCTCACGCGGCCCCTGGCTTGTTTCGGTTTTGACCCCCCCTGGCGCGAGGGCGTTGATGTTGACGCCGTGAGGCGCCATCTCCAGCGCAAAGCTCTTCGTGAACATGAGCACTCCACCCTTGGAGGTGGAATATGCCGTTACGCCGAGGCCTGAAGGGTGGACCGATGTGATTGAGGCAAGGTTGACCATCTTTCCACCCGTACCCTGGCGCACCATTTGAATTCCCGCCGCCTTCGACATGAAGACCAGGCCGCGGAGATTGATGTTCATGACTCGGTCGTAGAACTCAGGGCTCATATCGAGCACGGCGCTGGCCGGATAGATACCGGCGTTGTTGACAAGGATGTCGAGGGAGCCCAACTCATCGACGCAGCGCTGGACCGCGGCCTCGCATGATTCTGGGTCGGTGACGTCGAGCTGAACCGTTTTGACGCTGTCGGACCCGAGCCTGGCGGCTACATCCGCGAGTCGGGGGCTTATATCGCCGATCATCACGCGAGCACCCGCCTCCAGGAAACGCGTTGCTATCTGGTAGCCGATTCCCATCGCGCCACCAGTGATGAGTGCATTGCGCCCAGCCAGGCTGAAGGGCCCCCAGTCAGAGCGAGGCCTTTCCGGCATCAGTGAGCGACCGCAGTCCGCTCGACCGCTCCGACAAGATGCTGGCGCAGAAAGTCCCCTGCTGCCGTGGCAGCGAGCTCCAGGTGCGAACGGGTGCTGTAGAGGCTCATATGGCTCACCGCGGGAAGAAGAACCAGCCGTTTGTTCGATGCGGCAATCTGGTTGAACGCGTCGATCTCGAGGTCCCAGAGTGTCTTTTCGTCTCCCTCCGCAACCACCATCATCACTGGCACGCTGAGGATGCGCCGGAGATACGGAAAGACCGTGTACTGCATCAGCAATTCCACCGATTCGATCGTGGACCAGTGCTCGTGGGCAGGCGCCTCGCGCTGCTTGATGTTGCTGAAGATCTCGAACACATCTGGGAACGGCCAGGTCGAAGCTTCGGTTTCCGGTGTTCGCGATGACATGGGAATGGCCCCACCCTCGCCAGTCCGGTAGCGCGTCTCCCGATCGGCACGCACCAGCTCGAGGAGCCGCCCGAAGAGTCGCTCGCCCTGGACGCGTCGCATGTTCTGGTATCCGTCGACTACGGGGATGTTGGAAACTGCGCACTTGATCCGCGGCTCGATCGCGGAGAGGATCAATGCGTGTCCTCCGCTGTAAGAGATTCCCCAGATGCCGATCCGGTCAGGATCGAGCTCGGCTTGCGTTTGAACGAAGGTGATGGCATTGCGATAGTCCTCGATCTGGCCCCATGGATCGAGATGCTGCCTAGGCTTGCCATCACTGGCGCCCAGGCCGCGATAGTCGAACAGGAGTGTCGCGATTCCCTGCGACACGAAATAGTCCGCGTAATGCGGCATCACGACTTCTTTGACATAACACCAGCCGCCGGCCATCACGACGACGGGGAATGGCCCAGAGCCGGAGTCCGGGGTTATGAGCCAGCCCCGGACAGTAGAACCCTTGCTCGAGAACTCAATGTCACGCTTCATGATCGAATCTCTCCATTTGTTTTCATCTGGCCGCGGAGAACAGATCGAGCGTTGCGCCAATGTGCGCGCGCAGGTTGGATCTGTAGCGGTCAGGCACGCAGCCGACCGACCCGGTTGCCGGCTGAATTCCCACCAAATGGACTATATAGGCATCGGGCCTAAGATGGCAATGATTGAATGTTTAGCCGCTCTCGGACTAGACTTGGCCTGTGTCGTAGGGCGCCGCCTGAAGCGGCGAGGAGGAGTTCCGGTTGAGCAAACCCGCTGAACGTCCGTCGCTAGCCGTCGATCTATTGAAGAGGCTCTATTCGGCAGGACCATACGCCGGAGGCGACCTGGACACGATTCGTAATGAGGTCCTCGCGCCCGACGTCGTCTGGACGATCCCCGGAAGGCATCCCCTCGCGGGACCCAAGCATGGAGTTGACGAGATACTGGCTTACTTTCTGGAAGCGTCGAAATCCAACATCAAGGTCGACGTGCTCTTCATGGCCGGCGATGACACCCAGGTCGTGGAAGTGCACCGCGGTTGGGGAAAGACTGACAAGGCCAGCATGGACCAGCTGTTCGTGCTGTACGGCCGTGTGAAGAACGGGCGGCTCGCCGAGGTCACCGCGTTTGCGGCCGACCAGGATCAGATCGATGATTTCTTCTGCGCAAACTACTCGTTGGCGCCGATACCCGATCGGCTCGCGCGCCAATAAGCCGGCGCTCAGACAGCGGTAGTCGTCACGGCAGTGACGTTTCCCGCGAAATGACACGCCGCGCTGTGGGGCCGCCGATTAGCGCCCAGCTGGGGATCTACCTCCCGGCAGATCGTTCGCGACGGATCGAAGCGCGGCCCAACCGGACAGCGACTAGAAAACCGGCAGCCGGGAGGTGGCTTGCGGGGATCGGGCACATCCCCGATAAGTGGAGCCGATCGCCTCGCAGAGCCAAACTTCGGAATGGTGTCGATCAGCGCCTTGGTATACGGGTGCTGAGGGTTGGCGAAGAGGTCGCCCAAGGGAGCTTTCTCCACGATGCGGCCGAGGTACATCACGCCGACGGACGTGCTCATGTACCGCACTGTCGCCAGGTCGTGGGATATGAACAGGTAGGACAGCTGAAGCTGCTGCTGCAGCTCTTTGAGCAAGTTGAGAATCGCCGCTTGCACCGAGACATCGAGAGCTGACGTCACTTCGTCGTGGATGATCACCTCAGGCTCGACAGCCAGGGCACGCGCGATCGCGATGCGCTGGCGCTGACCGCCGGAGAACTGGTGCGGAAACCGATCCAGAGCGTTCGAAGGGATGCCGACCATGTCAAGACTCCGGCGTGCCGCGGGCATCTGGCGAGAGCGAGGGATCCCGTCCACATGCCCTATGGCATCGAGCAACATCTCCTTTACTGTCAGACGAGGGTTGAGGGATGCATATGGATCCTGGAAGATCATCTGAACTCGGCGGCGGAACTCAGAGCGATTGCGCAGCTTCGGGTCGGTGACGTCCTCGCCGTCCAGCAGGATGGTGCCTCGCGCTAGCGGCACAAGGTCGACAACTGCTCGCGCAAGCGTCGACTTGCCGCATCCGGACTCGCCCACGAGGCCCATTGTCGAGCCTCCCTCGAGAGACAGATCGACGGCGTCAACGGCGGTGAATGCATCCGTGCCGGCGCCGTAGCGAACGCTGACCGAGCGAAGCTCGAGCTTCATTGAAGGTCCTGGTTGGCCACCCAGCACGCGACGCGCCGTCCGTCTTCTCGAGCGAGCAGCGGTGGCACCTCACTGCGGCACCTGTCCACGGCCAGAGGGCAGCGTGGGTGATACGGGCAGCCTGGTGGGATTGCTTCGGGGCTTGGCGCCTGGCCCGGAATTGTCTCCAGCGGTTCTGCGACCGATTGGGTCATGTCGGGAATGGCGGCGCGCAACGCCAAGGTGTACGGGTGCAAGGGCCGGTCGATCAGCTGCTGGGTTGACAGCTCTTCGACGATTCTCCCCGCATACATCACCAGCACGCGGTCGCAGATCTGTGTGACCAGTCCGAGGTTGTGAGTGATGAGGATGATTGCCGTGCCATGGACCTCGTTGACCCGCGCCAGCAGCTCGATGATCTGCGCCTGGGTGGTTACATCGAGGGCGGTTGTCGGCTCGTCGGCGATGAGCAACGCCCTTTCGCTCATCAGACCCATTGCGATCATCACGCGCTGCCGCATCCCGCCCGACAACTCGTGCGGGTAGCGATTCAGCAATCGCTCAGCGCTTGGCAGGTTGACCTCGCGCAACCGGTCGACCGCCAACCCGAGGGCCTCGGCATGTTTGAGATTCAGATGGGTCTCGGCGCCTTCCGTGAGCTGAATGCCGATTCGCAGGGCCGGATTCAGCGATGCCAACGGGTCTTGAAAAATTAGGGCAATCTTGGTGCCGAGCAGGCGGTCGATGTCGCGCAGAGGCACGTGGTTCATGTCTGTGCCCTGGAGCCTGATGACGCCGTCCACCTTCCCCGGATAGGGAACCAGGCTCGCCAGCGCCATCGCCGTCATTGTCTTGCCGCTGCCTGACTCACCGACGATGCCGAGAATTTCACCCTTCTCGACCTTGAATGAGACATCGTTGACGACGCGACGTTGGCCTGGAAAGGTGACCGTCAACTCCGAAACGTCGAGAACGGCGTTGGCGCTCCCGCCCTTGTTAATGCCCGAAGCGGGGTGCGAACCACTCGAGTCGGGCGAGGGGGAGGTCTTTTCTGAAACCATGCGCTTGGCGCCATCACCCCCCTGTCGTGCCCACAGCAACGGGTTGAAGGCGCGGGCGAGTGCTTCGCCAAACAGGCCAAATGTGAGTGACGTCAGTGCAATCGCGACGACCGGTCCCAGTGCCGCCGCGGGGTTGAAGTAAAAGGATTTCACGCCCTGGGTCAGCAGACCGCCCCAGTCGTATTGCGGCGCCTGGACGCCAAGACCAAGAAAGCTCAGGGCCGAGACCTGGATGATGTTGCTGCTGATGGATACCGTTGCGGCGATCGCCAGGGTGTCGGCGATGTTGGTCAGGACATATTTGACGAGGATCCGGCGACGGCTTATACCGAGGACGCGAGCGGCGGCGACGTAATCGCGACCCCCAACTCCAAGCGTGAGGGTGCTGGCGACTCGGGCAAAAGCGAAAGATCCGGCGATGCCAACGCCGAGCGCAGCGCCGAACGCACCTCGCCCGATGATCGCACCAATGACGATCGCGATCAAAATGCCCGGGAACACGATGAGCGCGTCGATCGCCCGCAACGCCACCGACCGCAAGCGCTGAGTCATCAGCGCGGCCGCAGCGCCGAGTGGGATGCCGATGCCCGCGCCGATCAGTGTCGCGGCGAGGGACAGGACAAGGGAGGAGCGTGTCGCGACGAGGATTCGCGCGAATATGTCGCGACCGAGGTCGTCGGTGCCAAGAAGGTGTCCGGGGCCGGGGGTGAGGGCCGATTCGGCGAAGTTGAGCGTGGTGGCGCGACCAGTCCAGAAGATCGGACCGATAACGGCCACGACCAAAATGAGCGCGAGGGCGATCAGGCTGATCGGACCGGTTGGCGACCGGAGCAGAGCCTTCAGCATGTGGGGCGGCTCGCCTTTCCGATCATGTGAGGCGAGTCCTGGACCGCGGGTCGACAACCGCGAGCACGACATCAATCAGCGCGTTGACGACCACGACGATGACGCCCAAAACCAGGATGACACCCTGGATGACCGGATAGTCGCGGTTCAGCACGGCCGTCACCAGAGTAGTTCCGAGACCGTTGCGCGCGAAGACGTTCTCGATCACGATGGCTCCGCCGATCAGCTGCGCAAACAGGATGCCGCCGATCGTGAGCGCAGCCGTCACCACGTTCGGCAGTACGTGTCGCAGGTAGATCACGCGAGGCTTCAGCCGCTTACTCCGGGCGGTTCGAACATAGTCCTGCGCCAGGACGTTGAGCGTTTCGACTCGGACGATACGGGCCAGCACCGCGATCGGTCGGAGGGCGATGGCCGCGGTTGGCAGAACCAGCCCCGACAGGTCACTCGAGCCGGCAACCGGAAGCCAGCGGAGCACCAGCCCGAATATGAAAGCCAGGAAAGTGGCGACGAAGTACTCGGGCAGCGCGCTGAGCAGGCTTGTCGTTGTCGTGAAGGACAGCTCGAGCCGCCGGCGCCTGTCCTCACGCGTCAGCGCGCCCATGATCATTCCGGCGGGTATCCCGACGATCAGGACGAGCGCCAAGGACAAGCCGGCAAGCTGAACCGACGGACCTACCCGCTGCGCAATGATCTCGGTCACGGGTTGGTTGGTCGTGAAGGAGTGACCGAGGTTGCCGTGCAATAGGTTCACGCAGTAATTGACCAGCTGGGCCTGCAAGGGCAGGTCAAGCCCCAACTCGTGTCTGATCGCCTGAACCTGCTCTTGGGCGCCGGACGTACCCGCTGCAATCTCCGCCGGATCACCTGGGATGAGTCGCAGGATCAAGAAGTCGCACAGCAGCAGGACCGTCAGAACGACGACGAGGTTCAGAAGCCTCCGAGCGATGAATCTTGTCCACGTGTTGGCCCTGATCCGGCTGAACCCACTCGGTTCAGCCAGGATGCCGATGTAGTCTCCCTGCGGAGGCGCCAAGTCTCGCATGATCCCTTGAGCGGTGTCCTAGGTCACGTGTTGAGGCGGTCCCATCGGCGTCCACAGGTACCCGGTGAAACCGAAGAAGTCAGGATTCACTGTTTCGTGGTGAGCGACGGAGTGGTCGTGGCCGGCCGCGGCAGCATCTCTCGCGGCAAACAGCGTTCGCAGGTCGCCCTCCAGCTCGTAAACCGTCAGATAAGAGTGGCGACTCGGAGGCAAATACGGTCGCTGGTACTGGCTCAGCCGGAACCGCTGGCCCGAAACATAACCGGGATTGGCGATCACCTCTGGCAGATGTTCGTCGTCGTACCACCGGTTGAAATCCTGCTCGCGGCCTGGCTTTGGATTGCTGAAGGCAAGCTGTACGCTACGAAAGTTCGCCAACGTGTCTCTCTCCTTTGGGTCGAAATGATGGGTGGCGCTATTCGGCAAAGTGCCTCGACTCGCACTCTTGAACATCGCCCAGAAGGGGATGCCGAGCCTATTATTACAATCATTTTAATGTCTACGGACACGATTTCAAGCCCGGCCTTAACGTGCCTCAGTCCCCGGCCCACCAAAGAACCTGCCAAAGGAGCTAGCCATGGATGACTCATCCGCGTTCCATCACCTCAGCATGCCCGCATACAGGGTTGGCGAGATGGCGGACTTTTACAGGCGTGTCCTGAACCTCCGCGACGTCAAGGTTGAGTCTGGGTCCGGAAGCCCCCGTGAAACTGTTGTCCTGGAAATCGGCGGTGGTCGGGAACTTCATTTGACCCGTCCAGTGCCGTCGTTGCTGTTCGACAACGGCCAATTCGTCAATCCGATCTTGCACGGTCATACCGCGTTTCGGGTTTCCAGCCTCGATGCGGTCGAGGCACGCCTCGCCGAGATGAACATTCGATACGCGAATTACGGCGACTGGGCGATACCCGGCTGTCATCAGGTGTTTTTCCACGACCCTGAGGGAAATGTTGTCGAGGCCCATGAGATAAGGAGCCCTTCGCAGAAGTGATCTGTGAGGCCTTACGCGGTCGGCTGATCGCTCACCGGCCGGCCAGCCGCTCGACCACCGGTGCGAAGAGCTCCATATGGTCCTGTCTGACGGTGATGTAGCTGAGGCCATATCGTTCGCGCGATTCCTGCAGCTGCCCGACGATGTTCTCGACTGTCCCCAGGGCGAAGTAGGGTGAGGACATCACCTCCTCAGGGCTGATCGCATAGGCGTCCGCGATGCGCTGTGCCACCGACGCGCGGTCGTCGGTGACCACGACGTCGAGCACGAATACGTGAAGCTCGAGGGAATCGAACCGGTCTCCGGCGGCCTCCTTGATCCAGTCGAGCCGCTCCGAAATCTGCCGGCCGGTGGCGCCCTGCTCAGTGTTTGGCGTTCCCGTTCCAACCTCGAAATTTCCGGCGTCGAGATTGATGTGAACCCCGACGATATTCGCTTCGCGTGCGGCGAGACCCAGGATTTTCGGCCCGCTCCCGCCGATCATCAAGGGAGGATGTGGGTGCTGCACAGGGTGCGGCCACCCTTCCGCGCCGTCCACCGTGTAGTACTTCCCGTGGAAGTCGAAGCGCCGGCCGCTGAAGGCTTTCTTCAAGATCTCGACGCTCTCTCCCAGCCGGGCGATGCGGACGCCGGCTCGGTCTCGCGGGATTCCCGTCCATTCATAGTCAACGGAGCGCCAGCCCGCGCCGATACCGATCTCGATCCGGCCTTCGGTCAGCACGTCTGTGGTCGCGACTTCGCGGGCGAGCACGACCGGGTTCCAGAAGTCGTTGTTGACGGTCATCGAACCGAATCGAAGCCGGGTCGTTGCATCAGCTGCCGACACGATGGACGGCCAGATCGCAACGCGCTCGCCGAAGTGATCCGGCAGTGTCACCACCGAGTAGCCGATCGACTCAGCCTTTCTCACCTGCGCAATCCACTTTTGCCGGTTGTCCTCGGCGTAGAGCTGGGCGCCGAAGCGAAACGGCCGGGTCATCCCGCCCGCAGCTTCGGCAGCAGGTCGCCGGCGACCCTCTCCATGACTGCGAGCTGCTCGTTCGATGCCGGATCCACGATGAACTCATCGATGCCCGCCTCGCGGTAGCGACCCAGCACGTCTTCGAATGCATCAGCAGACGACCATGGGTCGGGCTGCAGCCGGGAGGTCATGTAATACACCGAGTGGCGGATCTCGCCGGAATCGCGTCCGACCGCGAAGCACTGCTCTGCGAGCAGCTCGCTCATTTCGGCGACCTCTGCAGCGCTCGACACCCCGGCGTTCCAGACGTCACCGTGCAGCGCGCAGATGCGCAGCATGCGCGGCTTCTTGGCGCCGATCACAAACGGCGGACGCGGAAGCTGAATCGGGCGCGGCCGGAATGTGGCCTCCTCGACGCGATAGTGGCGGCCGCTCCAGGTGGTAACGTCGTTTCGCAGGAGAAGATCGAGCAGTTCCACCGCCTCGCCGAACCGCGTCACGCGCTCGCCGGTCGGTGGGAAGTCAAGCCCGAACATCCGGTGCTCAGGCTCGTAGTTGCCGGCTCCGAGGCCGAGGTCGAGCCTCCCTCGCGAGACATGGTCGACCGTGACAGCGATCTTCGCTACGAGTGAGGGATGCCGGAACGTGTTGCAGGTGACAAGAACCCCCAGCCGGACGCGTTGAGTTGAGGCGGCGAGAGCCGCGAGCAGGGTCCAGCCGTCGTAAAAGGGCGCTTCCGGCTGGCTCGGCTGGGTGAAATGGTCGAAGTCCCAGAGGCTGTCGAAGCCGAGCTCCTCGTACAGGCGCCAACGCTCGACCATCGTTTCCCATCGTTGGTTCTGTCCGGTTGCGATCCCGACCCGCACCGGCCAGATCACAGCGGGCGATGGACCACGCGTGTCGTTCTCCTGTGCATCAGCACCGCTGCGCCGGCCGTGGCTACGGCCATCAGGCTTGCGGCGGTGAAGCCCGCGGTGAAACTGCTGTTCATCACGGGGGCGAGGGCCGCCGGAGCCAGCGCGCTCGCCAGGTTCCAAACCAAGTACATGACACTGAGCGCTCTACCGCGGCCTCGGGTCCCGCCGAGCTCGGCGAGAGAAACGCTCATACCCATGATCGACAAGCTCACGAGAGGCAAACTGAGCGCAAGCAGCAGCGCACTTGGCCAAAATCCTCGCATATGAGGGAGCAGGGCGAGGCTGGCGGCGAAGCCGAATACTGAGGCTGCAACGATCGCATTCTTCTGAGAAACCTTTGATAACAGACGCCCTGCGGGGACACGTGAGGACGCGTTCGCCAGCCCGGCGATCGCGATCAACCAGCCGATTGCGACCGCCGGCATGTGTAAGTCCCTCGAGGCGAAGATCGCGAAGTACGCCTGGAAGGTTCCCCAGACGATCCCCATGGCCACAGCCAGGACAGCGATCTGCCGAATCGCCGGATTCTTGAGCAGATCGCGAGTGCGTGGCGTGACCTGGCCGGGGCTTGGTCGCTGTTCAGAGTCGCGAATCGTGACCAGGGCTATACCCAGTGCGACCAGGGTGGGCAGGATGGTCAGCACGATGAGGTTGGTGAACCCGATCGAGTGAAGCAGCGTACCCGCCAGGGCCGGCCCGGCCATCAACCCCGTCTGCGCGCCCAGTGACGTCAGTCCGATAGCGCCACCCATCTGTCGTGCCGGCGCCGCACCGATGGCGGCGGTCATGATGCTCAGCTGACTGACCGTCCATGCCGAACCACTGAGCGCCTGGGCGACAGCGAGGACCGGGACCGACCTCGAGATGGTCAGGACCTGCGCAACCGCGATCAGCGTGAGTGCCGCCACCATCACCTTTCGGCTCCCCCTGCGGTCGAGCATCGCGCCGGCCGGGAATGCGACCAGAGCCGACACCCCGGCAAAGACGGAGTAGAGAAGTCCGATGCTCGCCGCCGACAGGCCAAGATCGCTGCCGTAAAGGGGAATGATGAGAATGCGTGCGCCGATGGTGACGTTGCTGAGAAATGCGACTGCCAAGAGGGCCCAGATGACGCGATTGGTTTGGCGTTGATCGGCGCCGGCCGCTGGCGCGGTCAACCGTGCAGGCGGTCTTTGGTCACGGGACGAGCATCACGGTAATAGCGGTTCCATCGCCGACTTCACGGCCCAGCGTCAGGATCGCCGTCGCGGCCTGGTCGAGTGGGAAGGCCTGCGCGGCCACCAGCTCCAACGGGTATTTGCCCGAGGCGATGATCCGAATCGCCTCCGCGTAGGCTGGAAAGTCGACTCCCCAACGGCCCCTGACCACGAGCTCCTTGACGATGATGCGGTCGCTCACAAAGTTGGGAACGGGGCGGTTTCCCTTCAGGCCCGCGAGCGTGAGGGAACCTCCGGGTCGGAGCACTGAGATCGCGTCGAGGATCGGCTGAGTGGCCATCGCCGACGCATCGACTGCTACGTCGGCTCCTCGTCCACCAGTGGCTTCGAGCACCGTCCCGACGACGTCCTCCGAGTCGGCGTAGACGATCCGAGTCGCCCCCAGTCCTAGGGCCACGTCCAATCGCGGCCGGTCAGCCTTGAGGCCCGTCACGATGATCTGGCTCGCGCCGGCCTCCTGGGCCGCGATCACACAGCACAGTCCGCGCGGGCCCGGTCCGAAGATGACGACGGTGTCCCCCGACCGGGTGCCGGCATCGGCCCCGGCCCACCGAACGCCTCCGCCGAGAGCGTTCCAAAGGGAGGCCACGCCCGTGGGAAGGTCCGGCGGCAGCTTGTGCAGCACCGTGTTCGGATGCAAGTAGAGGTACTCGGCATACCCGCCCCAGAGCTGGGGACTCCGCTCGACGTTGACGAACCCGTAGGCGAGATTCCGCCCGTCCCAGCCGTTGCACTGCGTGTACTGGCCGGTGATGCAGTACCGGCAGTGGCCACAGCGGAGCATGGGCTCGACGGCGACACGATCGCCGACTCTGACGCCCCACCGCGCGGCGGCGATCTCGCCGATCTCATCGATGAAACCGAGGGGCTCGTGACCGGGGATGAAGGCGAAGTCGAGGTGCATCAACTCGGTCAGGTGGCCATGAAACGCTTCTACGTCGGTGCCGCAGATGCCGCACGCCTCGACACGGAGCCACGCTTCCTCCGGGCCGATCTCGCGCCGCGGATAAGTTCTCGGCTCTAGTGTGTGATCTCGGATCTGGACCATTGCCTGAGCGGCCCTTGTGGAGGCGCTCATCTCAGGTCGCCGCTGGGTGGCTGGCTGGGATTCCTAGTTGACAAGGGACTCGGCAGCAGCCACAGTTGCAGTATCTATCATGGAAATGATTCATACACAACTGTTTTGAACAAATCCGCGGTAATCGTTGCGGCGGCCAGGACGCCGATCGGTCGCGCCTTCAGAGGATCTCTGATCGATGCCCGGCCGGACGACATGGCGGCTTTCGTCATCAGTGAGCTGCTCAGTCGCCTTCCTCAGCTTGACCCGGCCAAAGTCGACGATGTAATCATCGGCGCCGCGGTCGGCGCGGGCGAGCAGGGCTACAACCTCGGCCGGGCAGTTGGTTTGCTGGCAGGCCTGCCGGTAACGGTTCCGGGCACGACCGTCAACCGGATGTGCGCCTCCAGCCTGCAGGCGATCCGGATGGCTCACCACGCCATCGTCGCCGGCGAGGGAGACATCTTCATTGCCGGCGGCGTCGAAAGCGTCAGCCGCACCCGATCCGCCTCCTTCCGAGCTGAAGATGCCAACCCCAGGTTTGTCGACAGGGACCGGGAGGACTTCGTCAGCACCTACTACATGCCAATGGGTCTCACAGCGGAGAATGTGGCCGACCGGTACGGAGTCACCCGGCTCGAAATGGATGCCTTTGCCAAGCTCTCTCAGGACCGAGCCGTTGCCGCCCAGGATGCAGGGGTCTTCGATCGAGAGATCGTGCCCTACCGGCTTGGCAGCGGCCATGTTGTGAACGCCGACGACGGCCCGCGCCGCAACACGACCATCGAGGCTCTCGGCAAGCTGGAGCCGGTATTCAGACCCGATGGGAGAGTGACCGCCGGCAACTCTTGCCCTCTCAACGACGGGGCCGCTGCTGTGATCGTGATGTCAGAGGAGCGAGCTCGTGAGCTGGAAATCAAGCCGATAGCGCGGATCCTCGGGTCAGCCGTTTCAGCAGTCGCACCTGAAGTGATGGGCGTGGGACCGATCGAGGCCGTGCGACGTGTCCTGGCGGCGGCGGGAATTTCGATCGCCGACATCAGTGTCGTCGAGCTGAACGAAGCCTTCGCCGCCCAGGTCCTGCCAGTCTGCAAAGAGCTGGGCATCGACATCGAGCGGCAGCTCAACCCGCACGGCGGTGCGATCGCGCTGGGTCATCCGTACGGTATGACCGGTGCTCGCATCATGACCGCCCTCCTCAACGATCTCCAGACGCTCGACGGCGAGCTGGGGATCGAGACGATGTGCGTCGGCGGCGGCCAGGGCATGGCGATGCTCGTGCAGCGGGTTTGAGCGTGACCGAGTCGCGGCCGCACACCCGAATGATCTCGGCGCCCGCCAAAGATGTCGCGCACTACACCTCCTTGGGTTTCTGGCAGGACGAGACTCTCACCGACGTCATCAGGCGCCACGCCCGTGAGCGTCCCGACGTGCTGGCGTTTGTCGAGGGCGACCAGCAGATGACGTGGAGCCAGTACGACGAGCGCTCGTCGCGGATTGCCGCCGCGTTGATTCGCGCCGGCTTTCTGCCCGGTGAGCGAATCGGCGTGCAGCTTCCCGACGGACCCGCTGTCCACGCAGTGTTCGTCGGCGTCGAGAAGGCCGGCATGACCGTGATCGGCTTCGGCGTCCGAGCGGGCGAGAAAGAGGTTCGCCACCTCCTGACCCAGGGCGAAGCGGTGGGCTTGATCTCCGAGGAGACCGTGCGGGGCAAGCCGGTGCGTCCTTTCTATGACGAGCTGGTCGCGGACGGACTGCCCCTTCGTGCCCACCTTTTGATGCCCGACCTAGAACGCGATGCGCCACCGGTCCACGAGTTCGAGGCTGCCATCGAGAAGAGGCGAATCGGACCCAACGACCTCTACATGCTGAACTCGACCTCGGGCACGACCGGGTTGCCGAAGATGGTGATGCAGTTCCAGAACCGCTGGTTCGCGTATCACCGGATCACGATTGACGCCGGCGATCTTCGCTCCGACGACATCTTCATGTGCCTTATTCCTGCCCCCTATGGGTTTGCCCAGTGGACCGGGAAGTTCACTCCGACCCTGCTTGGCGCGACCAACCACCTGATGTCGCGATTCAATGCAGAGCTTTGCCTGGAGCTCATCGAAAAGCACCGGATCACGGTGCTGATGTGCGTTTCGACCCAATTCATCATGCTGCTCAACTCCCCCGATTTCGGCAAGCGCGACCTCACCTCTCTTCGCTGCATGTTCACAGGTGGGGAGGCCATCCCATACGACCGCGCGGCCGAGTTCGAACGGCTGGCGGGCGCCCAGGTGCTGCAGATCTTCGGGTCGAACGAAACCGGGGCCCTCAGCTACACCACCCACAGGCAGGATCTGGAAACCCGGCTGCGCACATGCGGTGAGGTCATCCCGTGGATGCAGGTCAGGCTGTTTGACGACGATATGCTCGATGTCACGGCGATCGGCGGTCCAGGCCAGCCGGCCTGCCGTGGACCGATCACCAGCCTTGGGTATTTCCGCGACGACGCCGCGAACTCCGAGCTTTTCACCGACGACGGTTGGATGCTCACGGGCGACATCTGCGTTGTCGAGAACCGCTTCTTGCGTCTGGTCGGACGGAAAACGGACTTCATCATCCGTGGCGGGAAGAACATCAGCGCGGCGGCGGTGGAGGAGGAGGTTGGAGCGCACCCGTCGGTGGCGCTGGTCGCCGCAGTGCCGATGCCGGACGACGTTTTCGGCGAGAAGGTGGCCTGTTACATCGTGCTCAAACCGGGACAGCATCTGACCATCGAGGATCTGCGGGTGCACCTGGATCGCCGTGGTCTTTCAGTCGAGGCCTGGCCTGAGCGTCTGATCTTTCTGGACAAGCTCCCGATGTCTTCCGGAGCGAAGGTGGCGAAAGGGCAGCTTCGCCTCGACATCAAGCAGCGCATGGCCGCCGAAGGAGTGAAAGGACGATGAGCTTTCACCAAAAACGCAATGGGCGAGTGGCGGAGATCGTTATGGATTTTCCGCCGGTCAACGCCCTTCCGATCCAGGCTTGGTTCGACCTCGCCGAGATCGTGACAACCCTTGGCCGGGACCCCGGCGTCAGCGCTGTGATTCTGGCTGCGGAGGGTAAGGGTTGGTGTGCTGGACCCGACATGAAGGAGCTGGCGGTGGGCGGAGGTGAAGCCCTGATCCGCGTAAACCGCGGCTGTTATGCCGCCTTCGCTGCGGTCTACGAGTGCGAGGTGCCGGTCATTGCCGCGGTCCAGGGATTCTGCGTCGGAGGTGGGATCGGGCTCGCGGGCAACGCCGACATCATCGTCGCGTCCGACGATGCAGTCTTTGGCCTGCCCGAGGTCGACCGGGGGGCGCTCGGCGCCGCGACTCACCTTTCCCGGCTGGTCCCGCAGAAGCGGATGCGGAGCATGTTCTACACAGGCGAGAACGCCACCGCCCAGGAGCTCAAGTCATACGGATCAATCCTCGAGGTGGTCTCTCGTGAAGAGCTGCACGCGGCGGCGCACAGGATCGCTGGTCGGATCGCCGACAAGCACCCGACGGTAATCCGCCGCGCCAAAGAGTCCGTCAACATCATCGAGGCGGTCGATCCCCGCAAGAGCTACCGAACTGAGCAGGGTTTTACTTTCGAGCTGAACCACTCTGACGTGCCGGACGAGGCCCGCAAGGCCTTCATCGAGAAGCGAAAGCCGGATTTCGAAGGCAAGCGTGGCTGACAAACGCGTGACCGAGGACGAGATCGTTGCCGAGATGCGGGACGGCATGACGATCGGAATCGGAGGGTGGGGCTCGCGCCGCAAACCGATGTCGGTGGTCAGGGCAATCCTTCGCTCCCCAGTCAAGGATTTGACCGTGGTGGCTTGGGGCGGACCCGATGTCGGCCTTCTCTGCGCTGCCGGCAAGGTCAAAAAGGTTGTGTATGCGTTCGTCTCCCTCGACACGATTCCATTGGAACCGCACTTCCGAGCCGCTCGCCAGAGCGGCACCATCGAAGCGATGGAGCTCGATGAGGGCATGTTCTACTGGGGTCTGTACGCGGCTGGTCTCAGGCTCCCGTTCTTGCCGAACCGGGCTGGGCTTGGGTCTGATGTGATGCGGGTCAATCCAGGCATCAAGACGATCCGCAGTCCCTATGAAGACGGTGAAGAGCTGGTCGCCGTCCCTGCCCTCAACCTCGATCTCGCCGTCGTGCACATGAACCGTGCAGACCGTCGCGGCAATGGCCAGTTCCTCGGCCCCGACCCCTATTTCGACGACCTGTTCCTGATGGCCGCGAAGCGCAGGTTTCTCAGCTGCGAGCGAATCGTCGAGACGGAGGACTTCTTGAAGGAGGGAAGCTTCCACACCCTGAAGATCAACCGGATGATGGTGGACGGCGTGGTTGAAGCGCCGAACGGTGCCCATTTCACGGCATGCGCCCCCGACTACGGTCGCGACGAAGCCTTCCAGAGTCGCTACGCGAAGGCGGCGGCGAGCCCCGAGAAGTGGGCTGAGTTCAAGAGCGCCTATCTCGAAGGCGACGAGGCCGACTACCAGAAGGCGGTACGGGCCTCGTGACCCAATTCACTCGGGCTGATTCGTGCGTGATCGCGTGCGCCGAGATCTATCGCGGCGATGGCGAGATCCTGGCCAATCCGACGGTGGGAAGCATTCCCTTCATAGGTGCGCGTCTGGCTCGGGCGACATTCGAACCAGACCTCCTGTTGACTGACGGCGAATCGATGTTGGTGGCCGGCATGATGCCGGTCGGCGTGGCCGCCGCTAAGAAGGTGATCGAAGGGTGGCTTCCGTATCGCATGAGCTTCGATCAGGTTGTTTGGCCTGGACGTCGACATGTCGTGATGGGTGCGAGCCAGGTCAGCCGATACGGTGATACGAACATCGCAGCGATAGGTCCCTGGGAACGACCGACGGCGCAATTGCTCGGCGCGCGGGGCGCTCCTGGCAACACCGTGAACCATGCCACGAGCTACTGGATCCCCAACCACAGCGTACGGGTTTTCGTCGCCGAGGTTGATTTCGTTTCGGGATTAGGCCCTGCACGCGCTTCGCGGCTGGGCGGGTCGCTGCCGGGTCATAACGACATCCGCCAAGTCATCACGAATCTCTGCGTGATCGATTTCGAGTCGCCGGGGTGTGCAGCGCGTCTCCGGTCCCTTCATCCAGGCGTAACTGTCGAGGAGGTGATACAGAAAACTGGCTTCCCGCTTTTTATCCCCAACGACTTGGGGCAGACCCGTGCACCAACTGAGGACGAGTTGCGCCTTATTCGCGACGTAATAGATCCGACAGGAACGCGTTTGCGGGAAGTGCCCGAGTGACTTCCTTGATCGCCGGCAACTGTTAACCAAGAACCGGCTCTAGCTAGTCGGACTTCAGAGGAGAAGAAATGAGTCGAAACGTTATAGGCAGGTCCCAATGGGGGAGGAGCCTTGGATTGCGCGTTGCGGGTACGGTAGTCGCCCTCGCGCTGGGCGCGTGTGGAGGTACCGCTTCGCCATCGAACTCGACAGCCACGGGTAAGCCGATCCTCGTCGGAGTTCTCGACGACACCTCTGGCGCGGCAGCGCCCTATTCGAGCCTCACCGATCGCGGTGTGAAGACGGCAGTCAACTTCATCAACAGCAACGGCGGTATCAGCGGCCGTCCTATCAAGCTCACGTTCGAGAGCGACGGCAACGTTCCCGCCAACTCGCCCGCGCTCGTGCAGAAGATGATCCAGGGCGGCGCCACGTACATCATCACGACCTCGGGCTCAGCATCCTCGCTCGCGATCAAGAAGACGGTTCTGGCTGCTCAGATACCTGCTTTTGCTGCCACCAACCAAAACACGGGCATCGGCGCGCCTCCGGACAACGACTACATGTTCATGCAGTCCAACACCAGCACCGACATCGGGACCATCTATGCGGCGGCCTGGGCTAAGGCTGGCTACAAGAACATCGGTGTTATGTCTGATGACAGCGCTACCACAGTTTCCAGCGAGAAGATCTATTTCCCGCTCTTCAAGGCCGCTGGCTTCAATGTTGTCGCCACTGAAACGGCTTCCAATGACGCCACCGACGTCACCGCCCAGGTCAGCCGTATCAAGGCCAAGAATCCGGATGCCACGATCATGATTTCACTTGGCGGTCAGCTCGAAGTCCTGGTGCAGAACACTTTCGCCACCCAGATGAAGAGCACACCAAGGTTTTCCCTTGCCTCGATCGGAAACCAGCCCTCCAACTGGGCGCTGGCACAGCCGAACGGACTCGATGGCCTCGTCTACGCGGCGCAGGTCGACCCGACCAATCCGCGCGCCAAGACGCTGATGGACCTGATGACCAAAACTTACGGAAAGGACTTCACATTCCTGACGGCTTATGAGGCACAGGCCTGGGATGCGGTCGAGATCATGAAGTTGGCAATGGAAAAGGGGGGCAACCCTGACAACGGTCCCGCGAACAAGGCCGGGATGGAGCAGGTCTCGAAGTTTCAGACAGCAAGTGGCTCGTCCACCTTCACCGTCAGCTTCAGCCCGACCAAGCACTCCGGTCAGGACGGGCTCTGCGGCATCGCCCTTGTGCAATTCAAGGGAAACAAGCCGGGCACGCCGTGGCCCACTTATCAGCCCACGTGCGGCTGATCGCGACTCTCCTGAGGGCGTAAGAAAACTTGCCACTACAGCTCTGGGTTTCCGTCATCCAGATCGGCTGCTTCTTCTCGCTGGTCGGACTCGGCTATTACGTCGTGCTGAACGGGGCCGGATTCTTCAATTTCGCGATCGGCCCCTACACGATGTTCTCCGGGCTCGCCTCTTCGTGGCTCGTGTT
>Ga0209117_1000120_pt1 | contig 51428 bp, 42 predicted proteins | sample BlaSpr_A8_OM2_M2_FD_187978 | JGI IMG/M metagenome (GOLD analysis project Ga0209117, IMG submission 187978) | Forest soil microbial communities from Thunder Bay, Ontario, Canada - Black Spruce, Ontario site 2_A8_OM2_M2 (SPAdes) (version 2) | ecosystem: Environmental > Terrestrial > Soil > Boreal... | reverse complement strand
CAAAATCTCCGCCGCGGCTTCCACGATCCGCGTCTTGCCCGAACCGGTCGGCCCTAGGAACAACAGGTTCCCTACCGGACGCCCTGGCGAATTCAATCCCGCACAAAATACCTGGTACAGATCCCCGAGCGCCTGAATGCCTTCCTCTTGTCCGACGATTCTGGACCGCAAGGCGGTCACAAATTCGATGGATTCAGGGCTATGCAGTGTCGGATCAAGCGTTTTCTTTTGTTTGGTGATGCTCTGCCTGGTACTGTTCGGGCTGGTCATGGCGCCCTCCTATTGAGGCGGCCGGTCTGGTACAACTCTGTGAAACGGTGCATGGTCAAACTGTTTGAGTTTCACCTGAATTGTGGAATGCAACAGCCGGAGCTGGGTCAAGATTTCCAGTCCCGCCTCGGGCGATTCCGACAACTTGAGAACTGGTGGAAATAAATCCGCCAAGTCCAGATTAATCGCGCGCAACTCAGAGACCAGTTTTTGCAAAGTCTGTGAATTCAAATCAAACAGTCCCACGCTGTTATTCACTTGCTCGCGCAGTCCCCGCCAGTCCACTTGCACAAACGGATGCTTCTTGCTGACCGCGCGTACCACGTCATCAGTGATTCGGGGGCGCTCGCCTAAACGAGCCAGGTGCAGTTGCTTTACCTTGCCTCGTCGGCGGACGTTATGGACCAAGTAATGAGCCCTGCCGATTTTTCGGACAAACGCCATTTGATCCTTCCCTTTACTGCATTGTTGTAGTGTAAGACGCTTCCACTACAGCTGTCAATTACGATGGCGACACTTTTGTCAAGGTTGCTTCGCATCAGTAACCATCCTTCGGGCGCCACGATTGGTCTCTTCCTCGTTCCTTACGTCATTAGATGCGTCTTTGATCCTGAGTACGAGCTTGCTCTCGCTCATCACCGGCGCCTATCCCCCGCGGGGTCCACCTTGCTGGTACCCACGCTGCTGGTACGCGGGGCCAAGTACGAGTTAGGATGGAGGACAGGAGAGACCAATGTCATGGACGCCTGTATATCGCATCGTGCAACAAATTCCTCGGGGACAGGTTCTAACGTATGGAGGGTTGGCTCGACTCTTACGTCTCCGCGGTGGTGCACGTACTGCTGGGCGGGCTATGGCTGCAACTCCGCGCGGTCAAGGAATACCGTGGCATCGCGTCGTCGGTGGAGGCGGCCGGATTCTGCTTCGCGAACCTTACGCCTCGCTGCAGCGCCGCCTGCTTGAAACCGAGGGCGTTGCCGTCCTGGAGCGCCGCATCAACCTCTCCAAACATCTTTGGAAACCGCGCTCTTCGTTCCTAACGCGAAAAACATTCAAACCGAAAGCGCCGAAATCAAGCCTGCGGAAGACGAAACCGCGTCAACCGCGTCCTCGCAAGCCGTCCCCCGTGAAACCGAGCATTGTGTTATAGATGTTTTCTCAATGAGCCCAGCGATCATCCAGGTCGATAACTTGACCAAGCGCTATGGAGATGTCCAAGCGCTCAGCGGGGTAAGCTTTGAGGTTCAAGAAGGTGAGGTTTTTGGGCTTCTCGGACCCAACGGTGCTGGCAAGACCAGTACGGTCGAGATTCTCGAGGGTTTGCGCAATGCCGATAGCGGGCGCGTAAGCGTCTGCGGACTCAACCCCGAGCAGGAAAGTAACTCGCTGAAACATGAGATTGGAGCCGCCCTGCAATCCACAGCACTGCCGGAGAAAATGCGCGTCTTGGAGGCGCTGACTTTATTTTCACGATTCTACAAACGGCGCCGCAATCCGGATGAGCTCCTGAAACGCTTTGGACTCGAAGAGAAGCGCAACGCCTTTTATTCGCACCTTTCCGGCGGGCAGAAACAACGCCTGGCTCTGGCCATGGCCCTGGTGAACGACCCCCGTGTCTTGTTTTTCGATGAACCTACGGCGGGACTGGACCCTCAGGTGCGACACGAAATCTACGACGTCATTGAAGAGCTTCGGCGCGAAAAGAAAACCCTGCTTTTGACGACTCATTACATCGAAGAAGCGGAGCGCCTCTGCGACCGCGTCGCCATTATCGACCACGGCAAAGTCATCGCCATCGGCAGCCCACGTGAGCTCAAGCAGCGCTCCGGCGACACAACGCGCATCGAAGTGCGCTTGGCCAGGCCCGCAGCTGAGCAAGCGTTGCGGCAACTCGAGGGGGTAGCCGATTGCCGAGTCGTTGACGGCAACTATGTGCTGCACTCTGCGCGCCCGCCGCAAACCATCGTGGCGCTGGTGAAGTATCTCGAGGCGGGCGGCAATGAGCTCGCCAGCCTGGAGATGGCTACGCCCTCGCTCGAAGATGTTTTTCTCGAGCTTACTGGAAGGAGATTGCGCGATTGAGGCACACCTGGAAACTTACGCTCAGCCGCATGCGCCTAGCCATGCGCAACCGGGCCTTCCTTTTCTTCAGCCTGATCATGCCCCTCGCATTTCTGTTCGTGGCCATGGGCATCTTTGCGCGGGGACTTGTGAACGCCACGTCGTACATATTGGGACCCGTGCTCGCGCTCACGGTGATGGGCAGCTTTTGGGGACTCAGCATACAGCTGGTCATTTTTCGCGAGCAGGGAATTTTGCGACGCTTTCGCTTGGCGCCTATTGGCCCGGGTGCCATGCTCGCCTCCAGCATCCTGTCAAACTATTTTCTAACTCTGCCTACTGTGATTATTGAATTCGCCCTGGCACGCTGGTTCTTTCATTTGCAGAGCTGGGGGAATTTATGGGCTGTTCTGGCGCTAGTCACCCTCGGCACGGTTACCTTTGCGGCCCTGGGGCTAACCGTCGCCAGCGTAACCAACACCATGCAGGAAACTCAGATCATCAACAATTTGATCTGGACCGTTTTTCTCTTTCTTTCCGGGGCTACTGTTCCGCTTCCGAGGCTTCCCTCGTGGATCCAAAAACTGGCTCTGTTTCTTCCGCCCACCTATCTTGTTGAAGGGCTGCAACGGGCTCTCACGGAGCGAGACATTACCCTATGGGATCTTCGCACCGAATTATTGGCCCTGGCGGGAGGTACGATATTTTCCTTCTGGGTTTCCCAGCAATTATTCCGCTGGGAACCAGAGCAGAAAGTTTCCCGCCGCGCCAAGGTGTGGGCGGCGTCGACAATCGTGCCTTTTATCTTGCTGGGCGTTTGGGAGTATTCGCACGGTCCACTGTTGCGTAATTCGAAATCAGCTTTTGACACTCTTCGCGAAGCCCAACCCTCACCAGATCGCACGCGCTGAAAATAAAGCGTCGCCTGCCCCGTTGACGCGGCCCTATGGAGTTCCAAATTGGCTGCGGTGAGCTGACTACTAGGCTAAGGGGCGGATTGACCGGTCGCCTCGGGTGCTATATTCTGCGATGGGAAGGCGGGTGGAAGTCATCATCAACCTTCACGCGGAGATCATCATGGCCCTGAAAGCGACTGAGAAAATTTGGCACAATGGAAGCTGGATCAACTGGGATGACGCCAAAATTCACGTTCTTTCCCACGTGGTTGGTTATGGCTCCGCAGTCTTCGAAGGGATTCGCTGCTACGATACCAGGCAAGGTCCGGCGATCTTCCGCCTCGGCCCGCACATGCATCGGCTGCTTAACTCTGCAAAGATCTACCGCATGGATCCCCCGTTCACCGTCGAAGATCTTAGCAACGCCGCCGTCGAGCTCGTGCGCATCAACAAGCTGCCGGCCTGCTACGTAAAGCCTATCGTCCTCCGCGGATATGGCGACGTCAGCGTCAACCCTTTGCCCAATCCCATCGAAGTGTACATGGCGTGCTGGCCCTGGGGTGCGTACCTCGGTCCGGAAGCCCAGGCCAAAGGCGTTGACGTCTGCGTAAGCACTTGGGCGCGCATCGCTCCGAATACCCTACCAGCGATGTCCAAGGCCGCCGCAAACTACATGAACTCGCAGCTTATTCGCATGGAAGCCGGCGCGAATGGTTATGCCGAAGGAATCGCGCTCGATTCGAGTGGCTACGTCAGCGAAGGCTCCGGCATGAATGTTTTCGTGGTCCAGGACGGAACGATCCTCACGCCACCGCTTTCCGCCAGCATTCTTCCCGGCATTACTCGTAACTCGATCGTGCAAATTTGCGCCGACCTGAAAATCCCTGTTCGCGAAACCGTCCTTCCACGTGAAATGCTTTATATCGCCGATGAAATTTTCTTTGTCGGTACCGCCGTCGAGGTCACGCCCGTTCGCTCGGTTGACAAAATCGTGATCGGAAAAGGAGTGCGCGGCGAGATTACCCGCCAACTGCAGGACGAATTCTTCGCCCTTACCAGCGGCACCAAACCCGACCGCCACAATTGGCTCACGCCGGTAGGGGTTCCCGTAAGCGCTATGGCCCGCTAGTTTTTGCCGGCCATCCCTGAATTGCGCTTGTTGGGCGGCGCGGACCTTCCGGCAGAGCCTTTGTTGCAGCTCCGGGTGATTGCAGATGTCCTCGAACGGCTTTAAAAGCCGAGGACCGTTGATCCGGGCATCGGGTTACGGACACCAACTTCAAACAGAAATGTGGATTGATTACTTTCCCGACCACAACGTTCTCTACATCTTTGACTGCTCTCGCTGCCTTCAGTAGCATTGCCGGGAGCTCAGTTCTCTCTCATTCATTTGGAGGCCCGGATGTACAGCAAGATCCAGAAGCTCGCTGCGGAATTCATCGGCACCTTCGCTCTGGTTTTCTTTGCCGCCGGCTCCATTTGCACAGATCAGTTTCTCCGCACCACAGGACAAGGCAGTCTGGGCCTGCTGGGAATTGCCATTGCTTCCGGCCTCGTGATTGCCGTGATGTACTCTGCCCTTGCCCGCATTTCGGGCGGTCACTTCAATCCAGCCATTACCATCGGTTTCTGGGTCACCAGGCGGAGCAATACTTTTGACGCGGTCCTTTATTGGCTGGCGCAGTTGGCCGGAGCGGTTACCGCAGCATATTCCCTGCGCGCTTTGATTCCTGAAGAAACATGGCGTGCTGTTTCTCTCGGGACACCAGACTTGGCTCGTGACTTCACTCGCTCTTACGGTATCCTGCTGGAAGGGTTGCTTACCTTTTTTCTCGTCTTCATATTTTTCTCCACGGCTGTTGATGAACCGTCGACGTCGAACAAAAACCCGGACTTGGTCATCGGCCTAACCGTAACCATGGCTATCCTTTTGGGCGGACCGCTCACCGGCGCGGTCATGAATCCCGCGCGCGCTTTGGGTCCCGCGATCGCTGCTCGCCACTGGGCCAATCACGGTGTTTATTGGGTCGGGCCACTTGCTGGAGGAGTCGTGGCCGGCTGGCTTTATGACGCACTCTTCCTGAAAAAACTCTGATTCGCTCCTGTTAACTGGACCGCAACTCACGCGCGGACCTTGCTTGCGGGGCCTTCGCGCGGGTGCTAGTGTCGACTGAGGATCCGAAAAATTCGGGGGTTTCACCAAAATGTCCTTAAGTGTTGATGATCTGCTGCGCCGCGCCGTCGAAAGTAAGGCTTCCGACCTGCACCTTAAAGTTGGCAATCATCCCTATCTCCGTGTTGACGGCTTGCTGGCCGCTTTGAGTGATGTCCCGCGCGTGACGCCCGAAGAAATGCTTTCCATGGCTTTCAGCATGATGACCAACCGCCAGAAGCAGAAATTCAAAGAGACGGCAGAGTTGGATATGGCCTACGGTGTCGCCGGCCTGGGCCGCTTCCGCGTCAACGTTTTTCAGCAGCGCGGAAACGTGGGCATGGTCCTCCGAGTTATCCCAACAAAAATTCGAACGTGGGAAGAGCTGGACCTCCCGCATGTCATCGACAAGATCTGCCAGGAGCAGCGCGGTCTGGTTCTCGTCACCGGCACGACTGGCTCCGGCAAATCCACCACTCTCGCAGCCATGATCGACCGCATCAACTCCACTCGCGCCGACCATATCATCACGATTGAAGACCCCATCGAGTTCCTGCACCGCGACAAGCGTAGCTTCATCAACCAGCGCGAGGTGGAAGTCGACACCGCGAATTTCTCCACCGCGCTCCGCGCGGCTCTGCGCCAGGACCCTGACGTGATTCTGGTCGGCGAAATGCGCGACCTTGAAACTATTTCTACCGCGCTCTTGGCCGCTGAAACCGGACACCTCGTACTATCAACGTTGCATACTCTCGACGCCACCGAGACTATCCAGCGCATCATCGCCGTCTTTCCGCCGCCCGAACAGAAGCAAATCCGCCTACAGATGGCCGCCACGCTCAAGTCTGTTGTTAGCCAAAGACTGGTGCGCCGCGCCGATGACAAGGGCCGCGTCCCCGCTTGCGAAGTGATGATCGCAACCTCGTACATTCGCGATTGCATCATCAATCCTGATAAGACGCGCCTCATTCACGATGCGATCGCCGCCGGGACGTCGCAGTACGGCATGCAGACCTTCGACCAATCGCTGTTCGGCCTGTTCACGCGCAAGCTCATCACCTACGAAGAGGCACTGGTCCGCGCCTCTAACGCTGACGAGTTCAAATTGCGCGTTCAAGGTATTCGCTCCGCAGCCGATGCCGCTCGCGAAGAGATGGAGCAACAAATGGCCGACTTCGACCGGTATACTCGCAAATAAAGCCGGAGAGAGATTCCTCGACCCTGCGCCGGCGCATGAACTGCAAAAGCACCGCAGCGCTTCGCTGGGAATGAGCCTCCGTTAAGACGATCCTGCCCCCTAGGCGCTTGCTTCCCTGCCCTCCACCAACTATGCTTCGTGCACATGTTCCGTGAGCCGCGCAAGCTTTGCTCCGAGCCTGACCTGTATGCCTCCGCAATTCGCGCACTCATGCGCCGCGCCCATTCTGTTTACGAGATGCGCCAGGCCCTTGAACGCCGAGCGGAAGATAAGTCGGCAGCCCGCAAGGTTCTCGACCGCTTACGCGAGCAAAAGCTGCTCGATGATGCGCGCTACGCTCGTCAGTTCGTGCGATATCACATGGAGATACGTCGCCAGGGAAAGTTCCGGATCGCGCGGGACCTTCGCGTACGCGGTATTGCCGACCGAGACATCGATGCCGCGTTTGAAGAAGCTTTCCAGCAAAACGACGAGTCAGCGATCGTTCGCAAGCGTATCGTCAACAAACTAAAGATGTTTCGGGGCGAGATGGACGACCGCAAGATGGCTTCCCTGTACCGGAGCCTTCTTCGCGCCGGATTTTCGGCGGAGGTGATCCGCCGCGAGTTGCGGGCTGCGACTAAAGCAGACCCCGGAGAGCTGATCGCCTCGGAAGAAGATCTCTGACCACCGCAAGAGGCTCCCTGGATCGGGCGACGCCGAGCGTGACTTCTCATGGGCGGCGCATTCTCACACGAGTCAATGAAGCGACAAAGGCACCGATCGTTGCGGCGGAACTGCGCCTTCTGCGATAATCTTTGATTCCCAAACGGGAAAAACTGGGGCTGATGTGACCGGTAACGACATCCGCGAGAAATTCCTGAGCTTCTTCGAGGTTAAGGGGCATCGAAGAGTACGCAGCTCTTCGCTTGTTCCCGTGAACGATCCCACGTTGCTGTTCACCAACGCGGGAATGAATCAGTTCAAGGACGTTTTTCTCGGCCTCGAGCAGCGCGACTACAAGCGAGCCACTTCCGCGCAGAAATGTGTTCGCGCCGGCGGCAAGCACAACGACCTCGAAAATGTCGGCTTCACCAACCGCCACCACACTTTTTTCGAAATGCTCGGGAATTTTTCCTTCGGCGACTACTTCAAGAAAGACGCCATTGCCTTTGCCTGGGAGTTAGTCACTTCGCAAAATTGGTTCGCCATTCCAAAGGACAAGCTTTACGCGACCATTTTTAAAGGTGAAGAAGGCATCGTGCGTGATGCTGAGGCCTACGAGCACTGGCTGGGGCAGGGGGTGGCGAAAGAGCGCATCTACGAGTTCGGCGCCAAAGAAAATTTTTGGGCCATGGGCGACACCGGCCCCTGCGGCCCATGCAGTGAGCTTCACTATGACATGGGACCCGCGGCATCAGATCAGGGCCACACGGATTGTCCGTTCGGGTGCGAATGCGGCCGTTACGTTGAAATCTGGAATCTTGTCTTCATGCAATTCGACCGCAACGCCAGTGGCACGATGACGCCGCTTCCAAAACCTTCGATTGACACTGGCGCCGGCCTGGAGCGGCTCGCTGCTGTCCTGCAAGGTAAAATCAGCAATTACGACACGGATTTGTTTCAGCCGCTCATCGCCCGCGCGGGGGCGCTAACCGGTGCGAAGTACGGCGCAAACTCCGCATCTGACGCGTCCTTGCGTATTATCGCTGACCATGCACGGGCGACGACTTTTCTTATCACCGATGGCGTTGTGCCCTCGAATGAAGGTCGTGGGTACGTTCTCCGTAAAATCATGCGTCGGGCAATTCGTCACGGCCGACTGCTTGGCGCAATGCACCCTTTCTTGTCAGAGATGGTGCAGACCGTTCGCGAACAAATGGGCGTTCCCTATCCTGAACTTCTCGAGGCATCGGCAGCACTCGTGCCGGAAATCGTCCTGTCTGAAGAAAAGCGCTTCGGACACACACTCGACATCGGCTTGAAAAAACTAGAAGTATCGCTGCGGCTTGCTCCGGCAATGAGTTTTGTCGACGAACTGGTCGAGTCCGGTAAGATCGCGCGGCCCGACGTCAGCGCTGAAAAATACAACCTGGAAAACTTACTGCTTGCGTCCGACAGGCACAAGAAGCTTTTGTCTGCGTCGGTAGTAGTGCCCGAGGCATTTACCGCCGAACTGGTTCAGCGCTGCGAGAATCCGACAGCCTCCAGCAGACACCTGCGCGGAAGCGAAGCATTCTATCTGTACGACACCTATGGACTTCCGCGGGACTTCATTATGGACGCGGCGCGGGATGCCGGCATTCACTTCGATGAAGCAGGATTCGAGAAGGCCATGCAGGAACAGCGGACGCGGGCGCGCGCATCATGGAAAGGGGTTCATAAAGAGTCTGCGAGTCCGGTGTATGCGAAATTGGCGGCAACATTCAAGTCTGAACCGGACTTTTACCGCAGCACAAATACGAAAGATTGCCGTATTGAAGCTATTATCACCAAAGATGGCTCGGTCAATGAAATTAAAGAAGGCCAGGAAGCTGAGGTCGTTTTAGATCGAACGGTGATTTATGCCGAGTCCGGCGGACAAGTGTCGGATCTCGGGGCATTCTACGACAACTCTGAATCGCAACAGGTAGCCGAAGTCCGCGGGGCATATTATCCGGTCGCTGGACTCATCGCCCACCGCATCCTGGCCAAAGAACCTCTACATGTTGGTGACCGCATCGCCGTCGTTGCCGATGCTCCTCGTCGCCAACACATCAAGCGCAATCACACGGGGACGCACCTGGTGCACGCTGCGCTGCGCAATATGCTGGGTACGCACGTCAAGCAGGCCGGCTCGCTCAACGCTCCTGACCACCTTCGTTTTGATTTCAGTCATTTCGCGCAAGTCGATCCCGAGGAACTCCGGGACATCGAGCAACAGGTGAACGATCACATCCTGCAAAACGTCGAGATGCAGACCGAAATCACATCCATAGACGATGCGCTGGCCTCCGGGGCGCTGGCCTTCTTTGGCGACAAATACCCCGAGCAAAACGTTCGCGTGGTGACGATTCCCGACCCTTCTGCCCCACGGGCCTTTTACAGCAAGGAGCTTTGCGGCGGCACGCATGTCGCACGCACCGGCGATATCGGGGTCTTCAAAATCATGTCCGAGCAATCTATCGCCGCGGGGGTCCGCCGCATTGAAGCCATTACCGGTGCGCAAGCTCTGCTCGACTATCAACGGGCCTTGGGACAACTGCGTCGTCTCGCAGGGGTGTTGAACGTCGGTGAGGATACTCTGCTCCCTAGCCTCGAGAAGCTTATGCAAAGCACTAAGCAGCTCGAAAGGCAGCTCGAAGACCAAAAACGCAAGGGTGCCCTTTCCAGGCTCGATGATTTGGTACAGCAAGCCAAATCGGTAAAAGGTGTCAAGGTCCTGGCTGCCGAGGTCGACGACGTGAGCCGCGAAGCCCTTCGGCAACTTGTAGACAGCCTGCGCCAGAAGATTGGGTCTGGCGTCGTGGTCCTCGCTACTACGCAAGACGGCAAAGTCGCCATCGTTGCCGGGGTTAGCAAGGACCTGACTTCGCGGCTACATGCCGGCAAGCTCGTCCAAGTGCTGGCCGAAAAAGTAGGGGGAAAAGGGGGTGGCCGACCCGATTTGGCAGAGGCTGGCGGAAAAGACACATTAGCGCTAAAAAGTGCCCTTCAGGCTATTTATCCCTACCTCGACGCGTTGTTATAATTCAACCACGCCAGAAGCACGGTCGGGAGGGGAAGTCCACCTCCATGATCGCAGTACTTTTGATTCGAACAAACGTCGAATCGCTTAACTGATTTACCAAAGCCCAATGGTCAAACGCGCCCCAACCGGAGCCTGCATGTTACTGACAATACTGTGTTTGTCAGCAGCAACGACGCGCGCTCAAATTGCCTCGGTCGTGAATGATGATGGCAAGCGCCTATTTATCAACGCTGAAGGCCAACTAAACGCGCGGAAGGCGAGGCCGTCCGGGTTTAGCTCGGTGCCGCCAAGGCATGCGACCATGTATCTCCCCAGCGCATCTCCACTTTGGAAGGGTTCATCGGCGCAGTCAGCGGTCGTCGACCCCAGGGATTACGACCGGATCGTCCATCGGGCTGCGGAACGTCACAGCGTTGACCCTGCGCTGGTTCGCGCCGTGATCAAAACCGAGTCCAATTGGAACCCGTGGGTAGTCTCGCGCAAAGGGGCAGTCGGGTTGATGCAACTGATTCCTGGGACAGCCAAGCGATTAGGCGTCACTGACGTGCGAGATCCCGAACACAATGTGGACGGGGGGGTGCATTACCTGCGCCTCCTGCTCGACCGGTACAATGGCAACCTGGATTTGGCCCTTGCGGCTTATAATGCTGGTGAGGGTGCCGTCGACCGAGCCCGAGGGGTCCCTGCATTCCGGGAAACACGGAACTATGTTCAGAAAGTAACGGAGGCCTACTTCCGGCCTGGCTCTGGCCGCCTTGCCAATTGGTGGAGTGCTTCACGCCCCATACACAAGGACACCAATGAGCGAGGCCGAGTGGTATTCACGAACGAATGAGGACAGGTTTCACGCAACGCATATGTTCCCCGATGCTTTACCCCCTCTTACTGGCGTCTGCGCTTCTTGTGTCTTTGCTGCCCTCCCTTCATGCGGAAACTTTAGAAAAGCGCAACTCCGCGCAAGCACAGTTTGACCGCGCCGAAAAACAGCGTACCGCCCTCAATGCGAAACCGCTCGCCGAACGCAGTCTCGAAGATTACAAACAAACGGTCACGAGCTATCGCCGCGTTTATCTGATCACTTCGCACGCAATGGAAGTGCCGGCGGCAATCATGGCTGTTGCGCAGCTCAATACCGAGATGGGCCAGCACTTTGGCAGCAAATATTATCAGTCGGCTGTTAATACTTACGAGTATCTGCTCAAGCAGTATCCTACCAGCCGGTATCGCGAAGAGGCCCTGTTGGGCATCGCGTCAATCCAGAAAAGCAATCTGGGCCAGGCGCAGCTTGCCAGGCGGAGTTTTGAGCAATTTTTGAAAGCGCATCCGCACTCGGCGCACAAACGCGAGGCGCTCGAAGCCTTGGCAGAGCTTGCCATGGCCAGGGACTTGGGCGTTGAGATTCCACGAGAAAAAACCGCCGCAACAACTCGCGAAGAACAGGTTGCCGTAGTGCCCGTGGTTGAGCGCTCGGTAGGCGAGAGTCCTGAGCAAAAGACCGTAGAAGCTCCATCTGGGAAAGATGGAACTTCGCATGTGACCGGGATAACCGCATTCAACGGCCAAGACAAAGCGCAAATCGTAATCGCTCTGGACAAGGGCGTGCAATTTTATTCTTCGCGGCTCGCGAAACCGGAACGAGTTTTTTTTGATCTGCATCCGGCGCGCTTAGGGCGAGGAGTCGCTGCAAAGATTGCTGAGAGTCCCTCTGGGTTAGTTAGAAATGTACGTATGGCTCAGAACCAGGATGGAGTTGTGCGCGTGGTTTTCGAGCTTCAGGGAGCAAAAGAATATACCGCGGCGCTTTTTGACAGCCCGGCTCGCCTGGTCATTGATTTCTGGGGCGCCAGCACTAAAACGGCCAAGAACGCTGTGAAATCTCGTAACTCGGCAAGCCCGGCTGATAGTAAAAATCCACATGACAAAACGGGTGTATCCGCGAGGCCACCTGTCGTCAATCAACCGCCAAAAGCGGATGCCGCCGAGCAAAAGAATACTGACAAGAAGAATCGAAATGAGAAATCTGTGACTGCTTCCGCCGGGGCACCCCTGGTAAGTCCGCCGGTTGCGACTCCACTACCAAACGTAGATCCATCAGAGAAAAAGAATGTCGACAAGAAGATGCAAAGCGACAAGTCTGCCAGTGCAACTGTACCGCTGGCGGTAGAGCCCAAGCCTATCTCCGCGCAACCTGCTTCGATTCAACGAAATACAGCGGGCGCGATGCAGCCGGCGATTGCTCAGCCTGAAATCACAGGGCTGCCGGCGGAGGCCACAATTGCTGCCGAAAAGAGCCTTCGTTCCAGGCGTGCGGCCGCGGAGCGCATGGTCCCGCCTCCGGCGCCAGAGCCGACGCATAACGGCAAGCCATCGCTGACGCGAGCGCTGGGCTTAAAGGTAGGCCGCATCGTGATTGATGCCGGGCACGGTGGCCACGACACCGGCACGATCGGCGCAACCGGCTTAATGGAAAAAGATTTATGCCTGGACATCGCGTTGCGCCTCGGCAAAATCATCCAGCAGCGCTTGCCGGGCGCGGAAGTAATTTTAACGCGGCAGAACGATTCTTTTGTGGCACTGGAGGATCGCACCGCCATTGCCAATCTGGCGAAGGCCGATCTATTCCTTTCCATTCATGCGAATTCGAGCCAGGACCATCACGCTCGCGGCGTCGAAACCTATTACCTCAACCTGACCAATTCTCCGGAAGCGATGGCTGTGGCCTCTCGCGAAAACGCCTTTGCGCGGGGCGGCGTACACGACCTGCAAGATATTGTCGCCAAAATCGCGCGCAACGAAAAGCTTGGGGAGTCGCGCGAGTTTGCCGAGGATGTGCAGATTTCGCTGACCAAAAGGCTCCAGCGGCTCTCCCAAACCACGAAGAATCGCGGTGTTCGCAAGGCTCCATTCGTGGTACTGATCGGGGCGGATATGCCCTCGGTACTTGCCGAGATATCTTTCCTGAGCAATCCTGTCGAGGAGCAACTGCTTAAGCGGCCCGACAATCGCCAGCGGATTGCCGAAGGGCTCTATCAAGGGGTTGCCAGCTATCTGCAAAGCGTCAATAGCCTTAGCCTAAATCTTCCGGGCCGCGCTGCCGGAACCCGCTCCACGCTGCTTGAACAATCCGGGAACCAACGCTAATCTAGTAGCGTCTAATCAGGTACAGGGATGAGAACTTTTGCCTGCATATTCGTGCTTCTGTTTTTTCCGGCGGCGCTCCGCGCTGAAGCGCTTCCCATGCAATTTGCGAAGTGGACTGCTTCAGGTCCATCCGCGCGTATTGGCGCAGCAGCTGTAGACCAACTTTCAAGTAGCGACGCCGCAGTCCTGCGCGAAGATGGTCTGCTGGACGCAGAACGTCGCGCGTACGAACGCGGCGGCCATGCGATACACGTGACCCTTTACCGCATGCGTGATTCAAGCGGCGCTTATGCCGCCTTCACGGCTCTGCGAACTGTAGATATGGTCGCGTCTGATTTGGCACCGTTTTCCGCCATCGGCCGCAATCGGGCTTTGTTCGTTATTGGCCAGCAACTTCTGGATGTAGCATCCCTCGAGGGCGCCTCACCCGCCGATGTGCGTGCTCTGGTTGCCAATGTGGATGCGCGCGCTGAGAAAACGCCGTATCCGACGCTGTCTAGCTACCTACCGGTTCGCGGGAAGGTGCTAAATTCAGAAAAATATTTTCTCGGGCCTGTTGGCCTGCAGTCGGCCGTTGGGTCATCATCGTCGGGTGCCCTTCCCATAGGAGATTGGCTGGGATTTGCCGTAGGAGCAGAAGCGGCGCTCGGGCGCTATCGTTCTGGTGGTATTGATTCCCTGCTGTTGCTTGTGGAGTATCCCACGCCGCAAGTCGCCGCCGAGAAATTGAAAAAGATTGAAACTCAGTTCGCAAACAACAGCACCGAGCGCCCTTTGCTTATCGCGCGGCGAAAAGCCTCGTTGCTCTCGATGGTGCTGTCTCCCAATAATGCGGAGACCGCAAATGCGTTGCTAGACGAAGTGCGTTACCAGACGCAAGTTACCTGGAATGAGCCGACCTACCAGTTCAAAGAACCCGGTCTTAGCGTGATGATCGTCGAAGCCTTCGTGGGTACCGGCGTGATTCTAGTGTTCGCCCTGATCGCGGGACTGGGGTTCGGTGGCCTTCGCCTGCTCACCAAATACTTTCTTCCCGGCAAAGTGTTTGACAGGCAAAAGCACGTGGAAATTCTGCAGCTAGGAATCTCCAGCAAGCCCATTGAAGGGCGAGACTTTTACTAGATACTCTCCTCGGGTCCGGGCGCGCCGCATTCTCTTCATGATGACCAGGCAAATCCAAGAAGCCCAAAGGGCAGTCGGTTGGAACCGCCTGTGCTCATGCAGTGCCGTGGTTTGCCCTGCGCAAGTCGCTTGCAATATAAAACGAACCGGGACCTTGTCCCGCCTGGCTTCGGAAAAAGATGCCGGCCAGGCGGCCGTCCAGCGGTCGCACACCTTCAGCAAAGCTAGTATTGCGGCTTTGCGTTCTTAGCGGCTTCCCAAGTTACCCGCTGCTTCTGCCGATAGGACATGTTGGCCATGTGTGCCGCAACCGCCGATCGGTAACCAATGTCGACATTTGCGTTGGGAGTCTTGCGCGTGTGCACGCAATCGATCCAATTGGCCATATGATTCTGAGTTGGGGTTTCGCCCGTAAGAACAGTTCCATCGCGGCGGTTGGCTTTTTCAGGATAGTAGCGTAGGGTGTCGCGTGATTTGCCGGTGACCATGTCGGTCACCCCAGAAAGATGCTCGATGGTCCCATCGCTGCCCAGGATGCGATCGCCTAACCCGAAATGACTGTTGCTGAAAGTTGACTGCCAGGTCACCACGGTATCGTTTGGGTATTCCAGGGTGACCACGATCGTGTCCGGCACTTCACGGCCGTCTTTTTCGGAGAAAACGCCGCCAGACATGTTCACAGAGCTTGGTACGGGCAAATCAAGCGCAGTCATAATCCACGCAATTTGGTGGACCATGTTTTCGGTGATGTTGCCGCCCGAGAATTCCCAGAACAAGCGCCAGTTCATAAATTTAAAACCATCAAACGGGCGATTGGGCCGGCCATTGAGGAAGGCTTCCCAATTCACATTTTGCGCGGTGCAGTCTGCCGGCACTTCGCGGACCCACTGGCCCTTCCCGTGTGGAGTGTTCCGGCTCATCCAGGACTCCACTTGCGTGACTTTCCCGACAATGCCGTCTTTGATCCACTTTCTTGTATCAGCCAGTGACCCGGAACTTTCATGCTGCAATCCAATCTGCACAACGCGATCGGATTTTTTCGCAGCGGCGAGACACTCTTCTGCTTCTGGAATGGACCACGTCATCGTTTTTTCGGAATAAAGGTCCTTGCCGGCAGCCAGGGTATCTACAAAATGGCGCGCGTGAATGTGCAGAGGGCTTGCAACGATCACTGCGTCGATGTCCTTCATCTCGAGCAAACGGCGATAATCATTCAGCGTCTGAATCCCCGGGGCCATGTGTTTGGCCTCATTGTGACGCCGTGTATACACATCGGCAATGGCCACCAGCTGGGCATTGGGAACCTCGAGGACCTGCTTGAGCAGCTCTTGACCCCGGCCACCGACTCCAATCATGCCCACCCGGACACGATCGTTGGCGCCGAGCACCCGCGATGGCGGATAAACCATAAACGCCGCTGTCGCCAGCCCCGTCTGCTTGATAAAGTCACGCCTTGTTTTTTCACCCATTTCGGTTTTCCTTTCGTGTGCAAGTCTTTTTTTGAAACACTAAATCTGTATAGCTGAGACCGTTGTTCTAAAAATACTCCGAAATTACCCGGGCAAAATCCGCAAAAGCCACTTCCGGCTCTTCGATTTCCGGGTGCCAGACCTTCTCCCATTCAAACGAATAGTAACCCTGGTAGCCGGTCTTACGGAGTGCCTGCACTTGCTCCCTTACGGGAACGTGCCCTCGACCTGTAAGCACGTAATGAATTTGATCACCATCGACGCGAGAATCTTTCAGGTGAGTGTGACGAATATATTTTCCAAGCTGCCGCACCGTAACGGCAGGATCTTCCTTACCGGTGACAAAGGTGTGGTGCGCGTCCCACAACAATCCCACGTGCGGGGAGTTGCTCTTCTCGAGAATTTCGCGCAATGACGGAGAATCGGTGAAATCACCATGCGACTCGATCAACACGGTAACATTCTTGGCGCCGGCATATTGGCCGAGCGACTGTAAACTGGCGGCAATCTGCTCGAGGGCTTGCTCGCGCGGGCCAACCAGTTTATTCCCGAAGACCCGGACATAGGGCACTTCCAGAGTTGAGGCCAGATCGATAAACCTGCGCGCGTCGGAAAGTTGCTGCTCGTGTTTTTGCGGGTCCGTGTCATGCATGTTAGCCGAACTTCCGAGACAAGCGAGGTGCAGCCCACGCGCGGCCACATCCTTTTTTGAATGCGCGATTTGCGTCGAGCTGAATTCCGGTCGCGAAGGCAGGTCCATGTTTCCCTGCAACCCGCGCAGCTCGACTGCAGCAAAACCATTTTGTTGCGCGAAGTCGAGAATCTTGAGCCAATCCCAGGCTGGACAACCCAGTGTCGAAAAACCGATAGGGAGTCGTTTCCCTGCTGCGCGCAAGGCCGCGGGCAGAGCGCTTGCGGCGAGCGCGGTGGTTTGAATAAACTGACGTCGAGGTACCAACATTTTCTTTACCCTTCTACTTCAGGCGGTCCATACCATTCCCACGGCCGCTGATCTCTTCCTTCTGCTTACTGATTGACCCCGCTGGCGAGCATTCCGCCATCCACGAGCAGAATCGCACCGGTCACAAAGGAAGCAGCGTCGGAGGCCAGGAACACGGCCGCGCCGGCCAATTCTTCCACTTTGCCAAAGCGTTTCATCGGGGTGCGCAAAAGAAACTCCTGCCCCCGTGACGTACCGTCCAATAATTGTGCGTTCAATGGGGTAGGAAATACGCCCGGCGCAATGGCATTCACACAAACACCGTGCGGCGCCCACTCGATCGCCAGCGACTTTGTCAACGAAGCAACGGCCGCCTTGCTAGCACAATACGCGGCCACCTCATAAAGCGCACGAAATGACCCAATGGAGGCAATATTAATGATGCGTCCAAAGCGACGCGCAATCATGTGGCGCCCAAATACCTGGCAGGCGCGCAACGTGCCATTTAGATTTGTTTCCATGATGTCATTCCAGTCGGAATCCGCAAAATCCAGTGTTGGCGCGCGTTTGGTGCGTCCCGCAGAATTGACCAGGATGTCCACTTTTCCAAAAGCTTGCACACTGGCATCGAGCAAGTTCTCGAGTGAGTGCCGGGTGTTGACGTCGGAAACGACACGCAAGGTACGTCGGCCTCGCGCTTCGATTTCACGAGCGGTTTCGTTGACCTGCTCCTTGCGGCGCGATGTAGCAACTACATCGGCCCCCGCTTCAGCCAGGCCGTAAGCGATTGCGCGACCGATGCCTGAGGTGCCGCCGACAACTACGGCAGCTTTTCCCGTGAGATCGAGTGGGGCGTAAGTCACAGTCGGGGCCAGTTCCACATCGTTCCCCCGAGCTTGCGGTTAACGGGCAAGTAGCCGCGCCCGCGCGGGAACGTCGATGATAATCTTTGGTCGAAATCTACGCCATGTCCGGGCTTATCTCCTGGATACAAATGCCCTCCTTGAAGGAATAACCATGGGGAACCCTTCGCGTCTCTGGTTATTTGTACTCAATGCGCGGATTCCCTGAACTTCAGCGCGCCTGAGCGGTTAGCTTAGAACGTCCGGCGAACATGGAATTGCCAGAGTCTTGGTAAATGCGTTCAACCAGCTCGAGGCTGCGGCGTCCCTCGCGGCCGTCGCACAGCGGCGTCGTATTCTGACCGATGGCAGCAATAAAATCTTCGAGTAAGCGCTGGTGCGCGCGAAAGTCGCTCACTACCGGCGAAGAAGCTGCCGCGCTCGGCTCCCCCACTTCTTCGGACATCAACGTATCCTGTGGCGTTCGCAAATCAGCGGCGATGAGGTGGTCGCCTTCCAGAATGGCGGTACCCTCAGTCCCGGTTACCTCCAACCGCCGGGCATATCCTGGGAAAGCCGCCGTGGTGGCTTGCAGAACCCCCAACGCCCCGCTGGAAAATTCAAGCAACGCGAGACCGGTGTCCTCCACTTCGATTTCATGCAACACAGCAGCGGTACGCGCGCGCACGTTAGTCACGTCGCCGAACAACCACAACAGCAGATCCACGGTGTGTATACCCTGATTCATCAGCGCTCCGCCGCCATCAAGCGCCCAGCTTCCGCGCCACCGCGAGCCGCTGTAATATTCTGGCGGGCGGTACCATTTCATGCGCGCGTCCACGAGCAATATCTTGCCGAGAATTCCATCATCGATCAGCTGCTTCAGCTTACCAATACCCCGCTTGCCGCGATCTTGAAATAGCACGCCGAGCTTCACGCCTGCCTTGCTGCATTCTTCGATTAACCGGTCAGCTCGCTCGGTCTTAATGTCGATCGGTTTTTCGACGAGCACGTGCAATCCGCGTCGCGCCGCAGCAACTCCCTGCTCGGCGTGCAAACCCGAAGGGCTGCCGATGATCACCATCTCCATTGGACGATGTCCCAGAAAACCATTCAGGTCATCGTACGCGGCAGCACCGTATTCGCCGCTGAACGCTTGTACTTTTTGAGGGTCGCGGCCGTAAACCGCAACGACTTCGCCGCCAGCAATCGCGCGCACGGCGCGGGCATGGGTATGGCTAATGTTTCCCCCGCCAATAAGTCCGACGCGTATTCCCATTCCTTAGAGCGCTCCGGCTTCTCGAAGCTCTTCTTTCATTCCAGCCCAGCTCTGGCGCGTCGATTCCTCGGGTGTAGCGGCGCCGTGCCAGTGGGTTTCGAGGCTGACCGCATAGGTATAACCATCGCGCTGCAGGGCTTTGAATTGGCCGACCCAATCAATAATTCCGCCGCGCATGGGAGCCCAGTCGTACTTCCAGCCGCTTACTGACTTCTTGGCATCTTTGCAATGGCAGTGGCCAATCCGATCTTTGGGTAAGAGATCATAACCATCGGGATACGGCCTTTCGCCAAGTGTGGCGGCATTTCCGGGGTCCCAATTCAACATTAAATTGCGGGACTTCACCGCACTCAGAACTTTGGCAGCCTCTGCCCCCGTGGCGGTATTGCACGCGCCCTCGTTTTCCAGAACTAGAATGATTCCCTTCTTGCCCGCTTTCTCGGCAGCGTCCTCTAACTTTTCATTGATAGCCAAGCGATAAGGTGCCTGGTCTTCGAGCCGCCAGAAGTCGAAGAATCGAACGCGGTCGGTATGGAACGCCTTGGCCAGCTCAATGCTGCGCTCGAGCACTTCGTCTTGCTGTTGGAACGTAAAATCGGCGTTGAACTGATCGCGCTTCGGACTGAACTTCGAAGTTGGCGCGCCGGGCCAGTCAACTTTGAAGAGCGGGCTGGCAATATCGGTGACGCGTAATTTGTTCTTTTCTAAAATCCGGCGCGCTTCCTCGATTTCCTTGGCATCGAGCTTGAGCAGATTCTTTCCCCACATTGCGCGCAACTCGATCCAATCCATCCCGAATTCGCGGGAAGTAATTTCGCAGGCTTTACCAAAGTCCTGCGTGATTTCATCGTTGATAACGGCCACTCTGAACGGCGATTTCATACCGTTTGTCCAAGCCTTTCCTGAAGATATTTTTTGCTGATCTCGGCGGACTCTTTTGGCGTACGCGTCTTATCCGGGACAACATCAAGCTCGACGACTGCCCAGCCTCGGAAATTAAATTTATGCAGCGAGTCCATCACCGCGGGAAGATTTACGCGGCCCCTCCCGAGCTCGACAAAACGATAGGATCGCTTCGCATCGGTCTTCGCGTCGTCACCGGGTTTTGGCTCGACATCCTTGAGGTGCAGGAACAAAAGCCGATCGTGGTATTTCTGAATGGCCTTCACCGGATCGCCGCCCCCCTGAAAGTAGTGGGCTACATCGAGCTCGAGCTTGGCATAACGCGGATCGGCAGCTTCCAGAATGCGATCGACTTCCTCGGGCCGCTCGCCGAGCGAGCCCATGTGGTTGTGATATCCGAGCGGGATACCGAGGTCGGCAGTGCGTTTTCCGATCTCGGTCAGCATATGGCCCAAGCGTTTGTGGTCCGCCGGCGTGACCTCGCGTCCCTTCGGGCGCTGATCGGTAACCTGGAGATAGAGCCCTCCGACATCGTGAACATATTTCGCATTGGCCGTGTGTTTGGCAATTTCTTCAGCCTCAACCGCGGGATCAATGCTGACGCCGCCGCTGGACAACGCAACCATCTTGAGGTGTTTTTCTTCCAGCAGTTCGCGGACTTCCGACGGGCCGCTGAATTCCTTGAGAATGTTGGAACGCAGCTGGATTCCGGGGAAACCGAGCGCAGCGATATCTGCGATCGCTTGCCGGTCGTTGCCATTCCATGTAATGGAGGCGTAGCCGAGTCGAATATCCGAGGGAGCCGGCGAAATGGGAGTGTCAAAATAGGACAAATCCATTGGATCATAGCGCGGACCGCCAGGATCGGGCACCAATAAAGCCTTAACGGAACTGGGTAAAACGGCGGTGCCTGCCGCCAGCGCACCGGCCCCTACAAGAAACCCACGACGTGAAGTTCGAAACGTCATTTATGCTCCTTTCGACCGCATGTGTTCGCTAAACAGGATGCGCTTGCCTTGGTCTATTGCCTGATTGCCGAGCGCCACGGCAAGGCCATCCGCCAGGGCTGTTTGCTCATCGGCTTCGGGACGCTGGTTTTTGCGCAGGCTTTCTATGAATGAGTTGCATGCCACAAAGTCGGCATTGCCCTTTCTGTCTTCCGGTATCGGAACAGGTTCACCGGGGCCGCGGTAGGGCAGCTCGGCACGGAAGCTGGCACTGGTTGTAATCCCGTGCTCGAGCACAGTTCCTTCCGATACCGCCGACTGCGGGCGCTTGGGTTCGTAATATAGGGTCGCGTCCGCTTCGGTGAGCACCGCGGTACCATTGGTTCCATAAACACGCACCTGCGCGCCATCGATTTGATTGGTGGTAATGGCGCTGAAGACTAGGGTTGTGCCTTGCGGGTATCGGTATATGACCCGCACGTTGTCATTGGTCTCACGGCCATCCTTCCAAAAATCAATTCCTCCGCTCCCCAACACCGACTCTGGCGCAGAGCCAAACACTTCGTTGGCAAAATTGATGTGGTGGGAGCCCAGCTCAGCAACGAGTCCACCCGAATATTCCTTGTAAAGCCGCCAATTAATTAGACGCTCCAGCTTTTGATCGGCTCCGGCAGGGACCGGACGCTTCCAGCTATTGTTCCGATGCCAGTAGGCATAAATCTCCGTGACCCGGCCGATCTTACCCGCTTGAATGTGCCGAAGGGTTTCGCTAAACCATGGAGCGTAGTGATATTGCAATCCTACCTGGAAGTGCTTGCCGCTGCGCTTTACGGCATCAACGATTCGATAACAATCCTCGACGGTAAGCCCAAGACATTTTTCGCCATAGAGGTGCCGGCCACTTTCGAGAACCGCGACCATGTGCTGCGAATGAAGAGAAAGCGGGGTTGAAACAATCACGGCGTCCAAATCGCGGGCGGCGAGCAGTTGCTGGTAATCGCGATAAATAGGCGTGTTTTCTTTGGTGATACTGCGTCCGGCGGCGAACCGCGGCTCATAGACATCGCACAGGCCGGCAAAGCGTACCCCGGGAACACGCAGGAAGGTGCGCATCAGCTGCTGGCCACGGCTGCCGACTCCAACAATGCCCAGATTGATCTGGTCCGAGGGCGCCTTGGCCTTGGGCCAGACTTCTCCGGAATCGCCGATGAGCAGTGCCCCGCCCACTGCTCCCGCTGTACGGCCAATAAACTCGCGTCTGTTCATGTCCCTTCGTTCAACCTTTCTTTCTGCGGCGCGGCTACATACTGTTCGCTCGTCGCATCGCCCGCGGTATGTTGCCAGTTCCATTCGACCAATCGCTGCGCGCCCGGCTCACCCAGGATCCATAGTCCCCACGAATCAGGCACAGTGGCGAGCAACTTCTTCCCAGCCTCAGGACCCATCACAAAGATTGCGTTCGAAAGAGCGTCTGATGTCGTAGCATCAGCGGCGACAAGAGTTGTTTGTAAAACTCCGTGCACCGGTCTTCCCCTGCGAGGATCCATCACGTGAGAGTATCGGCGTCCTTCCAGCTCAAAAAACTTTTCAGTGGTGCCCGATGTAGAAAGCGAAACATTTTGCAACGTTACCGTTGTAACCATCTGCGAGCGATCTGCGGGATTCGGTATTCGTACAGTCCAGCCGTTTTTTCCAGGAGGCGGATCCATAGCATAAATTGTGCTCGAGCCGGCATCAACCAACGCTGCCGCGGCGCCTGCTTCACGCAAAACTTGGACTACACGATCCACGGCGTAGCCTTTGCCAATCGCCCCGAGATCAAGCTCTATGCCCGCCGCGGAAAAATGCACTGTGCGTGCGGCGACATCGAGCTGCACCTTTTCCCAGCCTACATTCTCGCGCGCGTGGTGTAATTCGCCCTCGGTAGGGTATCGGCCCTCGCCGTTAAAAAATCCCCATGCTCGCATCAGCGGTCCCACGGTTGCGTCGAAAGCGCCGCCGCTTCGGCGGCTGAACTCGAGCGATGCCACAATCAGCGAGAAAACTTCTGGGTCGGTCGTGACTTCCTGACGGGCTGCGAGGCGATTAATGCGTGAAAGTTCGCTCGACGCCCGGTAATTACTCAGGGCTTCTTCGATGCGCTCAATCTCCTGGAAGGCTGCTTCGAACGCCACCTCAGCCAATTCCTGTTCGTGCGCGTACAGATAAATCGTAAACAGTGTGCCCATGGCGTGTCCCGAATGCACAAAGAGTTCTGCCGCTTTTGTTTCTCCGGCGCCGGCACTCTGTTCTCTCATCTTGTTCATAAACCGCTCGCTGTCAGATTGCAAAATCGTGCTACCTCCCGCCACTGCTCACGCTCGAGGCCGGTACACTCTTCTTGCTGTTCCGCGCCTGTTTGACGATTTCAATAAACTGCTGCGCTCGCTCGGTAATCCGCGCATCCTGCCCTTCACGCAGGGCACTCATGTCCACCAGATCGCTTCCAACACCGAGAGCCTCGGCTCCCGCCTCTATGAATGCCGCCGCTGTCTTGAGCGACACGCCGCCTGTAGGAACCATTTTGATCTGTGGCAGCGGCGCCTTGAGGGCCTTGAGGTAGCTGGCTCCGCCCATCGCTTCCGCGGGAAACACCTTGACAAAATCGGCTCCGGCCGTCCACGCCGCCACGATTTCGGTCGGGGTCAACGCGCCCGGCAGGATGGCGAGTCCCTCTGCATTGCAAAAGGCAATCGTCTCTACATTGAGCGACGGGCTGACAATGAATTGTGCGCCCGCCTGCAGACACTTGCGGGCCGTTCGAGCGTCAAGCACAGTGCCAGCTCCGAGGATTGTGTCCGGTCCAACTTCTCCGCGGAGTTCTTCGATCATCCGGATGGCATTCGGGACCGTCATGGTGACCTCAATAATCGACACGCCGCCTTTACAAATCGCGGTAATGGCCCGGCGCGCCATCTCTGTTGACTCTGCGCGAACAATAGGAATGACGCCGACTTCGCTGATTTGTCGAAGCACTTCAGCTTTGCTCTTGGTCCCCATTCCCATTGACGCTCCGCAAAACATGATCACAAGCCAGCTCTAACGTGCCGCGCGCGCGCTCATGCCCTTCATTACTTTTTCGACCTCGCTGAGAGTTACCATAGAGGTGTCGCCCGGCGTCGTCATCGCCAGCGCGCCATGCGCCGCGCCGCACTCGACAGCCCACTGCGGCCCTTGGTCCGTCAGAAATCCGTAAATCATTCCAGAGGCAAATGAATCGCCGCCCCCGATACGATCATAAATTTCGAGGTCCGGCCGCGCAGTCGCGTGGTGGAGTTTGCCGGCGTAGTAACATACCGCTCCCCAATCATTGCGAGTGGCGCTTTTTACATTGCGTAAGGTGGTCGCCACCAATTTCAGGTTCGGAAACGCCGCCACGACACGCTCAATCATATGACGGTAACTTTCCGTATCGAGTTGCGAAAGATTCTCGTCGACTCCTTCCACTTCAAAACCCAGCGCTGCCGTGAAATCCTCTTCATTCCCAATCAAAGCATCGACGTGCGACACTAACTCGCGATTCACTTCGGTGGCCCGTTTGCGTCCGCCAATCGACTTCCAGAGTGATTCACGATAATTGAGGTCGTAAGATACGACCGTTCCATGTTTTCTCGCGGACTGCATCGCTTCTTTGGCTACTGCCGGTGTGGTTTCTGAGAGCGCCGCAAAAATACCGCCCGTATGAAACCATCGCGCGCCCTCGCTGCCAAAAATCTTTTCCCAATCAATATCTGCGGGTTTTAGATGGGAGACAGCGGTATGACCTCGATCCGAGCATCCTACGGCGGCACGCAGACCGAATCCGCGTTCTGTGAAATTCAAACCGTTGCGCACGGTGCGCCCGACGCCATCGTACGCCACCCACTTGACGTGCGATTGGTCTACTCCACCCTGATAAATCAAATCCTGGATCAATCGGCCCACTGGATTGTCGGCCAGCGCCGTAACCAAGGCTGTATTCATTCCAAAGCAGCGCCGCAGGCCCCGCGCTACGTTATATTCACCCCCGCCTTCCCAGGCGCGAAACGTGCGCGTGGTCGAGACGCGGCAATCCCCGGGATCGAGGCGCAGCATCACCTCGCCCAAGCTTACGAGGTCCCACCGCGCGCTTCCCTTCGACTTGATTGGCAATGGTGGTTCCATCAAGCTTCTTCGAGTCGCACTGGCTCCAGCTTCGGCACAATCATGTGAATCACGCCGAGCGCGACGAGATATGCGCTGCCCGCAATGAGAAAAATCAAGTAGTAGGACCCTGTCCATTGAAGGATATATCCCACTATTTTCGCAATCAGCATCCCGCCAACCGCTCCCGACATCCCCGCGATTCCAATTACCGATCCAACCGTCCGCCGCGGAAACATGTCCGAAGCCAAAGTATAAAGGTTTGCCGACCAGCCCTGATGCGATGACGCCGCCAGCGCTACCAGGCCAACAGCCACCCACGTATTTGAAGCGCGCGCAGCGAATACGATCGGTACGACTCCACAAGCACAGATGAACATCGCCATTTTTCGCGCGGCGTTCAGGCTCCATCGGCGCTTGATCAGCGCCGACGATATCCAGCCCCCGCCTATGCTGCCGAAATCCGCTGCTACGTAAATCACCACGAGCGGCAACCCGACATTAACGAGCGTGATTCCGTGCGTTTTATTCAGAAAATCTGGGACCCAGAACAGATACAGCCACCAAATGGGGTCGGTCATAAATTTGCCGATCGCTACCGCCCAGGTTTGCCGGTGCGGCAAAAGCTTGCGCCACGCAACTTTCGTTTGTGACTCGGCGGGATCGCTGCGAATGTAAGCCAACTCCGCTCGCAATACGCGCGGGTGTTTCTCCGGAGAACGATAAAACGCCAACCACAGAACAACCCATATAAAGCCCAGCGATCCTGTAACCAAGAACGCCCTTCGCCAGCCATAGTGGATGGTGATCCACGGCACAACGACAGAAGCAACCAGAACTCCCACGTTAGTGCCGGCATTAAAGATCCCGGTCGCCAGCGCTCGTTCTTTTTTCGGGAACCATTCCGCCACAGTCTTAATGGACGCCGGAAAATTGCCGCCCTCCCCCAGCCCCAAACCTGCCCGCACAATGCTGAAACCGAGCACCGACCGCGCCGCCGCGTGGGCCATGGCCGCAACGCTCCAGACAATCACCGCGAAAGAAAAGCCTTTGCGGGTGCCGAGCCAATCAATAATCCGGCCAAAAACCAGAAAGCCCGTAGCGTAAGCGAGCTGAAAAACGAAAATAATGTTGCTGTAGTCGATTTCGTTCCAATGAAGATCCCTTTGCAGGGTGGGCTTGAGCAATCCAATAACCTGGCGGTCAACATAGTTGACAGTTGCAGCAAAAAAAAGCAGTCCGCAAATAATCCAGCGCCAGTACCCGCTTCGTGATCCCGTTCCAGACTCACTCTCTATAAATGCAGGGGTTCCTCCCGGAGACACAACGGCTTTCTCGCTGTCGTTCGACACAACGCTCCCGTGAATCGTCCGGCTGCCTCGCGAATCTTCCCACGGTGGCGTCACCGAGCGGCCTTGTGTGCTCTTTTCAAGCCGATTGTCTCGTGGTATTCGCCGCGCGCAGCGGTCTCTTCAGACCGTTCGGCGAGTAATTTGCTGTCTCTCCCACAAAACCCATGTATCGCGACATGTCCTTGCAAGCACGTACGAGCGTTTTTCCCACTTCTTTTTCCTGCTTCAGCATCCTGCTCATCGGTCCGGAAACACTGACCGCCGCAATCGTTGCACCGGTACCATTAAAGACCGGGGCGCCGATGCAGGCGACGCCCGGTTCATTTTCGCCCCGGTCCAGCGCATATCCTCGAAGCCGGACGGCCGCGAGTTCTTTCTTCAGTTTCCGCAATTCTCCCGCGGGAACTCGGGAGAGCAACGCCACCCATTCCTTTTCATTCGCGTAGGCCACCATCGCTTTCCCGAGCGAGGTGGATGCAATCGGCATACGGCTGCCGATCATCGCGGCCATGCGAAACGGCCGCGAACTCTCCAGCAGATCGACGTACAACACCTCGCCGTTGTGGAGCACCGCTAAATTTGTCGTTTCGTTGAACCGCTCCTGCAACTGCTGCATGAAGGGTTGCGCGACCCGTTTCAGGTCACGCCGGAAATGCGTAGCGTGCTCGAACAATTTGAGCCCCAGCTTGTAACGCAGCCCGTCCAGTGTCCGCTCCACGTAACTCCGTTGCGCCAGCGTATGCAGCAGGCGAAAGGTCCGGCTCTTATTTAAGCCGGCCCGTCGGCAAATTGTTGCCAGGCTCAGCTCTTCGGAATCGCGAAACGCCTCGAGCAAATTGAGCGCGCTATCCACAGCTTCCACTACGTATTTGCCGTCGGTTGTTCGCTTTACTTTCATGCCCGCTTTTTATGTCCGACCTTGACAACGAACGGGTTTCGGTTGCATGCAAAAAACCGCGCCAGTAGAGCAGGGGCCGCTTCAGCCCTGGTCAGTTCCAATCACTGATTTGGAACTAAAACGTTATCTTGGCTCCGAACGATATCGCACGATTGCCGCCGATGGTACTCGTGATGTGGCCAAAGTTTGAATTGGTCATATCCACAGTCGGTAAATCGAACTGCGGCGTGTTGGTTACGCTGAACGCATCGGCACGGAACTCTAGCCCGAGACGCTCCTTAAGCGGAAATCTGCGAAACAGCGACGCGTCGATATTGAAGAAACGCGGCCCGGCGAACGCATAATGTGCCATATTCCCCATGACCCCATTACCACTGACGGGGCATCCCGGAGCCCCGACTTGACAGAATGCTGATCTGTCAAACCAGTCGTCAGGACCGATCCCTCCTACCACGTGGAAGGGTGCAATCTGAACCGGGGTTTGCGTAGTGCCGGGAGCATTTAGCGACTTTCCATCGGCCACGAACCGCAGTGGCCTTCCGGTCATCAGCGTCCAGATGCCGCTCAGCTGCCATCCTCCGGCGATCCAGCTGGCCCAGCCCGAATTCAGCCAAGGTTTAGTTTTCCCGAACGGCAGTTCATAGATATAACTTTGCACGAGCGTGTGCCGGCGATCTTGACTGTTCACCGAGTAATTCCGCCGGAACGACTGCACCGTCGCTCCATTCACGGTATCCAGATAGAAATGAGGCGAACCTCCATCACTGCCTAGATCCGATCGGTAGGCTAAACCTTTTCCGTAGGTCCAAGCCGTGGTCATCAGGAAGCCGCTGGACCATCGGTGGTCGAACTTCACTTGCAGCGAATTGTAATTCGATGTTGTCGGCTTAAAGAGAAAGTCCGAGTTGGCCGTCCGTCCGTACAGCTTGCACAGAGGTCGCTGCGGGCAGGTATCAGCCGTCGGGTCGCTACCTGGGGCAATTGCCGCATTGAGATTGTAGGTCATGGGAATGCGCACGCCGTGGTTACCAACGTAAGCTATTTCCAGAACAAAATTCTTTCCTAACGCACGTTGCACCGCCAGATTCCAGGACTCTACGTATGGGTTGCGGAAGTTTTTATCAATAATGTTGAACGCCTCGCCCGCATGCGTGAGCGATTTATCTGTTCCCGGCACTCGAGGATCTGGAAGCGTGACGATCCCGTTCGATGGTATAGCTACCGGAGCTGGCGCGGGAAAACCAAAGGCCATAGTTGCCACTGGGCCGCCGGTGCCCCAAGTCGGCAGCGAAACCGACGACGTTTGGTTCGAGCTGTTGGCCTGGCGCACGGGAAAATTGAAGGCATATTGATTGTTCGTAAAGGGCTCATAACTGATACCGAAGCCTCCGCGAACGACCATTTTTTCCGTCAAACGGTACGCAAGGCCGAGCCGGGGCGCAAAATTTCGGTACGACATGGCCCGGCCCAAGTCCAATGGATTGGCTCCAATCCCAGCCAAAACAAGCGTGTTATTGGTTGGATCATAATTGGAATAACCGCCAGGATGGCGCGGCGTCGCAGGGAAATACAATTCCCATCGTAACCCTGCGTCCAACGTCAGTTTGGGGTTGAACTGCCATTTGTCTTGCCCATAGAAAAATAGCTCGGTCTCTCTCCAAGCACCCGAAATAACTGAGATGTCGCGGCCTACTTCGGTGGGGGCATCGAGCAAAAACGCAGCAAAATTGTTTCCGGGTCCGGTCGATTTATCATTGGGATTAGAAGTCGTGCCCGTACCGAACCGGAAAACACCACGAGGCCCGAAAGTTTGAGCCTGGACCAGGTCATCGCGAAGACGTCGGACGTCCGCGCCCCATTTGAACGTATGGTTCCCATGGATTTTCGTCCAGTTGCTCACCAAGTTGATGTTGGTTTCGGAGCGATCCCACGGCATAGAGGCCGAGTAGCCGATGATTGGGCTTGAAAACCCTCCCTGGATATCGATCGATGTCAAGCCGCTGGTAAAGGCGTCGAGATTCACACCTTTAATTCCTAACGCGGTCGACGCCGTGCTTCCGTAGTCAGCATTACGCGAAATGTTATGGTAATGGCTAACGCCAATGCGCGCCTCGGAGATCAACGTTGGCGAGAACACATGCGTGTGATTTAGCGCACCGCTCTGCGTGTATTGTGTTCCAGTACCCAGGAATCCGCCTCCCTTGGGCCCGCCCGCCAACCCGAAGACGGGCTGATCGGTGATACTTTCAAGTGCCCGGCTGAAGCGAAACGCGAGGCGATCGTTGTCCGTGCGGTTGAAATCGAACTTCGTATCAAAGGCCGTGGTGTGTTTCAAAAAACGGGTTGTCGTTTGATAGTTTTCGGTCGCCGTGTTCTTTTGTGCGCCAGGAATAAGCGTCAGGATTTTCCTTGCGAGGGGGCTGATACGACTATCTGGAATTGTATTGTTTGGGAATGCCGTACGGCTCCCAGGGGCAACGGGTATGGGGTTCCCGTTGGCATCGCGGACAAGCGTCTGGCGCGTCGCGTCGGTAGTCTGATACGGGTCGTAGATGACACGCTCCGAGCTGAAATTGCCGGCGCGCCGGGCATCCGTGGGCAGAGTAAAATGGTCAAATTTCCCCCGCGAATCATCAATGCGCAGAATGTCTCCAAAGAAGAAAAGCTTGTTCTTGATAATATGCCCGCCGATGGTACCCCCATAGTAGTTGTAGGTACTCGACGCTTTCGGCGTTTTCGAAGTGTCTTGAAAGAAAGCCACGGCCGCGAGTGCGCTGACGCGGTTGCTTTCGAACACCGAACCGTGAAACATGTTCGTTCCCGACTTTAGCTGGACATTGGTCACCGATCCGCCGGCCCGTCCAAACTCGGCCGTGTAGTTGCTGGTCGTCACATCGACTGTCTGGATTGCTTCCGCCGGCGGAATGTAAATTTGCAACAGGCCGGTTCGTTGATTGTCGTCGACACCCTCTAACTTGAGGTCATTGGCAAGCCGCGATTGGCCGTTTACTTCCGTGGAAAGGCTGTCCTGGGAATTAAAAAATTCCGAGTGCTCGCGGTGGGCTCGCGTCGTGCCCGGCACTAGATTCAGCAAATTCTGAAAATTGCGGTTGCCGCCCAGGGGAAGATCGGTTACCAGCTTGGACTCCATCTTCGTGCCTACGTCGGAGCGGTCGGTCTGCAGAATGGGAGTATCCGCCGTGACTTGCACGACCTCGGTTACCACACCAGCTTCAAGTACCAGGTTTACGCGCACGTCGCTATTCACTTGCACCTCCACTCCTGTGCGCCGTGCGTTTTTGAATCCTGGCTGCTCCACGGAGACTTCGTATACGCCCGGAGGGATATTGGGAAACTCGTAGTTGCCGCTTTGGTTGGTCGTGGTGTTGCGACCAACTCCGGTCTTGGTTTCGGTGAGCGTCACCTTAGCTCCAGCCACCGACGATCCGCTGGTGTCCGTAACCAACCCCAGCAGCGTTGCGGTCACCGCCTGCGCATGCATCGTGCTTGGGGTCACGAATAAAACCAACAAACATGCAAAAGCACGTAGAGTCGAGGACCACTGTCGCTTCATTGTCTTTCCTCCTCGGCATTTCATACAATGAAATACCGTTCCACTCGACACCTTGCGATGAAAACTATACAGGTATGCATCCACTGTCAAGAACTTATTTGGATGACCGCTATTTGTAAAACAAATAGCTAAGGCTCACCGTGCATGATCGGATGTGTGGGACCTAATAGACAGTTCGCGGACCACGCGAATGGTCAGCGCGTCGCTAAAACGTCAGCTTGCCGGCGAGTTCGATCTGCCGCGGAGCGTTTTCTTGCTGCTGAGTGATTTGCCCAAACCTCGTGCTGCCAGGGTCCGTATTCGGGCCCGGATACCGCGCATGATTGAAAGCATTGAAGGCGTCGAAACGAAATTGCAATTTGACACGCTCGGTGACGTGGAAATTTTTATAGACACCCAGATTCACTTCGTTCACGCCAGGAGCGCGCACGTCGCTCCAGCGGGTAGGGTATCTACGAACAAAAGTTGCAAAATCCTGGTAAACGCCGTTTTGAAGTCCGCCGTTCTTCTCGGCTTGTGTGGGCTTATAACCGTATCCGGGCAGGTTTTGGATCCCCGTCCATGAGGGATAGTTTGTAATATCCGTGTTCTTACCTGGGAATGGCCTGAACTGTGAGGTGTCGAACCAGCGCTCGAGGGTTCGCTGGTCGCTCGGAAGTTTAGGATCTTTGCCGGTGAAGAACGAATCGTTGCCGAAAACCAACGGCACGCCAGATTGAATGGTATACAGAGCCGTCAGCTCCCATCCGCCGACTACGGCGTTTACCGCCCGTGGCATTGTGCTACCGAATCGTTTGCCGCGTCCCAAAGGCAACTCCCACACCGACGCGACCGACAGGCGCATAGGCCGGTCTTCGCCGCCCAACTTATGTTCGACGAGGGCCCCAGCGATTTCCGGGCCTAGGATCGATGTATCTTCGTAGAGCTTGGAGAATGTGAAGGAACCAACCAGGCTGAAACCGCTGCTGAACCGGTGCTCCACCTTGGCCAGTAAGGCGTCGTACTGGTTTTTTCCCAACGGATTGGTGTTTCTACTCACGGAACCTAGAAGCGGGTCGCCAAAGAGCAGCCGATTCATCGATACAGTCTGACCGGTCCCAAGGCCGCCACTGATACAAGGTGAAGGGCACCCTGCTACGGTCACACCGCGAAATGGATTGGGCACCGGGGTATCCCACAGCAATGTATCCGAAGGTTTGCTGTTTGGCTCGAGCGGATTGCCACTGGAATCCCGCGGTGCGCGCAGATCCTGCCATACTGAAAACGGGGGATCGTCCATCACGCGGCCCCAATAGATACCATACGTTTTGTTGTGCGAATATCCTACTTCGAAAAGCCACTTTTTTAGCTGATGCTGAAGATGCACGCTGTATTCCCAAGAATACGGGCGGTTAGGGTTCTGATTGTCCCAGCTGACTCCTTGTCCCAAGTTGGTCAACGGACCGAGAGCCGAGCCGGTAGGTTGCAGGACACCACTCTGGAATGGATTAGCTAACGTATCGGCGGGGGTTCGAAAACCGTTGTTTGAGGCCACAAACGGGGTTGACCGGCTGAACCCGTTCTGGCCGCCTCGTTCAAACGTCGCCTGCGTGAAACGGCCGACCCCGCCGCGAATGACGGTATTCGGAGTAATCCGATACGCGACGCCGAAACGGGGCTGCCACTCATGCAGGTCGGCGTCAGAAAACGTGCGAGGCTGCGAGCCGACACCCGCGAAAAGCTGAACGCCGGGAATCTTAAACTGGCTGGGAGGCACAAGCAGTTTCAGCCGATTCAACGCATCCACGCACTGCGGCCGATTTCCCGATGACACTCCGGCATCTGCACACGTTTGCGTTGGATTAGTGCTGCCTTGTATCGTCGCGTACCTTGCCTGAACTGCCGGGCTGATTGGATTAAGAGCATTGGGATCGAAGTTGCTCGTTAAGCGGTTGTAGCGCTCAACTACAGGTCGCTCGTAATCCCAGCGCAAGCCAAGATTCAGCGTCAGCTTGGTAGTGACTCGCCAGTCGTCTTGGAAGTAAAAACCCAGAAAGCGTTGCGAGTAGAAGGGACTGCCCTTGAAGTTGACCGGGACATTGCCGCCCGCCGGTAAGCCAAGGAGGAACGAGCCGAAATTAGAACAAGATCCAGGACACCCGCCATCATTGATCTTTTCGCGGACCCAGTTGCTATTGTTGAACTCGAATTGGCCCTGGTTACCAATATTAAAATTCCCTTCTTGCATGATCCAATATTCGCTTCCATAGCGCATGGTGTGGTTGCCGCGCACTTGGGTAAGGCTTCCCGACCAGGTATAGAACGTACTGGCCTGATAAGTTCCGGCCTGATCGGTGCCGAAATCTCCGGCGAAACCCACAATTCGCGGAAATGAAGGTAAGTTCAATTGTGAGACAAAGCTCGCCGGTAAACCGAGTTGCGTCGGATCGAACCCGGCCCCCTTGTTGATATTGGGCTGCCGAAAGCGGTTCACGCTAAAACGAAGGTCGAGGACCTTGCTGCCGCTGAGCGTCCAGACATGATCGAGCCCAAGTCCGTGGGATACTCGCTCCTGGAAGTTTCCCGTCGCGGCATTCCCGAAGTGGTCATCGAGGAATTCATGCAAGTGGTTCCAGCGCACGCTCAGGAAGCTATGATGGGAATTGCTCCAATTCTGATCCACGCGAATGGAAACAACCGGAAACGTATCGGTACGCGTGGCTGTAGAACGGAAATTGTTTAAGGAGTTTCCGCCCGGGTCATTCGGTATGTTGCCGAGCGGCACGAACTTGAGGATGTTCTGAGCAATAGGACTCAATAATTGTGAGGGGACTTTGGGGCGGTAGACCAGTGGACCTGCAGGATTGCTCGGATCAGGGCCTACGCAGGGTGCGCCGCCCGCCTGGAAACCGGTAGCGTCGGGTGTGATGGGATTTCCTAATCCATTATTGTCACATCGGAATTTGGCCCGGAAGGTGCCGGCGTCCTGATTTCGCGGGGGGGAAGTGGTGCCGGCGTCGCTCGAGGCGAACAGGACGAACGGATTATAGACCTGAACCGGCAGCCTCTTGCCCGTTGACGCCTGAGTAGTGTACGACTGGCTAAAATCACCTTTGCGCTCGGATTCGGTGGGCACCGAGCGCAGCCCGCCGCCGCGCGGATCGATGTTGTGCGTATCGTCAAAGGACACAAAGAAGAACGTTTTCTTCTTCCCGTTATAAATCTTGGGAATCCAAACTGGTCCTCCGAAAGTTCCGCCGTACTCATTAAAATGCACCGGGTTTATCGCGCCCTTCACGACCTTGGTCTGGATGAAGTAAGCATTGAGGAAATTGTTCTGGTTATATTCGTAGAGACTCCCGTGGTAATCCTTACTGCCGCTCTTGGTCTGCATGTTGATGGTAGCGCCCGCCTGGCGTCCGATGGATGCGTCATAAGCATTTGTTTGTACGCGAAATTCCTCGACTGATTCCGATGGCGGAATAAATGAAATGTCGCCATTGGACTTCGTGTCGGGCATGCCGTCGAGAATAATGCTGTTGGAGCGGTTACCCCGGCCGCCGTCGGCCAGAATCGCAGAAGCGCCAATGTTAGACCACATGTGCGTGTTGCCCGGCGTCTGGTCTTGTAAGAGCACCCCGGGTGAGAGCCCAGCGAGTAACGTCGAGACGTGCGTCGAAGATGGTAGCTCGCTGATTTGCTCCGCCGTGATGACCGTGCCGGAGGTGCCCGAGGTTGTATCAATCAGCGGTGCTTCGCCGGTAACGATGACCGATTGCGTTGACGTGCCGACTTCGAGCTGCGTGTCAATTTCCTTGTTATCGGATGCTTGGAGAGTGATGCCTTTGCGTTCTGCGTTTTTAAATCCGGACGCGGCAACCAAGAAATGGTAAGGGCCGGGCAGCAAGAACTGGACGATCCAGTTTCCTTGTGAATTGGTCTGGGTCTGCCGCTCGACACCGGTTTGGTCGGATATCACCGTGACAATAGCGCTCGGAACGACGGCGCCCTGGGGGTCGGTGACCCGCCCACCGATCGTGGCACGAACTTCCTGCGTCCATGCATTGGAGGTTCCGAAGTAAAGCATCAGGACGGATACGACAAACAAGGCGAGCTTCATGGCTCTTTTCATTTTCACCACCAAGAAAGTTTAGCTTCCACGATGTTGCTCTGGTGAGGGATCCGACAATAAAACGATGTTGCACCCCTTAACGCGAAACCTATAGCGCACACACCTTGCTGTCAAGAGATTTGTTGATAGTCTCGACGTATCGAACGAATACATCGGGTCTGTTGATTCGCCGCTCGATCCATCCGCTGTACCGCGCCTTGCTTCGGGCATGGCAGACGTATCGCCACCTTACATTTATTCAGAGTGATACTCTTCAGAATTACGGGGGAAACCCACCCAGTACCCCTAGGAATTCGTAAATAAGGGGCTTTTTTGAACTTTCCTGGCGAGATGGTCTTGACAAGTAAGCCGGCGAATGTTTTCTTTCTTTACTCGAGTAAAAAACTTTGCGAAAGAAGTTGAGGGTTCAGACCAAACCAAATGACTTTCATCCATGATGATTTCTTGCTCGAAAATAAAACCGGACGCAGGTTCTACCGCCAGTACGCTGTACACCCGCCGATTCTCGATTATCACTGCCATCTGTCTCCGCAGGATGTCGCCGCCAATCGCCGCTTCCGTAACCTGTTTGAGATTTGGCTCGAAGGCGACCATTACAAATGGCGTGCGATGCGCGCCGACGGGGTTGCCGAACGCTACTGCACGGGCGATGCGTCGCCTTACGAAAAATTTCTTGCCTGGGCATCTACAGTTCCCCGCACTCTTCGCAATCCGCTCTATCATTGGACGCATCTTGAGCTTATCCGCTATTTCGGAATCGATGAGCTGCTCGATGAAAAATCCGCGCCCGCAATCTGGAAGCGCGCCAATGAGCTGCTGGCCTCGGATGATCTAAGCGCGCATGGGATCTTGAAGAAGTTTCGCGTGCAGGCGCTTTGCACCACCGATGACCCTACCGATGATCTGAAGGCTCACGCCAGCATTGCCGCGTCATCGCTGCCCACTCGTGTTTATCCCGCTTTTCGTCCCGATAAAGCTCTCGCTGTGCATTCCCCGGTCGAATTCAATTCCTGGGTCGAACAGCTGGCGGCCATCTCCAATACGCACATTTCCAGCCTTGCGCATTTTCTTGATGCTCTCCGGAAGCGCCATGACGCCTTTCACCGCGTGGGCAGCCGTCTTTCAGATCATGGCCTGGATCATTGCTATGCAAATTTCTGCAGCGAAAGCAAAGCCGCGGCAATTTTTGATAAGGCTCGCGCTGGACGCGCCGTCACTGCGGAAGAGCACGATCAGTTTGCGTCGAACATGATGCTTTTTTTTGGCCGGCTCGACGCGGAGAAAGGCTGGACCAAACAGTTGCATCTGGGCGCACTGCGCAACGCCCGAACACGCTCGCTGAAAGCCCTCGGACCGAATACCGGCTTCGACTCTATCGGACAGTGGCCGCAAGCGCATTTGCTCGCCGCCTATCTCGACCGGCTCGATCAGGAAAACGCCCTGCCCAAAGTCATCCTTTACAACAACAATCCGGTGGACAATTACGCTTTCGCGACCATGATTGGAAATTTTCAGGACGGAAGTATTCCAGGAAAGCTTCAATTCGGCAGCGGCTGGTGGTATCTAGATCAAAAAGAAGCGATGGAGTGGCAGTTGAATGCCCTCTCCAACACCGGATTGCTTTCGCGCTTTATTGGGATGCTTACTGACTCCCGTTCGTTTATGTCCTACCCGCGCCATGAATATTTTCGCCGGGTGCTCTGCAATCTTATTGGCCGCGAAGCCGAGAGCGGTGAACTTCCCGATCGCGAAGACTTGCTCGGTCCCATGATCGAGAACATTTGCTTCAACAATGCCAAGCAGTACCTGGGACTCGACCTCGGAGCGCCGCAATCTCGCGAAAAAGCAGCACAGCCGTCGTCAGCGCCTCTCTACTCGTCGTGACGTGGACTTAGTGGTGTGCGCTGCAAACGCCTATACAGCCGTAGGTCCAATCGCCACTACAAAATATGTGGCTGCGCCGTCACCAACATTTTTGATGCCGTGCTCGTCGTTCGAGGCCGCAAAGCCTACCGATCCCGGTCCAATACGGTGCGCCTTTCCGTTAATCGTAATCTCCACCGTACCTTCCCGGATCAGCCAGAATTCGCTGTGCGGGTGCCGGTGCGGGGCATGCGGCATGGCACCCGGGTGCAGCAACGTTTCATGAACCTCGATTTTTTCCCCGGTGCGTGTGGACCCTTTTACAACGCTGCGAGATTCTGACTTTTCCCTTTTCTTGGTCTCCAAATCGTCGAATGCAATTACAAAAGACGAAAGGCCCGAATCGCTTTGGAGCCAAGAGCTCGACAATAGCGCCGGCAACAATGCACACCATTCACGGCGATTCAGTTCCATCGGTCACCCCCAAGATAGCTCGCCGCGCAGAATACCACGGTTCTAGGTACGTTGATTTGTTCTTTGAAGCTTTTGAAAACTGTCGGCGTATAATGCCGTCTCGCAAGAAGGCCGTGGGGAAACGGAAGAAAGGTACAAGATGAAGAGACGAATGGTGTTTCTCCTGGGAATACTTTCAGCGCTCGCAGTATTGGCGCCCCGCTCCAGCGCCGACTGGCATCATCTCGCGTCGGTCACACATGTCGAAGCCCTTCCCAACGGTGTGGAGTTGCAGGCCGGCAACACAGCGGTCCGAATAACGGCTATAAGCAATTCGGTGATACGCGTGCGTCTCGCCCCGCAAGGCAACTTTCCTGCTGACTTTTCCTTCGCAGTATTGCCATCAACGGCGACAGCGCCTCGGATAACGTTGGAACAGTCACCTCAAAGCGTTGCCTTCGCTACCTCCGAAGTTAAAGTTCGCATCATGAAATCGCCTTTGCGTATTGCGATGTTGGATCTTGCGGGGCATGTTCTCTCCGAAGACGCGCCCGCCGAAGGCATGGCTTGGAATGATTCCGAAGTTCGCGTCTGGAAAAACATGCCACCTGACGAATCATATTTCGGCCTCGGCGATAAAGCCGGCTCCTTCAACCGGCGCAATCAAGCGTTTACCATGTGGAATACCGATGCCTTCGGTTGGGGGGAGTCCACCGATCCGCTCTACAAAACCATTCCATTTTTTCTCGGTCTGCGTCATGGCGCCTCCTATGGAATCTTCTTCGACAATACGTACCGCAGCAGCTTTGATTTCGGCAAGGAATCGGAATCGCTCTATTCTTTCGGGGCTCTAGGTGGCGAGCTGAACTATTATTTTTTCTACGGACCGCATCCGAAAAAAGTAGTGCAGGATTTCAGCGCATTGGTCGGGCGAACACCGCTGCCTCCGCTGTGGTCGCTCGGTTATCAGCAATGTCGCTACAGTTACTATCCTGAAGCGAGGGTTCGCGAAATTGCCCGCACCTTTCGCGAAAAAAAAATCCCCGTTGATGTCATCTATCTCGATATCGACTATCAGGACGGCAATCGCCCATTCACGGTTGATCACAAGCGTTTCCCGAATTTTGAGGGAATGATTCACGACCTGGCCGCCCAGGGTTTTCACACCATTGCCATTAGCGACCTGCATATCAAAAAAGAGCCTGGCTATGCGCCTTACGATTCGGGAATTGCTGCCGGTCACTTCCTGAAGAATCCTGACGGGTCAGTCTATGTCGGTGTGGTTTGGCCCGGTGAAAGCGTTTTCCCTGATTTTACGCGTAAGGAGACGCGTGACTGGTACGGTGCCTTGTACAAAAAGTTCGCGGATATCGGAATCGCCGGCTTCTGGAACGATATGAATGAGCCGGCCATCTTCATGCGTGCCGACAAAACGATGCCGCTTACTGTGGTGCACCGTCTCGATGGCAACCGCAGGCTCGACCACCGGGCCATCCACAATGTATATGGGATGGAAAACGTTCACGCGACATTCGACGGTTTGCGCAAGCTGCGCCCCAACGAGCGCCCGTTCGTACTCACCCGCGCGGCATATGCCGGTACGCAACGCTATGCGGCCACGTGGACCGGTGACAATTCCGCGACATGGAACCATTATCGGATGAGCATTCCAAACCTGCTGAGCCTCGGCATTTCGGGCTACGCTTTGGTTGGCGCTGATATTGGCGGCTACCATGGCGACCCTCCCCCCGAACTGTTTACCCGATGGATGGAGCTGGGCGCGTTCAATCCCATCGATCGCAGCCATGCCGAAAAAGGCAGCGCCGATAAAGAGCCGTGGGTCCATGGGCTGGAGCATGAAGCGATACGCAAGCGTTACAATGAGCTGCGCTACGAATTGATGCCTTATATCTACACAATCACCGAAGAAGCTTCCGCGAGCGGTGTCCCACTGATGCGGCCGATCTTCCTCGAATTTCCTGACGCGGAGAGCCTCACGGGAAACGATCACGAGTTTCTTTTTGGGCCCGACCTGCTCGTCGCGCCGAAAGTGTTCGAAACTACAGAACCCTACAACGTAAATCTCCCGCCGGGCACTTGGTACGACTACTGGACCGGCACATCTTACCCTGGCAGTACATCCGTGAAGGTCAATCCACCTCTGGATGTTCTCCCGCTATACGTGCGTGCTGGTGCAATTCTGCCGCAACAGCCCGTTGTGCAAAACACTGGGGAAAGACCAAATGGCCCGCTGACGCTCCGCGTGTATCCCGGAGAGCGCTGCTACGGTTCGATCTATCTCGACGACGGACACACCTATAATTTTATGCAGGGTGAATCGCTGCGCACCGAGTACAGCTGCAAGCAGTCAGTCGATGCCCTGACCCTGACCATTTCAGCGCGCAAAGGTAGTTTCAAGCCGTGGTGGGATGCTACGTCACTGGAAATTTACGGAATGAAGGCCGCGCCGCGGGAGGTGCGCGCAGGCAACCGCAGCATCACCGACTGGAAATTCGACGACAAAAATCACAGCGTGAAGTTCATTCTGCCCGAGGCCCCAGAGGGCGCACAGATCGCTATTAGCTTCGCAGCACAGTAAAGCGGAACGATGGCGGCGACAGTCCACACTCGCGGAGTCATTGTCATTGGTACTTTCAAACTTCTCAAAGGTCTCTTGCTATTGGTGGTTGGGATCGGCGCTCTAAGACTGATGCACAAAGATGTCGCCCTGTTCATCAGCAATTTGGCAGACTTCTTTCGAATTGATCCGGACAACCAATGGATCAACCGCCTGCTTGAAAAAACCGCAGGCTTAAACAGCCGTAGGCTTCAATTTATCAGCGCCGGTTCGTTCTTCTATTCAGGCCTGCTCATCATTGAGGGAGTCGGTCTGCTGCTGAGAAAGCATTGGGCCGAGTACCTGGTTATCGTGCTCACGGCATCGCTCATACCGCTCGAATTTTATGAGCTCGCGAAACATATTACTGCGCTGAGGATGGCTGTGCTCCTGGTGAACATCGCCATAGTGATTTATCTCGTCCATGTGGTTCGTAAGCAGCGCCGCTATCGTAGACTGCACCTATCCCGCTGAAATTTCATCTAAAGCCATATGAGCGCAAAATCGGCCGTTCGGAAGATGTCATCAGGACGCACTGTCGAGAGCCCGAAACGAGTGTCTCGCGAATGGCGCCAGGAACAATCGCGCGATGTCAAAATCCCTCTCAATGCCGATGATGCCGAGGTGACCGTAGAAGGCCGCCCGGTCAAGCTTACCAATTTGCAAAAAATCTTTTGGCCCGAACTCGGCCTGACCAAGCGCGACCTGCTGCAGTATTATCTGGATGTTTCGGCATGGCTCCTGCCGCACTTAAAAAACCGCGCGATGGTGATGAAACGATACCCAAACGGAATCTCGGGCGGGTTCTTCTTCATGAAGCGCGCCCCATCGCCGCGGCCGTCCTTCATTATGATTTGTTCGATCGAGCATGGCTCGGGAAACGTGATCAGCTTTCCCGTCATCCAGCATCTGGCTTCCCTCTTGTGGGTGGTGAATCTGGGATGCATCGATCTGAATCCGTGGTACGCGCGATGCGACAACGTCTACCGGCCCGATTACCTGCACTTCGATTTGGATCCTGTCGCGGGCACTCCCTTTGAGAAGGTTTTGGAAACCGCTCTCCTCGTACGTGATGCGCTTGCATCGCTAAAGATAAAAAGCTTCGCCAAGACCACCGGTTCGCGTGGAATTCACGTTTACGTGCCAATCGTGCGCGGACCTGTACAAAAAGAAGTTTGGAGATTCGCCAAGGAATTTTCGTTGGAGCTGGCCCGAAGGAATCCTAAATTAGTGACCGGAGAATACCGCGTTGCCAAACGCCCGAGCGGACATGTTCTCGTTGATTACAACCAGAATGCGTGGAACCGTACCTTGGCTTCTGTTTACTCCGTCCGGCCAATGCCTGCCGCTACCGTTTCCACGCCGGTAACGTGGGGAGAAATTGAGCGCGGCGTTCGCCTGGAGGATTTCACGATGCAGACTGTTCCGCGGAGGCTTGCGAAAGTGGGCGATCTATGGAAACCACTGCTCGCCGAACGAGGCCGCGGTCGATTGGACCCGTTTGTATGACCTGCGACTTCAAATCAGTTTCCAACTGACCGCCGCAACACGTTTCGGCGAATTCGCCAGGTAACTCCGTATGACCTTACCCGTGACTCTACGTTACGCACCGATGGAGGCGCTGCCCGCGTCGGACTTGCCTAACGGGCCTGAGTGGCAATACGAGCCCAAGTGGGACGGCTTTCGGTGTCTGGCCTTCCGTGATGGTGATCACATAGATCTTCAATCAAAGTCAGGGAAACCTTTGACGCGTTATTTCCCCGAGCTTGTCACCGCGTTACAGGCACTCGCACCCAGGAAATTCGTGCTTGACGGAGAAATTGTTATTCCCATTGACGGAAAATTGTCGTTTGATGATTTGCTCATGCGCATTCATCCGGCAGCCAGCCGCATTGTCAAATTAAGCCAAGCCACACCGTGCGTCTTTATCGTGTTTGATTTGTTGGTGGACGATAAAGGTAAGACGCTGGTCAAGCTGCCGCTGAAACAGCGGCGTCGTGCGCTCCAAGCCTTTTCGGAAAAATATTTAGAAGCAGACGATCTCATCCGCCTTTCCCCGGTGACGCCGGATGTTTCCGTAGCCCGCAAGTGGTTTCATATGGGCGTGGGCTCGACGGAATCATGGCCAAGCGCTCGGATCTGGCTTACCAGACAGGTGAGCGCACCGGCATGCAGAAAATAAAAAAGCAGCGCACAGCCGATTGTGTGGTCGGAGGCTTTCGCTATCTGGAAAAGAAGCCGCTTGTCGGTTCCCTGCTGCTCGGCCTTTACAATGCTGAAGGTCTGCTCGATCACGTGGGATTTACGTCTTCGATTCTTGCGGAAAACCGCGCCGCTTTGACCAAACGACTCGAGAAGATGATCAAGCCCCCTGGGTTTACAGGCAAAGCTCCTGGGGGCCCAAGTCGGTGGAGCACAAAACATTCTTTAGAATGGCAGCCACTCGATGGCCAACTGGTTGCCGAGGTACAATTTGATCACTTCACAGGCGGCCGGTTCCGCCACGGGACAAAAGTTTTGAAGTGGTGCCCGGAAAAAGCTCCGCGTGATTGTACGATGAAACGAGTTGAGCGTGAAGATCGGTCGGCGCTTGGGCTGCTTTGATGTGCCGCACGCTGTGGTCTTAGTCTGATAGACAATGGAGAACAGGATTTCTTTAACATTGATTACCGGAATTGAGGAGCATACTCACGGCGCGCATCCTAGTCCATGTCGCGTTTTTCTGCTTTCACCTGCAAATGCGGGCGGCGTCCGCGCCAGAATGATCTTGAGCGAAAAGGCTGGATTCGATCGCGCAAAGCGCTTGCGATCCGAGGGGCTGCCGCTGGGCGAAATATTTAGCTTTATTAGCGGACTGTATTTCCGGGGTAAGCTGGCGTACGCCCAAGCATTCGAGCAACCCCCGCGGGGAGTGTCGGGTACCCTGATCATTACGGCCGGACGCGGCCTGGTGCCCCCCGAGACCATTGTTACCCTCGCTGAATTGCGCGAAATCGCCGAAGTTCCCGTAGAGGCCGGCGACGCGGGATATCGCGCGCCACTCGAATGCGCTGCGCGAATGTTATTGGAACGCGCCGGAAAGGCTTGCGACGTCGTCCTTCTTGGTAGTATCGCCACGCCTAAATACATTGAACCCCTGGTCGGGATCTTTGGGGAGCGCCTTGTGTTTCCCTCTGACTTTGTGGGCCGCGGAGACATGAGTCGCGGTGGACTGATGTTGCGTTGCGCGAGCGAGCGCAGGGAGCTAAGATATGAAGGAATATGCACTGCAAATTTGCATGGCCCACGGCCTGCAAAATTACCAAAGCTGAAAACTCCACGTACGCGCCAGGTCCGGGCAACGGAATCGGATTGCGCCAAATCGGATTAAATTCAAGATGATGACGCTTCCGGCCACGATACGGGGCGGTCCATTCGCCAGAACGTCTCCGCAGGGCCGCCAAATGTAACGTATGCAAGGAAGGTTCCGGCGCGCGTGGGGCCCACGGAAGTGACGCAGCACCTCTGCTCTTGTTGCGAGTCGGGATACATTAGGATGAGCTCTTGGCCGGGCTCGACCGGCACCGTCAGGTTGAGCATGGTCCCGGCAGCACCTGCCACCCGGAGATCGGTGTCTTCATGAAAGATTTGTCCGGTCTGCGTGCATCCGTACACGACGACCGGAACGCCCTCGAGCGCCGTTGTGGATTCGATAAAGCCTTCGGCCGAGGCGGCTCGTCGGCGAAAAACGTGATCGTAAAAACGATGAAGGCATTTTTCACAGCGAAAGGTGCGCAGAAAAAAAACAATCGAAATCAAGTATTCGAGCAGGTTTTTCCGGTGCGAGCGGCGGACCTCCGAGCAGCCACACGCAGGACAATGCAGCGTCAGGACCAAATCAGACAGGTTCATTTCGGCAACGTCGCTCGGATTCACTGCGACCTGAGTTTATTAAACGATAATAAAACCTACGGATACTTATATGCTGCACTTTGGTGCACAAAATGTCAAGCCGGCGGAGGCCTGCAGGCCTGCCTTACCGCTGCATTGCGAATGGATCGCGTACAAGGAAGTGCTGTTGCTTTTGGCTTGACAGTCGAATCACCGGCGGATAGCGTAGCGCTCGTCTCTCCCCAAAAACGAAACCTTGCGTAGGAGGCCGATTGGTAAGCCGCTCAAGAATGACAGCGTTGCTGCTGGCAGCGGTTGCGCTGCCCGTTGCCGGCTTTAGTTTGCCCGCACCTGCGCAAGACCTGCCCGCAGTACCCAATTTCGACCACATCATTGTGATCATGATGGAGAATCACAGCATTGGCCAAATTGCCGGTAACCCCGACGCCCCCTATTTGAACGGGTTAACTGCGGACCATCCTGTCGCGGCAAATTATTTTGGAATTACCCATCCAAGCTTGCCCAATTACATGACCCCCACCGGCGGCGATACGTTTTTCACCACAAATTGCTCGATTACCGCGGGCGGCTGCACCACTCCAGCCCTGAGCATCGTTGACCGCATCGAGGACAGCGCGAGAACGTGGAAGGGGTACATGGAGGATATGCCGTCAGCATGTTTTGTCGGGAATAATTACCCTTTATTTGGCACTGCGCCGGCGTATATGGAGAAGCACAACCCTTTCATCCATTACGAGAATATCCTCAACAATCCTGCACGCTGCAACAACATCGTTCCGTATACCGATATCGCGGCCGACCTCGCAGCCCTTCCCAACTATGTTTGGATTACTCCGAACATGTGCAATGACATGCATGACCCGTGTTCCATCGTCGACAGCCAGGTGAAGACCGGCGATAATTGGTTGAGCGTTGAAGTGCCACGAATTCAGAGCTCCCCGTCTTGCAGCGGTCCGCAAACTTGCTTGATCGTAATCACATTCGATGAGGGTGCTTCCGACCTCGAGCCGCCCGAGGACAACCATGTCCTCACAATTTTCATAAAGCCAGCCGTGAGAACACCCGACTCAAATACTCGCTACGATCATTATTCGCTGCTGCGAACCATTGAAGATGCTTGGGGATTGTTACCGCTTACCGATAATGATTCTGCGGCAACCCCTATGGCGGATATGTTTTAAGTCGAACCGCGACACGCCCAGTGAGTCTTACCAAAGCACCGGCAGAGAAAATAAGCGACTAACCGGTTTCCGAGGAAACGTCACGTCGTGCCTCAAGGGGCGGCCCGGCCGTGCGCCGATGCCGATGTGAAGACCGAGGAATGAAACTGCAGCAACGCGGGCAGATGTTCGGCAAAATAGATCCAGCTATGGCCGCCAGGATAAAGGTGGAACTCGTGAGGAATGTGGCGCGATGTGAGCACTTTATCCAAAGCTTGGGCGCCCGCGTCAAAACCGTAATCATCGTCCGACCCGCAGTCAAAATAAATTTGCAGTCCAGCCAGATTCGCAGAACGAGCAATCGCGATCGGGTCGTTTTGTTTCCAGAAGATGGGATCGACCGGCGCACCAAAAACGTTACCGAGAAATTGTCTTCTGGTGAGTTGGCGAGAATCGGTCGAGTTCATTACCGGAAGTTTCTCGATCAGAGCTGCACTATGCGCTCCTACCGATCCGAAAATACGCGCATGACGAAACGCGAGATGCAGCGCGCCATAGCCACCCATGGAAATTCCCGCTATGCCGCGCGATGCGCGTCCGGGTAGGGTGCGATAGCGCTGCTGGATAAGCGTCAAAAAGTCCTGAATGAAAAAATCCTCGTAGCGAGAATGGCCATCATGCGAGTTAATGTAAAAGCTCCCAGCCCCGGCCGGAGACACAACCAAGAATTCCCCCAGTTGATGGCGGTCCCACAGATCTTGGATGAGATTAAAACCACCGGAATGGATGAGGACTTGCTCGTTGTCTCCGAGGCCGTGTAGAAGGTAAAGCACTGGATAACGGCGCGTTTTATCCGCGTCGTAGCTGGGTGGCAAAAGGACGCAATAAGCGACAGGATGTCCCAGGATTTTGCTTGGCACAGAAAGGCAATCGGAGCGGCCGGTGGCAGGCATTCGGTCCGCGAAAGCAATCGAAGCAGTAAACAATGCCGCAAGCGAGGCCAGCACAACTCTATTCATACCGCAGCGCCTCGACGGGATTCAACCGCGCCGCTCGCGTTGCCGGGTAAAGACCAGCACCCAAACTCACGATTACCGCAAAGGCCACGGCACCCAGTACCAGCCACCAGGGGACCGAAAAAACGTGTGCCACCGGCAAATTTTGGCGCTTCAAATAGAGATTGGTGCCCCACGTAACGCCTCTTCCAATGAACCACCCGAAAACCACTCCGAGTACTCCCCCGAGTAAACCCATAACGCCCGCTTCCACGAAAAACAATTGCCTCACGTCGCGGTCGGCCGCTCCCAACGCCTTCAGGATTCCGATTTCTCGCCTTCGCTCGAGAATGGCCATTACCAAAGTGTTTATGATCCCAAGCGTGGCAACTGACAGGGCCAGGCTGCCAAAAATCCCCAGCAGTAAATCGAAAATGGTGAAAAATAATCGCAAATTGCGCGAAGCGTCGAGCAATGAAAAGGCCACAAAACCCATTTTCTTCACCGCGGTTTCGATGGCTTCCACCTGCGAAGGGTTCTTCGCTCGCACGGTCAAGCTCGCGTAGGTTGGCTTGGCGTTTGTGGCGCGCAACGCTTCGCGTAAATCGTTTACCTGGGCTGCGCGTAACCCGGCGGCAACTTCAAGGGGAATCAGCAAGCGGCCGCTTCCGAACCCGCCAAATCCCGCTGCAGGTTCGGTTTCGACGATGCCGACAATGCGTAATTTCTTTTCTCGCGGAACGATCGAAAAACCTTCCTCTGCGCGGCTATCGCTTTTCGCGCGTGCGGGATCACTCGTTGCAGATGGTGCGAGCGGCTCGCGCTCCATGTAGCGGATCGCCAACTCCTTGCTCACTAGAGTAGCGGGCTGCGCAGACATTTCCTTCGCCAATTCCATCTGCAAAATGGCCTCGTCGGCCCTCGAGCCGCGAAAAAAGGTCCCTTGTATCCCTTCAAATGCTCCATTCCCGCGTGCCGAGACCGGAATGCCCGCTACGATGGTGGAATAAGGAGTGCCTGCATAACGCATTTCGGTGAGAAAGCGAATCTGCGGATAGACCTCAACGACGTTTGGCAATCCTTCCATTTCTTTGCGGGCATCTTCGTCCAGAACCCGCGCTCCCTGCGGTGGCGGAGAATTCGCCGCCCCGTTCCTGCCCAACCCTCTCAAGTTCGATCGTGAGCTAACGAGCACAGTATCGAACAGGCCCGAATTGGAGAGGCGCTTCGAAGCAAGCTCCTGCAGGCCAACGCCAAGAGAAAGCATCGCAACCAGTGATGCCACTCCAACGGCGACACCAAGTGTGGTCAATGAGTTCCGCAGAAGAGATTCGCGCAGGTTCCGCAAAGCAAGTTCGCTGAGGTCGCGGGGTTTCACTATTTCGCCCCGTCACTGATCAATTTACCGTCCGCAATGGAGACAATGCGGCTGGCGAACCGCTCCGCTAGCGGGCGCTCGTGCGTGACCATGACTATGGTCATACCGAGGGATTGCTGAATCTCGCGCAATAGCAACAGGATGGATTCGCCCGTTGTGCTGTCGAGGTTACCCGTCGGCTCGTCCGCCAGCAGAATCGCAGGCCGGTTTACTAGCGCTCGCGCCAGCGCCGCACGTTGCTGCTCGCCGCCGGAAAGCTCGCTGGGGCGATGGCGCAGCCGTTTTTCTAAACGCACGCGCTTGAGAGCCTCACGAACTCTCTGCGCGCGATCTCCCGGTTCGACCTCTGCTAACCGCAGAGGCAACTCAATATTTTCTTCGAGGGTCATACGGGGCAGCAGGTTGAACGATTGAAAAACCATCCCCACGGTTCGACCGCGATATCGCGCCAGCTCTAGCGGGCTCAACTCCGACAGATTCCGGCCTTGCGCAAAGATGGCTCCGGATGTAGGGCGATCCAGGCCCGCCATCAGGTTCAGAAGTGTCGACTTCCCCGAGCCCGAGCTTCCCAGTAAGGCCACGAATTCCCCGGCGCCGATCTCGAGCGTAACCTCATTGAGCGCGCAGATACGCTCGGAGCCCATCTGATACTCTCGCGAGAGCTTTTCAGCGCGAAGCGCAAAGCCATTAACCGGCATTATGGACCCCAAGATTGAACCCCTGATGTTACTACGCCCGGGAGACGTTGAGAGTTACGCCGCCTGTTTGGGCTTGGAATTCGCGGATCGCCATGAGACGGTCGTGTTGGTCGAAAAAGTCGCATTCGCGCCAGCCGAATTGTGAGAGCATGCTCCGGCACTAGCGAGGATCCCATGCTTGCCTCACGACCGCCTAGAAATAACCGGAACGCGCTAATTCTCTGTCTACTGCTCGTTGGCACGGCCTGCCTTGTGGCCGCAATCGGTGGCGGCAGCACCGCCCCAGCCGACGACTCGTATGCAGTTAATTACACTGCCGGCAGCCTGATACGATTGAACGATAATGGTGCGTGGTCGTGGTTCATGGATCCGCGCGTGATCGTAGACAATGGCCTGCTGATTGTCGGATCGGTGCGCGCTGTGGGCACCGAGGCTACGAGCGCCAGCCATCCAAACTCTGGCAACGTCGAAGTCGCCGTGTATGACATCCAAACGGGCAAAGTGGACACGGTGGTGTTGCATCCGCACTTCCAGCAGGACGACCACGACTCTCCAGCATTCTTGGTCCGACCGGACGGGCGCTACCTGGCCATTTATAGCAAGCATGCCGTCGAGCGAAGGGTATATGTCCGAATTTCTGAGCCACACAATCCGCTGGCGTGGGGACCGACCTCCATCCTCGAGACACCCGGCAGGAACGTCGCTTACGCAGGCGACAACGACACATATTCAAATCCCTTCAGAATGCCCGACGGCCGCATCTACAACTTCTTTCGCGGTTTCCATCACGATCCCAACTACATGTTCTCGGATGATGATGGACAGACCTGGACGTACGGCGGGCGCTTCCTGCACGGAAGGGGTGGCTACAGTCCTTATCTCAAGTACGCGTACGACGGTAAAGGTACCGTACATTTCGTGGCGACTGAAGATCATCCGCGCAATTTTGACAACAGCCTCTATCACGGGTATTTGCGTAACAACACGATCTATCTCTCAGATGGCAGCCCGCTCGGCCCGCTCAGTACCTCCACCGACTCCACCATCGCGACATGGGACCTCACCAAAGTGTTTCAGGGAAATCCTGACAATGTCGCGTGGATGGTTGATCTCAAGCTGGACAAAGACGATCGCCCTTATGTTTTGTTTTCCTGTCAAATAGACGGCCGAGGACTGCCGCGCGGTAAGGGCGGCATGGACCTGCGCTATCACTATGCGCGTTGGGATGGCGTTGCGTGGAACAGCGAGGAGATTGCCCACGCAGGAACCAGGCTGTACTCAGGTGAAGATGACTATTCAGGACTCGGAGCACTCGATCCGCACAATCCCAATCTCGTGTATATCTCTACCGACGCCGACCCGCTGACGGGTGCACCGCTCATCAGTCGTGCAGATCAGAAGCGGCATTACGAGCTATTTCGTGGAACCCGCAACGCATATGGCAAATGGACGTGGCTGCCCATCACCCGCCATTCTACCTATGATAACCTGCGCCCGATCATTCCCCAATGGAATGATCGGCGTACTGCGCTAGTGTGGATGCGCGGCCCGTATCTGAACAACCACGGCGAGTGGTACTCGTCGGTTGTCGGTTTGATTCTCGGTCCCGACACAGCATTGTCGCCAGCCAGGTGATCGGTACGGCGTTTAGTTCGGCGCTTTCTCCTCCGCTGGCGCTTTCTTCTGCGCGATGGAACGAATGTAATTAACCAGGTTCCACAATTCAGCCGCCTTCAGACGCTCCCCTTCAGGCGGCATCTCCCCCCTGCCGTACTTGATGATGTAGAAGAGCTCTCCATCAGTCTTATTCTTCAGCGTTTCGCCGGTCGTCAAATCGCTCATCTTCAGCTTCATGGTAGCCACCACGTCACCCTTGCCATCGCCCTGCTTGCCATGGCACATGGCGCAGTCGTATCCATACCACTTCTTGCCCTGAGCGATTGACTCTGGAGTCGCCTTAACTGGATTCACCTGACGCACCGCCTCAGCGGGAATCGTACCAGAGGCGGCGGTTGCACCTTTAGAGGGCGCCTGACCTTCCTGCACTGATCCGGAGAGCGCCGACCCTAACGTCAAAAAAATTAACAAAGACTTTAACATGTTGGCCTCCTGTTCAGAGCATGGTGGGGGCGACGTTCGAAGGCATCGTACGCCCCGAAAACATCAATAACAATCCGATAAATTTGCGCGAGTTCGTATCTTATGGGGACTCGAACCGATTCCGGGTGCTGCAGCTTCACTGGGGGAAGTTTTCAAAAGGCAGAAAATCATCGTGCGCCGCTCGCCGGGGTGTCAGTGTTGGTCAGACGTGGCGATGGTTCAATTTGGTGTTTTGGGCCAGTTTGGAACAGGCCGCAAGACTTTGTCAGATTGCCTCCTTATTTATTTACTGTAAGTGTCTGATGGCAATGGCCCAAGGCGCTATCAAGTCTGCCGCGATGGCAACGAATTTGCCTAAGTAAGTACTGGCTCAGAGTTCGTTTACCGAGCCGCATTTCTTACAGAAACTTCAAATATGAGCACACATGCTGTGGTCTGGCTTCAGATGCGACGCGCGCGTGACATTGTAACGTTCCTATTTTCCTTCGCAATTATCTTTTTTGAGAGTCCTGTTGGCTTGCTCGCGCAGACGCAGACAGGACCAAGCTCCGAGGATCAAGTCAAGGCAAGATACTTGGCGAATATCGCGAAGTTTGTGGAATGGCCAGAAAACGTGTTCGCAAGCCCTAACGCACCATTTGTAATCGGTATCGTAGGTCATTATTTCGTCGGATTTAGTCTGGGCGATGCGATTGCGGGCAAGACCATACACGGGCGAAAGGTGCAGATTCGCCTTAAGAAGGCCGGCGAAGATTTGCGGGATTGCCAGATGGTTTTCATCGGTGCTTCGCAAAAGGGACGATTGGACCAGATCCTGAAGCCGTTGCTAGGGGCCCATGTGCTTGCCGTGGGCGAGTCGGAAGGATTTCTCGAAGCGGGCGGTGCACTGAATTTTGTTATGGAAGGTCAGCGAGTGCGGTTCGATGCGAACCTGGCGGCGGCAACCCGCGAGAACCTGCGAATCAGCTCGCAATTGCTGATGGTGGCGCGAATTGTTCTGAATGGTCGAAGTATGCCCAAGACCTCGGGTCTTCTGCCCGTGCAAGAAGTCGGCGGCGGCAAGAGATAATGTTGCACGTAGTGTATCGGCTAGGCGCCGAGAGAAGAGATTCCTTCCGGTTGCCACTCTTGGATAGAAATAATCGATAGCAGCGGTTCCGCAATTCGTCATGTCCGGATAATCTAAAGCATTGGACTGACTGAACTTTTGATGCGAGTCTTTGGGAGGAGCAGATTCGTATTCAATTT